>Ga0335072_10011793_pt1 | contig 12509 bp, 9 predicted proteins | sample Lox_Sample_21_FD_206725 | JGI IMG/M metagenome (GOLD analysis project Ga0335072, IMG submission 206725) | Soil microbial communities from Loxahatchee National Wildlife Refuge, Florida, United States - Lox_Sample_2.1 | ecosystem: Environmental > Terrestrial > Soil > Wetlands | place: USA: Florida...
AGCCGGCCGGAGACGATAACGCGCATGCCGCGCTGAAGGCTCTCCGCCACGTTCTCTGCGGCCTGGCGCCACACGTTGCAGGACAGGAACAGCGAATCGCCGTCTTTCCACTCATTTGTGGTTCTGTCCATGAATCTTGGTGTCGATGCCACCCGGAACGTCGCTACAGCCTGACCGGTCGGGGTGTACCGAAGCTCCGGGTCATTGACGAGGTTGCCGATGATCGTGATGTTTGTATCGCCTGCTGCCATCGGGGGTTCTCCCGCTCGCTCGGGTCGGGTAGGTCCAGCCTGTCCGGCCGGCCTGGTGCTCTCTGCTGACTGACCGCTGAGGAGAACTCAGTGCAGCTCAGGCCGGAGGATCTTGGTCCGCAGGACAGCCTCGTTCAGGTTCAGCTGGCGGTCGAGTTCCTTGACGGTGTCAGGCTCGGCGTTGAGCTCGATGACGGTGTAGATGCCCTCGGACTTCTTGTCGATCTCGTAGGCCAGCCGGCGGCGGCCCCAGACGTCCACTTTGTCGACAGTTCCGCCGGCCGACGTCACGACGGTGAGGAACTGGTCAAGGGACGGCTGTACGGTGCGCTCTTCCAGCGAGGGATCGAGGATGATCATCATCTCGTACTGACGCATGGTCAAGAGTGCCTCCTTTGGACTCTGGCGGTCACGGTATCTCCGTGACAGGAGGAGCTGTGTACCGCCCGTCCGGCGGCCTCATCACAGCTGCGCCAGCTTACCAGCCGGCCCGGACAGTCCCGGTCGCGTCTGCGGAGCCGGTCCGCGTAACGGGTTCCTTTCCGGCGCCGACGGGAACACACTGGTAGGCATAAGACCCTGCAAGCGATCCAGCAACCGCTGCAAACGATTCTGACCCATCGTAGGGGTACCGATGCCTGAGGCCACGAGCACACAGACACAGGGCGCGCAGACGCACGGCACACAGACACAGGCTCGCGTGCCGCGGCTGACCCTGAACACGGACGGTCAGCAGCACCCGCAGCTGAATGCGGCTACCGTCTTCACCTTCCTTGGCGGCATTGCCGGATTTGCGCTCGGTCTGGTAGTCAGCGCCCACCTGGCGGCAACCGTCCTCGGCATCGTGGCCTTCGGTGTCGGCATGGTGACCCAGATGTTCTCCGCGACCAGGGAGCAGCGGGTCTTCATCATGGCCGGCGTCATCGCGGCCGGCGTTGGCGCGGGCCTTGGCCTAGCGCACGGCGGGTTCTGATAGCCCGGCCGGCCATAGCCGGGCCGTCACGTCCGCCGTCGGTTGCCCGGCCGTCGGCGCCAGCCGATACGCTCGGCAGATGACTCGGATTGGTGCGCATCTGCATAACGGTGACCCGCTGGCTGAGGCCAAGGCGATCGGCTCGGATGCCGTCCAGTTCTTCCTTGGCGATCCTCAGGGCTGGAAAGCGCCCACCTTCCCCGGTGAGCCCGCCGAGGTCCGGGCGGCCTTTGCGGCGGCCGGCATCGACGCGTACGTGCACTCGCCCTACGTCATCAACGTGGCTTCGCCGAACAACCGGATCAGGATCCCTAGCCGCAAGTTGCTCGAGCAGCAACTGCAGGCCGCCGCGTCCATCGGCGCGAGGGGCCTGATCGTGCACGGCGGTCACGTCACCGCCGGTGCCGACCCGCAGGAGGGCTACGACAGCTGGCGCAAGGCGGTCGAGCGCATCGAACGACCACTGCCCATGCTGATCGAGAACACAGCCGGCGGTGACGGCGCGATGGCTCGCGGCCTCGACGGCATAGCCCGGCTGTGGGACGCTATCGGAAGCGCGGCTGACGGCGGCGGTGAGATCGGCTTCTGCCTGGACACCTGTCACGCGTTCGCCTCAGGCGAAGACCTCGCGACGATCGTGGCGCGGATCAAGGCGATCACTGGCCGGATCGACCTGGTGCACTGCAACAACTCGCGCGACGAGTTCGGGTCCGGCAGGGACCGGCACGCCGGGATGGAGTCGGGCACGATCGATCCCGGGCAGCTCGTCGAGGTCGTGCGGTCTGCCGGGGCAACAGCCATCTGCGAAACGCCCGATCCAGCAGCCGACGTCCACTGGCTCCGGGCGAAGCTCAGCTAACCAGCCCGGCTGGTCAACCTGGCCGCACAGAATCTGCCAGTCACTGGCCTAAACCACCAGGCCGAGCAGCGCCATGAGCTTAGTGGCGGCGTCGGCGGCGGCGAGCACCACAATGCTCGCTGCCGAGCCGGATGAGCTGCCAGAGCCGGACGTGCTGCGGACGTCGGCTGTGAGGCTCGCGTCCTGACACTGACCGGGCCCCGTCGAGCACGAGGTCGAGGGCGAGGCTGACGGCGTCGGAGACGGGGACGTTGAACTGCACTGGCCGAACACGCTGACCTGGCAGCTCGGCGTCGGAGACGGCCCAGCACTACCGCAGGTGCCGTTGCCGTTGCACGACGGCTGCGGGTTCGGGTTGTTGCTGCAGAACACCGCGCCCTGCGGGCAGACACAGCCCTGGTTGCCGCCGCCATGGCCGAAGTTGCCACCCGGCTTGCAGAACTGCTTCTTGGGCTTCGCCTTGGCAACCACCTGGATCCAGGGCTCAAACCCGGGCTGGACCTGCGTGAACAGCGGGATCACCTGCGCGTTGCTCTCCTGGTTCTCCATGTAGTCGTTCCAGATGCTGGCCGGCCAGCCGCCGCCCTGCGAACCCGGCGTCCCTCCGACGGTAGGCAGATTGTCCAGGTTCTGGCGGCCTGGATCGTTGGTGAACAGCGCAATCGACAGGGCATCCTCATCCGGCGTCGCGCCGATAAACCAGGCTTGCGAGGCGTTGGCCCCGGTGCCCAGCGTTCCGGTCTTACCGATCACGTCGCCGCGGCGGAACGGGACGTTCACGTAGGCCGTACCGTCTCCGAGCTGGTTGTCGAACGATAGTGCCCAGTCGACGTCAGCCGCGGCGCCGGGGCTCAGCACCGTCCGCGTTATCACGTGCGACGGGAGCGTAGTGCTGCCCTGCTGCAGCGACTGGATGACGTGCGGGGTGTGATAGACCCCGTCGTCCGCCAGGGTGGCGAAGGTGGAGGCCTGCTCGACCGGCGTGAGCGGGTTCTCACCCAGTGCGATGGCCGGCGATCCGGGGGTTCCGGCTTCCTCCCCGCCCTTGTCGAACTTAGTCGGGCTGAAGTTGTCCTCCAGCCCATGACCCGGGTACCACTGGCCGCCGACCTTGTAGCCAGGACCTGTCAGGTCGTTGCACGCCGCGATCGTCGCCTTGACCGTGCCGGAGCCACCGCTTGACGCACCGCACGGTTCAACAAACGCGTTCTGCCCGACACCAAACTGCTGTGCCATATCGATGACCGACTGGATACCGTCCCGGTGCGCCAGGTCCTCGAAGGCCGAGTCGGACGAGACTGCCGCCGCCTTGTTGACCGCAAGCACCCCGTAGTCCTCACTCGCCTCGTTGAACAGGAAGTACCGGGTCCCGTTGGTCGAGTAACAGTCCCCCGTCTGGGTTGGAGTCGGGGTTGAGCAGCCAGGCGGCGGACTCGTCGGTGACAGCGCCATCTGGGCTGACTGGCCATTAACCGAGGTCAGCGGGATCCAGATTGGCGAATAGCCGTTCAGCTTGCTGGTGAAGACGCTCATGCCTTCCTTGACGGCAGTGGCAAGCACGTAGGGCTTGAAGGACGAGCCAACCTGTTCCGCTGACTCGGCCATGTTGAGCTGGCAGTCGGAGGCATTGCAGCGCTTCTGGCTCGACAGGTAGCCCGGCCCGCCGTAGACAGCCACGATCGCGCCGGTCTTGGAATTCTCCAGCACCGCGCCGATCCGGTCGTAGTTCGGGAACGAGGAGGCTCCCTCTTCTTCCGCCAGCGTCTTCATCTGGGCCTTCTCGGCCTGGACCGCCCGGGCGAGCGCCTTGACCTTCGCCATGTTGAAGGTCGTTCTGATCTTGTAACCGCCAGTGTCAATCTGCTGCGAAGTGAATCCGTAGCCGCCGTCTGCGACCGGCGCTTCCAGTTGCTGCAGCACCATGTTCATCAGGTAGCCGGTGTACCCCGTCCAGCCGTTACCGCCCGGCGGCGGGGTGATCTTCGGGAACGTCGCGGCGTTAGCCTGCGCCTGCGTGATGTCGCCGTCTCGCACCATGTTGGTCAGTACGTATTCGAAGCGCGCCTGAAGCGCCGAGTAACCCGGTGCGGACTGAGGTTTGGACGACTGGAGCACACTGCTGAATACCGCGGGGTTGTTCGGCATGGCAGCCAGCAGCGCCGCCTGCGGGACTGTCAGCGTCGTGTGCGGCTGAGTGAGGTTGATGTTGAAGTAGCTCTCAGCGGCTGCGCCCAGGCCGTCGATCGTCGAGCCGAACGACACGGTGTTCAGGTAGTTAGTCATGACCCATGACTTGGACTTCTCGCGACCGAGCTTCATCGCGATGAAGATCTCCTTGAGCTTCGTGCTCAGGTTCTGGCCGGTGTTAACGCCCGCGTAGTAGTTCTTCGCGTACTGCATGGTGATGGTCGAGCCACCCTGCAGGTTGCCGTCACCGTGGACGTCCTCGTACGCGGCCCGCATGAGGCCGGTCAGCGATACGCCGCCCTCGGTATAGAAGTGCCGGTCCTCTGCCGCCGTCATCGCGTGTGTCATCACCGACGGTATCTGCGACGACGTCAGCAGCAAGCGATCAATGGCCACGCCGTTGACGTTCTGGTCGTAGGTGCCCATCTGCTTGCCGTCGGCGAAGTAGACGGTCGAGGACTGCCACTTGGCGGTCACTTCCGAGGCAGACGGGATCGGCGTCATCTCATAGAGGATGAAGAAGCCCGCGATGCCCAGCAAGAAGCACGCGGCGATCCCGACGCCCACGACGGCCAGGGCCTTCTTCAAGGTCCAGTGCCGCCACCAGCGTCCGTACAGCAGCCAGTTCTTGAATCCGCCGCCGCGACTGCCCGGCCCTCCGCCGGACGACCGCCCGCCGCCGTGGCCCCCGCCGCCACGCCCGTTACCGCCGCCATGGCTGTACTGCCGCTCCGCGACCCTGGAGCGCGCCCCGCGGCTGGTCCGGTCAGGCTGGTCCCAGAAGTCACCCGCTGGGTCACGCAGCGCCGTGCGACCGGCTGCCGTGCGGCTGTCGTCACCGCCCGGGCCGTAGTCGCCAGGCCCGTACCCGCCGACCTCGTACCGGCCAGTACCGTACCCGCCGCCGTGGGCGGCCCTGCGCGCGCCGCGTCCCGGTCCGGCCGCACCCTGCGACTGGCTGCCCCCGGCCACCGATCCTCCCCGGCGCCCGCCCTGCTCAGCCCAGAAGTCGTCCTCGGCGCCACGCCCGCGGTTCAATGCCCCGTTCCCGCCCATGCCGTTGGCCGCGCCAGTCCCGCGCCCGAAGTCGTCCTCCCCGGCATCGCCCCATGCGGCCTGCCGCCGGTCGCCGCCGAAGCTGGCCGCGGCACGCGTCCGCATATTGCCGAGCTTGCTCCGCAAGTCGCCAGCGGTCTGGCTCAGCTTGCCCGTCCAGTCCGCGCGGTCGTCGTCGGCCGAGCGGTGCCCCCTGCCTGCTGACCGCCCTGCAGCCCGGCGCGAGCCCCAGTCGTCCGCCCGCTGCTGTTCGTGCCGCGAGCGGCCAGCCGCAGCACCGTCGGCGGCAGCCCGGCGCGAGCCGCGCGGCGGCGACTGACGGTCGCGGGACGGGGGGGCCTGATGACGGCTCGGGCCGCGGTCGCGCGGGGCATTGCTCTGGCTGCTGTCATCGCGCCAGAAGCCGCCGCCGTCATCCCAGGCCGGCTGCTGCCGTGCCGGCAGATCCCGGCTGGCGCGCCAGCCTGAGCCATAGCCGGCATCGCCCTCGTCCTGCCAGTACGGGCCGGCCAAGTCTGGATTACTCACGCGTCCTCGCTGATCGGGGGTCAGGTGCGGTCGCAAGCGAGCAATGGTTCGCCAGCGAGCAATGGTTCGCCAGGAAAGACACGTTACCTGGCGGTACCTAGCAGCCCGGCACGTATTGCGTCACGCTCGCAGCCGAGCATGCCTGCGATCAACGGCCGAAGTGCCTCGATCCGACCGTTTACTCGCCGGCTCTGGCACGCCGACTGCGCCGGGGAGTCGGCTCGCCAGTGCCCAGAACATAGGACGACGCGAGGTGGTTCCAAGCACAACTCTGACAGACCTCGACTACGTAGACCTGGAACTCCGCATATTCCATGGCCATTTCGTCCAGTTCCGGCCCACGTTTCACACGGCCTTCATAGCGTCCCAGCTCATCGCCGTAGACGTAGGTGACGTGCGTCAGCTTGGTCTTACGGCAGATCGGGCAGGTGATATCCGTCGCTTCGCCATGGAACTTGGCAGCACGCAGCAGGTACGGATGCGCGTCACACACATCGGTGACGGTCGTACGGCCGGCGAGCACGGAGGCGAGCGTCGCCCGGCGGGCTAGCCCGTAGTCAACGACCGATCGCCTCATGCCCGACAGGTTACGACGGAACTGCTCATGACAGGAGACTTGACTGGTCATCGCTTTACCGCAGATCCCGCGACGGCCTTCCGCGAGCCATTAGACAGCCCTGACTTGCGGCACGCGCCCCCACCGCATATCGTTGCGATGTATCAACTCGATACATCGAACTGACAGGTCGCTCGCTGCTGAACCTGCCAGGGTTTCCGGCTCACTTCTTGGCGTCGGATTGACCTGGCAATCAACGGCGAGTGGGCGAACGGTCAAGGCGGCACATCACGGGCGAATTCCCAGATGATACTCGCCCAGATGGCAGCTGTGCGTGGAATGTGAGGTGCGAGCGGGTATGAGTAACCAGCGAACTGGCGTACTCGAACTCGCGGTTCTCGGCATCCTGCACGAGACCCCGATGCACGGGTACGAGCTGCGCAAGCGGCTCAGCTCCCTGCTCGGCGCGTTCCGCGCGTTTGGCTACGGGTCCCTGTACCCCGCCCTGAAGGACCTGCTGCACAAGGGCCTGATCGCCGAAGACCCGGTCCCGGAAGGCGGCATTGGCAGGCCGCTCGACCGGCCGCGCCGTTCGAAGATCGTCTACCGGCTGACGGCCGAGGGCAAGGAACGCCTGAACGACCTGCTCGGCGAGTCCGGGCCGGCGACCTGGGAAGACGACGGCTTCGGCGTCCACTTCGCCTTCTTCGGCCTGACTCGGGCCGAAGTGCGGCTGCGGATACTCGAGGGCCGCCGCAGCAGGCTGGAAGAACGGCTCGAGGGCTTCCGCGCGGCGGCGACCAGGACGCGGGAGCGCGTGGATCGCTACACGCTGGAGCTGCAGCGACACGGGCTGGAGTCAGTAGAGCGGGACGTCCGCTGGCTGAATGAGCTGATCGCCTCGGAGCGGCAGTCGGGTACCCGGCCCGGCAGCCCTTCCGGGGGCAACGGAAATACAGAGAGCGGCGGAGCGCCAACCGTCGCCTAACTACCGGCGAGCGATGGTCGCTGCGCGGCAGAAGATAAGGAGCAGATCCTCATGGGTTCGGTACGGGTAGCCATCGTGGGCGTAGGGAACTGCGCAAGTTCTCTCGTTCAGGGCGTTGAGTACTACAAGGACGCCGACCCGGCGAGCCGGGTACCGGGCCTGATGCACGTCCAGTTCGGCCCGTATCACGTCCGCGACATCGAGTTCGTCGCCGCGTTCGACGTGGACGCTAAGAAAGTCGGCCGGGACATCGCCGAGGCCATCGTGGCCAGCGAGAACAACACCATCAAGATCTGCGACGTGCCGCCGAGCGGCGTGATCGTACAGCGCGGGCCGACGATGGACGGGCTCGGCGAGTACTACCAAGAGATCATCACCGAATCTGACGAACAGCCGGCGGACGTGGTCCAGGTGCTGCGCGACAGTCAGGCAGATGTGCTCGTTTCCTACCTGCCGGTGGGCTCGGAGCAGGCGGACCGGTTCTACGCGCAGTGTGCCATCGATGCGGGCGTCGCGTTCGTAAACGCGCTGCCGGTCTTCATCGCCTCCGACCCGGAGTGGGCGGCTAAGTTCACGAAGGCCGGGCTGCCCATCGTCGGCGACGACATCAAGTCCCAGGTCGGCGCCACCATTACGCACCGGGTGCTGGCCAAGCTGTTCGAGGACCGCGGCGTCGAGCTGCTGCGCACTTACCAGCTCAACTTCGGCGGGAACATGGACTTCATGAACATGCTGGAGCGCAAGCGCCTGCAGTCCAAGAAGATCTCCAAGACGCAGTCGGTGACCTCGCAGATCCCGCACGAAATGGCGAAGGCCGACGTCCACATCGGCCCGTCAGACCACGTGCCGTGGCTGGACGACCGGAAGTGGGCTTACGTCCGGCTCGAAGGCCGCTCCTTCGGTGATACCCCGCTGAACCTGGAGTACAAGCTCGAGGTCTGGGATTCGCCGAACTCGGCCGGCGTGATCATCGACGCGGTTCGCGCCGCCAAGATCGCTAAGGATCGCGGCATCGCCGGCCCGGTCCTGTCAGCCTCCTCGTACTTCATGAAGTCCCCGCCCGAGCAGTACAGCGACGACGTCGCCCGCGAGGCGGTCGATAAGTTCATCCGCGGCGAACTGGACCGCTAGGCCCTCACGTCTGACGGGAGCCGGGGCTACCAGGCCCGGGCTCCCGTCGGTGTACTCGGGCAGCGGCACACCATTAAGGCCCGGTACGTCCGGGAGGAGTGCCGCACTGGCCCCCGAGGACGACTGCCCAATAGGCTGAGTGAGTGTCGTGGCAGGAGCCGCATCCCTCAGCGCCAGCTCCAGCGCAGGAGCCTCCGCCTGGTATGCCCGGACGACCAGCGACCAGGAGCTCGTTCGTCCACGACTTGCGCATCGTCTGGGCCGAGCGCGATTTCCGCCGGCTGCTGTCCACCCGGATGATCTCTCAGACCGGCGACGGCATCTTTACCGCCGGGCTCGGCACGTACGTGTTCTTCAACGCCGCTACCTTCCCGAACCCGGCCCGGGGCGCGGCAGCGTTTGCTGTCCTGTACGCGCCGTACTCGCTGATCGGCCCGTTCGCCGGGGTATTCATCGACCGCTGGTCACGGCGCCAGATCCTGACGTACTCAGCGTTGCTGAGGTCCTTCTTCGTGGTGCTGACCGCCGCGCTGATGGCGTCGGGGAACCTGGGAGTGCCGCTTTATATCGCGGTGTTGCTGGTACTTGGCGTGAACAGGTTCTTCCTGTCGGCGTTGTCAGCGGCGCTCCCGCACGTAGTCGCCGGGGACAAGCTCGTGATGGGCAATTCGGTGTCGCCGACCGCGGGCGGGACCCTGGCCGCGATCGGCGGGCTGGTCGGGCTCGGCGTGAACGCAGCCACCGGCGACACCGAGGCGGGAGCGGCCATAACGCTGCTGGTCGCTGGCGGCTGTTACGTAGCGGCTAGCCTGGTCGCCAGGACCATGCATAAAGACTTGCTTGGCCCGGTGCAAGGGCCGGACCAGGCGAAGCCAGGCCGCGTCCGCACCGAACTCCGGGTGGTCGCGGCGGGCCTGGCAACAGGGGTCCGCTACGTCGTCAAGCGCCGGGGCCCTGCGACTGCCCTCGGCGCCACCGGCGGTAACCGGTTCTTCTACGGCATCTTGTTCCTGATGTCGATCCTGCTGTACCGGAATTTTTTCTACCGGGGGGTCAAGCCGAGCGTCGCCGAAGCTCACTACGGCTACCTCGTCGCAACGGTCGCGCTGGGCTACTTCTGCGCCGCGCTGGTCACTCCCCAGGTCACCAGGCGATTGACCAAGGCGGCCTACATCACTGTGATGCTCGCCGCCAGCGCGATCCTGACCGGCCTCCTCGGCGGGACCTTCAGTCAGGTCGGCTTCATCATCATGGGTTTCTGCCTCGGCCTGGCCGGACAGGCCATCGCGATCAGCGCTACCACGATCTTGCAAGAGCAGCTGGCTGACGACTACCGGGGCCGGGCATTTTCCTACTACGACATGATGTTCAACATCACCTTCGCGGCGGGCGCGCTGCTCAGCGTGCCCTTCATGCCGCTCAGTGGTCATTCGCCGGCCCTCATCACAGTGATCGCCGTGGGGTACGCCCTGGTGGCGGCCGGCTACTGGCTCACCGGACGTCACTCCGCCGGGCCGGGCGTCGGCGGCTCGATGCCGACTGACGCGGCCCAGGTCAGCAACTCCTGAACGGCCCGCTCCCGGCCCAGCGGCCCTGCCTCGATCCGCAGCTCCAGCAGATACTTGTAAGCACGGCCGACCAGCGGCCCTGGCGGGATACCCAGGACCGCCATGATCTCATTGCCGTCCAGGTCTGGCCGCAGGCTGTCCAGCTGCTCCTGAGCGGCAAGCTCGGCAATGCGCGCTTCGAGGCCGTCGTACGCCTCGGCTAGCCGCAGCGCCTTGGCCCGGTTCCTGGTCGTGCAGTCCGCCCGGGTCAGGGCGTGCAACCGGGTCAGCAGCGGTCCGGCGTCGGTCACATAGCGGCGCACGGCCGAGTCTGTCCACCCGCCCTCGCCGTAACCATGGAACCGCAAGTGCAGCTCGACCAGCCGGCTGACATTCTCCACGATGTCCTTGCGGTACCGGAGCGCTGCCAGTCTCTTGCGAGCCATCTTCGCGCCGACGACTTCGTGGTGGTGGAAGGCAACCCGTCCGTCGGCGAGCTTGGACCGGGTCCGCGGCTTGCCGATGTCGTGCACAAGTGCCGCCAGCCGGAGCACGATATCTGGCTGCAGGCCGTACCTGTGCTCCAGCTCGATCGCCTGGGTTAGCACCATCAGCGAATGCTGGTATACGTCCTTGTGCCTGAAGTGCTCGTCCGATTCCAGTCGCAGCGCGGAGACCTCAGGCAGCACATGGTCGGCCACCCCGGTCTCGACGAGCAGCGAGATGCCAGCCGCAGGGCCACCGGGCAGCGGCGACAGCAGCAGCTTGGTGAGCTCGCCTTCGACCCGCTCAGCCGAGACCTTCGGCGGGGCCAGCAGCCCTGCTAGCTCGGTCATCGCCTCTTTGACCTCGGGTACCACGCTGAAACCGAGCTGGGCCGTGAACCTGGCGGCGCGCAGAATCCGCAGCGGGTCATCGGTAAACGAGGCCTCCGGCGTGCCCGGCGTACGCAGCAGCTTGTGTTGCAGATCGGCAAGGCCGCCGAACGGGTCGACCAGCTGGTGTCCTGGCAGCCGTGCCGCCATCGCGTTGACCGTGAAGTCGCGCCTGGACAGGTCGTCTTCGAGCGACTGGCCGTATGACACCACCGGCTTGCGGGAGGTGCGGTCATAGCTTTCGCTCCGGTAGGTGGTGATCTCGAAGATCCAGTTGCCCTTGCGCAACCCCACCGTGCCGAAGTCGATGCCGATCGTCCAGACCTGGTCAGCCCAGTCGCGGGTGATCTCAAGCACCCGGTCCGGCGGCGCGTCCGTGGTGAGGTCGAGGTCGCCGGACCTGCGCCTGAGGAACACGTCCCTGACCGGTCCGCCGACGAGGGCAAGCTCATGACCGGCTGCGGCGAACACACCGCCCAGCTCGTCGGCAAGCGGCGAGATGGTGGCAAGCAGCGCAGCCGCAGCCTGCAGCTGGCGTTTATTCGGCAAACCTGGATCTGGCACGGCCATAGAGATTAAGTCCTGCGCGTAACCTGTGGGAAACGGGAAAGGCGGGAAGCCCGGAGGATGTGTCGCAGAATACTGCCCACCGCAGGGACACCGAGCATTCGCCGCAGCGCGGCCTCGGGCACTCCGGTAGCGGCAATAACATTCTGGACATGTCACCGCCGCACGGATCCCGCGTGCCTCCGGCTGCCCGGCTGACGACAACGGGCAGTGGCATGTCCAGCGGGACGACACCCGGGCGGACCATGCGGCGCGGTGGCCGCGCCCTGGTACCGCGCACGGGCCGCGCCCTGGCGGTATGGCTGGCACTGGCCGCGATCGCGATGCCAGCGGCTCTGCTCGCGAGCCAGGATCCTGCTCTCGCAGCGGCCGGAAAGCGGGGCGCGCAGAATCAGGTGACCGTCGCTATCACCGACATGACCCCGCAGCAGGCTGGGCCTGGCACCACAATCACCGTGACCGGCACGGTAACTAACTCCACCCGGCAGCCAATCAGCAACGTGTCAGTTCAGCTGCTGGCGTCGCGCACGCCCGTGAGCACCTCAGCCGAGCTGCGGCCAGGCAGTACTGCGCCGGACGACCCTGCCAGCACGCCGGTTCCCGGTGGCAGCTGGGACTCAGGCGGCGCGCTGCAGGCGGGCGGGACAGGCAACTGGTCCGTCAAGGTGAAGGCAAGCTCGATCGGCATGACAACGTTCGGCGTCTATCCGCTGACCGCCCAGGCGCAGGCCACGGTAGCCCAGAGCCGGGGGGCCCAGCTTGGCGCCGCCACAACGTACCTGCCCTACGTGCCCGCCAAGAAAGGCGCGTACGGCAAATCCATCCCGGCCCGGACGAAGATCGCCTGGGTCTTGCCGCTCATCGACAAGCCGCTGCTCGATCAGCCTTGGCAAGGTAGCTGCGCGGGCGCCCAGGCTCAGGCGCTGGCCGCCAGCCTGGGCAACAGCGGACGGCTCGGCGGGCTTGTCGCGGCCGGCGCGGATCCGGCGGG
>Ga0335072_10011794_pt1 | contig 12509 bp, 7 predicted proteins | sample Lox_Sample_21_FD_206725 | JGI IMG/M metagenome (GOLD analysis project Ga0335072, IMG submission 206725) | Soil microbial communities from Loxahatchee National Wildlife Refuge, Florida, United States - Lox_Sample_2.1 | ecosystem: Environmental > Terrestrial > Soil > Wetlands | place: USA: Florida...
GCCGCCAACAGCCTCGGGCGCAGCGCCGAGACCGGCGAGCCTCTGTGGATCAACGCCGGCGCCGATGGTCCCTGGGCGCCCGATCCCGCCTGGGCGCGGCAGGAAAAGATCGCCACCTTTGCCGGCTATCCGCTCACGGTCGGCGAACAGGTTTTGGGCGTGGTTGCAGCGTACAGCCGCGAGCCATTCACCGAAACTGCCATTCAGGCCTTCGAGTCCGTGGTGCACAGCATCGCCCAGTTCGTCGAGCGGACACGCGCGGAAGCGTCGTTACGCATGAGCGAGGACCGTTTTCGCACCGCCTTCGACGAGGCCCCACACAGCATGTGCATGACCGCCCTGGATGGCTCTTTTCTCCACGCCAACTCCGCCCTTTGCCAGATGCTAGGCTATTCGCGGCGGGAGCTGCTCGAGGGAACCTGGTACCGCATCACGCATCCTGACGATATCGAACTCTCGCGGCAGTTCGCGCGTGAAATGAGCCGCGATGCCCGCACTACGTGCGAATTCGAAAAGCGGTACATCCACAAGCTGGGACATGTGATCTGGGCCCGGCTCAAGATTTCGGCGGTGGACAACGGTTTGGGCAAGCCTTCGCACTTCATCACTCACATTGAAGACATCACGCAGCGCAAGCGCGCCGAGCAGGCGCTGCGCGAAAGCGAGCTGCGCTACCGCGAGCTGTTCGAAAATGCCACCGACATTGTCGCAACCACTGATCTGGACGGCAACTTCACCTCGCTGAACCGCGCCGGGCAGCAGACTTTCGGCTATACGCAGGACGAAGCCGTCGCTATCAATCTGCGCCAGGTTGTGGCTGGCGGGTATCAGGACGACGTGCGCCGTGTTTGTGCCGCGATGATTGCGGAGAGGAAGTCGCAAACCGCTGAAGTGGAGCTGGTGGCGAAGGATGGACGCCGCATCCGGGTGGACATGAGATTTCGTCTCATCTGCGCCGACGAGAAGCCGATCGGAATCCAGGGCATCGCGCACGACATCACCGGCCGCGTGATTGCCGAGATGGAGACGCGCCAGGCACAGAAACTGGAATCGGTGGGGCGCCTGGCCGCGGGCATTGCGCACGAGATCAACACCCCAATTCAGTTCGTCAGCGACAACGCACACTTCCTCAAGGAGTCGTTCGAGTCGCTGCGGTCGATCCTAGGCAAATACCAGGAATTCCGCGACGCCGTTGCCGGAGGCAGCTTCAGCCAGGGTGTGCTGGCTGAGTTGCACGGCGCCGAGGAAGAATCGGACTGCGACTATCTCATGCAGGAGATTCCCAACGCGATCACGCACACCCTGGAAGGGGTCGACCGCGTGGCAACCATCGTCCGGGCTATGAAGGAATTCGCACATCCCGAGAGCAAGGAGATGGTCGCGGCGGACCTCAACAAGGCGCTCCTCAGCACCATGACCGTCGCGCGCAACGAGCTGAAATATGTGGCCGACATCGCAACCGAATTCGGCGATATTCCGATGGTTGTCTGTAACGTCGGCGATCTCAATCAGGTGTTCCTGAATCTGCTGGTCAATGCGGCCCACGCCATCGGGGAAGTGGTCAAGAGCGGCGAGAAGGGCCGCATTCACGTGCGCACCGCGTCGGATTGCAACCAGGTCGTCATCAGCATTTCCGACACCGGCGCCGGAATTCCCGAAGCGATTCGAAGCAAAATATTCGACCCCTTCTTCACCACCAAGGAAGTGGGTCGCGGCACCGGGCAGGGTCTGGCAATTGCCCGATCGGTCGTGGTGGACCGGCACAAGGGTTCTCTGACCTTCGAGAGCGAAGTGGGCAAGGGCACGACGTTCCACATTCGTCTCCCATTGGCCCCGCCGGATGGCACGGCCGAAGCAGGCAAGCCTTGACCCCGCATCCGGCCATCTGGTTTTCGCCGTGACCTGCCGAAGAGATGTCGGGTGCGAATCCAGAGCCGGCATGCGGGGAGGGCGAGCGAAGATCGGCCTATATCTTTGCGATCAGCTTGGCGTCGAAGGCTTCGAGCATCTCCTCGAACGACCGGAAGCGCGCCACGGGCAGCAGGTCGTAGGCGGTCGAGATTGTCAGCATGATCTTTTTCCCTTCCACGTCCAGCACGTGCTGTTGGGGAATCGACATCTGCCGTTCGAATTCTTTGCGAAGGGCTGCGGCCGGAACCTGCCGGTGCAACACGGCCAGCAGAACGTCGTGGCTCCAATGGTAGAGCTTGTCTTCGGGGCGCAGAATGTGCATCAGGTACTGGCCGGCGCTCATCAGGTAGTCGATCGCGGCCTCTTCGCCGTAGCGCTCCTCGATAGTGCGAAGCAGCGTGAGCTTGAAAAACATGACGAAACACCGCAGATCAGTGCCAAAATGGCCATCGAGCTGGCGCCGCGCTTTGGAGGGTCCGGGAAGGCCGGTAGGCCCTTCAAATCCGTCGTTCTCTTGGATATCGGTGGCGTCCCACTCGGATTGTGAGCGGCCGATCATCTCCGCTTTCCTTAACATCTCTTTTTCGGAAACGGCCGCGTGGTACTTCTTGAGCCCCCCGTTGATGGCTTCCACCAGATCTGCCTTTTCGCACGGTTTGGTCAGGAAGCGAAAGATGCTCCCTCTATTCACGGCCTCGATAGCGGACTTCACGTCGGCATATCCGGTGAGCAGCATGCGCACGGTTTCGGGAGCCTTGACGCTCGCACGGGCAAGAAACTCCGCGCCGCTCATGCCCGGCATGCGCATGTCGGAGATGACCACCGCGTAGGGTCCGGTGGCCGCAAGTGCGGCCAGCCCTTCTTCTCCACCGACAGCGGTGCTTACCGAAAACTCCCCGTGCAGGACCCTCTGGTAGCCCCGGAGGGCAGCTACCTCGTCGTCAACGAACAGGATTCTGTCGCCAGCCACATTTTCCTCCGCAAGAATGCCTCAGCGGCTCTGCCCGCTCCGCGTACGCCGCGGCGCAGAATCCTGACCCGGCTTTCCGCCGCCCTCCCGGCGCTTAGGCAAATTCACATGCACTTTTCAATGAATCGGCAGATGTACCTAAAAGAATGAGGGCGCAGCCGCCGGGGAAAGGGAATCTTCCCGGCCCCGATTCGGCTGCGCTGGCCTTCCGGCTTTCCGGCGAGGATCACCCTCGTTCCGCTCCGATTCGATGCAGTGCTCATGGTCGGCCTCCCTGGCGCCGATGAACCGGGAGCAGCGACACACCGGAAAGTCAGCAAGCTTCGCGGCGCGCTGGAAGAGAACAGCCTGATGAGAATCCCGATCGCGAGGACGGCTTCTCGCTATGCCCTGGCGCCCCTTTTCACCGCGTCCGCAGTGCTGGTTTCTCTCCTGGCTCGTCCGCTGGTTCCCCCCGCGGTGGAATACCTGTTTCTGGGCGCGGTCGTCAGTAGCGCCTGGTTTGGTGGCCGCGGGCCGGGTCTGCTTGCCGCAATACTGGCCCCGTTCACGCTTGACTATTTCTTTCTTCCCCCCTTGCACACGTTTGGAATCGACAGGGCGGTACTGCCCTACATCCTTCCCTTTGTCCTGACCGGAATGGGAGCCGCATGGATGAGTTCCATTCACGGCGCCGAGAGGCAGTCGCGCGAGAAACTGCTGCACAACGAGGAGAAAATGCGCAGGCTCCTGGCCAATCTTCCCGACATCTCGTGGACGATGGACCAGGATCGCCGCGTTGTCTACATGAGCCCGAAGATCGCGGGAGTCCTGGGCTACACGTCAGAGGAAATCCGCGAGGGCGCGGGCGATTTGCTGCGTCGCAAGATCCATCACGACGATTACGACTGCGTCAACGAAGCGTGGAACGAACTGTTCCATTCCGACAGGCCCTTTAACGCCGAGTATCGGATCCAAGCCAAGGATGGTTCCTGGATATGGGTACATAACCGCGCCATCCGAACGTATGAAGATCCGGTCGAGCACTTTGCCGATGGCCTGTTGCGGCGTAGGACCGTCTACGCAGATGGGCTTCTGACCGATATCACGGCGCGCAAGCAAGCCGAAATCGATCTTAAATCGAAGACCGCGTTGCTGGAAGCCTTGGTGAACTCCACCATCGACGGGATTCTGGTCGTAGACCCGGCCGGTCACCGCTTGCTGCAAAACAGGCGGATGGACGAGATATTTAACATGCCGCCCGAACTCATCGATCAGGACGATGTGTGGCCGGCTATCGAGTACGCGACGAAGTTGATGAAGGATGGGGCAGCGTTTCAGGCCCGCCTCCGCTACCTTCAATCGAACCCCGAAGAGGCCGCGCTCGACGAGATCGAGCTTCGCAGCGGCACCAGCATCGACCGCTACTCCGCGCCCGTGAAAGATCGCTCCGGCAAGCATTACGGCCGCATCTTCATCTTTCGCGACATGACACAGCGGAAGCGGAGCGAAGCCAAATTGCGGCAATTGAGCACGGCCGTGGAGCAGAGCCCCGTGGCCGTCGTCATCACCGACACCAGCGGCAACATGACCTACGTCAACCGCAAATTCACCGAGGGCACCGGCTACACCCTCGAAGAGGCTATCGGCAAGAACCCCCGCATTCTCAACACCGGGCATTCTCCGCGAGAGGTCTACGCAGAGCTGTGGGACACCATCCTGCAAGGAAGGGAATGGCACGGCGAATTCTGCAACAAGAAGAAGAACGGCGAGATTTTCTGGGAGGCGGCGACGATTACGCCCATTTTCGATGAGAAGAACAACATCACTCACTTTCTCGCCGTGAAAGAAGACATCACCGAGCGGCGGGCGCTGGAGAGCGAGTTGCGGCAAGCGCAGAAGCTCGAAGGCATCGGCCAGCTCGCGGCCGGCATTGCCCACGAGATCAACACGCCCACCCAGTTTGTGACGGACAATCTCACGTTTCTGAAGGAGTCGTGGGATTCGGCATTCCCCCTGCTCGCGCTCTATCGCACCATCATTCGCGAGAACGTTGCGTTGCTGCCGGAGGAGGCGGCGGCGAAGCTGGCCTCGGGAGAGCGGCAATGCGACATGGACTTTATCGGCGAGGAAGTTCCGCACGCCATTGCACAGAGCCTCGATGGAGCCCGCCGCGTCGCCAGCATCGTGCGCGCCATGAAGGAGTTCTCGCATCCCGATTCCGCGGATAAGACTGAAACCGATCTCAACCGGGCAATCGAGTCGACCATCATCGTGGCCCGCAACGAGTGGCGATACGTGGCGGAGGTGGTAACTCGCTTTGATGAAACGCTCCCGCCGGTGGTCTGTTACCCCGGCGAAGTCAATCAAGTCATCCTGAATATTGTGGTGAATGCCGCTCATTCGATCCGGGAAAAACTCAACGGGAAAGGGAGAGGCACGATTACCATCTGCACGCGCCAGCGCGAAGAACTTGCCGAAATCGCGATCTCCGACACCGGCACCGGCATTCCCGAACACATTCAGACCCGGATTTACGAACCGTTCTTTACCACCAAGGAAGTGGGGACAGGAACCGGCCAGGGATTAGCCCTTGCGCACAGTGTCGTGACGCGCAAGCACCAGGGCAAAATCTGGTTCGAGACCGAGATCGGCAAAGGAACGACCTTTTTCATTCATCTTCCCATTGGCGAAACGCCGGACGAGGCGGCGAAGTGATGCAGAAACGCGTGCTGTTTGTCGACGACGAACCGATGGTCCTGGACGGCCTTCGACGTGCCTTGCATGGAATGCGCCAGGAATGGGATATGCGATTTGTTTCGAGCGCCGCCGCCGCGCTGGAGGCCCTGGGTGGCGATACCTTCGACGCCATCGTCACCGACATGCGCATGCCGGGGACAGACGGCGCACAGCTTCTCGAGCAGGTGAAGGACATGCACCCGGAGGTGGTGCGCATCGTGCTCTCGGGGCAGTCAGACAAAGGCGCGCTGCTGCGCTCGATTGCGCCGGCGCACCAGTTCCTGGCGAAACCCTGCGACCTGAAGGAGCTGAGAGACCGCCTTACCCAGGCCTTTACTACCCGCGATCTTCTGTGCAATCCAAAGCTCGCCACCATCGTCTCCCGGCTGCGCTCTGTCCCCAGCCTGCCTGTACTCTTTTACGAGCTCACATCGGCTTTGAAGAACGAGAGCACCTCGCTGGCGCAAATCGAGCAGATCGTCTCAAAAGACGTGGGCATGGCGGCGAAGATCCTTCAGCTCGCCAATTCGGCCTTCATTGGAGCGCACGGCCAGGTTTCAAGCATCCGCCAGGCGCTTTGCCTGATCGGCGCCGAAATCATCCGCAGCCTCACGCTCACCATCCACGTGTTTTCGCATTTCGATGGCAATCCCTTCATCACCGCGCACCTGCCCGCGCTTTGGAACCATAGCTTGTCTGTAGCCTCGCTCGCGCAGCGGATCGCCATTGCGGAAACCGGCCGCAAATCGATGGGCGAGGAGAGCTTCACATCCGGGCTTCTTCACGACGTGGGCAAAATCGTGCTCCTAGCCGAGATGCCCGACGAATACCACCAGGTAGTGGAGAATATCAGCGCCGGCAAGGCTTCTTTCCATGATCTCGAGATGGAATATGTGGGCTGTACACACGAAGAAATCGGCGCTTACCTGATGGCAATCTGGGGCCTGCCGCCTTCCACCATCCAGGCCGTGAACTTCCACAATTGCCCCGCCTCCATTCCGCACAACAGGTTCTCTCCGCTTACCGCCGTGCACTGTGCCGATGCCATTGCCAGCGCCAACGACCTTTCGTTCCTGAATCACGATATCGACATCGACCTGAATTACCTGAAAGAACTGAGCCTCGCCGAGAAGCTATCGCTGTGGAAGGAATTCCAGGATCAGAACCCGCCTTCTTTTGAAGCACCAGGCGGATTCTGACAGCAGACTTTCCTTTCGCACCACCGCTGCCCGATACGATCCGCGAGCCGCTTCCAGTTCATTCCTCTCGCTCGACACCCTCTTGGCAGCTGGTCGAAGCGCGCGGCGGAAGCTCACCCGCAGGCTCCCGCTTTCATGTCCGAAGTCGGACACATTTGATCAAATCCGATCATTGATCGTGAGCTCATTCGGCCCACTTTTCGATCTAAGTCCCTTATTTTTCAATCCAGACTGAATCGGGCCTTTTGGCGTCGGAATTGCAGCGCCTGGGTATAGAGGACGGGGAGCTCTTATGATCCGCACAATTCTTGCCGACCACGAGGCGCTTGCTCGGCAAATGCTGCGTCAATTTTTGCGTCAGGATCCGGACGTCGAAGTCGTTGGCGAGAGCGCAACAGCTGGCGACACCATCGAGCTGGTCCGCTCCACGCAATCTGATCTGCTGTTCATCGACATCCGCATGCCGGGGATGGATGGAATCGATATCGCGAATGAACTGAATTCGTTCGCGAATCTGAATCTCCCGCGCATCGTCTTCACCAACATCGACGACAGCTATGCAGTGCGCGCGTTCGAGATGCACGCGCTTGACTACGTATTGAAGCCCTATACCGCGGAGCGTCTGCGTTCTACGTTGCAACGGGCGCACGAGCAGATTCTTGCCCGGGGCGAGAACGGGCACAACGAGAAGCGGATGCGATCCGATAAGCGGCACAGTGGAAGGATGGTCTTCAAGTCACGCGGGCGCATCCTTTTCCTCCCGATTTCGGATATTCGATGGATTGCGGCGGAAGAGAACTACGTGCGCATCTGCACAGGCACCGGCACTCACCTTCTGCGCGAAACCATGACACGTGTGGAAGAGCGGCTCGACCCGAGTGTGTTTCTGCGCGTGCATCGTTCGGCCATTGTGAACCTGCATTTCGTGAAGGAAGTGCGCACTAACCCGCCGAGCACATTCAGCGTGATCATGGTGAACGGTCAGCGCATCTCGATGAGCCGCAGCTATCACTCGCGGATCGGCGAGTTAATGGCGCGCGCATCGGGAATCGATCTCGGCAGCGATCCGGCGCACTTTACATCCGCTTGCGCCTGAACTGACCACCTCGTTGCGCTTTTACTTCCTCCGCAACCGATCGAGGATCGCCCCGCCCGCAAATTCGGCCCGCGAGCCGAGCTGCCGCTCGATGCGCAGCACTTCGTTCCACTTGGCTGTGCGCTCGCCGCGCACCATCGATCCCACTTTGAGCTGGCCGGCGCTGGCCGCGACCGCCAAATGCGAAATGAACGCGTCTTCGGTCTCGCCCGAGCGTGCCGAGACGATCGCATTCCATCCCGCGCCTTGCGTCAACGCAATCGCGTCAAGGGTTTCAGTCACCGTGCCGATCTGATTCAGCTTGATGAGTACAGCGTTAGCGGAGTTGCGCTCAATGCCCTGCCGAATGCGCTCGGGATTCGTAGTGAAAAGATCGTCGCCGACAAGTTGGATGCGGCCACAGAGCGCCCGGGCGATCAGGCTCCAGCCTTCCCAATCGGTATCGGCCATCGGGTCTTCGATCGATACGATCGGATAGCGGTAAGACCAGCTGACCATTAGCTCAGCAAACTCGGCTGAAGTGAAGCTGCGACCCTCCAACCGAAACCAATAGCGGCCGGATGCATCGTCATAGAGATCGCTGGCCGCGATATCCAGTGAAATCGCGGCTTCGTTCCCGGGTGTGTAGCCGGCGCGAACAATAGCGTCGGTCAGGAACTCCAGCGCACCCTCGTTGGCCGCGAATTCCGGCCAGTAGCCGCCTTCATCGGCAACGCCAAATGCAGCGCCGCGCTCCCGCATCAGGTCGCCTGCGGCGCGATGCACATTGAATGTAATCTCCATGGCCTGCGCGAATGACTGCGCGCCGGTGGCGATGATCAGAAAGTCCTGCACATCGGTTCTCCAGTTCGCGTGCGCGCCGCCGCCGACGATCTGAATCTCCGGCAGCGGGATCAGCAATCCCGGCGAACGGCCGAGCGTTTCATACAGCGGGCGCCCGCGCGCCGCGGCAGCGGCGGATGCCACAGCCATCGACACGGCGAGAACGGCATTGGCGCCGAGACGCGACTTATTCGCGGTACCGTCGAGTTCGATCAACGTGCGATCGATCGCCGCCTGGTCGCCGGCATCCGATCCGATCAACGCCGGTGCGATCTCGTTTTCGATGTTGGATACAGCCTTGAAGACAGACTTTCCGCGAAAGCGTGCCGCATCGTCATCGCGCAACTCCTGCGCCTCGAACTGGCCGGTGGATGCGCCGGACGGCACCGTCCCGCGCCCGCGCACATCGTTCGCGAGCAGGATCTCGGCCTCTACCGTCGGGTTTCCGCGCGAGTCAAAGACCTGATACGCATGAACGGATTGAATCTTCATTGTTAAGCCTCGATTTGTTCGAGCTTGGCGAACCATGTATTCACCCATTCGCCAAGATTCGTATCTCCGTTCCGGAGCCAATCCCGGGTGAACTGCCGAACGAACTGCTGCCGACCCTGATCCAGGTATTCGACGGGAGACTTGCCGTCGACGCGCGCAAGCAGCAGCATGGGCAGCAGCTTTGCGACGCGCCGTTCCAGCGCGGCGCAATCGACCGCCTTGCCGGCGATCTCGACGTAGCGCAGCCAGATCGCTCGACTCATCTCAGGCAGACCGGTCGCGCGCGGAGCATGATAAAGGCCCTTGAGCAAAAGATGCGTGAACAGGAATGCGAGATCGAACGCCGGGTCCCCATACCATGCCACTTCGCAATCGAGCAGCACAAAGCGCGACGCGGAGACCATTATGTTCTTAGGGCTGAAGTCGCCATGAACGAGGCAAATTTGCGTCGCTGCCAACCGATCCGCCTCGCCGTGAAATAGCGCCCGTAACTCGGAATGACGGTTCCCGGTTGTGAGCAGGTAGGGATCGATACGCAGTTCGGTGAAATTCGGCGTCGTTGCGAAAGCTGCCGCGATTTCGGCATCACCCGCGGAACGTGCGTGAATCGAACCGAGAATCGTCGCCGCTTTCAGTGCATCTTCGACCTTGGCCTCGCCGCGCAGGAGCAGCCGTTTCCAGTTTGTGAACTCGATCCCGAGGCATTCCATCGCAAAGTAGCCGCGGTCCTGGGGGGCCGGCAGCAGCGCCGGAACCGCCTGCGGCAGGAATCCGGCGACGTATGCGATAAACATCCGCTCATAGCGGTTGCGGTCGACATTCGCGAGCCACTCGTCGCGCACTCGCAGCCGCGGCAGTGCGCGTTTGACGATAAACGTACGGCCGCCATCGTCGACGCGAAAAATCTCGCTCGATATGCCGTCGCTCAGCGGCGTGAGTTTCGCACCCGCATCGCAAAGCACTCCGTCGCGCCGCAACAGCGCGATAAAATCATCCGATACGGGGGATTGCAAGTCCTTCGCGATGTAGCCGGAATCGCTCAAGGCTTCAATATAGTGCCTGGCACAGCCGTGCGGACATTGGGCGTCAATGCGCTTTTGGCGCTGCCGGCTTTGCAGCCGTCATGCCTTCAGGCAATGCCCAGGCAAAAAGAACTGAGCCGCTACCGGTCAGCACATATTGCCGTCCGTCAAGCTCGTAGGTCATCGGCGAGCTCTGTATCTGTTCGCCAGTGCCCGCATGCCAGAGCGTTTTTCCGTCGCGCGTGTCGAGCGCCAGGATGTTGCCCGTGCTATCTCCAGTAAAAGTGAGGCCGGAGTCGGTGGTGAGCACGCCTGCGCCCGCGCCGGTGCCGATATCGTGGCTCCAGCGGATTTTGCCCGTCTGGTAATCGATGGCCTCGATCACTCCTTTGTCCCAGAGATCGTAGTCGGCACCGGCCCAGCCGTACGCACCGTCAGCGGGCTTGGCAAAATAAACACTCCAGCTCGGGCTCGCGTCCACGATGAACAGGCCGGTCCTGGGATCGAAGCTCGGCGAGCGGTAGTTGGTCACGCCGCCTTCAGACGGAGCGATGATGCGGCCGTCGGGCGCCGGCTCTTTGTCGGGATTCGGAATCGGCCGGCCCTGCGAGTCGATTCCCTTCGCCCAGTTGACCGGGCCAAACGGAACCGTGAGCAGGCTCTTGCCGTTTGTGCGATCGAGCACGAAGAAGTAGCCGTTGCGCGATGCCTGCATCAGCATCTTGTGCGGCTGGCCGTGAAAAACTCCGTCGACGAGGACGGGGATCTCCACGGCATCCCAGTCGTGCGTGTCGTGCGGCGAAGCCACGAACCCCCACGCCATCTTTCCCGTGTCGGGATCGAGCGCGACAATGCTGCAGGTATAGGCGTCGTCGCCTGGCCTCGTCTTCCCGTTCAGCACCGGCGTCGGATTTCCCGTGCCCCAGTAAATGAGGTTCAGATCGGGATCGTAGGTGCCCGTGATCCAGGTCATCCCGCCAGTGGTCGCATTCGGCGTGCCCGACGGGGGCGTGCTGTTCCAGCGCCACTGGATTTCGCCCGTCTCAGGATCGATCGAAATGAGAAAGCCCTGAAGGTTATCCATGTCGCCGCCCACACCGACGAGCACGTGATTCTTTACCACTAGGGGCGCCATGGTCGACCAATAGCCAACGCTCTGGTCAGCGAATATCTTGTCCCAGCGCACCTTGCCGTTTTTGGCGTCGAGCGAGATCAGGTGATCATCGGGCGTGGTGAAGTAGAGCCAGTCCTTGTACATGGCGACGCCGCGGTGGCCGATGTGCTCGCCCACCGACGGCCGCGAATAGTGCCAGATACTCCGCCCGCTGCGCGCGTCAACGGCCCATACGTTGTCGGGCACCGTGAAATATAGGATGCCGTCCATGAGGATTGGCGTGGATTTGATCTCGGCAGGCTGATTCGATTGAAAGGCCCATGCCAGCGCGAGATCGCCCACATTCTGCGGTGTGATCTGCGTCAAGCGGCTGTGACGACGCCCCGAGTAGTCGCCGTGATACAGAGGCCACGCGTCTGCCGGAGGATGCAGCAGCGTGGCATTGTCGAGATTCTGCGCCCGCCCCGGTGCGCTGGCAAGGATGGACAAAACGAGCGCGGACCAAGGCGCAGCCACTTTCAGCAGATTCATTTCAGAGTCAAGCTCCCAGCAATAGAATGCACGGCCGCCCGATCAGTGCAGTGTTTGCAGATAGGCCATGAGGTTGTGAATGTCGTCGTCGGTGTATTTGCTGAACTGTTCGACGTGCGCATCCACGGGTGCGTTCACCATGTAGTGCACGCGGCTGGTCGGCCACGACCGGTATGTTCCGCTCGCGTCGCGAAGCCCGATGGTGAACTCGTCACGATAAGCAAGTGTTCCTGAGATCTTCTCTCCCGAAGGCAGTGTCACCGTGACCTGGCTCTTGGCGTCCCACGGATAGAGCATGCGCATTTCCAGCTTTAACCCCTTATAACGCGACGCGATGCCGGCCAGGTCTCCGCTGGGCGAGTGGCACTTTGCGCATCCGCCCGCGCCGTTGAAATACCGCTTGCCTGCTTCCGCATTCCCGGTCTGCAGATCGGCCACATCGACGCCGCGACGTCCCCCGGGGTGCGCCGCGGCCTCCTTTACACGCTCATGCAGGAACGCAACAAGGCCGGCCATTTCGTCTTCGGAGAACTTAAAGGCGGGCATCTTCTTCGCCGGCCGTCCTTCGCGCACCACCGCCGAAATCGCCTCGCCGTTTTTGTCGCCCTGGACCAGCTTTGACTGCGTCAGACCG
>Ga0335072_10011795_pt1 | contig 12508 bp, 9 predicted proteins | sample Lox_Sample_21_FD_206725 | JGI IMG/M metagenome (GOLD analysis project Ga0335072, IMG submission 206725) | Soil microbial communities from Loxahatchee National Wildlife Refuge, Florida, United States - Lox_Sample_2.1 | ecosystem: Environmental > Terrestrial > Soil > Wetlands | place: USA: Florida...
TCACACAAAAGTTGCAGGACATGATTGGAGATCTCACCAGTGCTCCGCAGCCGATCGACATCATGATGTTCTCTCCCGACGCGAAATTGCTCGAGACATGGGCTCCTCAGGTCGCCGATGCGATCGGCAAGATTCAAGTGGGAGGCCACAATCCGGTCGTGGATGTCGATAACGGGATCGAGTCGACGACCAGCGGGCCGGCGGTTTCCTATCAGGTGAACATGGCCGCGGCGGCACATGTCGGCTTTACGCCGCAAGCTTTGGCCGACGAAGCCGAAGCCATGCTCGATGGCACGACCACAACTCAGCCGGTGGTGATCGATGATCGGCCGTATCCGGTGCGCATCCGGTATCCGGCGGAAATTCGTTCGTCGATTGACGAGATGAACGACACGATGCTGGTTGCTCCCGGCGGACAACTTGCCAATCTGGGCTCGTTGGCAACGATGACTGAAATGCCGGGGCAAACGGAGATTCTGCAAGATAATCAGCAACGCTATGTGGCCGTCACGGCGCGGCTCGAAGGTTTGGATATGGGCCACGGAATCGACGACGTGAAAAAGACGATTGCGGGTCTGCATCTGCCGCCTTCCGTTCGCATCGAGTACGGCGGGCTTTACCAAACCCAGCAAGAATCGTTTCGCGACCTCACGCTCGTTCTCGCGATGGCGATTGTGTTCGTCTTTCTCGTGCTGCTATTTGAATTCCATAGCTTCTCGGCGCCGGTTTCGATTCTGGTCTCGGCGATATTGTCGACAGCTGGTGTGTTTGTGGCCCTGCTCATCACAGGGATCACGTTCAACTTATCGTCGTTCATGGGGCTGATCATGGTGATTGGCATCGTCGCGAAGAATGGAATCCTATTGCTGGATGCCGAGCAGAAATTCCTGGGAGCGGGGTTTTCCAAGGAAGAATCAATCTTTCAAGCCGGACGCCGGAGATTACGTCCGATCGTTATGACGGCTATCGCTGCTGTCGCCGGCATGATTCCTCTGGCTCTGGGAATTGGCGCGGGTTCCGAAATGCTTCAACCGTTGGCGATCGCCGTGATCGGCGGTCTGTTGATTGCGATGATCCTGTCTTTATTTGTGACTCCGACAATCTATTACTACATGACTCGGACAAACAGAGTCTCCGCTGGATAACTTGGTTTAACCACAAAGGAAGCGAAGGCGCACCAGCGAAACCTGTACTTTACAGGCTGAATGTTCCTCGCTTCCTGATAGTTCTTGAATCTAGGGTACTGCGAGTACCCTCCGACAGCAGACGCCACTTTTTCGTCGGCAAACACTTCACGCCACCGGATCGCCGTGAACTTCAACAAGTTTGCTATCAATGCCTTCCAATTCAGGCATAGGAAGTCGGCCGCTCCAGTTTGCCCATCCCCAGAAGATGGCTGTGGTCGAGCTGAGGAGACCGGCCACAGCGCCGATTGTGCGCGGACTGTAGTGGGTGGAGGCGATGCCAGCTCCCATCATCGAGATCATCATCATGCCCCAGGTCAGTGTCTCCATAGTGGAGAAGACTCTGCCGCGGTATTGGTTGGAGACCGTGCGGAGTAAGTAGGAATAGTTCAGGACGGAATTCACGGCGATCGACGCGCGCGAAAGCATGATGAACAGGAGAGCGACTTCAAAGCGCTTCGCCTGGCTGAAGAGCACGTACGCGGCTCCATGCAGCAGGTAGTCAATGAATACGACGCGCTTGTACGTGGAAAATGAGAGCCGCGGACCGAGCCAGTTCGCGAGTCCGCCGCCGATCAGCAAGCCGACACCGGCGCATCCCCAGATGACGCCGATTCCAGCTGCGCCGCCATTGAAAACAATTTCGCCGAACAGAGTGAAGAGAATCTGTGCGGCTCCGCCGCCTGTGGCCCATCCGACCGAAAGCAAGGCAATGGCGAGAACCAGCGGGACGGAACGCATGTAACGCAGGCCCTCGCGATACTCGTGCCAGGGACGGACGACATCGGCTTCAGTTAGATCCTTAGGCTCCGAGCGGAAACCCTCGCCCCTGGGTGCGCGCAGGTGCGAAATGGCCCAGGCGGAGAAAACAAACGAAAGCGCGTTGAACACGAAGGCCCATTTGTAGCCGATGGCGACGACAGTCGCGCCGAGAAATGTGCCGATTGTGAGCGTGGTCCATTGCGTCGTTTGGGTCAGAGAGTTGGCGGTGTGAAGTTCTTTCGGACTCGCAATCGTGGGCAGAATCGCGGATCGCCCCGCCGTAAAGAAGGGCGAGGCGACCATCAGCAGAGCACTGAACAAATAAAGTAGCCAGCTTGCCTGATGAGTGAGCGCAAGAATGAAGCCCAGGGCTACAACCGCACGCACGAGATCGCTGGCGATCATGATCTGCTTGCGATCGAAGCGGTCGAGCAGCACGCCGGCTAGAGGACCGACGGTCACGGCAGGAATGGCCCGAGCCAGCATGATACCGGTCACAACCAGGCCCGAGCGTGTGAGCAGCATGGCCAGCGAGAATACGGCAATGTTGTTGAACTGATCGCCAATCTCGCTCACGACTTGCCCCATCCAGGTATAGCGATAGTTGCGGTTCTGCCTCAGAAGTTGAAGAAATTGGCGCATGAATCCAGGAGACTCGTGGTTTTGAGGGAACTGGGCGACTCAGAATCGGGAATTCAAATCATGAGGCCAGAGAGATTTTAACATCCAGAGTTTCAGGCCTCGCCTCGTGCCGCAGCTAAGGTCTGAACTCTGTTTACAATTTGAAGATACGCTCCATCAAGCGCCATTTCTCGCCGGGCTTTGCATCGGGAAGAGATTTTTGGAATTTCCACATCAACTGCTCCCACTCACGCACTTTCTCGTTCGCGAGGTCGGCTTTCATCTTGGCTTCAAACGAGAAACGGTCATCGACTTCCAAGATCATGAACAACCTTGTGCCAAGCAGATAAATTTCAGCATCTTGAATTCCGGAATCCCGCAGGCTCGTGAGGATCTCTGGCCAGACGTGTTCATGATAGCGCTTGTACTCGGTAATCAAAGAAGGGTCATCCTTAAGGTCGAGAGTGAGACAGTATCGGCGACTCATTCGCATATCCAAGGCAGCTCCTATTGCAGGGCGCGATCTAAATGCACGTATCCGCCATCGATGAACACATGCTGACCTGTGATGTGGCTGGCTCGCGGAGAAATCAGGAACGCCACCATGGCGGCGATCTCTTCCGGGGTGGTCATGCGTTTTCCTAGAGGAATTCTTTCGGTAATGTTCTTCAGTTTTTCTTCCGGGTTTGGAAACGTGCTGAGCCATTGCTGATAGAGGGGCGTCATCACCTCCGCGGGAACGATCGCATTCACGCGAATCGAATACTGCAGCAGTTCCACAGCCCACTCGCGAGTTAAAGCCAGAATCGCGCCCTTGGCGGACGCGTATCCCGATGTTCCTCCCTGACCGGTGAGTGCGGTTTTCGAGCTGATATTGAGAATGCATCCTTGAGACTGCTTGAGGTGCGGAAGAGCGTAATGCGCCATGTTGTAGTAATGAAGCAGATTTCTTTGGAGCGACTCGACGTATTGCTTCGGATTGCCACTCTCAAGCCCCACGCGGTCGTTGAGGCCGGCGTTGTTGACCAGCGCATCGAGTCGGTCGCATCCGCGAATCGTCTGTCCAATCGCGTTCTGGCAGTTTTCCGCGTTGGCTAGTTCCGAGCAAATCAATAGCGATCGAACGCCACGCAGACGCAAATCCTCTTCCAGCGTTCGTCCAGCGTCCAGGTCGCGATCCACGATGACCGGAAGAGCGCCCTCTTCCGCCACAGTTCTAACGATCGCGGCGCCAATTCCTTTTGCGCCTCCGGTGACAAGCACGACTTTATTTTTAAGAAGCAGGTCCATAGGATTGAGAAGCTGGTTCCTCTACGGGCAGTCCGTAGAAATGAACGGCGTTCAGGCCAAAGATCTTAGCTTGCGAGTCGACTGGAAATCGAGCGACGTACTGCTCTACTAGTTCGCGCACCTGGCGATAGCTGGCTGCGAGCAGGCATACGGGCCAGTCCGAACCAAACATCAGGCGATCGCCCCCGAAAGCATCGAAGGCTACGTCCAGGTAGGGATAGAAGTCAGCAGCCCGCCAGTTTTTCCAGTTCGCTTCCGTGACAAGACCCGAAAGCTTGCAAAACAAATTGGGGTTGCGTGCCAGGCTGCGGATCTGTTGTGCCCAGGGCTCGATTTCTTGAGTCCGAATCGAAGGCTTTGCCAGATGATCCAAAACAAACTTCTGGTCAGGAAACTTTTCGAGAAGCTCGACCGCCGCCGGAAGTTGTCGCGGGTAAATCAGAATGTCGAAGGTGAGACAAAAATCTCTCAATCTGGCGATGCCGCGACAAAAATCCGGCCGCAGCATAAAGCGATCGTCGGGCTCGGATTGCACAATATGGCGCAAGCCCCGAAGCTTTTTGAACTTGGCAAAATGAGCGAGACGCTCGGGCAGCCTCGGAGAGGAAAGATCCACCCATCCCACAACGCCGCGAATGAGCGAATCGTATTGCGAAGCAAGATTCAGCAGGAACTCAGTTTCATGTTCTGACTGATCGGCCTGTACGGAGATACAGCCATCGACTCCGTTGGCCCGGAATTCGCCAATCAGATGCTCGGGCAGAAAATCGCCTTTCAGAAGCGACATCTCGTCGGTGATCCAGGCATCTCTCTGCGGATTGTAATTCCAGAAGTGCTGGTGGGCGTCAATCTTCATGATTGGAGATCAAGTAATGCGGTGCGGGACCATAGTTGAGATTTCACCACGGAGACACGGAGTCACGGAGAAAACGTGAGGGCAGGTCAAAGCTCGCTCATTTCCTCTGCGAATTCAGGCCTCGATGCAATTGGTCCTTCTTTCTGCGTCTCTGTGTCTGCGTGGTGAGGAATCCTGGTTCAGTTCAGCCGTGAAGGTTCAAAAAGCCACCGTCAATCGGATAGTCGACGCCGGTAATAAATCCGGCTTCGTCGGAGCACAAGAACAGAGCGAGTGCCGCGACCTCTTCCGGTTCGCCCATGCGACCAATCGGCTGCGTCGCAGCCAGTTTGGCGAACATCTCGGCTTCGTGGCCGGGATAATTCTTCTTCAAATATGCGTCGACGAACGGAGTATGAACTCGAGCCGGCGAGATCGAGTTGCAGCGGATCTTGTACGTCAGATAATCGCGCGCCACAGAATAGGTCATCGAAACGACCGCGCCCTTGCTCATCGAATAGGCGAAACGATCGGCGAGGCCAGCCCAGGCGGCGACCGAGGCCAAGTTGAGAATCGTGCCTCCGCCGCTGTTTTTCATGTGCTCGACAATCGCCAGCATGCAGTTGTAATAGCCCTTCACATTTACCCGGAAGACCCTTTCAAAATCGGCCTCGCTGACCTTTTCGATGTTGCCGATGTGCGAAACACCGGCATTATTGACGAGGATGTGGACGCGCCCAGCTTGAAATATCTGCCGGAAAACATCTTTCACCTGGGATTGGGCGGAGACATCGCACTGAAAAGCGCTTGCGCTCCCGCCGGCCTGGGAAATTTCTGAAACTACGCTTTGTGCTGCGGCTAGATCCAGGTCAACGACATTCACATGCGCGCCGGCGGAGGCGAATCGGATCGCGATGGCCCGGCCAATGCCGCTGCCCGCCCCGGTTACGGTCGCCGCTTTGCCCGACAACGTGAAATTGTTTGGAGTCCGGGAGTTCAGAGCGATACCCCCCGCTTCCAGGGGATGAAATCATCTTGGTTCAGCATCTCGGCTTTGGTCCGGCATTCGCCGCTGGCTGCTTCGATCACGCGTTCGAGGATCGTTTCGCCCATCTGCTCGATGGTTTTCTCGCCGGAAACAACCGGGCCCGCGTCGACATCGATAATGTCGTTCATGCGACGGGCGAGATCGGAGTTCGTGGAAATCTTCATGACCGGCGCAATAGGATTGCCCGTGGGTGTGCCCAAGCCGGTGGTGAACAGTACCACGTTGGCTCCGGCTCCGACCTGCGCGGTGACCGATTCCACGTCGTTGCCCGGCGTGCAGTGCAGGTTCAAGCCCGGCTCAACGCAGTACTCGGGGTAGTCGAGCACTGCGGTCACAGGAGACGTGCCCCCCTTTCTGGCTGCGCCGGCAGACTTCATGGCGTCGGTGATGAGTCCGTCGCGAATGTTGCCCGGCGAGGGATTCATATCGAAGCCAGCGCGAACGGCCCTGGCCCGCGCCGCGTAATCGCGCATCAGTTGCATGAAGCGGGAGCCGACCTCGGGCCGTGTACTGCGATTGATCAATTCCTGTTCGACGCCGCAGAGCTCAGGAAATTCGGAGAGAATCGTCCGGCCGCGTAAGACCGCCATAATGTCAGAAACGTGACCGATCGCGGGATTTGCGGAGATGCCTGAGAATCCATCCGATCCGCCACATTGCAGGGCCACACACAAACTCGAAAGCGAAGCTGGAGCGCGGGTGGATTTGTTCGCCTCGACGAGCCCGCCGAACGTGGCCTCAATAGCGTCGGTGAGCATTTCGAATTCAGATCCGCTCTGCTGCTGCTCGAAAACGAAGAGCGGCTTTTTGAAATGGGCGTTACGCTTCCTGATTTCCTCCCGCAAAATGGCAGTTTGCGAGTGCTGGCAGCCAAGACTCAGAACAGTTGCACCTGCGACATTCGGGTGATGAATGTAACCCGCCAGCAATCCACAGAGATTGTTGGTGTCTTCCCGCGTCCCTCCGCAGCCGCCTTGATGAATGAGGAATTTGACACCGTCGATATTCTGGAAAATCTTCTGTGGGGATAGGTGAGACTTTAAGTCGGCAGGTTGTGTCTCCCGATCCGGCATTGTGCCCGAGCGGTAATGGCGCACTAGATCCGCGAGTTGTTGGCGATAGATCTTCGGAGGAGCAAAGCCCAGCTCTTCTTCAAAAGCCTGCTTCATCACTTCGATATTTCTGTTTTCACAGAAGACCAACGGGACGACCAGCCAATAATTTCTGGTTCCAACTTGGCCGTCCGAGCGCGGATATCCAAGAAAAGTTCGCGTGGTCCATTTGCTTATGTCAGGCGGTTTCCACTTGCAGGGCTGCAAACTTTCTTGAAAGGGAGAGGAGTCGTGGAGCGTGTTTCGCGTGGTGACAGCCTCACCGGCGCGGATGGCCCCCCGGGCTTTGCCGATCAAGACCCCATACATCACGACATCACCGCCGACGGGAATGTCTCGTGTCACAAACTTGTGCTTCGCCGGGACGTCAGTGACGAGCAGGTGGTCGCGGCCGGAGAAGGCGATTCGTTCCCCGGCGCGCAGATCGCGCAGCGCGATTAGCACGTTGTCCGAGGGATCAAGCTGCAATACGGTGTTCTGCATTATGTCGTAGGCGAAACCATGAAGGGTTCAGTGCTCGATTCGCGACTTCCGGCGCGTCTGGAAGCCGCGCCCCTTCAAGGCGTCCCTTTCAAAACATCGACCATCTTCGAGTTTTTCAGCAGACTGTTAATTAACCACAAGGTGCGCGAAGGGAACCTGAATTTTAGAAGCTTCTCGTTCCTTTGTTGCGTTGTAGCTCAATGGTCCGTTCCTTTCCAAGCGCGACTTCGTCAGAGCTTTCCGTTCGACGATCTCGTCTGAAATACATAAGTTCCCGAGCCGGCTTCGATCCAAACCGAGTCGGCATCCTGGCGGGCGTTGGCGATGCCCTGGCTTGATTGTAACGGTACACCGCCCTCGGTTACGTCTTCAAGCTTGGCGTGGGAAAGACGGATCGCGGCGGTGGTATTGGCTGGAACAGTCACTCGAATCGTCATTCCGTTTGCCTTGACCTCCCAGGACGAACTGACGTTGCCATACATCGTGTGCAGGGAAGATTTCACCCACTGCAATTCACCGCCGGGATGCGGCTCAATCAAAATGTGTTTATAGCCCGGCTGCTCCGGATCGATGCCGATGCCTGCGACCACGCTGTACATCCATTCGCCGATTGCGCCGTAGGCATAGTGGTTGAAGGAATTCATCGACGGATTTTGAAAACTTCCGTCGGGCTTGATGCCGTCCCAGCGCTCCCAGATCGTCGTTGCCCCTTTCGTGATCGGATAGAGCCACGATGGGTATTCTTTGCGATTGAGCAGCATGTAGGCTTCGTCGAGATATCCGTAATCGCTCAAAACGCGGCAGAGGAGCGGGGTGCCGAGAAATCCGGTAGTGAGATGGCCAAAGGAGCGGACGTCGGCGGCTAATCTGGCGGATGCTTCTTTTCGTTGCGACTCGGGCAGAAGGTCGAAGGCGAGTGCTAAGGCGTAAGCGGTTTGCGTGTTCGACGCCAGACGGCCGTTCGGGGTTACGAACTCCTGTTGGAAGGCGAGCCGGATCTGATCGAAAAGTTCGCCGTAGGATTTCGCGTCGTCCGGTTTTCCGAGAACTTCGGCGGTTCGGCGAAGCAGATCGGTCGAATGAGCGAAGTATGCCGTCTGCACCAGATCTTTGTCGGTGGTGGCGCCGGGATAATCCGACCTGTCGGTGGCAAAGGCGAGCCAGTCTCCGAAAGTTTTGTCGGTGTTCCAGAGATGACGCGGGCCGGCTTGCTGACGGATGTATTCGACCCAGGCCTTCATGCTCGCGTATTGTTCCTCCAAAACGCGCCGATCTCCGTAGGAAAGATATAAATTCCACGGCACGACGACGGCGACATCGCCCCAGCCGGCTGCGCCGGACTCGCCTTGCCGAGTGGCGTGGGAAAGAGCGTTGGGGATGACGAAGGGCACGGCTCCGTCGTCTTGCTGATCGAGCGCCAGGTCTTTCAGCCATTTCGTGTAAAACGCGGCCGAGTCATGAAGGAACATTGCTGTGGGAGCGAATACCTGGGCGTCGCCGGTCCAGCCGAGTCTTTCGTCACGCTGCGGACAATCCGTGGGAACATCGACGAAATTTCCCTCCTGTCCCCAGACGATATTGTGTTGGAGTTGATTCAGCATTGCATTGGAACTCTCGAACGTGCCGGTTGGCTCAACTGCTGAGTGCACGACGATGCCAGTGAAGGCATCGAGCGGCAGTTCGCCCGGCCAGCCTTCGATTGCGACGTAGCGAAAACCGTGAAAGGTGAAGTGCGGTTCGAAAGTTTCTACGCCTTGGCCATTGGTTGTGTATTGGTCGGTTTGTTTGGCTGAGCGCAGATTCGCGGTATAGAAATTGCCTTCGCTGTCGAGCACTTCGGCATGGCGGAGCGTGATCACGGTGCCGGCGGGAGCGTTCAGGCGAACTCGCATCCAACCGACCATGTTTTGTCCCATGTCGAGGACCGTGTCGCCTTCGGGCGTGTGAATGACCTTGACCGGCTTGATTTCCTGGATGGCGCGCACGGGAGGTCCGTAGGCGGCTACGACTTTCGCCTTGGGCGAATCGATTACGGTCACGCCCTTCCACTCGTGATCGTCGTAATCGGCGGTGCTCCATCCAGAACGTTCGAGGCGAGCGTCGTAGGTTTCTCCGTTGTAGATGTCGGAGGCGAGTATCGGCCCGGTAGTGGCTTTCCAGTTTCCATCCGTGCCAACGATTTGCTGCTTGCCATTTTTGTAAGTAATGACGAGCTGAGCCAATAAGGCCACTTTTGTGCCATAGAAATTGCGCTTGTGACCCCAGGTCAGATTGCCGCGAAACCATCCATCGCCCAGGTACGCGCCCAGGCAATTCCGGCCGGGCTTGATGGCGTTCGTCACATCGTATGTCTGATATTGATAGCGGAAGTCGTAAGCAGTCCATCCCGGCGTGAAGTACTGATCGCCAACCCGCACGCCGTTCAGATGAAGCTCGTAGAGGCCCATAGCGGATGCATAGAGGCGCGCGCTGATGATGGTTTTGCGAGCATCGAAGACACGTCTCAGCATTGGGGAGGGATTTGATTTGTCCGGGTTCTCTTGCAGATTCGGAGTGATCCAGCGGGCTTGCCAGTCGGTGGGTGCAAGCAATCCCATTTCCCAGTGTGCGGGCTCGCTCCACAAGTTGTGCCCGTGATTGTCCCAGACTTGCACGCGCCAGTAGTAACGCTGAGCAGTTTTGAGTGGCGGGCCCTGATAGGGCACATGGATAGATATGCTACTGGTTGTCTTGCCGGAATCCCAAAGCAGTCTGCCGGTCGACAAATTCTTTTCGGACGCAGCGACTTGAATGTCATACGCAGATTGGAGGGTCGCGCGTTCCGAGGATGCGAGCTCCCAGCTCAGGCGCGGACGCAAAACATCCACGCCAATGGGGTTCACTCTGTATTCGCAGCGCAGGTTGGCAATTGTCAGAAAGGAGTCGGCAGCTTGCGATGGCAAAGCTAAGGAAGTAAGCAGAAGAAGGATGCAATACAAGCCGTTGGCGCTTAGGCGCATGAGAGCCTCATTCGAGATCATCGAAATAGGTATGCTACTACCTTTTCGAGGGAGACGAGAATTATGCAGAATTTGCAGTGTGCTAATTCAATGCAAAAGCAATCGCCACAGAGAGGAGCACCGAGGAAGACATCTTTTACTACACAGAATTGGGTTCCGCGCCTGCTGAACGGATCTCCGTCAGTTCCATCAACACACCTTGTAAGCGCTGGCCAAGTTCAAGATCCGCGTGTTTGATTTCGGACAGAAATGAGTCAGTTACTTCACGGAACGCGCGTAACAGCTCGCTTCGAGCGAGTTCGCGCACCAGCGAAGATTCAAACCGCGCTGTGACCTCGCCCGGAAGCAGATGAAAGCCGCGTCCGTGGATCCCGGGCAGGCCCCGGCTTACGCATGCCAGCGCCAGAGCGTGGTCGCGCATGCCGTGGATCATATACTCCGCCTGCCAGAAGCGGTCTCTCGCAATCGCGCTTCGGACGTGCAGCGCATAAAGCCATCCCACGCCGATCAGGTCGGAGACATTTGGTGGCGGAAGGTGACGCGGCTCGTTCGCCGCTCCGAACACCAGCCGAAAGGTCGGCGCCAACCCGCGGAATTCATCCGCTCCGACAAAAGCCAGATCGACCTGAAGCGTATTCGCGAGCAGAAACACGCGGTACGTCCATGAGCCTGCCTTCACGTCGAGGTGGTGCAGAACAGAATGCGATTCGTAGAGGTGCTTGGTCCAATCGGCGAGGGCTTGCGGAATATCAGAAGCATTGGCGACACTGAAGGCGAGATCAATGTCGGACCACTCGTCCTCGCGATCCTGCGCGAGAGAGCCGGTGATGGCCGCAGCTGTGATGCGCGGGTCAGTTTTCGCGAACTCCAGCAACTCCGACCGGAGCCGCGCGCGTTCCTCGGACGTGAACATGCGCGTGATTGTAGCTCAGGCAGTCACATCCTTCGTCTTTAAAGGCCAGGATCGAAAGCACCGCGCTTGCACCCGCGGCGTTTCGGCGCTACGATTCGCCTGCCGGTCGCATGACTCACTGATAGCATCGGTGCGAGCCAGATCGCGACCACTCTCTTTCAGGTACTGGAGGTGGGTGATGAAGCGCTCTTCTGCTTTTACTCTGCTGATTCTGTCTTCACTTCTCGCATTCATAACTTTTGAAGCACAAGCGCAAGTGGATCACATCGTGATCGCCGCGGGCACTGACGAAGATCATGCTCTACAGGCGATCTCGAACGAGACGGATGCGCAGAAAAAACTCACGATGTACGAAGAATTCGTGCAGAAGTTTTCGGCCAATCCGGCCGCGGTCGCTTACGGCGATTGGCAGATTGCCCAGGCTTATCAGGCCAGCGGAGACTTCCAGAAAGCGCTCGAGTATGGCGACAAGGCGCTGGCCGCGTCTCCGCATAATCTCGATATTTTGGTCTCGCAGACGAACATCGCCATGCAGGCGAAAAACAATACGAGTGGGATCGATTACGTCGCCCGCGGCGGGGAAATCTGCCAGTCGGTCGCGAAGCAGCCCAAGCCCGAAGGCATGAGCGATGAAGATTTTGCCCACAAAGTCAGCGATGAGAAGGCTGCCATTCAGAGTAGCTGTGATTTTCTGGAAAGCTCGGGCGTGAACGTCATCTCGAGTGAGAGCGATCCTAAGGCGCGCATGAATGACATCGATAAGTTCACCTCGGCGTACCCAAATTCGAAGTATCAGGAAACCGTTGCGAGCCTTGCTCTTGAATCGCTCAGCCAATTGAATGACAGTGCGCGGCTGGTCGCCTATGGAGAAAAGGTTCTGGCTGCCGATCCCAACTCGGTTCCGGCGCTGCTGCTGCTGGCCAATTTTTATGGGAACGATTCCAAGCCGGGCAGCACGGTAAAAGCGATCGCCTACTCGCAGAAAGTGATCGAAATCTCGAAGGCGGATGCCCCCGATGCCGACAAGTCGAAAAAAATCTCGGCGGGCGTAGCGCACGACACGATTGGTTGGGCTTATCTGAAGCAAGATAAAACGAGTTCTGCGATTCCTGAACTCAGAGCGGCCGCGGCGCTGCTCAAAGGACAAGACGATCAACAGTATGCGCGGGCGCTCTACGGTCTCGGCTTCGCATACGGAAAACTCGACAAGCTGACTGAGGCGCGCGAGGTTCTTACCGAGGCAGTAAAGATTCCGGGACCG
>Ga0335072_10011797_pt1 | contig 12506 bp, 8 predicted proteins | sample Lox_Sample_21_FD_206725 | JGI IMG/M metagenome (GOLD analysis project Ga0335072, IMG submission 206725) | Soil microbial communities from Loxahatchee National Wildlife Refuge, Florida, United States - Lox_Sample_2.1 | ecosystem: Environmental > Terrestrial > Soil > Wetlands | place: USA: Florida...
GTTCCATAATTCCGGGCGTTCCGGGTTCGCCTACGTGATGGCCAGCGGCGGACGGTTCGTGCACCGGGACAGGTTCAGCGCCACGTCCTTCTGGCCGGACGTGCGGCGGACCGACTGCCGGGCGGCAGCACTGGTCGGGCCGATGACCCGGCTCCTGTGGTCGGCCCCGCTCGCTGACGATGATGCTGATAACCCGTTGCGGGCAGTGATCATCGGCCCGATGATCCCGGAAATGGAGGAGTTCAAGAAGCGGTTCGGCGTTAAGGTCGCCACCTGCTACGGCCAGACGGAAGTCGGCGCGCCCCTGGCCACCTCGTGGGAACACGGCCCGTGGCAGGCAACGGGGCGACAGCGCGATAGCTACCCAGGGTTCGAGGTGCGCCTCGTGGACGCCCACGACCGCCCGGTAGCCGACGGCGAGGTAGGGGAACTAGCGGTACGAGCGAACGAGCCTTGGGGACTCAGCCTCGGCTACTACAAGATGCCTGACGAGAGCCTGCGCGCCTGGCGCAACGGCTGGTTTCACACAGGCGACATGTTCACCCGCGACGCCGGCGGGAACCACACGTTCTTTGACCGCCGCCGTGACGTGATCCGGCGGCGAGGCGAGAACATCTCCTCATTCGAGGTGGAACGCGAGGTCGGTAACCATCCCGACGTCATCGAGTGCGTCGCGATCGCCGTGCCTTCGGGGGTAGGCGACGATGAGGTGCTCGCGGCAGTGATCGTCAAGGACCCCGCCACGTTCGCCCCCGCGTCGCTCATCGCCTTCCTGGCTGGCCGGATGCCCGCCTTCATGATCCCGCGATTCGTCCGGGTGATGCCCGACTTCCCGCGCAACGCCACGACGGCGCGGGTTCGCAAGGACGAGCTCCGGGCGATGGTGCTCACCGACCAGGGCTGGGACCGGTTGTCAGCCGAGGCGTAAACCGCCGGCCTACGGGCTTCCGTCAGCGTGAAAGCTGATGTTATATAAAATATGTTATGTCGTGTCAGTGAGGTGAGTTGGCCAATGCCTGCCAGTGACGCCCTGCCTGCCAGTGACGCCCTGCCGTCGACGCTCGATCCGGAGCTGTTCCTCCCTGATCCGCCGCCCGCCCGGGTGCGCTACACGGTCATCTCGGTCGACGATCACGTGGTCGAGCCGCCGCACCTCTTCGAGGCCTATCTCCCGGCGCGGCTACGGGACCGCGGCCCGCGCATCGTGGAGGGGAAGAACGGGGCGCAGGCCTGGGAGTTCGAGGGGCAGGTCTACTCGCAGGTCGGCATGAACGCGGTAGCCGGCCGCCGTCCGGAGACCGTGCGGCTGGAGCCGTTCCGCTTCGACCAGATGCGCCCCGGCTGCTACGACGTCCACGCCCGCGTGCGGGACATGGACCTAGGCGGGATCTGGGCGATGCTCAACTTCCCCTCGCAGATCACCGGGTTCTGCGGGCGGGTGTTCGCCTTCGCCCGGGACACCGAGGTAGGCCAGGCCGCGGTGCGCGCCTGGAACGACTGGCTGTTCGACGAGTGGTACTGCGCCTACCCGCGGCGGATCATCCCGTGCGGCATCGTCTACCTGGCCGATCCCCAGGTCGCGGTGAACGAGATCCGCCGCAACGCCGGCCGCGGCTTTACCTCGGTTACCCTGCCGGAGCGCCCGCACGCCATCGGCCTGCCCTCGCTGTGGGACCGCGACCACTGGGACCCCATCCTGGACGCCTGCGCCGACACGGGCACGGTGATCTCGCTCCACGTCGGCAGTTCCGGTATTCACCCGTCCCCGCCCGGCTCCCCGAGCCTGCAGCTCGGCTCGACGCTGTTCGGCGCCCTGTCGCTGTCGGCGTGCGCGGAATGGCTGTGGTCGGAGTACCCGCTGCGCTATCCGGAACTGAAGATCGCCATGAGTGAGGGGGGCATCGGCTGGGTGCCGATGCTTATCGACCGGCTGGACAACATCATCGACCGCTCCGGCTACGGCCTGGGCTGGGCGCAGCGCCCGGCGGACGTCCTGCGCCGCAACTTCTGGTTCTGCACCCTGGACGACCCGTCCACCATCGCCGCCCGGCACGTCATCGGGACCGATCACATCATGCTGGAAACCGACTACCCGCACGGCGACGGCACCTGGCCGAATACCCAGGACGTCATCGCCCGGTACTGGGGCGGCATTCCGCCCGCGGAACTGCGTGCCATGTGCAGCCTCAACGCGGCGCGGCTGTACCGCCACCCGCTTCCGGATCCCGTGTTGCCGCTCGACGAGGAGACCGCGCGATGACCTTCGCCCCGACCCCGGAAAGGCTGGTCCCCGAGCTGACCACGGCGCAGGAGCTGGTCCTGCTCGCCCGGGCGCTGTGGCGGGAGGGCTACAACGATCACCTCGCGGGGCACATCACCTTCTCGCTCGGCGATGGCACCCTGCTCTGCAACCCGTGGCTGCTCACCTGGCAAGAGCTGCGCCCCGGCCACATCATCCGCATTGACCGGCAAGGGAATGTCATCGACGGTGACTGGCCGGTGCCGCTGGGCATCCCGCTGCACCTGGAGCTGCACCGGGCCCGCGACGGCGTGCGGGTCGCCCTGCATCATCATCCCGCGTACGGGACGGTGTGGGCCGACATGCAGGAGGTCCCCCCGGTCTACGACCAGAGCTCCAGCCTCGGCGGGGGCGAGCTGGTCCTGGTGGATGAGTACGACGGGGGAGTCAACAGCAGCGAGGCCGCGGCCAAGGCCGTGGCCGCCCTGGGGAACGGCGACCTCGCCCTGCTCGCCGGGCACGGCGTGCTCGTACTCGGCGACACCATCCGCGCCGTGCACCAGCGCGCGGTCGCGCTGGAGACCCGGTGCCGCAACGCCTGGATGGTGCGCGCCGCTGGCGCCCGCCCCCGCCCGGCCCCGCCTGAGTGGTACCTCCAGCGCATGGCCCGCTCGGACGGCAACGGCTTCCGCGGCTTCTGGGAGACCGCGGTGCGCGAGGAACTGCGGGCCGACCCCAGCCTGCTGGATGACCCCGGCCCCGCCTTCGCCCGATGACGGCCGGCCAGCCGCCGCTGGCGGGGATTCAGGTACTCGAGCTGAGCAGCAGCCTGAGCGGCGCGTACTGCGCGAAGATGCTGGCCGACGCGGGAGCGAACGTCATTGCCGTGGAGCCGCCGGGCGGTTCCCCGCTGCGGCAGTGGACCGCGGCCAGCGCCGGCCCGGTGCCATCACCGGACAGCCCCGGAGTGCTGTTCGAGTACCTGACCGCGGGGAAAGGCTCCCTTGTCCTCGACGCTGCCGGACCGCTCGGCACCCTTGGCCTGCTCGCCGCAGCCGACGTCATCGTGACGGACGGGACGCCCGGGCGCGACCTGGCCGCCCTTCGCGCCGCGCTCCCGCGGGACGCCGCCGCGATCGTGGTGAGCATCACGCCGTTCGGGACAACGGGCCCCTACGTCGAGGCTGGCGTGCAGGCCAATGAGTTCATCTTGCAGGCGCTGTGCGGCTCGACCGGCAGCCGGGGCTGGCCGGGCGATGAGCCACTGCAGGCCGGCGGCCGGATTGGCGAGTGGGTCGCCGGGGCTTACGGCGCCGTGGCCGCCGCCGCCTGCCTGCGCCGCCGGCGGCTCGACGGGCATGGGGAGCTCATCGACGTGTCCGCCCTGGAGGCGATGGCCGTCACGATGGGCGGCCTCGGTGCCGTCACCACCAGCGTCCTGGGCACGGGCAAGCCAGCGTCCGGACGGGTCCTTGAGCTCCCGTCGATCGTCGCGACGGCCGATGGCGTGGTCGGGTTCTGTACGATCACCGCGCAGCAGTTCGCGGACTTCCTCGTGCTGATCGGCCGCCCCGACCTCATCGAGGACCGGGACCTGGCCTCCTTCGCGGGCCGGCTGCGGCGGCGGGAGGAATTCCTGCAGATGGTCAACGAGTGGGCTTCGACGCGCACCACCGAGGAGATCATCGAGGTCGCCGCCGCGCTGCGCATCCCCGTCGCCCCGATCGGCACGCCGGAGACCGTGTTCAGTATCGACCACTTCCGGGAAAGGGGCGTGTTCGTCGGCAATCGCGCCGGCCACCGGCAGCCCCGCGCGCCTTACCAGTCGGAGGCATTCTCCGCCGTATCGCCGGGACCGGTGCCCCGGGCCGGCCAGGGGCCAGCCACGCCGTGGGCAACCCGCCACGGGCCAAGACCCCAGTCCGGCCGGCTCGGGCGCCCGCTCGCGGACGTGCGGATCATCGACTTCACCGCGTTCTGGGCCGGGCCGCTCGCCACGCAGATCCTCGCCGGGCTCGGGGCGGACGTCATCAAGATCGAGGGCCTGCAGCGGCCAGACGGCATGCGGTTCTCCGGCGGGAAGGGACCCGGCACCGACCAGTGGTGGGAATGGGGGCCAGTCTTCCTCTGCAGCAACAACGACAAGCGGGACGTGACGCTGGAGCTCAGCCGGCCCGAGGCACGCGACGTGGCACTACGGCTCATCCAGGGCAGCGACCTGGTCATCGATAACTTCTCGCCCCGGGTGATGGGCAACCTCGGCCTGGAATGGCCCGACATCCGCGCGGCGAGCCCCCGGACCGTCATGATCCGCATGCCGGCCTTCGGGCTTGACGGCCCCTGGCGCGACCGCGTCGGGTTCGCCCAGACGATGGAGCAGGCCAGCGGCATGGCGTGGATGACAGGGCCCGCTGCCGGGGCACCGGTGATCCCGCGCGGCGTCTGCGACCCGATCGCCGGGCTGCACGCCGCCTTCGCGGCGATCATCGCGCTCGAGTCCAGGGACGCCACCGGCCGGGGCATGCAGGTGGAATGCGCCATGATCGAGGCTGCCCTCAACGTGGCCGCCGAGCCGCTGCTCGAGTATTCGGCACATGGCATTTCGCTTGCCCGGGACGGCAATCGCGGGCCCGGCGTGTCACCACAAGGCGTCTACCGGGCAGCGGGCGGCGATGAATGGGTCGCTGTCGCGCTGCTCGATGACCGGGCCTGGCCGGCCCTTGCCGCGCTGGTCGGCCGGGCTGACCTGGCCAGCGACGGCCGGCTGGCCGCCGAGCCGGCCCGTCGCGGGCGGGCCGGCGAGATCGACGAGGCCATCAGGAACTGGATGGCTAGCCGCACCCCCGAGCTGGCGGTACGGCGGCTGCGCGAGGCCGGCGTCGCCGCGGCCCGGGTCGCGGCCCCGGCCGACCTGCCCGACGACGTCCAGCTGCAGGCGCGCGGCTTCTGGGAGAAGGTGACGCACCCGGTCGCGGGCACCTTCCTGTCCACGGGAATGCCGTTCCGGCTCGCCTCGGTGCCCGGAAGCTGGGTGCGCTCGCCCGCCCCGATGCTGGGACAGCACAACGGCGAGGTACTCGCCGAGGCCGGCTACCCGGCCGACCAGGTCGCCGCGCTGGAAGCAGCCGGGATCATCGGCTCCCGGCCGGCCGGGCTGTGAAGCCATGAGCAAGCGGAGGGGCGCGGTCATCGCCGGCATCTTCAACACCCGCCAGGCGCTGCGGCTTGACGGCGAGACATCCCGGTCCCTGGCCATCCAGGCGATCACCGGGGCCCTGGATGACGCGGGCCTCACGCTGGCCGACGTCGACGGCATCAGCGCCGACGCCGAGGGCGCCGCCCTGATCTATGACCTGCGCCTCGGGCCAGCGTGGCGGGGGTCCGCCTTCGGCCTCATGATGGTCCACGAGGCGGTCGCCGCCATCGAGTACGGCCTGGCCAACGTCATCGTCATCGTCGCGGCGCAGGCCGGGGCGCACAGGTCACATGCGGCGACGGCGCCGTGGACCCGCCCGGAAAACGAGTTCGTCGCCCCGTGGGGGATGTTCACGGCCGCCGAGTTCGCGCTCATCGCGCGCAGGCACATGGAGGTGTACGGCACGACCCGCGAGCAGCTGTCCGTCGTGGCCGCGACCATCCGCAATAACGGCGACCGGAACCCCGAAGCCGTCTACTACGGCCGGGGGCCGTTCAAGCCCGCGGACATCACGGCCTCGCGGCCGATCGCTGACCCGTTCCACCTGCTCGACTGCGCGATGACCTCTGAGGGCGGCTGCGCCGTCGTGCTCGCGAGTTCCGACCGGGCAGGATCGTTTCGCCGTAAGCCTGCCTATGTCCTCGGGGCCGGCGCGGACTTCTACGGGCCCAGCTACCAGTTCCCGCCCGCCTGGGACCTGGCCGGCCGGGGCGGCGGAGACCCGAACGGGCTCGCCGGCCGCCGGGCCGCCGACCTGGCCTTCGCCCAGGCCGGCCTTGATCGCGCCGACGTTGACGTCCTTGAGCTGTACGATCCGTTCTCCTTCGAGGTCATCCGCCAGCTGGAGGCATTCCGGTTCTGCGGTGCGGGGGAGGGCGGCCCGTTCGTGGCCGACGGGCACATCCAGCTGGGCGGGAGCCACCCCGTGGCCACCGACGGCGGCCTGATGTCGTTCAGCCATGCCGGCGTTAACCCGCAGATGATCCAGCGCGTGATCCGCGGCGTTCAGCAGTTGCGCGGTGCCGCCGGGCCGCTCCAGGTGAAGGGCGCCCGCGTCGCGCTGTGCAGCAACGGGGGCGCGGGCGCGCTGTTCACCACCGTGATGCTGCTGGGAGATGACCGGCCATGGTGACACCGCAGGAGTACCTGCGGCCGCAGGCCGCGCAGCTCCCGCAGGCGGAGCCGGGCCCGGTCACCGCGCCGTTCTGGGCGGCGTGCCGCCGGCTGGAGCTGCTGTACCAGAGGTGCGGCCACTGTGACGCGGCCATGTTCCCGCCGGCGGAGCTCTGCCGCCAGTGCCTGGCTCCTGAGCTTCGCTGGGAGCGCAGCGCTGGCCGGGGCGCGCTGTACAGCTGGACGATCGTGCACCGCCCGGTCACCCCCGCGTTCACCACGCCGTACGCGCCCGCCATCGTCACCCTGGCCGAGGGATACCAGATGCTGACGAACATCGTTCACGCCACCCCGGGCCAGCTCCGGCTGGACCTCCCGGTGCGAGTGACCTTCGCCGAGGCTGGCGCGGGACTCGTGCTGCCGTACTTCGAGCCCGCCTGAAAGGGACCCGACATGGACAAGGATGACCTGATCCTCATCAGCGTTGACGACCACATCGCCGAGCCGGCCGACATGTTCGAGGCGCACGTCCCGCGCAAGTACAAGGAGCTCGCACCCCGCGTGGTCATGGAGGCCGACGGCGTGCAGCAGTGGTACTACGGCACCATCCGGGGCCGTAACCTCGGGCTGAACTCCGTGGCCGGCAAGCCGCGGGAGATGTTCAACGTCGACGCCAGCTCCTACGACGAGATGCGGCCGGGCTGCTTCAACGTCGACGAGCGCGTCCGGGACATGAACGCGGGCGGGCAGCTGGCCGGCCTGAACTTCCCGAACTGGACCGGGTTCTCCGGCCAGGTCCTCAACCAGGGCCCGGACCGCGACGTGAACCTGATCATGATCAGGGCCTACAACGACTGGCACGTCGACGAATGGTGCGGCGCCTACCCCGGCCGCTTCATCCCCTGCGGCATCCTGCCGCTGTGGGACGCCGACGAGGCCGCGAGGGAGATCCGGCGGCTGGCGGGCAAGGGCTGCCATGCGGTGACCTTCTCCGAGAACCCGCAGGCGCTGAACATGCCCAGCATCCACACCGACTACTGGTACCCGGTCTTCCGGGCCGCCAGCGAGACCAGCACCGTGCTGTGCACCCACGTTGGCTCCTCGTCCCGCTCGGCGTCGGCCATGTTCTCCGGCGACGCCCCGGCCAGCGTGGCCATGTCCGGATCGTCCATCATGAGCGTCTACACCATGCTCGAGCTGACCTGGGCGCGGTTCTGGAAGGACTTCCCCGCGCTGAAGTTCTCCCTCACCGAGGGCGACATCGGCTGGATCCCGTACTTCCTCTGGCGCAGCGAGCACGTGCACAACCGGCACTCCGGCTGGACTAAGCACGACTTTCCGCCGGGGTATGACGGCCCGGCCGACGTGTTCCGCAAGCACATCTACACCTGCTTCATCAGCGACAAGGTCGGGCCCAGGCTGCTCGACTGGCTGAACGAGGACATGGTCTGCTGGGAGTCGGACTACCCGCACTCCGACACGAACTGGCCGTACGCGCCCGAGGACGTCATCGAGTCCATGGGCCACCTGGACGACGCCGCGATCAGCAAGATCACCCACGAGAACGCGATGGCGGCCTACTCCTTCGACCCGTTCGCGCACATCCCCAAGGACCAGGCACGAGCCGGCGCCCTGCGCACGCTCAGCGCCGACGTCGACGTCGTCACCCACGTCGGCCACGAGGCCAGCCAGCGCGACCTCGAGGCCTGGGCCCGCATGACGACCTTCAGCCGCCGGACGTAGGTTTTCCGGTATCGCGGCGCATGCCCACGCGCACGTCCGCGAACGTCGTCAGTGTCAGCGCGGGAAGGCCGGCGGCCGGGGCCTGGTTCGCGGCATGGTCCAGCAGCGCGCGGCCCAGTCCGCGGCGGGCGCTGCCGGGATCGACCGATACCTGCTCAACATGCAGGCACCCGTCAACCAGGCTCGCCATGAGGAACGCGACGGGGACGCCGGCCGGGTCGGCTGTCACCCATAGGCGGCCAGCCTGCTGGCGGGCCGCGAGGTCCTCCAGCGGCCAGGGGTCGTACCGCGCGATCTCGGGCATGCCGATGTCACAGAACATCCGCCCGGCGGCCCGGTCGATCGCTTGCACGGCGCGCAGCTCAGCCGCCTGGGCTGCCCGTATAAGCACCACATCATTGTCGGTGCGTACGGGAGCAGCATCAATCCCTGCCTTCGCCCGGGGCGGCGACCGTCCGCCCCCATCGCTCCCGCGTCCACCCCCCGGACGGGGGAAATTAAAACATATACAATCTGAGGTGCCCTTACCACGCTATTCCGGCGTTGCGGAGTGCCTGGCAACGGCCGAAGGTGAAATCAGCCTGGAGGCGGAGGGCCCGAAGACGAAATCCGCCTGCGGATGGATGGCCTGCCGGGGAAATCACCCTACGGACGGAGGGGCCGGGAATTCCGGCCGTGGTACGGTTCCTTTCAGGTAAACCAGCGATAATTCTTTTCCTCGTCTTATCATGAGGGGGTTCTCATGGGCCTTTTTCGCATTGACGCCAGCATTAACCCTGACAGCTCGGCCAGCCGTGCCCTCGGCGACATCATCGAGAGCGAGTGGCGTGCCGCCAGCCCCGGCGAGACGGTGGTCCGCCGCGACGTCGGCACAGACCCATTCGGCGCCACTGCCTGGACTGATGCGGTGCGCGCGGCTCGTCTTCCCGAGGAGCAGCGCAGTCCCGCCCAGCGACTCGCGGTTGAGCTGGCCGCCAGCCTCGCCGCCGATCTGCGAGCGGCCAGCGCGGTGCTGCTAACCGTCCCGCTCTACAACCTCGGCATCTCACAGCACGTCAAGGCCTGGATTGATCTGGTTATCGTCGGCGCGACGTCACCACTCGAGGCGCTCCTGGCAGGCAAGCCAGCCGTTCTGGTCGTCGCGCGAGGTGGTGCCTACGGCCCGGGCACACCACGCGAGGGATGGGATCACGCGACCGGCTACCTGCGGCGCATCCTTGCCAATGTATGGGGCGCGGACCTGATCGTCGTCGAGCGCGAGTTCACGCTCGTCGGAGTGGACCCTGAACTTGACGAGTTTAAGGAAATGGCCGCGGGAATGCGGGACGCCGCGCTAGCGGCCGCCCGCGAGGCTGGACGCGCGATGCTGTCCAGGAGGCAAGCAAGCAATCCGCGGCATGTCAATGACGCGATGGCATCCTGAATGCGGGCGCCGGATTTCGGGCCGCCGCGCACAGTGCGCCGCCCGCGCCGCTGGCCGTCATGACGCTCCGGTCGCGCCCGCCTGGCCGGCAGGCCGAGCCTGTGCTGCGCATGAGGCCTGTGCGCTCCGTGTTTCGAAGACTTTTCTGGTAGTGAAGACTTTTATACGTCCTGGTGTGTAAAAGCCTTCAGGATAATGCCACTACCAGGACAGACCGGGTCTTCAGGCGGTGCCTGCCGGCAGTGCGGCCCAGGGTCGAGTGCACGCCCGCAGAACTGCCGTCGGCCCACGCGGGCGGGCGGCGGGCATGATTGGGAAATCACGAAGATTCCCGGTCATTTCGCGAGCGCCGCCCGGGACTTGAACCCCGGAGCCTGCCGATCCGTGCCGTGACCAGCCGTTCTGCGCGGTTGCCCGTATCCGAGGGCAGGCTGCCTATACGGGTGCTGACGGGATATGCGGCGTACCGCCCGTTCGGGACATACGTTATTGGCATGTGGACCGTTGACCGGCCGGGGAAATGGGTGGGCCGTGTGCAGGAGCTCGCGGCCATCCGCGCTGGTGTCGAGGCTCTCGGGCGCGGGGAGGGCGCGGTGGTCTGGGTCGAGGGCGAACCTGGCATCGGCAAGTCGTCTCTGGTTGCCGAGGCCCTGGGGGCGGCCGGCGGTCCGGGATGGGATATCGGGTGGGGGATCGCCGGCACGCTCACCGAACGGCTGCCGCTGCGCGTGATGCTGGACTGCCTTCAGGTCCGGCCCAGTTCGCCGGACCCGCGGCGCGCGCACGCGGCTGAGGTGCTGCGCAGCCTCCGGCGCGGGCTGTTCGCCGACGGCGACGTGTCGGTTACCAGCATCGAGGTGCTCGTAGGGCTGGTAGATGAGCTAAGCGCGGCCGCCCCTACCGTCCTTGTCCTTGACGACATGCAGTGGGCCGACGAGTTGTCGCTGGCCGTCTGGCATGAGCTCGCCGCCTCTATCGGCCAGCTGCGGCTGCTGCTGATCGGGACGTGCCGGCCGACACCGCGCCGGCCGCAGGTACAGGAGGTGCGCACGGCCGTCATCCGCCACGGGGGCGCGGTCATCACGCTCGGTCCGCTGACCGGAACCGACGTGACCGCCCTGGTGACGGCGATGCTCGGGGCGCTGCCGGGGGACTCGCTGCGGCGGCTGACGGATCGGGCCGCCGGCAATCCGCTGTACGTGCGCGAACTCGTCGACGCCATGGTGCGGGAACAGGCTCTGGAGATCGGCCAGGCCGCTGAGGTTTCGGCCGCCGGGGAACGACTGCCGGCCTCGCTGGCCGCCGCTTTGGCCAGCCGGCTCAGCTCGGTGTCGGCTGGCACGGCGCAGATGCTGCGGACGGCCTCGCTGCTCGGCGGAAGCTTCGCCGTCACCGACCTGTCCGTGATCGCGCGCCGGCCAGCGTCGGAACTGGCGGCCGACCTCCAGGAGGCAGTAGCGGCGGGCATCTTGACCGGCGCCGATCCGGACCTTGCGTTCCGTCATCTGCTGATCCAGCAGGCGCTATACGAGAGCATGCCGGGCGCGCTGCGTACGGCCCTGCACTCGGAGGCGGCCCGGGAGCTCGCCGCCTGCGGCGCGGACGTGCTGAGCGTCGCGCAGCAGCTTTACGCGGTGAACAAGCCGGGCGAGGCCTGGGCCCGGAAGTGGCTCCTCGAGTCCGGGCCAGCCCTGGCCATCCGGGCCCCGCAGGTCGGAGCCGAGATACTCCAGCGAGAGCTGGACGCGACCCCCAGCGGGGACGAAGCCAGGGACGGCCTCATGGCCGGGCTGGCCTGGGCGCTGCTCGCCGCGGGGTCCTATCAGGAGGCGTCCAGAAGGGCCAGTTCGGCACTGACGGTGATGACCGACCTCGTATGGCGGGCCGAGACCCACTGGGTGCTCACCCGGGCGCAGGTCAGCGCGGGCCGCAGCGGCGACGCGATCGCGACCATGCAGGAGGCGTTGGCGCTGGCCGAACTGCCCGCGCAGTGGCGAGCCCGGATGCTGGCCCTGCTGGCGATGCTGCAGCGGGCGGCGACCGGCGACCTGGACCTGGCCGACAGGACGGCGATCGCGGCCCTGGCGGCCGCCGAGCAGGTCGGCGACGCGTTCGGGACGGCGCACGCCCTGACCGGTCTATGGCTGACCCGTTCCGTCCGGCGCGATCATCTGGCCGCGCTTGACTACATCGACCGGGCGCTGCGCGTGCTCGGCGACGACCCCGGCCACGCCGACCTGCGCTCGTTCGCGCAGGACAGCCGCATCTTCACGCTGCAGAATCTCGACCGCTGGCCGCAGGCCGAGCTGACGCTGCGGCGCGCCCGCGAGGCATCCCAGCGCGCAGGAGAGCCCGATCGCACGACCTGGGTCACCGCGGCGGTGCTGCGGTACTGGCTCGGCGAGTGGGATGACGCGCTGGCCGAACTGGGATCCGATGATGGCGATGCCCCCGGGCTGACGCATTCCTTTCTGCGTGAGCGCTGGTCGGCGCTGCTGCTGCACGGCGTGTCCGCGCTCATCGCCGGCCGCCGGGACGAGCGCACCGCCGCTGGCCAGCAGCTTCGCCAGGGCCTGGCGCTGCCCGTCCAGACCATGGCCGACCGGGAGAACCGTGACTTCCTCATAGCCGCGCACGCGATCGCGCTGGAACAGAAGGGGGAGACGCTCCAGGCCATGCAGGCCCTAGCCGGGATGCTGCCGCGGCGCGACGGGGAGATGACGCTGATCCACCAGTGGCTACCGGATCTGGTCCGGCTCGCGCTAGCGGCGGGCGACAGGCCGATGGCGCAG
>Ga0335072_10011798_pt1 | contig 12504 bp, 14 predicted proteins | sample Lox_Sample_21_FD_206725 | JGI IMG/M metagenome (GOLD analysis project Ga0335072, IMG submission 206725) | Soil microbial communities from Loxahatchee National Wildlife Refuge, Florida, United States - Lox_Sample_2.1 | ecosystem: Environmental > Terrestrial > Soil > Wetlands | place: USA...
CGCAGCATCCACATGAAGAGCTGGGCACTCAGGGCTCCGGCCACTCCCAGCAGCGCCGACTCGACCATGAGCCGCGGTTCGCGGTTCTGGAGAAAAAAATGCCTGCGCGCGTCCCCGTTTGTCGATCGCATCAGAGGAACCAGTCTCGAAACCGGGCTGGAAACCAGGCTGCACGATGAGAACCGCTTCCTGCTGATGCAGTTGCCTGTCCGGGAAACGGGCGCGCCGGGAGGCTGAATCGCGACGGCTGAAACCCGCGTCGCCGCTGCGCCATCTCACACTCGTTGCTTCCCTGCGGAGGGCACTGCATGTTCGAGGAAAGCCGACCAGCCAATCCAATTCAGGTTCTGACCGATTTGATGAATGCTCTCGAAGACGGGCGGAGAGGAATGGCGGAACTTAGCCGGCACCTGAAGAGTGAATCGACGCGGCAGTTCTTTTTGCGTGAAGCCCAGGTGCGGGCGGAGTACGCGGCTCAACTCCAGAGCGAAGTGGGCACGCCTCATGGCGAAACGGGGGAGACGAACGGCACGGTAGCCGGCGCGTTCAGTCGGGCCTGGGTCGATCTGCTGGGGCAATTAGGCGTGGGCGATCGCGCGGTGCTGGCAGCGGCCGACCGCGCGGAAGAAAGCACAAAACAGGGTTACGCTGCAGTGCTGCAGGCGGACCTGGCGCCCGATCTGCATGGCCTGCTGGTCCGCCAGCAGCGGCACATCCTGCAGTCGCATAACAAAATCCGCAATTTGCTCCAGGCAAAAGGACGAAGGAAATCGAAGATCAGAGCCGCGTGACGGCTGAATCTGGCGTTTGGCGGAGCGCGGAGGCGCAACCGGCTTTGGACGATTTCTGCATCTGATGAGTGACACGAATTCTTACCCACGAAAGCGAGATGCATGGAACGCACGTTATTACCAGGAAGGCCCTATCCCCTGGGGGCAACTCCCACTGCAAAAGGCACCAATTTCGCCCTGTTTTCTGAGAACGCGACAAAGGTATCGGTTTGTTTTTTCGATGAATCCGGCCAGCAGATCGACTGCGTCGCACTGCGCGAGCGCACGGCTTTCGTCTGGCACGGCCTGATTCGCAACATCAAAGCAGGCCAACGGTACGGCTACCGCGTAGAAGGTCCCTGGGAGCCGGAGAAAGGATTCCGCTTCAATCCGCACAAGCTGCTGGTGGATCCGTACGCGAAGGCGCTGACGGGAAAAGTGGACTGGAAGGCTCCGATCTTTCCCTATGACGTGAAGACGGGCAATGATCTCACTCGCGACGATCGCGACTCAGCGGCTGGCGTGCCGAAATCGATCGTGGTCGATCCGCATTTTGACTGGGGCGGCGACTGCCCCCCGGAGACGCCGCTGTCGGACTCGGTGATTTATGAGGTGCACGTGCGGGGCTTCTCGAAGCTCAACGAAGCTGTGCCCGAGAACCTGCGCGGAACCTACGCCGGCATGGCCTGCGATGCCAGCCTCTCTTATCTGAAGAAACTGGGCATTACGGCGGTCGAGTTGCTGCCGGTGCATCACTTCATCGACGAAGGCCACCTCGTCGACCGCGGACTGCGCGACTACTGGGGCTACAACACGCTCAGTTACTTCGCCCCCATGTCGCGTTACAGCTCGTGCGGCGACACCGGGGGGCAGGTGAATGAGTTCCGCGAGATGGTGAAGGCCCTTCACAAGGAAGGCATCGAGGTGATTCTCGACGTGGTCTACAACCACACCTGTGAAGGCAACCGTATGGGGCCGATGTTGTCGATGAAGGGCATTGACAACACAACATACTACCGCCAGGTTCCGGACGATCCGCGGTATTACATGGACTACACCGGCACCGGCAACACGCTGAACGTGATGAATCCGCAGGTGCTGAAGCTGGTGATGGATTCGCTGCGCTACTGGGTGACGGAGATGCACGTGGACGGTTTCCGCTTCGACCTGGCCAGCACGCTGGCGCGCGAGCTCCATGCGGTTTCAAAGCTGTCGAGCTTCTTCGATACCATCCATCAGGACCCCACGCTCGCCGACGTAAAGCTGATCGCTGAACCATGGGATGTGGGCGAAGGCGGCTATCAGGTCGGCAATTTCCCGGTGCTGTGGGCGGAGTGGAACGGGAAATATCGCGACACGGTGCGGCGATTCTGGAAAGGCGACGAAGGCCTGCTGTCGGATTTCGCCTATCGCATCACCGGATCTTCGGACCTGTACGAAATGGACGGCCGGAAGCCGTCCGCTTCGATCAATTTCGTAACCGCGCACGACGGATTCACGCTCTGCGACCTGGTGAGCTATAACGACAAGCACAACGAGGCGAACGGCGAGAATAACCGGGACGGCAACAACAATAACGATTCCTGGAATATGGGCGCTGAAGGACCGACCGCCGATTCCACCATCAACACATTGCGTGAACGACAGATGCGGAATTTCCTTGCGACCCTGATTCTCTCGCAGGGCGTGCCCATGATCTGTGGCGGCGATGAGGTTGCGCGCAGCCAGAAAGGCAACAACAACGCCTATTGTCAGGATAACGAGCTCACCTGGCTCAACTGGAAGCTGACCCCTGCAGAAGAACGGCTGCGGGATTTCACGGCCAGGCTGATCCACATGCGGCGGGACCATCCCAACCTGCATCGGCGCAAATTCTTCCAGGATCGTGTGATTCGCGGATCGTTGCTGCGCGATATCGCGTGGTTCAACACCGACGGAAGTGAGTTTTCCGACGAGCACTGGAATATGCAGTGGTATCGGGCGCTGGCCATGATGCTGAACGGTAAAACCCTGTCGATCAGCGACGAGGATGGTCATCCGATCATCGATGACACGTTTCTCATTCTGGTGAATGCGGCCGCAGAGGGCGTGGAGTTCACTCTGCCGCCGCCTCCGGCCGGTTCGCCGTGGAAGCTGGTCCTGGATACGGAGAATATCGAGGACCCCTTTCACGATCCGGAGTACGGAGAGAAAGTGATTGTGGGCGGCCGCTCGATGCGCATGTTTTGCGATCGGGTCGACTGATGCCCGATCGCCGATGCCGAAGCCTGGGCCGGTGGGGGCTCGGGCTTCGGCTGGGAAAAGGGACGGGATCGCAGAGCCGCAACCGATGCTCTAAGATCGAGTTTGGTCCCGTCTATGTCTGCTCGCTCCCGCGTCCGTTTTGCACCCTCGCCTACAGGGCTTCTGCACGTAGGCAATGCGCGCACCGCCCTCTATAACTGGCTGTTCGCACGCCATACCGGCGGCGCCTATATTCTCCGCATTGAAGACACGGATGTCGATCGCAGCGAAGTGCGCCACGAAGCGCAGCTGATCGAGGATCTGCGCTGGCTGGGCCTCGACTGGGATGAAGGTCCGGGCGTGGAAGGCCCCCATGCGCCGTACCGGCAGTCGGAGCGCCTGGGGATTTATCGGGAGCACACAGATCGGCTGCTCGCGGAGGGCAAGGCCTACCGCTGCTTTTGCACGACCGAGGAGTTGGAGGCGGAGCGGCGTGCGGCTGCTGCGAGTCATCAGCCGCAGGTCTATGCGGGACGATGTCGTTCGATCCCGGAAGCCGAGTCAGCCCGGCGCGCCGCGGCGGGGGAAGCCTTTGCGGTGCGGCTGCGGATTCCCGATCACCCGCTGCGCTTTCATGACCTGGTGCGCGGGGTGGTGGAGTTTCCCAATGAGGCGGTCAGCGACTTCATCCTTGTCCGTTCCTCGGGCATGCCGGTCTACAACTACGTCGTCACACTGGACGACGCGCTGATGGAGATCACCCACGTCATCCGCGGCGACGATCACATCTCGAATACACCCAAGCAGGTGGCCATTTACGAGGCATTCGGCTGGAATCCGCCGGAGTTCGCGCACCTCTCGACCATTCTGGGGAGCGATCGCGAGCGGCTTTCGAAGCGGCATGGAGCTACGTCGGTCGCGAGCTTTCGCGAGATGGGCATTTTGCCCGAAGCGCTGGTGAATTATCTCGCGCTGCTGGGCTGGGGTGCGGAAGGCGGTACGCGGGAGATTTTCTCGCTCGAAGATCTCGTCAAAGAGTTTCGGCTGGAGCGCGTCACGGCGTCCCCGGCGGTCTTCGACTGGGAGAAGCTGCATTGGCTCAACCGGCATTACCTGAAGGCAGCGGATCCGGAGCGCGTGGCGGAGCTGGCGTGGGCCCACTTTGGCGATCTGTTGCCGAAGCAGGATGCCGCTGCGCCGCAGATTCACGCATGGTTCGGCAAGTTGCTCGCGCTGTTTCTGCCTGCGGTGAGCCAGCTCGACGAGCTTCCCGCAAAGGCTGGGTTCGTGTTTCACTTCGATCCCGCCGCAGCCCGCGCGAATGAAGAGAATGCGGCGATTCTCGCATCGGAAGCTGCGCAGAAGGTGCTCGCCGCCTTTGCGGCGCGCGTTCGGCCGCATGTGGCAGAGGTCACGCCGGAACAGTTCAAAGCGTGGATGAACGAGATTAAGGCCGAGACGGGCGCGAAGGGCAAGGACCTGTTTCATCCGGTTCGCATTGCCCTCACTGGCACGCATTCCGGGCCGGAATTCGACAAGCTGATTCCGATCTTCGAAGAAGGTAGCCGTCTGGATTTATCGGCACGCGTGCTGAGCGTACGCGAGCGGGTCCGGCAGTTTCTGGGCAGTGAAGCATGAAGACAGTTCTGTGGGTCAACGAAGCGCAGCCGTCCCGGCTCGCCATTGTGCTGCGCCCGCACGGCGGCCATGAATTGCAGGCCGATCTGGAAGCGGCGCGCGACGCCGGGATCAATATCCTGGTTTCCCTGCTCACCGCCGAGGACAACGAAGACCTGGGCCTGACAGAAGAGGGCCGGATCGCCACGGCCCTGGGCATGCGGTTTATTTCGTATCCAATCCTCGACCGCTGCACGCCCTCGGATCTTCCCGGATTTCGCAGTCTGATCGCAGAACTGCGGGATGAGGTGCAAGCCGGCAAAGCGATCGGTGCTCACTGCCGCGGGTGTATCGGGCGGGCGACGGTGCTGCTGGCTTCAGTGATGATCGCGCTGGGATGGGACGCCGATGCGGCCCTGCGCCGGATCGAACAGGCGCGCGGCTTCGCGGTTCCTGACACGGCGGACCAGCTGGAATGGATTCTGAACTTTCATCCCGGCTTATGATCGTCGACGAGAGCTTCCCCCATCTTTGGAAAGCGGAGATCCTGCCGCAACGGCCGCTGATTCTTCCGCCCCGTCGCTTTACGTATCCGCGAGAAGCGGAAGAGGTGGAGCGAGGCGCGCTGGAGGTGCTGGTTCACCCGGCAGAGGGCACGGGGTTCCTTGCCACCTTTGCTCTGGGCTTTGCCGATCCTGCGGTGCCCTGCGGCTTGTGGAGTTGTCCCGCGCCGGATGAGCTGTGCGCAGTGGCCGGTGGTTACGCCTATCTCTTGAACACGCAGGCTCCGGAGCGTTTCACGCAGATTTCGTATCGTCCTGCTCTGGACGTGCGGCCTGTCCCCGAACACAGGCTGCTGCTCTTCGCGGGACATCATGCGCTGTTGGCGTGGGGAGCGGAGGGCGAGGCCTGGCAGACGCCGCGCCTGTCCTCGGAAGGCGTGCGCATCAGCGAGATTCGCGGCGACGAGTTGTACGGATTCGGCTGGGACCTGCTGACCGACCGCGATCTGCCGTTTACCGTCGATTTGCGTACCGGCGCGTGCCTTCACTCCCCGCCCGAGTCGATCCGATAGAAACTCAGAGCCGCGTCGCCCTGCTTCAGAACGCGGAATCGCGCCAGGCTTCCGTAGTGTTCGTCCAGATCGCGGCGCTTTTCATGTTCGGCGACGACCCATCCATCGGACGCGATCACGCTGCGGCATTCTCCGCCCAGCAGTCCCAGAGCCAGCCCGTACTGTTCGGCAGCGTCGTAGGGCGGATCCAGAAAGACGAGGTCCGCCGCGCGTCCGCCCTCGGCCAACCGGCGCAGCCCCGCGGCTACGCTGCGCGGTTCGAGTGCGTAACCGCCCTGGATACGGAGCGCCGCCAGGTTGGAACGGATCGCGCGCAGGGCTGGCTCGGCCTGCTCCACGAAGATCGCCTCGCGCGCGCCCCGGCTCAGGGCCTCGATCCCCACAGCGCCCGATCCGGCATAAAGATCGAGAAGAACTGCGCCTGCAACGCGCGGCGCCAGAACATTGAACAGCGTCTCCCGCAGGCGATCGCTGGTGGGCCGCGTGTTCATACCCGGCGGCGCCTGGAGCAACCGTGAGCGATATTGTCCGGCAATCACACGCATCTGAGAGTCCACTGGCCAAAAGTGGCTGACCCTCTACAATAATTCCCAGGGCTATCCCCAGGACCCGGAGATCGCAATGCGCGCATGGTCATTACCGTTAGGACGCTGGTTTGGTGTGCATCTGCGCATTCACTATTTTTTTCTGCTGCTGCTGTTGTTCTGTGTCCTGACGACGAATTTCTCAGGACTGGCGGCCTGGCGCGGCGTCATGCTGTGGTTCCTGCTGCTGGCCACAGTCCTGGGACGCGAAGCCGTGCGCGCGATGACCGCGGCGTGGCACGGACTGGCTGTGCGGAGCGTGCTGTTGCTGCCGATCGGCGGACTGTTTTCCTACGCCAGCCCGGAGATGTCGGAACGCGCCGTTGAAGGTTCGGCACAATGGGCTCTGACCCTCGCTGGTCCCCTGACGAACCTGATTTTCGCTGGGTTGGTCGTGCTGCTCATCAAGGGCGCCACTGCGCAGGTGCCCATCGCCGCGCTGCCCATTGTCACACCCGCCCATCTCATGCGCTCGGTGGTGTGGCTCAACGTGTCTCTGGCGCTGATCAACTTCATTCCCGCCTATCCTCTCGATGCGGGTCGTCTGATGCGCAGCGGCTTCTCGCGCACGCGCGGCGTGACGCAGGCCACGCGGGCCGCGTCCAGCATGGGACAGATGCTGGGCATCGGCGCGGTGGTTGCGGGGCTGGCGCTGCTGGCGATTCCGAACACGCATCTGGCCGCCGCCGTAAGTCCGTGGCTCATCATGGGTGGATTTTTCGTCTTCATCGGAGCGCAACTGGAAGACCAGGGCGTACTCTTCCAGTCCGTCGTGGAGACGGTTCGCATGCGCGACGTAATGCTGACGGACTTCGACACGCTCTCACCTTCCGATACCCTGTCGGACGCTCTCTACAAAGCCATTCACAGCCTGCAGGATGACTTTCCGGTAGTCCGCGGCGCAAGCCTCGTGGGCGTGGTTTCGCGGCAGGGGATCATCCAGGCTCTCCGCAATGGCGGCAATGGTTACATCCAGGCCATCATGTCGCGCGGCTTTCAGGTCGCCCAACCGGATGACTCGCTCGGCGTGCTCATCCGCCGCATCGGCAGCGGGCGCATGTCCCTCATCCCCGTGGCGGAAAGCGGGCGTATCGTGGGCATCGTGACCTGGCAGAATCTGAGCAGCAGCATGGGGCTGCTGGCCGAGTATCGCCGGATGGAACGTACCGACGACGATCGTGGCTGACCGGCTCATGGCGGACAGACCGGTGACTGAAATACCCCCGCCTGCCGAACCGCTGGCGCCTGGGCTCTACCTGGTCGCCACACCCATCGGCAATCTTGATGACATTACGCTGCGGGCGCTGCGAGTGCTGCGCTCCGTCGACCGCATCGCCTGCGAAGACACGCGGCAGACACGGAAACTGCTTGACCGCTACGACATCCCCACGCCGACCATCAGCAGTCATGAGCATAACGAGGCGGAGCGGAGCCGGCGGCTGATCGAGGATCTGAAGAATGGCGCGCGGATCGCTGTCGTTTCGGACGCGGGAACGCCGGGAATATCCGATCCGGGCATGATCCTGGCGGCGGCCGCAATTGCAGAAGGAATCGAGGTGATTCCGATCCCGGGAGCCAGCGCGGTGCTCCCGGCTCTGGTGGCCTCGGGACTCAACACCGAACGGTTTCTCTTCGTTGGCTTTCTTCCCGCTAAAGCAGGCGCGAGGAGAACGGCTTTGGAGGACCTGGCCCGGGGCCTTTCACAACCGATGACGCTTGTGGTTTACGAAGCGCCGCACCGGATCCTGGAAACGCTGGCCGATGTGGAAGCCGTCTGGGGTGCTGACTGTCGCATCGCCCTCGCCCGCGAGGTCACCAAGCTGCATGAGGAATTTCTGCGCGGACCGGTGCGAGCGGTGCACTCGCAACTGGCCGAGAGGGAAACGGTTCGCGGCGAGATGGTGCTCCTTGTTGAGGGCCGGCCATTGACGGCGGCTGCAATCGCTGCGGCGGTTGGCATCACGGCGCGGCTGGCGGAGTTAGCGGCTTCCGATCATCTCGACGAAAAGGATGGCCTGAAGCGCATTGCGCGGGAACGCGGGGTTTCGAAGAGTGAAATCTGGCGGGAACTCCAGCGCGAGCGAGCCCGGAAACGGTAGCCAGGAAAGGTGTTTTCCCGGCTGCGATTTGCGCGAAACCATTGGCCCCCTCCGCACGTCCTCATCAGCGGTAAGCACATCCCTGGGGGGAACATGATCAGAAAGACAAGAACCTGGATGACCGCCTGTTGCATTCTTTTTGCTGCCGGCACATTCCTCGCGCAATCGGCCCCCGGACCCGTCCCCGCAGACATTCTGTCGGCGAAAAGCCTCTTCGTCTCGAACGGAGGGGGCGACGCGGGGCTCTTCCCCGAACCGTTCAGCGGCGATCCGAGCCGCGGCTACAACGAGCTATATGGGGCGCTGAAGGCTTCCGGGCTGTATCAGCTGGTGGACGATCCGTCCCAGGCTGATCTCGTGCTGGAGCTGAAACTCACTGCACCCTACGGTCCGTCGCGGGCAAACAAGATGCAGGGTGCGTCTGATCCGCTCCCGATGTTTACCCTGACGGTCTTCGATCGAAAGACGCACTACGCACTGTGGACGCTGACCCGGAATATCGATTTCGCGGTGCTGCAGAGAACGCACGACCGCAATTTCGACGATGCGCTGACGGCCGTCGTTTCTCAGTTTGAGGCGCTCGGCGGCAAGCAGCCGCCGGCGGCGGCGAAAACGCCGTAGTCCACAGGGCGGCGGTGGTTCGGGTGCACAATGCGGTTGGAGAACTCTATGCTCCCGGCACCACGATGCCGGAGCGGCGCTCCCACTGGCCGCCGTGCTTTTCGAGATAAACCCAGGTACCGCTGGCGCAGAGGTGTGCGCACCAGTTGTTCATGTACACCAGCGCCGCATCGTGCCGCGTGTCGAAGTACACCTCGCTGAAGAAGGTAATACCCGGATAGCCGGATCCCTGCGCCTGGCCCGCAGATCGGAGCGCAGATACCTCATCCGGAGAGAGCAGCGAGAAATCGTGGCTGATCCGGAATCCGTTGTGCGTCAGCTGGACGCGAACGTTCTGGTTTGTCTCGTAATCGCGGACCGCTTCCTGGAATTCCCGCACGTGGTCCTGGGGCGGCTTAAGTTGTCCCTGCGGAGGTACGGCGGGGTTGCGATCGTCGGTATTGACGGTGATGTTGGCAATGGCCCAGCGGGAGGTCTGGTCGGCCGGCATCTGAGCAAACGGCTGGCCGGGCATCAGCAGCGAATAGATGGCGTAGGAGTCGTCGGAGCGATCGGGCGGCATGGGAATCGCGCCCTGTGCTGAATAATTACGTGGGGCGAGCGGAGGCCTTCGGTTATTCGCCGTCTGGGGGATCGCAGTCATCGACAGCATCAGAAACGCCGACAACGTTCCAAACCCCAGCATGGGCAAACGGCGAGAGAGAAATCGCATGACTGCATTGACGCATGGGGAATCGGCAACGTTTGAATTCATTTGAAGATTTAGCGCTCGCCGGCGCTCTCGCGATGCCCCGGGTTCTCCGGCCGATCCCAGGCGCGAGTGGGCCGCTGGCTCTCCGGCAGATCGCGTCCGCGCACGCGGTCGTACAGGTAAGCATCGCTGACGGTGCCCAGAGCTTCGTTATAAAGGGTGATGGAGCCGGTAATCTCTTTGAGCTCCTCCACGAACTGGTGCAGCGTCTTCAGCCTGTCGGCCGTGGCCGGAAGCTCAGCCTTGCTGGTTTTGAAGAACTTCTGGAAGCCGCGGTCGACCAGCTGGGCAATTTCTCCGCCGAAGACGGGTCCGGGACGCACCGCCATCCGCAAACCGGCTTCGTTATCGGCCTTCTCGAGCACAATAGCGCACCCGTGTTTCGCAACGCGTTTCTGATTTGCGACTCCAGGAACATCCTGGACATCGAACTGAAAGCGGGGGAGTTCGCTGAGAATTCCGTCCCACGTACGCTGGCGCGGCTTTTTGAGCATGGCTTGGTATTTCCCCGAATCAGGGCCAGACGATAAGCTGGTAACAGCTGCAGGCCCGCTGCTTTCAGAGTCGCACAACGCAGCGCACGCTGCAATTTGAGGTCGGACCCAAAGGTACTATGGCAACCCTCGCCCCAGCGAAGGCCGGCCTCCCCGGCACCCGTCTTCTCGATCGCATCGGGAACACGCCTCTGGTGCGGCTGGAGCAGCTGACGGCGGAGTTCCCCGGAGTCCACATTCTCGGCAAGGCCGAGGGCCACAATCCGGGCGGCTCGGTGAAGGACCGTGCGGCCTCGGCCATGGTGCTGGAGGCTCTGCGGGCGGAGCAACTGTGCCCCGGGCGGCGTTTGCTGGATGCGACCAGCGGAAATACAGGGATCGCTTACGCGATGCTGGGCGCGGCGCTCGGCTTTCCGGTGACGCTGTGCATGCCCTCCAACGTTTCGCCGGAGCGTAAGCGGATCCTCCTGGCCTATGGGGCCGAGGTCGTCTGGACCGATCCGGCCGAAAGCTCTGACGGCGCCATTCGCAAAGCCCGGGAATTGGCCGCCGACCCGCAATATTTCTACGCCGACCAGTACAGCAATCCGGCAAACTGGCGCGCGCATTACAACGGCACGGGAATTGAGATTCTGGAGCAAACGGAAGGGCGCATCACGCATTTCGTCGCCGGGCTTGGCACCAGCGGTACGTTTATGGGCACCGCGCGCCGGTTGAAACAGGAGAATCCGGAGATTGAGTGCATCTCAATGCAGCCCGATTCGCCCTTCCATGGCCTCGAAGGTCTGAAGCATATGCCGACGGCGATTGTTCCGGCGATCTATGACCCCTCGCTCGCCGACCGCAACCTCGAAGTTGCAACCGAGGATGCATATGCGATGGCGAAACGGCTCGCTCGCACTGAGGGAATACTGGTGGGCATCTCGGCGGCTGCAGCCGTTGTGGCTTCACTGCGCATTGCCGAGGAGCAGGCGCAAGCTGGAAAAGAAGCCACGATTGTTACGATTCTGCCCGATGGGGCGGATAAGTATCTCAGCGAACGGTTCTGGGAGGAGTAGCAGGGTGTTGCGTCTGAGCCAGCAGGTCTACGACACGCTCCGCCAGCATGGCGAGCAGACCTATCCCCACGAGTGCTGCGGGGTGCTGCTGGGCCGCTTCGTGCAGCAGGACGGTGCGGCAGTGAATGACGTTGTCGAGGCGGTTCGTGCCGGCAACACGCGCACCGATGCGGCGCATAATCGCTACAACATCGCCCCGCAGGAGCTGGTGAAGATTCAGCGCCTTGGGCGCGATCGCGAGCTTGAGATCGTCGGGTTCTACCATTCGCATCCCGATCACCCGGCGCAGTGGTCGCCGACAGATTTCGCCGAGGCGCACTGGGTCGGCTGCAGCTACGTGATCACGGCAGTCGAGAAGGGCGCGGCACGGCAGACGAATTCGTTTTTGCTGGCCGGAACGACAGAGGACGACAAGCGATTTGAGAACGAGACGATCGAAGTGACCGGCCAGCTGGACCCGGGTCTGGAACCCTGGGAGAGCGCACGCAGCGGCGGAGAGGCGGCCGACTAATGATGCAGGCCATGGCAGCGACGCGGCGGCTCTGTAGCGGGGCACGGCTCCCGTAGCCGTGCCATCAGCCACACCTGCATCCCCCGTTTTCGCAACCAGCATAAAGTTGGAGTGAATTGACCTGGGCTGGTCCCAGGCTTCGAGGAAGACATCAGCGATGAAGATTGAAATTCCGACTCCTTTGCGCTCTTACACCGGCAATCAGGCCTGCATCAACGTGGCCGCCGACACGGTTTCTCAAGCCGTTACAACGCTGCTCGACCAGTACCCGGATTTCCGAAAACACCTCTACACACCCGATGGCAAGCTGCGCTCCTTCGTGAACCTTTATCTCAATGACGAAGACGTCCGCTACTTGTCGGAGCGCGAGGAAACAAAGGTGAAGGATTCCGATACGCTCTCGATCATCCCCTCCATCGCCGGCGGTGCCTGGACGGCCGGGCGGACGCGCTTCGCGCAAAACAACCCCACTGCCCGGTTAAACTGAAAGGGAGTTCGCTATGGCTACCACGACCGAACCCATGACCCTGCCGCAGCTCTCAAATGACGAGCTGGCCCGCTATTCGCGGCACATTATTCTGCCCGAGGTGGGCATGGAAGGCCAGCAGAAGCTCAAGGCGGCGAAGGTGCTCTGCGTTGGTACCGGCGGCCTGGGTTCGCCGCTGGCGTTTTACCTCGCGGCGGCCGGCATCGGCACGCTC
>Ga0335072_10011799_pt1 | contig 12504 bp, 9 predicted proteins | sample Lox_Sample_21_FD_206725 | JGI IMG/M metagenome (GOLD analysis project Ga0335072, IMG submission 206725) | Soil microbial communities from Loxahatchee National Wildlife Refuge, Florida, United States - Lox_Sample_2.1 | ecosystem: Environmental > Terrestrial > Soil > Wetlands | place: USA: Florida...
CGGCTACGTTTTCCAATATTTGGTTTTCATTTCGGCGGCGTTTGGTTTTCTCGCCCGACGCTCGGTGCGGAGGCGCTATGACCTGGTTCACGTGCATAATATGCCGGACATTCTGGTCTTCAGCGCGTTGGTGCCCAAACTGCTCGGGGCAAAAATCATTTTGGACTTGCACGATCCCATGCCCGAACTGATGGAGACCATCTTCAAACTGCCGCAGCAAAGTCTAGCCGTCCGTTTTCTGAAGTGGTGCGAGAAGTGGTGCATCCGTTTTGCAAACTTGGTACTGACCCCCAATATCGCCTTCAAATCACTTTTCATTTCCCGGGGTTGTCCGCAGAAAAAGATGCATGTTTTAATGAACTCGCCCGACGAGGAACTGTTCACGTTTCGACCGGTTGCATCGGATCAGCCCGCCGAAAGACATTCGGACCGGCCGTTCACCATCCTTTATCACGGCTCCCTGGTGGCGCGGCATGGTCTCGACCTCGCCATTGATGCGCTCGAGATTGCAAAAAAATCCATCCCCGATGCCACCATTGTCATCTGCGGGGAGAACACTTCCTACTTTGAGCGTGTCATGGACACAGTCCACCAGCGCGGCCTGAATGAGTCGGTCCACTATTTGGGCATGAGAAATCTCCAGCAAATCGTCGAAGCGATTAACCAGTGCGACCTCGGCGTCATTCCCAATCGCCGAAGCGTCTTTACCGAAATCAACATGCCGACGCGGATTTTTGAGTATCTGGCTCTTGGCAAACCCGTCATTGCGCCCCACACACAGGGTATTCGCGATTATTTTGCCGATGAGAACATTCTGTTTTTTGAGCCGGACAACGCCGCGGACCTCGCTGACAAATTTGTGTGGGCCTTTCGCCATCCGCGGGAAATGTCGGAATTTGTCCGGCGGGGACAAGCAGTTTATCTGGAACATCGTTGGTCCAGTGAACGGGAGCGGCTGGTTTCATTGGTGGCCGGCTTGCTCGGAACGCCGTCTCATCATGACGAGACTCGGAACTCCGGTAAACTGGACGGCAGTTCCCTGGCTTCTGGAACGGGCCGTTTGCCAGCAGCATCGGAAGCGATTGGGGAAGCGTCCCGCAACGGCGCGACTGTCGCCAACAAACGTTAGGACTTCGGCCATGAGACTGTTTTTACAGTCTGGCCGTGTGCGGGCGGGGGGAATGAAGAATCAATGCGGCCTTGTTGGAAAGAGATGACCAGATGGATATAAGCATTTTCGGATTGGGTTACGTGGGTTGCGTGGGGGCCGGATGTCTCGCGCAGGCGGGACACCGCGTCGTCGGGGTTGATCCCCAGCAAACCAAGGTTGATTTCATCAATCAGGGAAAGCCGACAATCATCGAAGAAGGCATCGCCGAAATCATGGCCGCCCAGCACGCTGCGGGAAGAATCAGCGCCACCTGTTCGGCGGAAGAGGCCATCGCCGCGACCGACGTGTCCTTTATCTGCGTCGGCACGCCGCCAACTTCCAACGGCCACCTCGACCTCGCGGCCATCGCCAAGGTTGCCCATGAAATCGGTGTGGCGCTCAAGCACAAGACCGGCCGGCACGTGATTGCCGTCCGCTCCACCGTGCTTCCCGGCACCCGGGAAAAGGTGGCGGCGATTGTCGCCGACGCTTCCGGACGAATTCCCGGCCATGACTTTGCGGTGGTTTCAAACCCGGAATTCCTGCGCGAAGGCACGTCCGTGCGCGACTTCTTCAAACCGCCCTATACCCTGCTCGGTTCGGATTGTGAGTGGGCGACCGGGACGATGCAGGCGGTCTATCAGGGAATTGACGCGCCGTTCATTGTGGCGGAACCGCGCGTGGCCGAGCTGATGAAATATGTTTGCAACAGTTTCCACGCGCTGAAGATCACCTTCGCCAACGAGGTGGGAAACATCTGCCGCCAGCTTGACATTGACCCGCACCAGTTGATGGACATCTTTTGTCGGGACACCAAGCTCAACATTTCCAAGGCCTATCTGAAACCCGGCTTCGCCTACGGCGGTTCGTGCCTGCCCAAGGACCTCAAGGCGCTGCGCACCATTGCGCACGACCACTACCTGCAAACGCCGGTGCTGGAAGCCATCGAGCGCAGCAACGAACTGCAAAAGGAACTGGTCTGCCGGAAAATCATCGAGTCTGGAAAACAGAACGTCGGCTTTATTGGGCTGGCTTTCAAGGCCGGCACCGACGATCTACGGGAAAGCCCCATCGTGGACGTCATCGAGCGGCTCCTGGGCAAGGGCTTTAACATTCGGATTTACGATCCGCATGTCCACGTCTCCCAGCTCACTGGCGCCAACCGCGACTACATCCTGAAAAAAATCCCGTTCATCTCCCGCTTTATCACCAACGACCTGGCGGAAACCGTCCGGGACGCCGAACTGCTGGTCATCGTCAACCGGATCCCGGACATTGAGCCGGCCCTGGCGCAACTCTCCGCCGGGAAATCCATCTACGACCTGGCCAGCCTGCGTTCCACGTGAACCGGCCGGTTCGCTGTCTTGGAATTGCCTCTGACATCCCCATGGAAGAACTGATTATTGAAGCGGGTCGCACCGAAAAAAACTACTGGCGCGACCTTTGGCGTTATCGCGAACTATTTTACTTTCTGGCCTGGCGCGACCTGCTGGTCCGCTATAAACAGACCGTCGTCGGCGTCGCGTGGTCGGTGATCCGGCCCTTGCTGACCATGCTCGTTCTGACGGTGGTGTTCGGCAAGCTGGGCAAAATGCCTTCCGGCGGCGTGCCGTATCCCATCCTGGTTTTGTGTGGGATGCTGCCCTGGCAATTTTTTTCCACCGCCCTGTCGGAAAGCGGCAACAGCCTGGTGACCAATTCCAACATGATTTCCAAGGTCTATTTTCCGCGGATGGTCGTTCCCGCCGGCAGCGTCATCACCAGCTTTGTGGACTTTCTGATTACCGTCATCATCCTCGCCGGCATGATGGTCTGGTATCGGTTTGTGCCGTCCGTGCATGTCGTGGCGCTGCCTTTGTTCGTGCTGATGGCCTTTGCGGCCTCTTTTGGCGCCGGGCTGTGGATTGCCGCCCTCATGGTGGAATACCGCGATTTCCGTTTTGTCGTCCCGTTTATTGTCCAGTTCGGATTGTATGTTTCACCGGTGGGCTATTTAAGCAGCAGGGTCTCGGACCTGTATGGCGACCCTTGCCGCCTGCTTTACTCGCTCAATCCGATGGTGGGCGTGATTGACGGATTCCGTTGGTCGGTTTTGGGCGGGGAACAGCAGCTTTACCTGCCGGGTTTTTGTATTTCGCTGGTCGGCGTCGTGCTGCTGCTCGTGACCGGCATCTGGTATTTCCGCAAGACCGAACGGACGTTTGCGGATGTCATCTGAAAATAATTTTGAAGTTCCATAGTTCAGTTTCCCGTTTTCCTGATTCCCCACCTTGAAACGATGAGCGATACCGTCATCCACGTCGAAAACCTCTCCAAACGCTACGTCATCGGCCATCAGCGTTCCAAGGAGGATGGCTTTCGCCATGTCATCGAGGACGCGGTCCGCGCCCCGTTCAAATGGCTCAAGTCCCGCCAGGACCGGCAAAAACGGACCCGGGAGGAATTCTGGGCGCTGAAGGACGTTTCCTTTGAAGTCAAGCGGGGCGAGGTCATCGGCATCATCGGCCGCAACGGCGCGGGCAAATCCACACTGTTGAAAATCTTGAGCCGCATCACCGAGCCGACTTCCGGGCGCATCCGCATCAAGGGGCGCGTGGCCAGCCTGTTGGAAGTCGGCACGGGCTTTCATCCCGAACTGACCGGGCGCGAAAACATTTTTCTCAACGGCGCGATTCTGGGCATGAGCAAGGTGGAGATCAAACGGAAGTTCGATGACATCGTCGCCTTCTCGGAAATTGAAAAATTTCTCGACACGCCGGTGAAGCGTTACAGCAGCGGCATGTATGTGCGGCTGGCGTTTGCCGTGGCGGCGCACCTGGAGCCGGAAATTTTGATTGTGGACGAGGTGCTGGCGGTGGGCGACGCCGAGTTCCAGAAAAAGTGTTTGGGCAAGATGGAATCTGTGGCTGGCCGGGAAGGGCGGACAGTGTTGTTCGTCTCGCATCAAATCGCTGCTGTGACCCGGCTTTGCAGAAATGTTCTCTGGCTTGATGGCGGCCGGCCAAAAGAATACGGGCGGGCGGATTTGATTTGTTCCCACTATCTGGCCAATGGTTCTTCGACTTCAGCAAAGCGGGAATGGATGAACGGCAGCCCGGCTCCCGGAAATGAATGGGTGCGGCTGAGAAATGTGGACGTTCGTGTCAACGGGGAAATTGACAGCCAGGTCAACATTGACCAGCCGGTTGAAATTCATGTGGATTATGAAGTCTTGCGCGAGGGCAAGGTCTTGATTCCGAACATTCATCTTTTTGCCGAGGACGGCACACTTATCTTTATCGCCCACGACTGGCATTCAGGCTGGCGCACCCGTCCGAAATCGCCCGGGCGATATAAAACAATTTTCACCATACCCGGCAACTTTTTCAGCGAAGGCAGGATTACGGTGAAAGTAGCGACCTCAACCTATCAACCCTTTGAAGTCCATTTTGAAGAATCTGATGCGGTTGCATTTACTGTGGTCGAATCCGCAAAAAACGAAACTTCGCGTGGAGACTTTGCCGGTCATCTGCCGGGAATCGTCCGGCCATTGATTGCAACTCAAACGGAAATAGTTTCATGATTGCAGCAAAAAGCCAGAAAACAGTTGCTACAATTCAGCAGTTTTCTGTTGCAATCGTTGTATTGAACTGGCGTGGGCTTGAGGACACGCGAGCGTGTTGCAAATCGCTCGCCAACCTTACCTATCGCAACGCTAGGGTCTTTGTTGTTGATAACGCTTCTGGTGACGGGTCTGCCGAGGCATTGCAATCGGAGTTTCCGGGCTTCGTTCATCTGGCAAACGCAAAGAATCTGGGTTTTAGCGGGGGCGTTAACGCCACAATGAGTCGCGTGCTTGCCGAGAATTACAAATACGTCTTATTGCTAAACAATGATACGAAGGTGGCTCCCGATTTCCTGGAAGAGATGGTAAGTGCCGCCGAGTCGGACAACCAAATTGGAATGGTAGGTGCCAAGATTTATTATTTTGACGAGCCAAACACGATTTGGTTTGCAGGCGGGAAAATCAATATTCAGGATTTGCCTCCGTTTAGACATATTGGTCAGGATGAAATTGATCAAGGCCAGCATGATGAGTCTGGAGAAACTGGTTGGATTACGGGCTGCTGTCTTTTGGTACGAAGCGAGACCATCAAAAGGGTCGGTTTGTTGGATGAATCTTTTGGTTATTATTGCGAGGATGTGGATTGGAGTCTGCGGGTGAAAAATAGCGGATGGAAAATCTGGTATCAATCTCGCGCAAAGGTCTGGCATAAAATTGGCCGATCCACTAGCCGCGGTAATCTGCCGGTAACTTATTACAATTGTCGAAATCCGCTTTTGGTTGCTAAAAGGAATTTAAACTATATGACGAAAATCAAAATTTATCGCCGAATGATAGATTGGATCAGGTCTTATCCCGTTGAGCGTCCAGAAAAACCATGTTTGGTTGAAGGAACTATACATGGACTTTTGGGTCGAGGCGGCCTTGTAGAAAAATCGGGCGAGGCGAGTTGGAGCCGTTTTTTAGTCTTCTTGCAAATGAAATACCAATTGTTAAAAAAACACTTGTATAATGAACGTCTTGTATGACATCTCGATATTTGGCTTGGTCCAAAAGTGGCCAGCCGCACAGACTGGAGTATATCGAGTGGTTCAGAATCTTGCCGCAGCGCTCACAAAATCGGGGCGTTGTTCGTTGACCTTCAGCGCATTCGAAGGGGACTGGTATGATTACGCCCTGAAACACCTTGAGGGCGGTTCAAGATTTGAAGGCGCCCAGCTTCCCCATTCCCGACTACATCAAGAATTATTCGACCAATTTCTCAAGGCAAACCGCCGGGCCGCGGATGCGTCCGGCCTTTCCAAGCTGGGCTGGCGGGCCGCCAGAAAGACGTTGAGCCATGCCACAAAATTATTTCGTCCGCACGCCGCAACCGAAGAGAGTCTCAAGAATGCCAGCATTTTTCACTCGCCGTATTTTGCCATTCCGAACCAGGCGCGGGGCCGGAAAAATTTGAGCGCATTCCTGACGGTGTATGATTTGATTGCCATTCTCCAGCCGCAGTATTTTGACAGCAGTTGGAGCCATTTTAAGACCATCGTGGACGGCATCCGGGCGGATGATTGGGTCGTTTGTATTTCACAAAAGACCCGGGAAGATTTGTGCAATTATCGCAAAGACCTTGATCCGCGGCGGGTGTTTGTGACCCATCTCGGCGCGGCGGATTGGTTTTACCCGTGCCGGGACACCGCGAAAATGGAAGCCGTGCGTTCGAAATACAAAATTCCGGCGGGCCGATATATGTTAAGCCTCTGCACTTTTGAGCCGCGCAAAAATCTGGCGCATTTGATCCGATGCTTTACGCGCATGATCCAGCAGGAGCCGTTGACAGATTTGCGGCTGGTTCTGGCAGGTGGCCTTGGCTGGAAGTACGAATCAATTTTTCAGGAACTGACCGGCAAGGATGAATCCATCCGCAGCCGGATTATTATTACCGGACGAGTGGCAGATGAAGACATGGCCGCGCTTTACAGCGGGGCCATGGCGTTTGTTTACCCGTCACTTTATGAAGGCTTTGGTCTTCCGCCGCTGGAAGCGATGCAGTGCGGAACCCCGGTAATCACATCCAACACTTCATCTCTTCCCGAGGTGGTTGGAGATGCGGGAATCATGATTGACCCCAACGATGCAGACGGCCTATGTCAGTCCATGCTGCGACTTGCCAACAAGACAGAATTGCGGCAGACGATGTCCAAAAAATCACTGGAACGGGCCAAACTATTCAGCTGGGCGCACTGCGCCGAGAGAACTCTTGCTGCGTACGAAACCGCTGTTGGTTCAAAAAACTGAATTAACTTTTCAACACCAAGGCCAAGCTTGTTCAATTTCCCGGTGTCGGTGCTTGGCGCCGGGCAGACGTTACACAATAACTGGCAACCAATAACTCACATCAAATAACTATGGCAAAAAAAGCGCTCATCACCGGCATCAGCGGGCAGGACGGTTCGTATCTTACCGAGCTGTTGCTGGCGAAAGGTTACGAAGTCCACGGGATTGTCCGCCGCACCGCCGCGCCGTATCGCGGTTATCTGGACCGGGTGCCGGCACTGTCGGGCTCGAAACAGTTGTTCCTGCATCATGGCGATCTGGCCGACGCCGGGTCGCTCATCCGCCTGCTGGAAAAAATCCGGCCGGATGAAGTCTACAATCTTGGCGCGCAAAGCGACGTGCGCATCAGCTTTGACATACCCGGTTACACGGCGGACGTGACCGCCACCGGCGTGGCGCGGTTGTTGGAAGCCATCCATCAGCTCGGCCTGCCCGCACGGTTTTATCAGGCGTCGTCCAGCGAGATGTTCGGCAAGGTGCGCGAGACGCCGCAGACCGAGCTGACACCGTTCCATCCGCGCAGCCCCTACGCCGTGGCCAAGGTCTATGCCTATTGGATCGCCGTGAACTACCGCGAATCCTATGGCATCCATGCGAGCAATGGCATTCTCTTCAACCACGAGTCTCCCCGGCGCGGGGAGAATTTTGTGACCCGTAAAATCACCACCGCCGTCGCCCGCATCAAGGCCGGTTTGCAGGACAAACTTTTCATGGGCAACATCGAGGCCAAGCGCGACTGGGGCTATGCGAAGGAATATGTCGAGGCCATGTGGCTCATGCTCCAGCAGCCGCAGGGTGACGATTATGTGGTCGCCACCGGCGAAACCCATAGCGTTCGCGAATTTTTGGAACTCGCCTTCGACCGCGTCGGGCTGGACTGGCAAAAGTATGTCGAGATTGATCCCAAATTTTACCGGCCGGCCGAAGTGGAGCGCCTGATTGGCAACGCGGACAAGGCGCGGAAAAGTTTGAACTGGGCGCCGCAGACCAAGTTTGCCGATCTTGTCCGCCTCATGGTGGACGCCGATGTGGAACTGCTAAAATCGGGAAAAAGGTAGAAAAAAGAAAATTTCAGATTCCGACTTTTGATCTGACTCGTCCATGAAACGTGCCTTCATCACCGGCATAGAGGGGCAGGACGGCTCCTACCTGGCCGAACTGCTGCTGGCGAAAAATTACGAAGTCCACGGAACTGTCCACCGGTCCGCCGCCGGAGCCACGCCCAACTTGAATCATTTGATTTCCGATCCGCAGGTGTTCCAGAGGACTTTGTTTTTGCATTCTGCCGATCTGGACGATGCGGATTCCATCCGTGCGCCGCTGGAACGATGCGCGCCGGACGAAATCTATCATCTTGCCAGCCAGAGTCATGTGGGCCAGAGCTTTGAAAAGGTGGAGGAGACCTGCCGCGTCACCGGCATGGGCGCGTTGCGGGTTTTGGAGCTGGCGCGCAAGCTGCCCAAACCGCCGCGTTTTTTTCATGCCAGTTCCAGTGAGATTTTTGGCTGCCCGGAAAAATCGCCGCAGGATGAAAACACGCCTGTCGCACCCGTCACACCCTACGGCTGCGCCAAGGCCTTTGGCACGCAGATGACGCGCATCTACCGGAAAACTTTCGGATTGTTTGCCGTCAACGGGATTTTATTCAACCACGAATCGCCGCGCCGGGGCGAAAATTTTGTCAGCCGCAAAATCTGCCGGGCCGTGGCGGCCATCAAGGCCGGGCGGCAGGCGGAACTGGTTTTGGGCGACACCAGCGCCCGGCGCGACTGGGGCAATGCCCGGGATTATGTGCGCGGGATGTGGCTCGCGTTGCAGCACACCGCACCCGAAGATTTTGTGTTCGCCACCGGCCGGTTGCACCAGGTTCAGGACATCGTCGAGCTAGCTTTCCAGGCGGCCGGACTGGAGTGGCAAAAATATGTCCGCCAGGAAAAACAGTTTTTCCGCCCGGCTGACCCGCGCCAGATTGTGGGCAACGCCACCCGGGCAAAGAATGTTTTGGGCTGGCAGCCGGAAATCACCTTTGAACAGACCATAGCGGAAATGGTGCAGTCCGAACTGAAGGCCAATCCATAAGCTCGATGAGAATTCTCTACGACGGTTTCATTTACCGGATTCAGGGGGCAGGCGGCATCAACTGCTGTCTGACAAATAGCTGAGGTTTTCGGGGACGATGTTAATCCGGCTGGAAGCGAAGCCGAAATCAAACGAAAAGCACTTTGAAATCATTTGCCAAATTTGTTGTGCTGAACCTGCTCCGACTGGTTGATACTCCCAAAAAGCTCCGGCGGATTGGCGAGCCGCTTTTTTGGCTAATGGGCTTTCGTAAATCCGTAGCCCAATCACGAACGCCGGCCAACGTTGCCGTGATCAAACTGGACCGGCTGGGCGATGTGGTTCTTTGCTCTCATTTTTTGGCCGGACTGCGGCGCGCCTGGCCAAAAGCCCGCATAACTCTTTTCGTGCGGGAATCGCTGGTGGATTTGGCGCGTCTGTGCCCGGACGTGGATGAAGTCATCGGCGCGCCGGTTGACAAAGGCAGCATGATGTTTGATTCGCGAACTGGAGAATATCGTGGCTGGAAACGGCAATTGGCGTATTGGCTCATGTTTTGTTGGCAGCGCAAGCTTTGGGCGAAACATTTTGACGTGGTATTGGTGCCGCGTTGGGAAGCCGACCGTTATGGAGCCGTCCCGCTGGCTTACCTCACCGGCACGGCCGAGCGCTGGGGAGTCGGCGAAGCGGCGGCGGCAACCAAGTCAGCGGACAACCGGGAATTTGACCTGTTGTTGACCAACATTGTGCCCGGAAAGATTGACCGGCATGACGTTTTGCTCAACAACCGGTTTCTTCAGGCGCTGGGTCTTCGGGCGTCCGAAAAACAAGTGCTCGTCTCCTGGACCGACGCGGACAGTCGCAAGGCAGCTCAAGATTTGATGACGGTCATGGGCGTCACCGCCGACAAATCTCTCATTGTGTTGTGCCTGGGAGCGGGAGGGCCGGCGAGAATGTGGCCGGTGGAACGTTACGCAGATTTATGCCGGAGGGTTTTCAACTTTGAGACCGTTCAGCTTGTCACTTTTGGCACTGTGGAGGAGGCGTGGCTGGGACTTCAATTGAAGGAGATGCTGGGAGACGTGGTGGTCAACGCGGAAGGGAAAGTGCCGTTGAAGCTGTTGCCCGCGGCCGTGTCGCTCGGCTCATTATACATAGGATCCGACACGGGAACAAAACATCTGGCGGCGGCGGCCGGGCTGCCGGTGCTTGAGATTTCCGTTCATCCGTTGAGTGGTGATCGTCTTTGGTTGGAGTCTCCGGTGCGATTCGGAGCGTGGGGGGTTCCCAGCCGCATTGTGCAACCGCAAACAGCCACCGCACCTTGCACGGAATTCTGCGAGTCGGGCCAGCCGCATTGCATTTTGGGCGTTTCCGTTGAGGATGCAGTCACGGCTTTGGATTCATTGCTGGATGAAATCGGCCTGTCCGCCCTTTGCGCCGATTGCAAACCAGTGGCTTAACCATTTCAAAGGGTTCCTCCATATTCTAAACATGAACTACCTCTGATCGCGCTATTGACACGGAATAATGTCAGGAGCGATGTGATTTGGCGATTTTGACATGAAAGCAGCCGGCACGATGAATTTATTTGCGGTTGCCACCGGCCCGAACCTGTTTCGAATAATTGTTTGACCCAAAAGCCAGGAATTACATGAGGCGCTGCGCTTATCTAACCTTTCAGCCGGCTGAAAACGATGAAAACACATGGTCCGGTTTGAATTTTCACATTCGCCAAGCCGTGCGGCTGGCGGGCTTCGATGTTGTCCATCTTGGAGGCCTTTACGCGGAAGTGAATTTTTACGAGAGTTTGAAGTGTAGATTTTATCGGCAAGTAATTCGGAAAGGGTTTGATCTCCGACGCAATCGGAGATTTTTGAAAAAATGTGCCGCCTCCACAAAAAGCCGTCTCGCGCAATCTGGATCGTTTGATTTCATCATCGCACCAAGCAGTTATCCGGTTGCCTTTTTGGGAAATGAGATTCCCAAGGTGGTGTGGCTCGATTCCACCTTTCCGGGATTGGTGAATTATTATCCGGGGTTTTGCAATCTGTCCCAAGAAACATTGCGCGAAGGCGAGTCGGTCGAGGCCGAGGCATTGCACAACTGTACCGCTGTCATTTTTACTTCGGATTGGGCTAAAGGAATTGCAATTGACCGTTATGGCCTGGAACCGCGAAAGGTGCATGTCGTTCCTTTTGGAGCGAACATTGATGATTCCCACATCCGTCCTGAAAAAATATTCCAAGCGGTTGCGACGCGCAAAATGCCGCCCTATCGTTTTTTATTTCTCGGCATGGACTGGATGCGCAAAGGTGGAAAATTTGCGGTCGAAACAATCCGCAGACTAAATGACTTAGGCGTCCCTGCGCATCTTATTGTCGTCGGTTGTCAGCCGCAAAACGCGGACGTCGACAGTGAACTCGTTACCGTCGAAGGTTTTCTCGACAAGACCAACCGCGTAAGCAGAGACCGGCTGTATGAAGTGTTGACCAACTCGCATTTCCTGATATTGCCGACCCGGGCGGAAGCTTATGGTCTCGTGTTTGCCGAAACGGCGGCGTTTGGCGTTCCGTCCCTCGCCATTCGAACCGGCGGTATCCCAACCTTGATCCAACACGGCAAGACCGGGCTGCTTTTTGATCCGGGCGAAACTGCGGATGTTTGGGCGCAAGCCATCAAAGCAGTTTTAGAAAAACCGGACATTTATGAAAGCATGGCTCGCGCCGCCTACGAGCGCTATTCAACTGTCCTCAATTGGCAAACCGCCGCCCGCGGATTCCGGGAAATTGTGGAGCGCATATTGAGATAGATTTCAACTGCCGGGAATATCACTCTCCGTGCATTTATTAAGTATGAATTTATGAAATCCTTGCTCGTCACCGGCTCGTCCGGCCTGATCGGTTCTGAAGTTTGCGGTTACTTTGCCCGCGAACGGGGCTGTCGCATCCATGGCGTGGACAACAACCAGCGCGCGGTGTTCTTCGGGCCGCAAGGCGACACGCGCTGGAACCAGCAACGCTTGCAAAAAGAACTGCCGGGTTTTGTTCATCACGAGTTGGACATCCGGGACCGCGCCGGCGTCCTCGCGCTGGTCAAGGAAATCCGTCCGAACGTCATCGTCCACACGGCGGCGCAACCGAGCCATGACCGCGCGGCGGCCATCCCGTTTGACGACTTTGACACCAATGCCGTGGGCACCTTGAATTTGCTCCAGGCGGCGCGACAATTTTGTCCCGAAGCGCCGTTTGTTCACATGAGCACCAACAAGGTTTATGGTGACGCGCCCAATGGCATCAAATTGAAGGAATTGGAAACGCGCTGGGATTATGACGACGCGGCTTACGCGCAGGGCATCCCGGAGACATTCACGATTGACCAGTCCAAACACTCGCTCTTTGGCGCGTCCAAGGTCGCGGGGGAC
>Ga0335072_10011800_pt1 | contig 12504 bp, 8 predicted proteins | sample Lox_Sample_21_FD_206725 | JGI IMG/M metagenome (GOLD analysis project Ga0335072, IMG submission 206725) | Soil microbial communities from Loxahatchee National Wildlife Refuge, Florida, United States - Lox_Sample_2.1 | ecosystem: Environmental > Terrestrial > Soil > Wetlands | place: USA: Florida...
ACGAGCGGCACGTTCGACTGCTGATCGAGCGCTTCATCGATGACCGCGTAGCCAGCGTTGATGACCGCGTCGTACTCAGCCAGTGCATCGCGGATGCTGAGCGCGTCGTCGGCGACGCGGCCGCGGATGGCGCTGAGGTTGCCGGTGCTGGCGATGCTCGTGACGGTCAGGAACTGGCTGATCGCGGCCTTCTCGGGGGCGGCGGCGTAACTCGTCACGCTCGGTGAGTGCAGAGCGGTGTCCAGCGCGTTGAGTGCGTGCTGCGTCTTGCTCTCCTGCACGCCCAGAGCCGAGGCAACCTGCGTGTCGGTTGGGTTGGCGAGGCTCAGAACGGCATAGTGGCGCTCCAGCGCCAGCTGCATCTGCACTGCTGTGACAGGGTCGGCCAGGTCGTTTTTCAGCGATCGTGCATGCTCCTGTGTTATCGCACTACCGAGAGAGGTGCCGGCGACGAATGCATAGAGGGCGAGCAGACACAACACGGGAACGGCGATAAGGAGCCCGACCCTCAGTCGGATGGACCGATGACGCAATCCCATGGCTGAGGCCCCAGTGTGAGAAGTATTCGCAATCTGCGCCCGCTCGCTAGTCCCCGTAGCCGAACTGCCAGCAGACGATATCGGAGCGTAACATCCGAATGCCTGGCTCAGAGTTGAAACGGGATGAGCAGCTCGAATTCTGCGCACAGTGTCTCGGTCCGGGCAGGCTCTCAGCCTGCCCAGATAACCCTGAGTAATGGCGGACATCTAGTTGCGCGATCGGCGGGCTCGGCGGCTGAGGTTCGTTAGAATCCGCGTGCTGGCAAGAGCGGCAGACGAGGCTTCGCGGGGGCGCGCCGGGTCTGCCGGCGGGACAGGCAAACGGGGGAATTCACATGACGATGGCGGGCGGGCGCGCCGACGTGGCCGTGATAGGCGGGGGACTAGCCGGGATCAGCGCTGCCGTCGAGCTTGCCGACGCCGGCCTCAGCGTGACACTGCTCGAGGCGAGGCCGTGGCTGGGAGGCGCTACCTGCTCGTTCGCCCGGCGCGGCCTGACGATCGACAACGGGCAGCACATATTCCTGCACGGCAGCGTGGCCTACCGGGATTTACTCGCCCGGCTGGGCACGACTAGCGCGAGCAGCATCCACGAGCAGCCGGGGCTGACCGTCCTCAGCCCGCAGGGTGAATTGACGCTCCGCCGGTCCGGCCTGCCCGCTCCGCTGCACCTGGTCCGCGCCCTGGCGGCATACCGGTATCTCACCCGTCGCGAGCGGCTGGCCGCAGCAGCGGCTGGCCTGCTGCTGCAGTTCACCGAGCCCGCTACGCGGAACGCGGACGACGATACGAGCCTGGGCGCCTGGCTAGAGCGGCGGGGTCAGAACGAGAACGCCCGGGAGATGCTCTGGGACCTGCTCGCGGTGACGCTGACAGGGCTCCCCGCCGACCTGGCCGACGTCGGACTCGCGGCGGCCGCCATCAGGGCGGCCATCCTGGCCGGGCGGGACAGCGGCGACATCGGCGTCCCCGCAGTGCCGCTGAGTCAGCTGCACGCGAGGGCCGCCGCTGAACTGCTGGCCCGGCTGGGTGCGACGGTCACGCTCGGCGCCCGGGCGGCCGGTGTCCGGCGCACCAGCCGGGGCGGATTCGAGATCCGGCTGGAGCACAGCGGGGCGACGACTGCCACCACCGGAGCGCCTGGCACGGACAGCACGGCTGACCGGGACGCGCCGGAGATGCCGGGTCTCATCACGGCCGCCGCAGTCGTCCTGGCGGTCCCGGCCTGGGAGGCGGCTGCCATCGCGCCGGCGGAGCTAGCCGAGCAGGCGCGGCGATGGTCCATGCTGCAGCCGTCACCTGTGGTGAGCCTGCACGTGATCTACGCCGACCGGGTAACCCGGCTGCCACACGCGGCAGTCGCGGGCTCGCCGGTGCGCTGGGTGGCGGACAAGACCAGCCCTGCTGGCTTGCACGCCGGCCAGTACCTGGCGGCTGCGATCCCCGCGGCAGACAACTACGTGGACCTGCCCGCCTCCCGGCTGCGGGCGGAACTCCTGCCCGAGTTGGAGCGGCTCTTTCCCGCCGCGGCGGGCACTGAGGTTCAGGACTTCTTTATTACCAGGGAACGACGGGCCATGGTCAGGCACGTACCTGGCTCGCAGCAGTTCCGGGCAACTCAGCCGGCCGCCGTGCCCGGACTCGCACTGGCAGGTGCGTGGACGGCTACCGGGCTGCCCGACACCATGGAAAGCGCGGTCCGCAGCGGGCACACCGCGGCGCGAAAGCTTCTGGCCGACTTGTCCGGAGCGGGCTTTGACAGGGCGGAGTCGAGCCCGGCTGGAGTGAGCCCGGCCGGGCCGGGCACTGCTGCGTCAGCCACCGCTGAACTCGGCGCTGCCCGGTCTGCCAAGGGCGACGCGGACGCCAGCCCGCTAACCGCGCCCGGTGTCGTGGCGAATACGGCGGCCACGGGCATGGCGAAGGCGATATGACCGTCGGCGGAGCGTCGGGCAAGGTACGCACGGGGGCGGCGGACACGGGGGCCGCGGACACGGGGGCGGCGAACACGGGGGCGGCGGACACGAGGGCGGCGGATGCCGGGCGGGGCAGCGCGTACGCGCAGCGGGCGGCCGCCGCGGACGCGATGCGCCGCGCGGCCCGGCTGCTGCTTGCTCGCCAGGACAGCCAGGGCTCCTGGGCGGGCAGAGCGGCCGGCGATGTCTCGCTGGATGCCGAGGCTGTGCTGGTGCGCGAGTTCCTCGAGATCGGCAGCCCGGAACTCACCAGGGCGTCGGCGCAGCAGCTCCGGTCGGCTCAGCAGCCTGATGGCAGCTGGATCGGCGACGGCGAGCCGGCCGGGCCGGGCGATCTGGCCGCGTCTGTGCTCGCGTACCTGGCACTCCGCCTTTCTGGTGATCCGGCCGAGGCGTACCACATGGCTGTTGCAGCAGGCTGGATCAGGGACGCAGGCGGGGTCGCCGCCGCTGGCCTTGTGACCCGGGTATGGCTGGCAACATTCGGGCTGACTGCGTGGGAGACCATCCACGTTCCGGGCCCTGAGCTTCTTTATCTGCCTGCCCGCAGTGCGCTGGCGAACGGCGGCCGTGCTGACTGGAGTCGCCTGGCGGCCGTCACGCTGGCGATCATCGGGACGCTGCGTCCGCTCCGGCGGCTGCCGTTCGAGCTGACAGAGCTGGACTCCGGCAGTAGTCCGCCTGCCGCCGGGGGGATTCGGTCGCGGCCACCGCAGCCGAATCTGGCGCAGCGAGCGGCTCTGCGCCGATGCGGCCAGTGGCTCACGGACTGGCAACTCCGGCCGGGGCTGCCGACCGGGCGGCGGGCGGTGTGGCCGTGTTCGCTGGTGGCGCTGCGGGTGCTCGGCTATCCGCTGCGGCAGCCGGCCTTGTCCGAGGGACTGGCGTGGCTCGACTCGGTCACCGCCCGGCGGCTGCCGCACGGGCCGGCCGGCCAGGCGGCGGCAGGCTCGCCGCGCCGCACGGCCGATCGTCAGCCGCCCGTGCGGGAGACGGCGCTTGCCGTGCTGGCGCTCGCCGACGCCGGGCTGCCGGCGGACCACCCCGCCCTGGCCGCCGCGGGCAGCTGGCTGCTCTCGCACCGGATCGAAGGTCCGCCGGAATCTGGCCCGCAGGCCTGCCCGGCCGCTGTCGGCTGGTCGTTTGGCCGGGACGGATACCCGTTGCCTGGCGATACCGCCCAGGTCCTGCTCGCGCTCAGCCGGATCGACCTGGCCGGGCGGGCAGGCAAGTCGGCGATCACAGGCGCGATCCGCTGGCTGGCCGGCGTCCAGGGCCGCGATGGCGGGTGGGGCCGTTGCGCGGAGGTGACCGGACTGTCCGTTCAGGCGCTGGCCACGCACGGTGCGCCCGACGGCCGGGCACTCCGGCGTGGCGTCGTCTGGCTGCTGCGCGCTCAGCGGACCGACGGCAGCTGGCCGGGCCGGCAGCCCGCGGGCAAGGGGGACGACATCCGGGCGGCAACGACAGCGCTGTCGGCACTTCTGGTCGCGGGGGTTCTGCCGGGCAAGCCTCCGGTCCGCTCGGCAGTCGAATGGCTGCTGCACCGGCAGAACATGGACGCAGGCTGGTCCGGCAGTACCGCAGCACACGCGTCAGGTCCGGACGCCACGGCACAGGCGCTGGCTGCACTGGTGGCCGCGGGCGGGCCGGAGATCTCGGATCCGGCCGACCTGGCCGCCGACTGGCTCGTGCAGGCACAGCAAGCCGACGGCAGCTGGGGCGACCAGGCGAGATCACGTCGCCGGTCCTGCGTCGTGCCGGGTCTCGTGCTGCCGCTGGCCGCGCTTGGCCGGTACGCGCAGGCGGACGACTGAGGCGCGCGTACTTCTGCTGCTAGCTCAGAGAGCGCATTCAGGATCCGCTCAGCAATGTGCCGCATCATCTTTATCGCCGCAGGTCGCTGAGCTGCGGGGCCGGCCGGGCAGCAGGAAGACCGGGTGCAGCAGTCTGCCGGCCCACTGAATCCACCGTTGTGCAAGGAGTACGGATGTTCCTTACCTACCTGAGGCGCGAGCTGCGCCGGCGTGCCCGCCAGGCCAGCATCATCGCCCTCGGACTGGCGCTGGGCATCGGGCTCGTCATCACCGTGACGGCCCTCTCGAGCGGGGTGAAGAGCGCCCAGGGCGATGTCCTGCACTCGCTCTACGGCCAGGACACGGATATCACCGTCACCAAGACCCCAGCGGCTGGCAGCTTCGGCGGTGGTGCGGGCACGCGTTTCCACTTCGGCGGCAGCAGCTCCGGCTCGCGGCCTAAGGCTGGCACGAAGGTCAACATCGACAACCTCACCAGCACAGGGCTGGGCACGATCTCCGGCAGCGACGTGACGTCCGCCGGCAAGCTCCGAAACGTGGCCGCCGCGGCAGGCGGCCTCACGCTGAGCGATGTCAAGGACAGCATTACGATTCCCAGCTCCAGCTCGAGTTCTGGCGGCTTCGGCGGCTTCAGTGGCAGCGGCACGTTCCACGCGCCCACGTCGATGACCGTCGACGGAACCGACCTGAGCGGTAACGCAGCGGCGCTTGGCCCGCTGAGCACGGCCAAGCTGGCGTCAGGACGGACGCTGGACAGCGGCGACGCGAATGCCGACGTCGCGGTGGTGGACAGCGACTACGCGAAGTCCAGCAAGCTGACGGTGGGCTCCACCGTGACGATCGCGAAGACCAGCTTCAAGGTCGTCGGCATCGTGAGTCAGAGCGCGAGCACCGACCCGCCGGATGTCTACATTCCGCTGGCGCGGGCGCAGGCGCTCGGCACCTCAGCCGGGAAGAGCCTCAAGGGCGAGGTCAACACCATCTACGTGGCTGCCGACAGCGCGCAGAACATCACCACCGTGTCCAAGGAAATCTCCACGCTGATGCCGTCGGCAACGGTGACCAACCAGAACGACCTGGCCAAGCAGCTCACCGGGTCGGTGGCGAGCGCCTCTAGCCTGGCCAGCAACCTCGGCAGGTGGCTTTCGATCGCGGTTCTGGTGGCGGCGTTCCTGCTGGCCAGCCTGCTGACGGCGTCAGCGGTCTCTCGCCGGGTGCGCGAGTTCGGCACGCTCAAGGCTCTCGGCTGGACGAGCCGCCGGGTGGTCGGCCAGGTCGTCGGCGAGGCCATCACGATCGGCGTCATCGGCGGCATCATCGGAGTGGGCCTCGGCTTCCTCGGGTCAACTCTCGTGACGCACCTCTCGTCGCCACTGACGGCATCCGTCTCGCCGACCACCGGTAGCGCTACGCCCGGCGGGGCCAGGACTTTCACCGGCGGCGGTGGCTTCGGCCCCGGTGGCGGCAGCTTCCCCGGCGGAGCTAACCGGTTCCGCGCGGCCGCCTCGACGACCCCGACGGTCCACGTGCACCTGATCGCGCCGGTCACCGCGGGCGCCATCGCGGCCGCCGTGATACTGGCGATCCTCGGCGGGCTGATCGCCGGCGGGTTCGGCGGCTGGCGCGCGGCGCGACTGCGGCCGGCAGCGGCACTGGCGCGAGTCGAATGAGCGCGCGGACGACAGCGGACCGGCGCGACCTGGTCCGATTCAGCAGCACCGGATCTGCGGCCATCCAGGGAGAGGCTCCATGTACAAGCTGACCGGCGTAACGAAGGACTACCCGAAGGGGCGCGGCGTCGTGCACGCGCTCCAGGGCATCGACCTGACCATCGAGGACGGCGAGTGGCTGGCCATCCAGGGGCCCACCGGGCACGGCAAGTCCACGCTGCTGCAGATGCTCGGCGGGCTCGACCGGCCGACTTCGGGGAGCATCTTGTTCGACGGCGAGGACCTGGCGGAACTGCGCGAGAGCCAGGTCACCCGGGTGCGGGCCGAGTCGATCGGGTTCATCTTCCAGACGTTCAACCTGGTGCCGACGCTGAGCGCGCAGGAGAACGTCGAGGCAGCGCTCGTCCCGCTGCATGTGCCGACGGCAGAGCGGCGGCGGCGGGCCGAGTCAGCCCTGGCAGACGTCGGCCTGGCTGACCGGGCCCGGCACTTGCCGTCCGAGCTGTCCGGCGGTCAGCAGCAGCGCGTCGCCATCGCACGGGCGCTGGTGAAGGAGCCGCGGGTTCTGCTGGCGGACGAGCCGACCGGCAACCTGGACGAGGGGACCAGGGACGAGATCATCGGGCTGCTCGAGAAGCTCTGGCGCGACCATAACCTCACGATGGTGCTCGTGACCCACGACAGCATGGTGGCCCGCCGGGCGGAGCGCATCGGGATCATGAAGAACGGCCGGCTCACCATCAAGCAGGACACTCGGGCGCGCACCACTGCGGCTGCTGCCGGTCAGGCTCAGGACGCCCCGGCGGCTCAGCAGCCGACGCCGACTGCCTGAACACCTGCCGTGGCCGGGGCCGAGCGGGGGGCCGGGTCTAGCCGGGTGTCGTGAGGCCTGGCCAGCGTCAGGAGAACGGCACCGGCAGCTCGCACCAGACGATCTTGCCAGACAGTGCCCTGCGGGCACCCCAGCGCTGAGCGAGCTGACTGACCACCTGCAGGCCGCGGCCCCGCTCGTCCGAGTCGTCCGGGTGGCGGAGCCGTGGCAGCGCCGCCGAATCGTCGAGCACTTCGATGACCAGACCGTGCTCCAGGACGAGGCGCAGGCCGATCTTGCCCTGGGCGTAGCGCACCGCGTTCGTCACCAGCTCGGATGCCAGCAGCTCCGCCGTCGGCACCAGCTCGGTGATGCCCCAGCGCTTGAGCGGGCGCCGGATGAGAGACCGGGCCCGGCTCGCAGAGGTAAGCTCTGACGGCAGCGTCCAGCTCACCACGTGGTCGCCGGGGATCCGCCGCAACCGCGCCACCAGCAGCGCGATGTCGTCGCGGTGCTCGTCGGCATACACGCCGGCCAGGGTGGCGAGGCACAGGTCCTCAAGCGGCTGCTCGGTAGCGCCGGGCCCGAAGATGTTCCGAAGCCGCCCGAGGCCCTCGTCGATATCGCGGGTGCGCTTCTCCACCAGACCGTCGGTGTAGAGCACCAGCAGGCTGCCGTCCTCGATCTCGAGTACCCGGCTCTGGATCAGCCCGGTGCCGACCCCGAGCGGTGGCGCCGGCAGAACGTCGAGCAGCTCGTTGGTTCCGTCCGGGCGCACCAGGAGCGGCGGCAAATGCCCCGCCGATGCCACCTCGCAGGTCCCGGCCACGGCGTCGAAGATCGCATAGACGCACGTCGCGAAGTGCGGCTCGCGGACACCGAGCTCGTTCATCAGCTCGTTCAGCTGCTGCAGGGTCTCGGCGGGCGGCAGCTCCAGCATCGCCAGGGTGTGGATGGCGGTGCGCAGCCGCCCCATCGTGACCGCGGCCCGGACTCCGTGCCCGGCGACGTCGCCGACAACTAGGGCCACGCGACCGCCCGGCAGCGCGATCGACTCGTACCAGTCGCCGCCGACCTCGATCAGCTTGCTGCCGGGAAGGTACCGGTGCCTCACCTCGACGGAGGACGGCGCGGACAGCCCACTGGGCAGCATGCTGCGCTGCAGGGTGAGCGCAGTGGCGCGTTCCCTGCTGTAGCGCTGGGCGTTGTCCATGAAGATCGCCGCCCGGGCGGCGAATTCCATGCCGATCTCGGTGTCGTAGGCATCGAAGCGGCGGAAGCCGACGCGCCGGATACAGACGAAGAAGCCGAGCATGATGTCACGCGCGATCAGCGGCAGCAGCAGCATCGACACGCCGGAGAGAAGGTCAGCGACCGGCCGCCGGATCCAGGCAGCCGCCATCGCGTCGGCGCTGGCCTGGCTGACCACCTCGCACACCGGGCGGCCCGAGTCCATGCAGCGGGTGTACGGGGTGCCGGGCGGGTAGCGCAGGATCTCGCCGGTCGGGAATGCGGCGTCCCAGCCAGCATCGTCGTCGTCGTGCGCGACTGAGAGCCGCCGCACCAGCTGAGTGCCATCCAGCGACTCGGACGGGAACTCGTCTTCGCCGACCAGGCTCTCCAGGACCACCAGCCCGGCTGCGTTACAGAAGTGCGGGACGATGATGTTGATCAGTTCAGGCGCCATCTGGTCGATGTCCAGTGCGCCGCCAATTCGCCGGACAGCGCCGTCGACCATGAGGTGCCGCATGACCGCCGGGTCCAGGAATCGCTCCTGCACCGGCGGGGCGATCCGCATGATGACCTGAGCGGCGAGCTCGGGATCAGCGGACCGGACCGGCTGGACGGTGACGACAGCGTCGGCGATCGACCCGTTCGCGGTCCGGAATGGCAGCACCGTGGTGCCTTCGCGGTTCGAGCACGCGCCGTCGATCAGGGACTGCAGCGTCGCCGCGGCCGGGCCATCCGGTGCCGCCAGGAGGCTCGACAGCTCAGTGCCGATCAGCGGTCCCGGCTCCGCGGATAGCGCGTCACCAGCGCCACGGTCATGCTGGCGGACGCGACCGGCTTTGTCGATCCCGAGAATGAGGGTCCGGGTCGAGGTATTGGCCAGCACCGCTGAAACCTCTGCCGCCACTGCGGATGCCACCGAAGTGCTCCTTTCCGGCAGAGCTGACCACGGCTGATCCCCTCATTATGAAGCAGCTTGCGACCTATTGAGAAAGAACGGCTGGTTAAAGGGCGGGCCTAAGCACGAATCACCGGGCTCAGGCATCGCGAGGCGGTTCACCGTGGCCGGCGTTCGCGCGGCCCCGGCCCCAGTACGCCTTGGGAGACATCTGGTCCTGAGGCAGCTCGCGCGCCGCGAGCCGCTCGCGCATGGCGAGAACGACCGAAGCCTCGCCGAGCAGGTAAGCGTGCCCGCGGCCGGGTGGCAGCTCGACCTCGGCCGCCTCAGAGACCAGAGCGGATGCGGCTGGGTCGCCGGCCGGCGTGCCCAGTCTGTGCAGCCAGCTGACCCGCGTCCTGGCTGCCGCTGAGTAGTCCTGCTCGTCCGCTGCCTCGGGGACCTCGAGCACGAGCGTGGCCTCGGCATCGCCGGGCAGGGATTCGGTCATCGCGAGGATTGCCGGCAGGGCGGCCTCGTCGCCCATGAACAGATGCCAGTCGGCCTCGGGGGACGGGAATACCTTGCCGCGTGGCCCGATTCCCTCGATCCGGTCGCCTGGCCGGGCAGCACGAACCCACCGCTCGCCGGGGCCATCTCCGTGCAGGACGACGTCGAGAGTGAGCTGCTGCCGGGCGCGGTCCAGCGAGCGGATGGTGTATCGGCGCCGGACCGGTCTGCGGCCGTCGACGGCCACCAGCAGCATGACGTCCTGGCCGGGCCGGTACGTGAATCCGTCAAGCTCCGGTGCGGTGAGCTCCAGGCGCTGCATGTGCGGAGTCAGCTGCGTCGTCGTCGTCACCTGGAAGTGTAGTTTCCTGGTGTCCGCCAGCGGCCCGGTCAGCTGGGCGAACGGGTCGTCCAGGCTGGCAATGAGCGTCTGCGGCACGGCGTCAGTCATCGGAATCAAGAGCCTTCCTCGGCAGGTGTGCGACCGGAGATCAAGCGTATGCGAGGGGCCTGAGCAGCCAGCAGGCCAGTACGCCGGGGCGGATTGGTCTGGTGTCCGCTGGCATTTGCGTCCACAATGGGGGCGGGTTGCCGCTGGTCGACGAAGATCGGCGGGTCTTGGGGGCAGGATGGGCGACGCTACCTTGTCGGCTGGCGAATGCGAGACGGCAGTGGATGATCTCGGAACTCCGGTCGATCTGCCGCAAGTGGTCGGGCGCATCGTCTCACTGGTTCCGTCGCTGACCGAGACGGTGGCTGCCTGCGCTCCGGGCTTGCTCATCGGTGCGACGAACTGGTGCACGCACCCGGCGGAGCTCGCGGTCAAGCGGGTCGGCGGGACCAAGAACCCCGACGTTGCCGCGATCCTGGCGCTTCAGCCAGACGTGGTGCTGGCGAACGAGGAGGAGAACCGGCAGCCCGATCTCGAGGCGCTGCGCGCCGGCGGGGCAGCGGTCTGGGTGACCCGGATTCGCAACCTGCCTGAGGCACTGACCTCGCTTCGCCGGATGATCACCGTCGCGTGCCGGCAGCCGCAGCCCGCCTGGATGGATGCCGCCGAGGCGGCCTGGCAGCAGCCGACCGCGCTGGAAACCCTGGCCGCGGTAGTGCCGATCTGGCGCCGGCCGTGGATGGTGCTCGGTCGCGACACCTTCGCGGGCGATCTGCTGGAGCGGCTCGGAGTCCGCAATGTGTACTCCCGGAACGCCGAGCGATACCCCCGGGTGGGGATCGACCAGCTCCGCGACTCGGGCGCCGATCTGGTGGTGCTTCCGGACGAGCCGTACCGGTTCACGGCGTCGGACGGCCCGGAGGCGTTTCCTGGCAGCCGGACGGCTCTGGTCAGCGGACGGCACCTGACCTGGTACGGCCCCTCGCTCACCGAGGCACCAGGGCTGCTGCGCCGGCAGCTTGCCGCGGCCCGGGTGCGGTAGGCAGCACGGCGGCCGGGGCAGCGCCGAAGGGCGGGCCGGCGAGCAGGCAGACATGACGACGCCCCCGGGAGCAGCTGCTCACGAGGGCGTGCCGTGCCGGTGCGAGGTCGCCTCTCGGCGAGTGGCACATCGCGGCTCCAGCCGGACGGTATTCCGCGGCGGCGTTAGTTGCGGCCCAGGGGACACAGCGCACCGACGCAAGCTAGAACCGCCAGAAGGGCCGGCCTATTCCGGCCGGCGGCCGCGATAATGAGATCGCGTCCGGTGTGCCTGGCCCGGCACCACCGGGCAGGCCTGAGCGCGCGGGCCTGAGCGGCCGGCCTGGGTGGCCGGCCTGAATGGCCGGGTCTGAGTGGGCAGGTCTGAGTGGGCAGGTCTGAATGGAGCAAGACGAGACCCTGATCGGCTGCGTCGGGAAGATGGTCCTGGCCAGCCGCGGGGCCGCCGGGCCCGGCGAGGTCGTGGTGAGCGTCCGCGGCGGCCGCGAGGCCTTCATTGCCTGGTCGCCGGAGCCCCTGCCGGTAGGTACAACAGTCCTGATTATCGAGTCGCGCGGGCACCGCGTGGTGGACGTCAGCCCGTGGCACGATCCCCTGGAGGATTTCAGCTCCGAGGAGCGCTCCCGCTGACCGTTCCGCGAACATAATGGGGATAAGCCGGCAGTGAAGCCGGACACGGGGTTTATCGGGAGATGAGAGAGATGTTCGGTTACCGGGTGCCTGCGCCCGACCAGGCCATGCTGATTTCCGGTGGGCGGTACGGCGCCAAGGGAGCCCCCTTCAAGGTCGTGACCGGGCACGGCGCCTTCGTGATGCCGTTCGTCCGCAAAGTGCGGTATCTGACACTCGCGATGTGCGAGTCCGAGGTGGCCGAGCAGTGCGTGACCAAGCAGGGCATCACGCTGAACGTGCGCGCCGTTATCGCGTTCAAAGTCGGCAACGACAACGAGAGCATCGTCAACGCCGGCCAGCGATTCCTGTCCGACCAGGACCAGATGTCGACGCTGACCGGCCGGATCTTTGCCGGGCACCTCCGGTCGATCATCGGGTCCATGACTGTCGAGGAAATCGTCACCGAGCGCCAGAAGCTGGCGACCGAGGTCCTGGACGGCTCGAAGGGAGAGATGGCCCGGATCGGCCTGACGGTCGACTCGCTGCAGATCCAGTCGATCGACGACATGAACAGTGGCTACATCGACGCGATGGCCGCGCCGCACACGGCCGCCATCCAGCGTGCCGCTCAGGTCGCCCAGGCGCAGGCCAACCAGGCCTCGGCCGACGCGCAGCAGCAGTCGGAGCGCGCGCAGGCCGAGTACCAGCGGCAGACCATGGTGGTGCAAGCGCAGTACAAGGCCGAGGTGGACAAGGCTCAGGCGGAGGCTGCGCAGGCCGGGCCACTTGCCCAGGCACAAGCGCAGATGAGCGTGCTGGCCGCGCAGACCGAGCTGGCGCACAAGCAGGCTGAGCTCCGGCAGCGGCAGCTCGTGGCCGAAGTGGTCAAGCCCGCCGAGGCCGAGGCCGAGAAGGTCCGGGTCCTGGCGGAGGCAGAGGCGCAGCGCACCAGGATCATGGCCGCGGCGGCCGCCTCCAACAACCGGGTCGCGCTCGACCAGAAGATCATCGAGCAGCTCCCGATGATCGT
>Ga0335072_10011801_pt1 | contig 12503 bp, 10 predicted proteins | sample Lox_Sample_21_FD_206725 | JGI IMG/M metagenome (GOLD analysis project Ga0335072, IMG submission 206725) | Soil microbial communities from Loxahatchee National Wildlife Refuge, Florida, United States - Lox_Sample_2.1 | ecosystem: Environmental > Terrestrial > Soil > Wetlands | place: USA...
GGCCTTTACCCTTGTTTCACAATTGCCTTACATCGGAGCCGAGCAAAAGCTATCTGCCCATTTCCTCCCTGCCTGGCTTTTCGTTCCCTTGTTCCTTGTTGTTACGTCACGGAACGCGGCTTTACGGCTATCGCAGTGGCTGGAACGTAAGTGTCGGGTGTGGGGGTGCCGGGATAGAAACAACCGGCGTCATCACCCCCGGCAGAAACCGGCGTGCACGCAGGCAGATCAGGAAGGTACTGCTGCGTGTCCTGCAGGGCGGGCGTCGCGGACAGCGTGGTGGGAATGGGGATGAAGTGAATGGCATCATCGCCTGCGGTGGAGACGAGGAAGAGCGAATTGTCGGGCGAAAAAGCGCCCACGATCGGTGCCGTCGGGGACGGATATTGAGCCGGCGGCGGGATGGGAGCGTTCTCTACATTCTTGTCGTTCAACGAGACGTAGTTCACCGCTCCGATGCCACTGGCCTGCGGTAAGTAGTACGGCAGCAGCGTTGCTGCAGTTGCCGTGCTGGGCGTGTTATAGGTGATAAACGCGATCGGCGCCGCCGTGGTCACTGAAGCAGTGGTTGGCGCCTCGCCGGTGACGATCTGGTTGACCGTCGTGGCATCGGTCACACCCGTAAGGTTCACCGATCCATTGAGCGCGGGATTGGTGGAAAGCGCCGTCATGGTTTGCACCTGGTTGGGTGGCGTGCCTGTCGTGGTTTCAGAGCAAAGCGTCGACGGAATGCTCACGCCAATGTCGTCGAGCGTAATGCTGCCGCCCGTGACGGGCGAACCAGCGAGCGATGCGCCCAGCATATGAGCGCCATCCTCAGTGGATTCCAGCACGTCCTCCTGCCGGCTCACCGAGTCGCTTTGCGGATAAAACTGAATGCTGGCATTGTTGCCGACGGTGCCCGTCGGACACCAGGTGTGCGCCACCGTCGGGCTTCCGCTCAGATAAGCTCCCACCCCCGGTACTGTGATCGCCAATTGCCGCCCTGTCGGATTTGCCGGGTTCAAAGACCATGAGCTCGGCGGGGCTGCCAGCGGGTACGTGCTCCAGCCGGTGTTGTTGCTATGCACGTAAAGCGTGTCGGTGTGGTTTCCGCCCAATGAGGAGCTGTCGACAATGTAGAGCGTTTGGGAATCTGGTGTCCAGGCCGCGGCAGTGCAGGGCCCGGGGACGGGGTTGCTTTCTGCACAGGCGGCCAGGCCTGAAAATGTTGAAGATGTCCCCGCGCTGGCGTTATAGAGATAGAGTACGTCGCGTACCTGATCGTTGATCAGTACCTGGTCCCCGTCCGGTGAAACGGCGAGCACCACGCCAGGCACACTCGGATCCTGCTTCGTGAGGGCGTTGCTGGCGGTGGAATAGATCATCAACTCACGCCCAGATCCGAAATACAGACTGTTACCCAACTGGTCCATCACCATCGAGTTGGGAACGAACGGCAACCGCGCAGGTTTTCCCGGTGTGCCATTGAGCAGTTCAATATCGGTGAAGTAGAGTGACTGGCCGGGAGCAGAGAACCAGGCAAACTCACTCGTGGTGCCGGGAACAACAATGTTCACAGGATTGGACGACACCGACAGCCCTGTACCGTTCAACCCGAGCTCATTGATCGGGGCTGGATTGCAGGTCGCTGGCTCGCAGATCGCGTTCACACTGGCGACCCCGGGATAGCTCGGTGTGATGGAGCCGCTCCCCCCTGCACTGATGTCAATCGGATTCGTGGACTGATAGGTCAATGTCAGGCCGGTAATTGGATTGCCCTGGGTGTCGGTCACCGCGGTGGTCAGGTTTTGTCCCACGCCCTGGGTGACGATCCCCTTCGTCGACCCGTTGGCAAGAGCGACGCTGATGGTCTTGGGCGGGCAGGTGGAGAAGTAGCCTGCCGCGGATGAAGATTGCGCAATCGTCGCGTTGATCACAGTCGTGCCCGGATCCTGCGCCGTGATCACGTTGGTTGCGGAGTTGATGGTGGCCACAGAAGATGTCCCCACCGTGAAGTTGAGCGTCCCGATGGAATTCAGGCAGTCCGGCGCTGTGGTCGACCCCGGCGCGCACAACAGCGTCTGCACGCCGTTCAAACTGTAATACGCGTCGGCATCGAGCGTCGCCTGCTGGTTCTGCGAGTAACATCCCGCGGCGTTCGAGGAGCCCGAGAGTGGAGTCGTCACCAGGCTGATGCTTGAGATCGGCGCGTGTACATAGACCGTTACAGGATTCGATGTCACCGAGTCGGCCGTAGCTGTAAGGAAGGCGATCCCATAAGGCAGCCCGTTTGTCGATGGCAATGGATTGGGGAAGTAGCAGTAGGTATAGTCGGCAATGCCGCCGCCCGTGTTGCGGTTCCATGTGCCGGCGCAGATATTGCCGCTGGGCGAAATGTCAACCAACTGGTTGTTGCTGGTTCCGTAGCTGATCTGACTCGAAGCGATCGACGCCGGCGTGCCTTTGCACGTGGTGGCCGTGGGACTCTGCGCCTGGATGGTCTGCCCGTATGCCAGCGAAATCCCGGCAATCTGCGGTTGCATCACGATGTTGTATACGTCGGTGTTCTTCAGGCCATAACCGAGTCCATTGCAATAGTTCCCCGCCGGGTTGCGCGTACAGCCGGAGATGGAAATCCCGGCCGGAATTGCCAGGCCGAGCAAACAAACAAGCGTCAAGAACCGCCGCATGAATCCTCCCCGTTCCGCGCCGTCGAACCGCGGAACGGTCTCAAATGAGCACGTAGGAAAAATGAATGATCAAATCCCCTTCGCACGCTCTGGAGCGAAGCCGCGACAGCCACGTCGCAGATACCCGCCGGCACGCCGTGACATGCGGGCGGAGGGTCGGAACAAAAAGCGAAAACTCCAAGAGAAAAGTGTAACAGGGCAGGCCCGTTTCCGGCATACAACGAGCCCACAACCAAAGTTCTCTTAAATAGACTCATTTCTCGCCCGGGGGCGAGCAAAAACAGGCAGCAGCGAAACCGCAAGAAAGCCGTAAGCCGCAGCTTCTGGCTCATACCCCTTGCTACAGGCTGCAGCCTGCCGTCTGCTGGCTGACCCTCTCGCTCCCTGCCTCTACGGCATGTATTTGGCAAACCACCCCGCCGCGCGCTCAAGTACATCGCGCCGGTGCGCGGGATCGGCCAGCCCATGCCCCTCGTTCGGGTAAACCACCAGTTCCGCCGGAATGTGCAGATCGCGCAGAGCGTGCCAGAACTCGAAGGATTGCGGCGCGGGGCATTCCCCGTCGCGGTCGCCCACCACGCTCAGCGTTGGCGTGATCACGTTCTTGATGAAGTTGATCGCAGAGCTTTTCGCATAAACCGCCGGATCGTCATAAACCGAGGCGCCAAAAAACGGAATCATCCACTGGTCAATCGAGTTCTCACCGTAATACGAGAGCCAGTCGGAGATGCCCGCGCCTGCTACCGCCGCGCGGAAACGGTGCGTCCGCGTCACCGCGAACATCGTCATGAACCCGCCGTAGCTCCATCCCGTAATTCCGATGCGATGCGGATCGACCGGGTATTTGGCAAGCACGCTGTCCACGCCGGCAAGGATGTCGCTCAGGTCGCCATAGCCGAAATCTTTGCGATTGGCCTGCGTGAATGCTTCGCCCTGGCCGAAGCTGCCGCGCGGATTGGGTTCGAGCACAAAGTAGCCGAGGTCGGAAAACACCGCGGGACTGAGCGGGCCGCCCGCTGCCCAGCGCGAAAGCACAGCCGACGCTGGCCCGCCATGAACCTCCACGATCATGGGATATTTCTTGGCCGGATCGTAGTTCGCCGGCAGCATCAGCCATCCCTGAATATGAAAGCCGCCATTGGTCCAGGTAAGCGAAACGGATTTGCCCCAGGACGGCCGGATGGCGGCATTGAAGTGCGAGAGCTGGCGGAATTGGTAACAGCCATTTGGATCGTTGGCGGGAGGACTGCACTCGGCGGCGATGTCCGTCGCATCCCAGATCTCAGGCGGCTCGGAAAAAGAACTCTTGATAAACGTCCATTGGCCGCGCGCATAGGAAAGGCTCAGTTGCATCCGGCCATCGCCGATGCGGGCAGGGAACTGGAATCTAACCACGTTGTTTCCGGCGGCCACCCTCGGCTGCGGTTCAAATGCCAGAGTCCGCAATTGGCTGAATTCTCCCGCCATCGCCGAGTAGTCGATGAGTCCTGGAACCTTCCATGAGATCCAGGCGGCCGTCTCATGCCGCCCTGCGGTCAGGTTAACGGGTTTTTGCGCGCCGGCAGCCGAGACCACCCACACGTCCCCACCCGTCACACCCTGGTCGCTCATCAGGCCACCGATGAAGGCGATCCATTTCCCGTCCGGCGACCAGCGGGGAACCGCGATCTGCAAGCCGTGCAGCGCCCCCGAAACCTCGGAGGGGTTGAGGATTGCCGCCGCAGAACCGCCGATGGTTTGCGTGTAGAGCCTTGCCACCCACCAGTTGTTTTCGCCCGGCGGGTCGGCGGCGATGTAAGCCAGCGACTTCGAATCGGGCGACCAGTCGAACTCGTAAACATGAAGGTTGCCAGGCGAGACAAATGTTGCAGCGCCAGGTTGCGGCACGTCCGCGGCAACCATCGCCACGCGCTGGATGTCATCTTTGTCTTCGCCGATCACGCCGGAGGGCAGATCCTGCGCCGCCAGCGCGCCGGCAGGTCGCGTCGCGCCTTCCACGTAAAGGAAAGCGATCTCTTTCCCGTCGGGAGAAAATGCCGGTGCGTTCACGTCACCGTGCAGCGTGGTCAGGCGCCGCGCTTGAGACCCGTCGAGCCGCGAGATGTACAAATCCCATTGCTCGCCCGGATCGGCGCAATCGGAAAGAAAGGCAATGGCCGTCGAATCGGGCGACCACGCGACGTCGGACGCGCGGCAGCCCTCGCCCGGCGCGCCCGCGCTCACCGGCTGGCTTTGGCTCATGTTGTCGATGGGCGCTACTTGCAGCTCACCGCCCTGCACCCACGCCAGACGCCGGCCGTCAGGCGAAATGGCCACTTGGGCGACAGAGCGGCCGCGCTGCATGCCAGCCAGGATCTGCTCTACCTGGGCTGCGGGGGTAACAGAAGATGCGTCCTGCGCGACGGCAACGGCCGTCAACCACGCGCAGAGCAGCAGGAAAAACAATAAACGCCCGAGGCGATCAGATCGAAAGCGCATAGCAAGCATGCTAAATGGCCGGTGAACCACTGGGAAAATGCGACCCACAGGTTCGCGATCGCACACCGGAATCGTTAATATGGAAATCATCAACCCTCAGCCTGGGATGCGAGAGGTCTAATTCAAAACAGAGCAGCATCGAGGGCGGTCCCGTCGCATCAGGGGACCATGGGCAGCGTGTCATTCAGTAGAGTTTTCCGGTATAAACGCTATCTAAACCGAACGCAAGGCTGGCTGTGAATCGAGTCAACAACGACATCCTCAACGGCTGGAAAGAGATCGCGGGCTATCTCGGCCGCGACCGGCGCACGGTGGAGCGCTGGGAAAAGCAGCGCGGCCTGCCGGTGCGCCGCGTTCCCGGCCAGGGCCGGGCGTCGGTCTATGCACTGATCTCGGAACTGGACGAGTGGCTGGCCAGCAGCAAAGCAAGCGAAGCGAACGCTGCCGATGCGGAGCCATGGCAGGAGCCGCGTGAATCATCCGGCGCGGATTCCCCGTCGGCTTTTGCTTTGCGAGGCCAGGAATCGCCCCCGGCACCGGATGGTTTATCAAGCCGCGGCCAGGGCGATCAGCCTCTTGCCGCCGGCAGCAATGCAGGGTCCAATGAAGGCCGGCCAGCGCCTGCAATGGCTGACCCCGTCGCCGCCTTTCAGAAAATCACGCCGCTCTCGCGGCACGGAATCGGCTCCGGATGGATCGTTGCATGGATCTTTCTGGCGGGGTTGACTCTGTTTTTTGTGCTGGCGCTGCCGGCGGTGCGGCGCCACTTGAATCCGGTGCTTGAAACTCCAAAGCTGAACCCGCAAACCAATCGGGCAATGGCTGCCTTGCATCATCACTCCCATGTCGCGGGCGTGGATGACATTTATCTCGAAGGCATTTATTCCTACGAGCAGCGCACACCGGAATCGCTGGAGCGCGCGCAGCAGGATTTTGAGAGCGCGATCCAAAAAGACCCCAATTTCGCGCCCGCCTACGCCGCCTTGGCCGATACCTACTCCATGCTGCGGGAATACTACGTGATGCCCAACCAGGAGGCTTTCACCAAGGCCAAAGCGGCGGCGCAGCGGGCCCTGGCGCTCGACCCGACCCTCAGCGATGCGCACGCTTCGCTCGGCTTCATCGACTTTTTCTGGTCCTGGGACGCCGCAAGCGCCGAGCGCGAGTTTCGCACGGCGATCGCCGATGATCCCTCGTCGGCCGACGCGCACCACTGGTACGGCTCGATGCTGACCCATGAGGGTAGGTACCAGGAAGCCATGGAGCAACTGGACATTGCCCAGCAACTGGAGCCCACCTCGGCGGCGATCGTGAGCACGCGGGCGCTCGCGCTGGGATTGAGCGGGCACCGCGCCGAGGCGGTGGAACTGCTGGATGGGGTCATCAACGAAAGCCCGGGCGTGAGCGCGCCGCACGCGATCTTCGCCATTGTGAGCAGGGTGAAGCCGGCGGATTTCGGGCGCTACGTTGACGAGATGCGCCGGGCCGGAGAGTTGCGGCAAAGCGATGAGATGCTGCAGGTGGCGGCAGCGGGGGAAGCGGCTTTGCACTCCGGGGGCGAGCACGCGATGTGGGCGGCGATCCTGGCGACGGAGGAGAGGCTGCACCCGGGAAGCGCGGACCGAACCTACCTGATGGTGGACGCGGAGGCGGCGCTCGGCCACGTTGACGCGGCCTTTGCCGATATGAACCAGCTTGCGCAGCGTCGCGAACCGGAGCTGATGGGCGTGGTGATGGATCCTACGCTTGCGCCTTTGCGGCGGGATCAACGCTTCGGACAACTGCTGGCGACGATGGGCCTGCCGAACACGCTGCAGTAGGCTGCCGAATCTGCTGTGATGCGGCGACAGTGGAGCCTCAGCCCGCCTTTACCGCCTGCGGCGCAGGGCCTATGATGTTGGCCAACTGCAATGTCTGACATCGAATCGCTGCTGAAGCGCTGGCAGGCGGCCGGCGTGGTGGATGCGGAGACGGCTGCGCGCATTCGCGCGCACGAGGCGACGGTTGCCGCAGCGCCGGAACGGCCCGATCGAAGTCCCGCAAGACAGGCTGCTGCCGCCGGCGCCGTGAAGTGGCAGGGCGTGACGGCGCTCATTCTGGGCGCAATCTTGCTGGCCTGCGGCGCGGTGCTGTTTGTGTCGGCGCACTGGAACGAGATGGGACCGGGTGCGCGGTTTGTGCTGGCGCTGGCCATGGTGGCCGTGTTTCACATCGGTGGCGGGCTGGCACGGGCGAACTTCCGCGGCACGTCGACCGCGCTGCATGCCGTGGGAACTGTGGCGACCGGTGCGGCGATTGCGCTGGTGGGGCAGATCTTCAACATCGAGGAGCACTGGCCGGCCGCTGTGCTGCTGTGGGCCGTGGCGGCGCTGTTCGGATGGATGCTGCTGCGCGACCAGGCGCAGCAGACGCTGGCGCTGCTGCTCGTGCCCGCGTGGATCTTCTGCGAGATCGGCTACCGGACGGACGGGTATATCGGCGACAACGTCTACATGGGGCGGCTTTGCTTTCTGTGGGCTGTTTTGTACATCACGTTTTTTCTCGGATCGCGCCGGAGGACGGTGCAGGGGATTCTGTTTGGCGTGGGCGTGGCGGGCGCGGTGACGGGAGTGGTGCTGATGCTGATGAGCTGGGAGTCGTGGTCATCGCAGCAGAGCCTGATTCCCTTCGGCACGCGGGTGTGGGCGTGGACGGCGATTGCCGCTGTGCCGCTGTTCGTCGGTGCGTTCCACGGGCACAGGGGGCTGGCGCCAATTGCAGCGGCGATCGGGTTTGTGATTGCGCTGCCCTGGTTCTACCGCTCGTGGAGCGAGAGCTATGTGGCGAATGGAGTGACGACGTACGAGCGCAGCGAACCGAACCTGGCCGCGCATGCGCTGGTGGCGGCGTTTGCTGTCTTCCTGTGCTGGTGGGGCGTGAAGCTGGTTTCGCGCGCACTGGTGAACCTGGGGATCACGGGGTTCGCGGCAGCGGTGGCGTGGTTTTACTTTAGCGATGTGATGAGCAAGCTGGGGCGCTCGCTGGGGCTGATCGGGCTAGGCGTTTTGTTCCTGGCGGGCGGATGGGCGCTGGAACTGATGCGGCGAAGGATTCTGGCGGGGATGGGGGAAAGCAGGGGTTAGGGGCCACCGGCAAGGGACCATGGATTGGGGATGGTGCGAGATGAGGGTTGGACGGTTGAGGGTCTCGGGGGTGTCGGTTGCGTTGCTGGTGGTGCAACTGGGGCTGGTCTCGACGATGGCGGCGAGGTACCTTTACGAGCGGTGGGGCTGCCCGCGGGTGTGGACCCGCGCGACCGCGTACGATCCGGAGACACCGATGCGCGGGCGCTACCTGAGCCTGCAGCTGACGGTGGACGGGTGCCGGAGCACGCTGCCTTCGGCGAAGGAGGCGACGTTTCCGCGCGACGTGAACGGGGCGATCCGGCCCGGTCCTTTTGTTCTGCGGCCGCGGGCGGTCTACTTCAGCGCGAATCTGAAGGTGGAGAACAACCGGCTGGAGGCGATCCGCATACAGGATCCGGAAATGCATAGCGGAGGCCAGGAGGTTTCGGCGATGCCCGGGGCGCAGTGTGAGAATATGCGGCTGGAGGCGCCGGTGGACTTTTATGTTGCCGATACGGCAAAGAGCCCGCTGCCGCTGAAGGCCGGCCAGGAGCTCTGGATTGAGGTAACCGTGCCTCCGCAAGGGCCGCCCAGGCCGATGCAACTGGCGATGAAGCAGAATGGAGTGTGGGAGCCGCTCGAATTCTGAATCTGCGCCGTGTGGAGGGAACGGTGAGTGAGGCGGAGAGAATGGTGAGGCAGCACGAACCCACTGCTCGTGAGCATTGGAAGCAGGGGGAGATGCCGATCTGCGAGATTATCAACGCGAAAGGCAAGCAGCTCGGCTTTGCGCGAAATGACGCGTCGCGGACTCTGCCCCAGACCATTGAAGCGGCGTGGCAGGACGCGGCTGACCGGATGAGGAGTCAGCAGCGCTAGCGAAGTTGGTGGTGCCGCCAGACGCAGCGAGCGGGCTACTCGGATAGATTGAGGTTGGCTAGGCCTTCGGGCAGCACCATCTCCACGCGTTTTGAGGCGAGGTCGATGCGGCAAAGATAGCTTTTGGCGAAGGGGACGAGGATTTCGCCGCGTGGGCTGCGGATGACGAGCAGCGGCACGGGACCGGCGGTGCGGTCGACCTCTTCAATTGGGCCGATGGTGAGGGGCTGGGGGCCGGCAACATCGATGAGCGTGCAACCGATGAGGTCGCTGATGTAGGTCTCGTCGCCGGGAAGTTCGGCTCGTTCGCTCCGCGGAATGGCGACGATGAGGCCCTTGAGGGCCTCACCTGCGGAGATGGAATCGACGCCGGAAAAGTGCAGGACGATGCCGCCTTTGTGGAGCCAGTGATTGGTGAGTTGGACGGGACTAATCTGCGGATTGGCAGGGTTGGTATCCCGGATCCCCAAATGCGAGGGACCCGGCGCACCCAGCAGAAGCCAGAGCTGGCGGCGATCAGCGAATTTCTGAGGGAAATCGGTCAGCAACTCGGCGAGAACCTCGCCTTTGCGTCCTTGCGGGCGGAGAATGCGGGCCAGCCAGACCCAGTCTGCGGGCGATTCGGGCGCGTTCATCTTCGCCTCCGACTTTCGCCGGGCGCAAGAGAGGCCGCCATCCTAAAGTTCGTCGTCCTCTTCCAGGATGTCGAGCGTGTAGCGATGATGCAGCTTCATGCTGACCGCGCTCAGGATGGTTCGTACCGAACGTGCGGTGCGCCCCTGCTTACCGATGACTTTGCCGACATCTTGAGCAGCAACGCGGAGTTTGAGGACGGTATTTTCTTCCCGGTTGACGGATTCCACTGCGACGGCCGCCGGTTCATCCACCAGGGCGCGCGCGATTTCGCGGACGAGTTCGTCAACCTGCACCATATCGACCTGGGTCATGATCTTGCACCTGACCTTCTGCGTGCGGAAATGGGTGACTCTGAGACCGTGCGGAATCGTATCACTTAACTCGGCTCAGAGCAATGGGTTGTAAGCCGGCGACGGCCCGTACAAGGGAGCCCGGCCATCGCCATATGAGGGCGAGAAGTACAGGAGAATTCAGGCTGCGGCCGGACCGGAAACCTCAGCGGCTGGTTCGGAAGCAACCGGCGCCGGATTCCTGGTCACAAGCTTTTCCAGGGTTGATGAGAGCTGCGCACCCTTGCTGCGCCAATAGGCGATCCGCTCGTGCTTCAGATCGACGGTGGCGGGGCTGGTGCGTGGATTATACGTGCCGACAACTTCGACGGAACGGCCATTGCGGGCGCGGTCCTTTTCGATGACGACGATGCGGTAATAAGGCTGTTTACGGGCGCCAACGCGCGCCAAACGAATCATGACCACGGTGAAACGGTTCCTTTCGGGTTTCAGAGCTCAACTGCGGACTGTTCAGGGAGCGACCCCGCGAGCAGGCGCGTCCGGCACAACAACGGCCGGACAACAAGCCCCGCCCCACAAGGAGCAACAACTAAGTATCGCCGAAAGAGGGGGTTTGAGGCAAGTTGAAGGGCTGAGCACCGGAGGCGAGCCCGGAGCGTAAGAATAACTTAGGGCCTGCTGCTCCGGTGATCGGGCGCGTTCGCTTATGATGACGAAGCTGCCTCTGGTTTCAAGCGATGTGTGGAGGATGGAGGGACGGTCGCGGACGCGAAAGATGAATCGCGAGTATTACAAGTGGCACTCCGAGCGGCTGGGGCGCGAGATGGAACTGCTCGTCTTCGGTCGCGGCGGCAGGCCGGTCCTGGTTTTTCCTACTTCGGGCGGGAGGTTCTTCGATTTCGAGGATCGCGGCATGGTGGCCGCTGTCTCGGAGAAGATCGGCGCCGGCCAGTTGCAGGTTTTTTGCGTCGACTCGGTGGACAGGGAGAGCTGGTACAACAGTCAGGTTCCGCCGCGTCAACGCGTTGGCCGGCATATGGAATATGAGGAGTATGTGCTGAGGGAGGTTGTGCCGCTGATCCGCCAGAAGAATCAGGATGCGCGCCTCTTGGCCCTCGGCATTAGCTTCGGCGGATACCATGCGGTGAATATCGCGCTGCGCCATCCGGAGGTTTTCCGCGGATTCGTGTCGCTTTCAGGGGCCTTCGATCTGACCGGATTTCTCGACGGGTTTTACGACGAGGATTGCCATGCGCATTTGCCGACGCACTACCTGCCGGAGATGAACGACCGGCGGCTTCTCGAACGGTACCAGGGCGGATCGTATGTTCTGGCGACGGGGTGGGATGATCATTGCCTGGAGCAAAACCAGAATTTGGATCGCATCCTGAGCGCGAAGGCGATTCCTCATCAACTTTACGTTTGGGACTCGCCGAACTCGCACGACTGGCCAACGTGGCAGCGGATGGGGCAAGAATATTTGTGAAGCAAGGAACAAGGGACCAAGGGAACGAGAAGACAGGGGACTTGGGAGGCGAAACGCTATGAGCGAACTGAATCCGTATGAAGAATTTCTTGATGGGCGGGAAGTGGAGGTGATTCTGGCTGCGACCGTGGATGCGATCGCCGGATATCTCGAAGCCATCGGACCGCAAAGAGCGGCGACGGCGCCCGCCCCCGGAAAATGGAGCCCGGCAGAGATCGTGTGCCACATGGCCGACTGCGAGCTTGTGTTTGGATTTCGCCTGAGGCAAACGCTGGCGGAGGATGGGCCGACCATTCAGCCGTTCGATCAGGAAAAGTGGGCGGCGCGCTACACGGGAATTCCGGCGGGAGAGGCGCTCGATGCGTTTCGCTCGCTCCGCAACTGGAATCTGCGCATGATTCGCGCGGCCCTGCCTGCCGCGGCAAACCGGCCGGTGACACATCCCGAGCGCGGCGCCATGACTTTCCAGACGATTGTGGAGACCATGGCCGGGCACGATGTGAATCATCTGGGGCAGTTGCGGAGAATAGCCGGTAGCCAGTAATTGGTAGCCGGTAGATGGGAGCCGGTAGCTGGTAGCCAAAAACATTCACTGCTGTCTTCATCCCGGGGCGTGAGGTCAAACAGTTGACAGCCACCGGCTGTTTCTTCGGGAACCATTTTGGGGATAGTGGAGTCAAAGTACACAGGATTCTTGCGCAAGAATCGCAGGCATGTTCGTTCTCATGATTGAGGACTGCGGTAGCAGCCTCAAGGAGGAGTTATGCGTTGTGTGCTTCTTGCGCTTTTGCCCGCGTTTTTTGTCTCGGCTCTCGCGGCCCAACACCCAAACAAGACCCCAGTAAGGTCAGCCTCGCATGCGGCCGCTCCGGCCGCGGCTCCGAACGCAGGGCAAAGCGCCATCAGCGATCTGCCGGTGCGCAAGGTGGTGCTTTACAAGAACGGGGTAGGCTACTTT
>Ga0335072_10011802_pt1 | contig 12503 bp, 14 predicted proteins | sample Lox_Sample_21_FD_206725 | JGI IMG/M metagenome (GOLD analysis project Ga0335072, IMG submission 206725) | Soil microbial communities from Loxahatchee National Wildlife Refuge, Florida, United States - Lox_Sample_2.1 | ecosystem: Environmental > Terrestrial > Soil > Wetlands | place: USA...
TTCGATTGGGCAGCCGGCCACGCTGAGCATCATGGTCGCCATCACGTAATGGCCAACGAGTGTGGCCAATTCGAGGATCTGGTCCTGGTCGAGTTCGTGGCGCAGTTGTTCATAGGTCACCGGCGACAGGCTCCTGGTGTTGATCAGTTCGTCGACGGCGGTCATGAGCGCGCGCGTGCGGGGCGACCAGCTGTCGTCGGTTTCGTTGGTCAGCGACTCGATTTCCGACCGGGACACACCTAGCGCCAGGGCCATGCGGGTGTGGTGGGCGTACTCGTATTGGCAGCCCGCCCGCCATGCGACCCGGATGACGACGCGCTCGCTGTCGGCGCCGGGGATGCGGCCGTGCTGAAGCAACTGCGTAAAGAACAGCGTGTGCAACGGCATCACCTTGCCCAGCCGGGCGGTGACCAGAAAGCAAGTGTAATCGTAAGTTTCGCCGGCGAGGACTCGGATCAGGGTCAAGAAACCTCGTTGCCACAGTCGGAGCTCGCGTCGCTGTAGCGGCGGGATACGGCGCGGGTAGTCCTGTTCGATCCATTTGCCGTGGGGCAGTTTCATTGGAACCTGGGGCTTGGCGCGGTCGGGATCCGATGGATGCAGGATGCTCACGATGCTGGTTTTGATGTTCATTTCAGGCTCCAACTGTTAGGCCGGTGAGGGCAAGGACGAAACGACGAGGAATGAAGCGAGCCGCGGTGATCGGCACCGCGTTGAGTGGCCCGGAAATCACGCTGGGCGGTGCGCAACGCCGGTCGAGTGTGCGCAGGGTGAAGTCGACGACCTGCTCGGGATTTTGCCACTGGCCCACCCCCGGCCGGGTGGTGCCGAGCTTGTCGAAGAATTCGGTGCGCATCGGTCCGGGCGAGACGGCGAGAACCTTCAGCCCGGCGCGGCGGGTCTCATAAGCGAGGGCCTCGGTGAAGCTGAGGATGAACGCCTTGCTGGCTCCGTAAACCGCCATGGCCGGGGTCGGTTGATACGCACTGGTGCTGGCGACGTTCACCAGCGCCCCGCGGCCGCTCTTCAGCATCTGGGGCAACAGCGCCCTGGTGAGTTCGACCACGCTCGTGACGTCCAGTTGGACCTCGGTGGCCAAGGCGTCAGGGGCTTGATCGGCGAAGTTGCCATGAGTTCCCATGCCTGCGTTGTTGATCAGCGTGTCGACGGATAAACCATCCACGGCAATGCGGGCGCAAAGTTCGCTACCGGCAGCGGGTTTCGACAGGTCCCGATCGTAGACAGCGACGCTGACCCCTTCATCTCGGCGTATCGAATCAGCTAGCTCGTTCAGCCGCTCTTTACGGCGGGCGATCAGGATAAGGTTCGCGCCGCGCGCGGCAAGCCGCTGGGCGAACACTGCGCCCAGTCCCGAACTGGCACCGGTGATCAGCGCTGTAGTGCCGTGATGGTCCATCATCGTCATCGCCGTTCCGCGGGCTCGGCGCTGACGGCGCTACCGATGCGCCGATTGCCGGGCTTCCAGCGCCGCGTCGGGCCGATTCCCCGTGGGGTGCCGCCCGACTTTTCCACGAGGTCGAGGTATTCAAAGGGGTTGTGGCCGCAGAATATGTCGATTTCGGGATGATCGGCGTGCAGAGCACGCAGCCTGTCCTGGTTGACACGTCTGTTGTCGCGTTCGGTCGTCACGATCAGCTGGAAGAACGCCGGCATGGGTCCACACTTGCGTTCGGGGAGCTTGATCTCGCGGGCGTCGAAGTACGCGTCGCCGGCGTCGAGTAACCACCCGTCGCCCGTATTGACGACGACGCCGCAATGCCCGTGGGTGTGCCCGAACAGCGGGACCAGCAGAATGTCGTCGCCCAGCTCTGCTAATCCGCGGACCGCTTCAAAACCCATCCACGGCTCCCCACCATGCGAGTAGGTGCGCCACTTGGGATTGTGTGCGAACAGCATCTTGGCCCGGTAGCGGCGCCGAGCCCGGAAGCCGTCGCGGCGACGCGCGGCGTCCAACTCGGTGGCGTGCACGTGCACCAGCGCTTCGGGAAAGTCCGACAACCCGCCGACGTGGTCCAGGTCGAGGTGGGTCTGCACGATATGACGGACGTCGCGGGGGTCGAATCCCATTGCCTTGACCTGTTCGATGGCCGCCAGCGACGGGTCGACGGTCGGTCGCGCGTACACCTTCGCGAATTCCCAGCCCAGCCGCGCCGGCATGTCCAGGTAGTCGGTGCTACCGAGACCGGTATCGACCAACACCAGGCCGGAGTCCGAGGTCTCCAGCAGCAAAACATGACAGACCAGGTGCTGCCCGAGGACCGAAAGCGTCTGAAGTGACGCCGTGTTCAGATGATGAACTCGTGTGATTGCCATCGTGCATCCTTCTACATGAATGGTTGTTCATTTATTTTTGACACGCCTTCGGGCAGTTGTCAATAGTGAGTGTTCATTCATTCATGTAAGATCCTCGACATGCCAAAGGTGACCGAGGACCATCGCAAAGCTCAGGAGGAACGGTTCGTCGACGCGGCCCGTCGCTGCTTCACCCGGCTGGGCGTGGAGGGCACCTCGATGGAGGACATTCGCACCGAAGCCGGAGTTTCCGCGGGTCTGATGTACCGGTACTTCGGATCGAAGGACGAGATGATCCGTGCGGCCATTGCCGGGTCGTTGGAGGAGGTCGAGGTGCTTATCGCCACCACGGGCGAGAGCAAAGCGGCCGCGACTTCCGCAGGGTACTTGCGGTCGTTACTGAACAACTTGCGACGACTTCGGCACTCTAGCCCCGGGGTTGATCTGTTCAAGCTGGCAATCCAGGGATGGGCGCATGCTCAGTCGAGGCCGAAGGCACATGACGTCATCGCCGAGAGCATCGAGCGGCAACTGGCCGCTTACCAGACAGCTGCGACGAAGTGGACCACGCCCAGGAGGGCCGCTGCGGAAGGTAGGGCGATCGGCGCGGCAGTCATCGGATATGTGGTGCAAAGCGCCTTCAGCGACATCGAACTCGACGTGGCTCAGTACACCAGTGGTCTGATCGGGCTGGGCAGCTAGAACACTACAAGCCGAAACGTATCGGAACACTCACCGGGCCACGGATCGCCGGAGTGTCGCGCCAGCAAACATCTCCGGCCAGGAGCGGTTGGCGAGCAAGGATTTTCGGCAACGCGGTGGCCAACTCGAGGCGTGCCACGGCGGCGCCCAGGCAGTAGTGCGCTCCATACCCGAACGACAGCGGCGCGGGCCCGCCGCGGTCCAGTCGGAACTGGGCGGGTTCGTCAAACACGGCGGGGTCGCGGTTGGCGGCGGCTATCGCGATGAGAGCACTTTGCCCGGCGTGGATTTCGACGCCGCCGACGGCCTGATCGGCGGTGGCGGTGCGCACGGTGGACTGCACCGGTCCGTCGATCCTGATCAGCTCGGTGACCAGCGCGGCGTCGGTGGTATCGATGCGGGTGGTGTCCGGCCCCCGCGTGAGCAGCCTGACCAAGCCGGCGCCGAGCAGGTTGGCGGTCGTCTCATGCCCCGCGACCGCAATCAGGATGGTCGTCATGACGACCGCCTCGAGGGACAGCTGTTCGTCGGCCGCGATAAAGCTGAGCAGGTCGTCGCCGGGGTGGGCGCGGCGATCGGCGGCCAGCGGCAGGAATTCGGTCATCAAGGTGGCGGAAGCTGCTGCACCGCCGGCGAACTCGTCCGGGTCGGCCAGTGTGCCCAGCATGCGGATGATGGCAGGCGATTGTTCCCGAAGGAGTTCGCAGGTTGCCGGATCGAGGTCTAGCCACGCGCCGACGACCGCAATGGGTAGCGGCAGCGCGATTTCGGCCATGAAATCGAACTCCGCGCCGGCCGAGGGACCGTCGATCAGCGTCGCGGCGATGGCCTCCACACCCGCGGTCAGGTCCGCGACGGCTGACCTGGTGAACACGTCACGCACCGATCCGCGCAACCGCTCGTGCACAGCACCATCGGCGAAAAGCATTGAAGCACTGATGAACTCGCGACTGAAGGCGTCCATCGACGCCCGAGCGATCGGGTTCGCGGCCGGGTCGCTGGTCCACTCCGGTCCGCCGAGCACCTGGCGGGCGGCGTCGTAGCCGAGCACCAGCCACGCCTGCGCGGTGTCGTCCCACACCACGTCCCCGTCGGCGCGCCGGGACTCGTAGAACGGATATGGGTCGGCGGCATCCCACGGCAGCCGGGCGGTGGGCACGCCGGTGGTGGTCATTGGTCATCCATTCCGTGCGGCAGACCGCGCTGCCGCACCCACGCTTCGTGGCGACGGCCCAATTCGCTCACCGGGGCGGCGACGCCGTCCATGTCATCGAGCGCCGCCCGTGCGTAGAAGGTGGCGTGCAATGCGGTGAAGATGGCATTCATCGACAAGTTCAGCCGAGAAAAGAACACCTGGTCGGGCGGCACCGACATCCTGCGCACGGGATGGTCGGGCGAGCGCATGTCGATGAGCGATTCGATGGTGCGCTTTGACGCTTGCTGGGTGTAGGTCGCCGGCTGCGGTGCCAGCAACTCGTAAATAATCCCCTCCCACCACCGATATACGTCGTCGGCGGTGAGGCTGGAATCGGCCGTGATGAAACCTGTTTCGACCATGGACTCACGCAGATTGTTCCGCCGGCCCTCCACGGCGGCGCGCACCAACCTGACGATGCGACTGCGCTGCAGCTCAGATAACACCTTCACGCAGCCGAAGTCGAGAAATGCGACCGAGCCGTCGGCACGGAATCGATAGTTACCAGGGTGCGGATCGGCATGAAACAAATTCGAGTGCCGGTAAGAGCCCGTGACAAACCGCGTAATCACCTCGGCCCAGGTGTCCTTGAGTTCTTGGTCGGCGTGTTGGGCTGCGGCCCAGTCTAATCCGTCCATATAGGTCATGGTCAGCACGCGATCACCGGATGCCTCGGGAACGACTTCAGGCACCCGGATGAACGGATGGTCGCGGTACAAGGCGCTGAATGCGTTGATGTTGGCGGCCTCGCGACGGTAGTCGAGCTCCTCCGAGATTCGCTCCGAGATCTCGTGGGCGGCACGTTCGATATCGGGCATGGCGCCGGCGGCGCCCGCGGCGAACCGAAACACCGTGGCCAGCAGCTCGGTGTTGGACAGGTCATCGCAAATCGCTTCGGCCACGCCCGGATACTGAATCTTCACCGCGACCTGCCGCCCGTCGGGCATGACCGCGCGGTGCACCTGTCCGATCGACGCCGCAGCCATGGGTTCGGCGGTGAAATCGGCGAACACTGCTTTAACGGGCCGCCCAAGATCGGCCTCGAACACTGAGCGGGCCAAGGCCGGATCCATCGGAGGCGCGTCGGCCTGCAGCCGGGTCAGCGCTTTCTGATATGGCGTCAGCTCTCCGCCGCCCACCGCGGCCGTGTCGACCATCGACACGATCTGCCCCGCCTTCATCAGCACACCCTTGGAATGGCCGAGCAGTTCGGCGTAGCGCTCCGCGGTGCGGTCGTGAAATCGCGCCACCGCCCCAGTGTCACCGGCTTTTTCGCGCAACGCGGCGACCACGCGACCACCGGCGGCGCGAGCGGTGAATCCCGCCACCGGCATGGTGCGGCGCACACGGCCGCGGGGCAGCGGGCGATTCGTGTCCGCCATCGCAACTCCCTCCGGCCCATCAACACTGATACAGTGACCTAGTACAGAATATAAGAGAGTACATATAAGGCGGTCAAGGGTGGCGTCCACCACACATACCTCGACTAAAGATCGGCTGGTCACCGAGGCGATGCGGCTGTTCAGCGAACAGGGTTACCGCGCCACCAGCATCAGCCAAATTGAAAAGGCCGCAGGCCTGGTGCCCGGCTGCGGCGCGTTGTACAACCACTTCAAAACCAAGGACGCGTTGCTGACCGCAGGCATCGACCGCCAGCTCGACCGCCGTCGGGCCATGCACGACATCAGCGGCCTGTTCGCCGGACAAGGCGACCTGCACACCGAGCTGACCTTGCTGTGCCGATACCTGATGAATGTCCTGGACCGGGAAACCGAGTTCCTGCAAGTCGCCGCCCGCGCACCGAAAGAAACGTCGAATCGCCTCAACAACGCCTACGCCGCCCTTGTCGACGGGCTCTACGGCGAGCTCACCGATTGGATCAACGGTTGCGCGCCCGACATCGACGACGCCGAAGCCCGACGAATTGCCGTCATCGGCATCAACGCGCTGCTGGGCAAGCGGGCCACCCGCATCGTCTTCCACTCCCCCCAGATCGACACCCCCGACGAGCAATACGTCGCCGACTGGACCGCGATGCTGGCCGGCCGCATCGAATCAATCCGCTGACTTGAGGAGTTCGGCCGTCGCGTCCCACAGCCTCGACTCACGCGCCCGATCGACCGCGAACGGTTTCACCTCGCGCTCTTGGTTTTTCACGACGAACGCGCCGTCCCGCAGGTGCGCCCAGCGATCGTCGAGGACGATCGACGCGAGCATCGGCCCAGACCGCGCCGGAGACGAGACGCCGGGGATCCGCTGTAAAGCCTGGCCCACCCGCTGCAGACCGGGACCCATCGCTCTGCTCAGGCCGGTGCCCGGCATGAACCCCGGCTCGAATACCGACACATTGATCCCGCTCGGTGCCCGGCGCTGCAACTCGTGGGCGTAATAGAGCACCGCCAGTTTGGAATTGGAGTACGCGATCCCGCCCTGCTCGACGCTGGCCGGCTGATCGGACGCAGCGGGCCGAGCCAGCTCGATCGGGTCCCGCCACACGGCCGGGGCGACGTGCAGAATTCGACGGAAGATGTTCTGGTGGTAAGTGTTTGACCCCAACAGCACGATACGGGCGGGAGCCGTCAGCGAGTCCAGCAGATCGCCGATGAGCTGAGCGTGGGCGAGGTGGTTCACCGCGAGGGTGAGCTCGTATCCGTCCGCGGAGGCGTTGCGGGTGTCGGCGACCGAGACGCCCGCGTTCGCGACTATTCCCCGCAGCGGCCGCACCGCACCTGCCTCCAGCAGATCCTTGACCCGCCGCCCCGCATCCCGCACATCAGCCAAACGCGCGAGGTCGCAGCCGATCTCCTGCACTGTCGCCCCGGCCGCCCGCGCCGCCTCCGCCACATCGGTGAGCCCCTTGCCGGGCCTACCGACCAGCAATAAGTCGGGACGCTGTTCGGCGGGCCGGTGGGCGATCGCCAGAGTGACGGCCCTGCCCAGGCCGCCGGTCGGTCCGGTGATCAAAACGGTGCCAGCTGCAATCGAGTTCATGATTGCGAGTCTCGGCCTGAATCGGATGGTCAGCCAGCCGCTTGCTTGTCATAGGACTGCGAGTACCAGGACAGCTTCGGCCGCGGGAGGCACAGTAGAGAGATGGACCCGTGGGAGTTCGGTCGGACGCTACGGCACTGGCGCGACCGGGTGCGGCCTACGGCGGTCGGCGTGCCGGTCGGCGGGCGCCGGCGCGCGGCCGGGCTGCGCCGAGAAGAGCTGGCCGGCCTGGCCGGAATCTCGGTCGACTACCTGACCAGGCTCGAACAAGGCCGGGCGACCTCACCGTCGGTGCAAGTGGTAGAGGCGTTGGCCCGCGCACTGCGGGTATCCGACGCCGAGCGCGACGTGCTGTTCCGATTGGCCGGCCACGCGACGCCGGGACTCGACCTCGTCTCGTCGCGGATTACCCCGAGCGTGCAGCGCCTGCTCGATCGCCTGGCGAACACGCCCGTCGCCGTGTTCGACGCAACGTGGACCCTGATCGTCGCCAACGCGCCGTACGACGCGTTGATGGGCCCGACCACGAGTTGGCGTGGAATCGAACGCAACAGCGTCTGGCGACACCTCGTCGGCCCGGGCAGTCGCGCCGTACACACACCTGAGCAGAAGGCGGATTTCGAGGCCGGCCTGGTCGCCGACCTCCGCCTGACCGCTGCCCGTTATCCCGCCGATCCGCGATTGAAGCAGCTCGTCCGCGACCTCGCCGCGCAGAGCCCGCGCTTCGAAAAGCTTTGGAACTCAGGCGCTCCGACGCCGCACCAAGATTACGGGCGGCACAAGGTGATCGATCATTCCGACGTCGGACGCATCACGCTGGACTGCGACACGTTCATCGTCGCCGCCGACGACCTGCGCATCATGATCTACACTGCCGAACCCGACACCGAGGACGCCGAGCGCCTCGCGCTGGCGATCGTGCTGGGCACTCAGTCGTTGGTCGACTAACTCGGCGCCAAGAAGCAGCCGTCGAAGTGGCCGTTCTCGATCCCGACGGTCTGCATGAACGAGTGCGCGACGACGGGACCGACCATCCGAAAGCCCTTCTCCCGCAATAACGCCGAAAGCCCAAGGGATTCCGGGCTGTCCATCCGGCCATCGGCCCAACTCCGCAGCCGATGGTGCGTGGCGGGTTGGTGCTGCCAGACAAGTTCGGACAGCGAGTGTTTCGACACCAGCCGGGCGTTGTGCAGCGTCGCCTCGATTTTTCGTCGGTTGCGAACGATCGAGGTGTCGGCCATCAAGCGTTCGACGTCGGCGGTCGTCATCGCGGCCACCGCCGCCGGGTCGAATTCGTGAAATGCCTTGCGGAAGTTGTCCCGTTTGTCGAAGACGGTCGCCCACGACAGGCCGTTTTCGAAGTAGGTCAGCACCAGCGCTTCGAACAGCTTGGCCTCGTCGTGGGTCGGGATTCCCCATTCGCGGTCGTGGTAGGCGGTCAGGTCGCGGCCCGTCTCGGTGGCCCATCGACAACGGGTGACGCCGTCGGCGGCGGTGACAACGGTGGGCAGATGCGCCGGTACGTCAACGCCGGCCATCGCTTTCATCCCAAACCTCCGTCAGCGATCCGACGGCACCTCGGCGAATCCCGGTTCTCCGCCCTCGACAACGGAATTGAACCGGATCCGGGTTTCCAGCCGCTCGCTGATCTCCTCGACATCGCTGTCGGGAAGCGCGGTGACGTCGAAGTTCTCGCTGATGCGCTTCGGGTTGACCGACCCCGTCAGCACCGCGCTGCCACGCTGAATGCCCCAGGCCAGCAACACTTGTGCGGGTGTCTTTCCCACTCGCTGCGCGATCGAGACAATCAGCGGGTCGTCGAGCAGTCGTGGTTCCAGCGCGTGCCCCAGCGATGCGAACGCCAGCAAGACGATCCCGTCCGTCTCATGCAACTTGTGCAGCTCCCACTGGGGGTGGTAGGGGTGCGACTCGACCTCGACCACCGCCGGCTTGATCCGGGCGGTGTTCATGATCTTCCGCACGCCGTCGATGTCGATGTCGGACAAGCCTATTGCCCCGGTGAGCCCATCGTCGACGAGGTTCTCCATTGCGCCCCAGGTTTCCTCGAGCGTGACCCCGTCGTCGTAGATGACAGGGCCGTGCGGATGGCGGGGATCTTGGTCATCACCGGGCTGGAACGCGAACGGGGTGTGCACCAGGTACAGGTCGACGGCGTCGAGCCCGAGCCTGTCCAGGCTGGCCTGCAGCGCGGGCTTGACCCGTTCCGGGCGGTGGTTGTTGTTCCACAGCTTGGTGGTCACAAACAGCTCGTCGCGGCGGACCGTGCCGTCGGCGAACAACTCCTTGAGCGCCGCGCCGACCTCCCCTTCGTTGCGGTACCGCTCGGCGGCGTCCAGATGGCGGAAACCGACCTTGACCGCGGCCTTCACCGCGTCTCGCGTCTTGGTGTTGTCAGACAACGACGTCCCGAAGCCGAGCGCCGGAATCGCGCCGCTCCCGTTGTTCAACGCGAACGTGCGCTGCCTGAGGTCCTCATGCATTGCCATGGTGGCCGCCTCCTCCTATCAGTGCCGGGATGGTGTCCGCTTCGAACCGGTCGTAGGGAATGCGGCTGCGGATCATTTTTCCACGAAGTGCCGCACCTTCCCAGGACTCGATCAGCCGGGATGCGACGTCGTCCGCATCGAGACCGGGCCGCAAGTCGCCGGAACGCAAGCAATCGGCGAGAGCTTGGCCCCAGCGTTCGAGGATGTTGATCAGCCGGGCGCGTATCGGCTCGCTGAGACTGCTGAGTTCAAGCGAAAGGTTGCCGATCAAACAGCCGAGCAGGAAGTTGGCGGCCTCGTGCTCGGCCGCGAGCGCATGGAAGAAGCTCCTGATCCGCTCCTCCGCGGATCCGTCGCCATCGAGCAGCGGCAGCAGCCGGTTCTCGATGTCGCCCCAGTAGTGCTCGAGAATCTCCCCGGCAAAGGCCTCCTTGCTGGGGAAATACGCGTAGAACGAGCCCTTGGGCACGCCCGCCGATGCGGTGATGTCTTTGACGCCGCTCGCGGCGAACCCTCGCGCGTGTATCAGGTCGAGTCCCGCTGCGAGTAACCGCTTACGGACCTCGGGATTGGATGGTCGTGGCATGCCAGCGTTAACAGACGACCGGTCGCTTATATTCCGGTGCTACATTTCGCCGATGCGGGACGACGATGTGCGAGCGGCGTTGCAGCGACACTGGGCGGCGTCGGACGCCAACGAGTTCACGGCGGAACATCAGATCTACCGCGAGGACGCCGTCCTCGACTATCCGCAGTCGGGTGAGCGCTTCCGCGGCCGGGACAACATACAGGCGCAGCGGACCGCGCAGCCGAGCCTCAAGCACTTCACCGTGCGACGCATGATCGGAGGCGGTGATCTCTGGATCACCGAACTCGTCATGACCTACGACGACCAACCGTTCTATGTCGTCAGCATCATGGAATTCGACGGGGTCGAAGTGGTGCACGAGACCCAGTACTTCGGCGACCCGTTCGAGGCGGTCGCCTCACGCGCCCAATGGGCCGAGCGGATGGCTTGACGCGCGGCCGCGGCGCTGCGCGGGTTACCTTGTCGAAGATGAAGCTGCGCACCTACCACAACGGCGACGACGTTTTCATCGCATGAAAGCCCGATGGCCCAATTACGCGACCAACATCATGTCGGTATACAACCAATACCGCTGGCGTTTCAACCGCGTCCACGAAGAGCCGTCGACAAGCTGGGATGGCCTGAAAGACAACGTGTTCTGGCAACCGTGGTTGTGGGACGACCCGAAGCTCGCCGAGATCCGCGCGGCCAAACTCCGCGAGATGGACTTCTGGGTCGGCGACTAGGAGAACGCGCCGACCAACGTTGCCATTGACTAATGTCACCATTTGCTGTTGACTCGCTCGCATGACGGAGCCAGTGCCGGCCCGCGGATCGCTACGATCGCGCAGTGCAGCGCTCGTGAGCACGGTGACATTGCGCCAGGTCAGCGCGGTGCTGCCGCCGGAGCAGCCGTGGGGGCTGTGGTTGTCACGCCAGATCGTGGCCCGCATCATGGACACCTTCGGACCGTCGCTGGCTGGAACCACCGTGCAGCCCGTCGATGCTGTCCTGCCCGACGGCCGCCGCGTTGTCGGCGAATGGGTTCGCGCGCCGGGCGCGCGGTCAACCGATCGAGCCATCTACTTCGTGCACGGCAGTGGTTATGCGCTGTGCTCGCCGCGAACGCATCGCCGGTTGACGTCGTGGCTGTCCCGACTCACCGGACTGCCGGTGTTCGCGGTCGACTACCGGCTGGCGCCGCGACACCGCTTCCCCACCGCGGCCGACGACGTCCGCGCGAGCTGGGACTGGCTGACGGCTCAGCTGCCGCCGGAACACATTGTGATCGCCGGTGATTCGGCGGGCGGCCACCTGGCCGTGGACCTGCTGCTGCAGCCGGAGATCGCGGCACGCGGTCCGGCCGCACTGGTGCTGTTCTCACCGCTGATCGATCTCACCCTCGGATTGGCGCGTGCGCGTGAGGAATTGCGACTCGACCCCGCGATCCGGGCCGTCGACGCCGCCCGGCTGGTCGCGTTGTACAGCGGCGGTGTCAACCCCGCACACCGGCGCCTGACGCTCGACGTCGCGGGCGGGCCTGCGCTGCCGCCGACGCTGATCCAGGCCGGCGGTGCCGAGATGCTGCTGGCGGATGCGCGTCACCTGGCCGCCGATATCCGCACCGGCGGCGGCAGATGCGAGCTTCAGGTCTGGCCGGACCAGGTCCACGTCTTCCAGGCGCTGCCACGGCTGTCGCCGGAAGCCGCCAAGGCCATGCGGCATGTCGCGCGTTTCATCGATACGTCGTTGCAAGCCAATGGCTTTGACGCCATGGCGGGGAAGGCAGGCTAGATGCTCGGGCTATCGCGGGGATCGCGCAAGGTGAGTCACAACGCGCTAGCGGTCGTGACCGGTGCCGGTAGCGGGATCGGCGCATCGTTCGCCATCGAACTGGCTCGCCGTGGCAGTCGGGTCGTCTGCAGCGACATCAATGAAGTAGCCGCCGCGAAAACTGCGAGCACGATCACCGACAGCGGCGGCGATGCCATCGCGATCCGCTGCGACGTAACGCAATTCGACGACGTCCGCGAACTGGCCGCCCAGTCGGAATCATGGTTCGGCGCCGCACCCACGCTGGTGATCAACAACGCCGGCGTCGGCTCCGGCGGCGCCCCGGTCGGCGAACTCCCCCTCGAAGACTGGCACTGGGTGCTGGGCATCAACCTGTGGGGACCCATCCACGGCTGCCACGTGTTCGCGCCGATCCTGAAATCGGCCGAACCGA
>Ga0335072_10011803_pt1 | contig 12502 bp, 12 predicted proteins | sample Lox_Sample_21_FD_206725 | JGI IMG/M metagenome (GOLD analysis project Ga0335072, IMG submission 206725) | Soil microbial communities from Loxahatchee National Wildlife Refuge, Florida, United States - Lox_Sample_2.1 | ecosystem: Environmental > Terrestrial > Soil > Wetlands | place: USA...
GCGCCAGCAAGCCTCCTTGGGGCGCCCTGTGTGGCGCTGAAGGCGCACTACAAGCTGTTCGAGTTTGTTTCCTGAAAGCACCTTGGCTTGAGCGGCCATGGCCATGGCTTCGGGACTCCACTCGCAGGACCGCTCTGGCAATTTGGGGAGAGTTGCCATATGCGCCTCGATAACCGAACTTCGGTGATTGCCAGGGCAAATTACGTGATTGGGCCTGCGGAGTCTCTGGAGGAGTCGCTCTCTCAACGCGAAAGCCATGGCCCACGTCGCTTGCAGAAGCGCGATCCGATTCATCGCGTCGAGGACGCCGTCAAACCCCTGATTTCTCGGAAACTCGTGCGACTTTCCGCAGAGGCTTTGAGGAGCCTCCTACTTACTAAAGGCATTTGAAAAGGCATTTTGGGGCACTGCTCTGGCGGTCTATTTCGAGGGCGAAGAGAGAAGTTCGCCTATACTACTGTTAAGACGGTGGTTAATCCCCCCACGGGCTGATGCTCGCGAATGCCGCCAACGGATCCTAGCCGGGAAGAGCTGACATGGAGTTGGGCCTATACGACCGGGCACCGTGCTTCTGATCAGAATTTGGAGGCCGCTGCGAAAGCAGCATGGTCATACTCTCTCCTGTGCGCACGAACCTACCTGAACGATCAGGGCGCGGCACAGGAATTGATGGAGCACGCTGTCCACAACGCATCCCGGTACGTTGCGCGTCATCCAGACGCTCCTCCCGAAAAACTCGTTGCCCGTATCAAAAGCGTGATTCGCCGGCGGGCGGGACAGCTTGCGGCCAGGCGGAGCCGTGAACTGCCTTCCGGGTCAATGCTCGACATGGAATCGCTTCTCGCCAGTGAACTTGAAGCAGAAAAAAGAGTCTTTGCAAATGAGTTGCTCTCCCGGCTGTCGCCCTTCGCGCAGGCCATCGTTAACCGGCGCTCGGAGGGATACACCTGGCGGGAGATTGCAGGAGAATTGGAGATGGATCATACGGCAGTCCGTCGTGCATACTTGCGGGAGTTGGAGGCATTGCTCCAAGAACTGTCCCGGTCTGGAGATTCCCCGAAATGCGGTTAAGCTGGCGCCGGTCTTCCCGCGCGGAGGACCGCTTTGAGTCCTGGATTACGCAGCAACATCAGCGACGAGTGCTCGCCGGCGAAACGACTCCCTCCGGACCTTGCCCGGATGAGAGGTTTCTTCGGGATCTTGCCCGCAAGTCGAGGAGCATTGCACTATCTGATCCGCGGATCGATCACACGGCAAATTGTCGTAAATGCATGAGTAGGCTTCTTGAGCTTCGGGGAGAAAACCGCTCTCGACGGCAGCGAATCGCCTTCACTTCAGCCATTGCAGCTTGCGCCTTGATAGCAGTGGCGGTCGTCATCACCCGGTACGCGGTGGAGAAAGGGCCGTCGTCAGCCAACGAAACGGCCGTTGCTCAAACGGTGAACCTCTGGGATGCCGGCACTATTCGCGGCGAGCAGCCGGGACAACTGGAATCGGTGTCGTTGCCGGCCGCATTGGTGAAGGTGACGATCATTCTGCCGCGCCACAGCTCGCCCGGACTGTATCTGGTCGCAATCACTCGCGACCAGAGCGGAAACGGCGTGGTTGCCGAGGGCACTGCTTCCACAGTGGCAAATGGAGATCAACAGCGGATCTCGGCCGATCTCGATCTTCGGAAGGCCGAGGTTGGACCGTATTTTCTTTCAACCACGCACGAGCAGGACCAGGCTGCCTACTACTACCCTCTGCAGATCAAATGAGAGTAGGCGCGCCGGTGAAATAGTGGCTCGCCTTGTTTGCGTGAGCCGCGGATATGGGCAGGCTGTTCGGGCGACATTCGCGGACTTTAGATTCACAGCCGTTTCAGAGTCACTGTGTGTCGTGCAAGAATTCAAGAAAGTCGTCTCCCTCTCGCCCCAATGAATGTGTCGTATCAAAGAAAACTCTCTTCTTTATCCCAGACATATCCGTGTATTCATGCATGCTAAACGTTCGGCCTGCGACATCCGGCGCGAGCGTTGCGTGGATACCGTCTTCACGCTTTCTGAGGTATGCACGGGTCAACCAGTATTCTGCGGAGGCCCTCGCCGGGCCGTTCGGTGCGCAGATTCGAAATGCGTTATTCTCTGAATCCCCGGGGCCACCCGAAAGTACAAATGCCAACGGGAGGATATCACCAAAGTGTTTTTCGATTGCTGTGCCCGTTGAGAACAGAAGCAAGAGCCAACGGTCGAACCCTGGCGACACCCACGGAATCACCCCAATCCTCATGTCCAAGCTGAACATGGCCGGCGGAGGGTGCTCCATAGAGAATATAGGCTGTCCCGACTGACATTGTTGTACCTTTGGCACCAAGCTATTGTATTGAGCAGAGACTTCGGCTTGATTCCCTCTGATGTAGGTTTCGATCAGTTTTCTGCTCCACTGGAGAGACCATTCTGATCCAAAGTGATTGCGCAGTAATGGGTCAAACAATAGCTTCCAAACTGCAATGACAGAATCCTCAGCATTCAAGCCGTATAAAACGGAGTGGGGCGTTGGTTCCTCAAACTCAGGGCGCTGCGGAAGAACCTCCACTGGTCGAGGTGCGCTCATTGCCCCGCCACAATTAAAGCAATAGACCGATCCGATCGGGTTTCTGGTTCCGCACTTTGGACAATTCACTGCATAGCCCCTATGGCGTCTAATGACTTGAATGGTAGCATCGCTTTCATCATTCATCTCCCCGAGGATCTTCGTCTCCTTTCACCTATCCACGAAAGACATAAGCCGGTTATCTTCGTATAAGAATTCGAAAAGTGGGCCTAGACACACGGCATTCCATGTGTCTCGAAGTGCGAACTGCGTCCACAACGACTTGTTACCAGAATGCAAGCGAATGTTCCCCTCACTGAAGGAGTGTCCTCCGAAGTCACTCCAAGTCATGTGCTGGTGAAGTTGCTCACGCTCAGCCACAGATTTTCCGCCTGCCATTGAAACCCAGGCACTAAGCAATCCCTTTTGAACTGCCCCATACGAATCTGAACGGTGCATACCGTTTCGGTCGAATGTAACATTTGCAATCTGAAAACCAGAGCCATTGTTCAGATTTGCGAGAAAGCTTTCAAGAATCGGCACAACTACTGCCGGATAGAGAGCTTTGAGTGTATCTCGATAACGAGATTCAACCGTCGTAGAGCTTGCAAACGCAGAAGCGCACTCAATCATCATGGTGGAGCGTCGATCAGACAGCCAGACTGCATACGATCGTGAGGTCCGAATGCCATTCACGTAGCTCTTGTAGACTCCGTAGCGTATCGCGACTATTTCATCACTGTTCAGACTTTGGTATCCAAACGACACTCTTTTATTGCTAACCACCAGCAAAGTGCCGTTGATATCGACGTTTGCAGTGATCTGCTCTCTTGGTGCCGGCTTCGAAGGTTGTGCACAAACAGGCGGTTCCGCAGCGGATTTGCTCATATCTCTGCCGCAGTTAAAACAATAGCCTGAACCAGCCGGGTTCTCTGTTTTGCAGTTTGCGCAGACCATGGTCAGATCCTGGTGTCGACAAATACAAAATTGTTAATCTGCGATTTGCCAAGCGAAATCACGTCGCCGTTTGAGAGAGCGCGACTGGCAAGACTGATGTCGTCCGGGCTTGTGGACGGGGCGACTGGAACAAGTTCCTGGTTCACGTATGTACCGCACGTGCTTCCCCGGTCCAGGATCCAGTAATCGTGTTTTGTGACACCCTCCCTCCGATAGATCGTGCAGTGAACCCGCGACACCTCCCGCGGAGTCAATGTCGTTGCATCGTTCACGAAAACATCCACAGGCCGATCAGTTGGCTTTTCGAGCACAGTGGCGAGACGGCCAATCACGACCTCGTCACACATGAGCGAGTGGACGCCCTGGGTGTAGGGCCCAGCCCCCACAAGGTAGACGCCTGGATTGAGGTGGCCGAGCACGGATCTGATTCTTTTGGCTCGTGCAACCTGCCCTTCCGCCATCAAATGGGCCAAGTCAGACAATCGGGCTATGGAACTGAGTTTCTCGATCTTTAAGGCAATGGAGCTAAGTCCGCTGCTCATCCCTTGATTCCTCTCGCGCGAATCGTACCGCCGCCGTATCCCCGAGCTTCCTGGTGCTGCGGCAAGAGTGCCACGAGCTGGTGGATTGCTGTGCGGAGTGCGTCAATGTTGTTGCCGACGATGGCGCGGTCAGCGTGTTGAAACCAAAGCTGAGCTTGCGTCGGATCGAGCATCTGGCCTTTGCGCTCCAACAGGTAGTCGCGATAGCCAATCCAGAAATCGGGAACGTCTCTTAGGATGCGCATTCGAAGCTGATACATTTCATCCACCTTGCGACGCAGCACGTCTGTGCTTGCGTTCACTGCCGCTTCAACCTCAGGACGAAGCAACGCAAATGCTTTCTGATGTTCTGCAGATGCATTTCCCACAACTTCCTCAGTCCACGTTATCTCCTGTTGTGCCTCCGCACGCAGCTTCGGCCCTTCCAATGCATCTTCGACGCGCTGAAGCACCGCTTTGACTAAGAGAAGCTGCTCGTCACATCGCACCGCATCTGATTTGTCGCCAGCCGCCAACAGGTGAGCAACCTCGCCAATCGCATTCTCCCTTGCTAGTTGGTCGAGACTAGCCGCGATGTCGCCTTGGAGTGCTTCAGGCACGTTTCTCGCCTCTTCGAGACGGGTTTGTTGTTTCTCAAACTCCTTCTTCAGTTCTTCTAGCGGGCGCGGCTGCTTGATCAGCCCGTCGAGTAAAATCGGGAACTCCTTGTCGAGCAAGTTGACCAGCACTGTGCCGGTTATGTGCTGCGATGTATCAATCTCAAGTCGAATCTCAATTTCGCTTCCTGGTGGCAAGTCGTACTTGAGTGAGCCTGCGTCGATAGTCAATTCGCCGATCTTGCGATTCAGATATGCGTGGTCGGGCTCATTGCCCTGGATAAACGGAATTTTCAGCTGAGACTTCGAATCTCCCTTACGAAGCAAGAGCGTGGTCCGGTGAAACGTTTTTGCCTTCGCGGGGAGCGGTGTCCCTTTCTTGAAAAGAACATCAACCTTGTCATCAGCCATCGCGATACCAATATCGTAGGGGAGTGGGGGGTCAGAGATCACGAGTCCGACAGTGTAGGGGAAAGATGAAGGCTGCAGATCAAGCTTCCTACCAGATTGATCGGAAAGCTCCGCTCGAAAACAATTCTGGACTTGGGGATCGGCCCTGAGAGTCGCGATAAATGTGCCCGTTGTGCTGAGTGCAATCTTGCCGCTATCCCAAGGAGGTTGGGCATCGGGATTCGAGAGGCGGATTACATACCCTTGGAATGAGGTTATGCCGCGGCCTTCAATCCTTCCCGCGACTAGTGGTTCGATGTCGGTCCCGATCGGCTTGTACTCCAGCGTCAGACTGAATTGGCCGGCGGGAGCAGCGCCGCGAACTTCAGGTCTCCTTTGGCCCGCCGCAAAGAGTGCTGCGCCTTGAGCAACAACGGTGAGGGGGTCTACAGAGAAGTCGATGGGAATGCCAAGTCCATCTTTGGCGTCGGGCAGAACCTGACGAAACATAGGAGTAACGGTCGGCCCACCAACCAGAACCACTTTCGAGATGTCACCAGCGTCAAGCTTCTGCTCCTTCAGTATGTTCCGGCAAATGTTGATGGTCTTCAGCAGGTAAGGCTCGATGAGACTCTCAAGTTGGCTACGGGTCACAACTGCGTTGAGCAAAACCGGCTCTCCTGAATCGTCAACACAAATGAACTCACCACCGATCTCGTAGGAAGAATCACGCGTCAGAGCAATTTTGGCCTTCTCTGCATTCAACTTGAGTTTTCCGAACGCTGCGCGCCATTTTTCGTTTCCACGGTAGAAACCTGAGAGACTGAACGATGAGAGTGCGGGAACAAAGATCTGCTCCACTACATCCCAGTCGATGAGCTTTCCACCCAAATTCCTATCTCCGCCATGGTTCACGACTTGAATTGCACCATCGCGAACGTGCATGACCGCAGCATCAAACGTCCCCCCGCCGATGTCGTACACGAGCCAGAAGACGTTGTCTCGGCGACTCTGAAAACCATATGCAAGCGAGGCGGCGATGGGTTCCTGTAAAAGCGGACAATAAGAGATCCCTGCCAGCTGGGCAGCTCGCCGGGTCGCTTCTGTTTCGGGGAGATCGAATGCGGCGGGTACTGTGATCACAGCCGACTCTAAGACTTCGCCATTGTTGCTGCGGCTCACATCTTCCTTAAGGGATTTCAAAACCTCAGCAGAAAGTTCCTCAGGTTTGAAGGAGCGGTTCCGGTTCTGAAACTCCGTTGTATGCGCTTTCCCCATCATTAGCTTGAATTCGACGGCGCCGTTCTTGGGATCAGAGAGCGCACGCTCTTTAGCAGCGCGCCCAACACGCAAGGCCCCATTTTTCTCGATCCACACCGCCGATGGCGTGAATTGCTCATTTTCGTTGTTACGAATGATGCGAGGGCCGTTCTTTTCGAACACCGCGATGCTGCTATTCGTCGTGCCGAGATCAATCCCATAGTCAATGGTCAATCTAGACATTGCCGTTTCCCTCCTGGGCTTGTTCGGGGGTTGCAACGATGACTTGTCCCATCTGAATACGGATTCCTTTGAGGTAGACTGTCGGCCTTATGGTTTCAATGACAACATCGCGACTGATTCCTGCAGTTGGCTGAAACGCAATTACCTCAAGTGACTGGCCTGAATCAAAGGGCTCGTGCGTGTGGTTTTGAATTTTCACACCGAACTCCTCTAAGCACTCTGAGAGTTGGTCGATATGACGGGCTATCGGGCGGAATTCCTCCTTTCTCTCGTTGGTAATAGGGTCAAAACTCTTTCTCTCGAGAGCCCAGGCTGCATTTGCCAAATCAACAAAAAGCGTTGACCGGAACTCGAAGCGCACATGATTTTCCTCTGTGGGCGTCGGAGGCGCACTTGCAGCGGTGCCCGCATTTCGACCGCCCAGTTGCCGACTGTTGAATAGTTCGCCGAAGTTCTTCATTGTGACCTCAAGAGGGCATTGTACCGATCAATCTCTTCATTTGTAGTGCTTAGCAGCAACTTATAGGAGCGAAGTGTCGAGTTGTACTCCTGCACAAGCTGATTATGCGTTTCCACATCTGCGTTATGCTGACGTCTGATGTTCTCGTAACTATCAGCATCAACATCTTCTCCAAGGTCGTGGTCGCGTTTCATTTGCTGGAGCGTGGCTTCGCTGGCGTCAATCTGAGAGGAGAGTTCGTCGATGCGGCCCTTATCGTCGGAGAGTTCTGCTTCAAACTGACGCAACCTGTTTTGGCTGTCCTCAATCTCAGCTTTTAGCTGCGAAAGTTCGGTACTCGGTACAGGTCCGCCAATCTGCGGTACACTTGGCGATCCTTCATTCGCACCTGGAGCACTCGTAGAGGTAACAGGAGATGGCTGGGCATCCGGCGATGTTTCTGTATCCGTTAAAGGACTCGTCAATGTTGTAGCGGGAGTGCTCTGCACCGGGGAGGTATTTGAGGAGTTGTTGCTGTTCGCTATAGCAATAATGATGAATACGACGAACAGCGCAACGAGTCCAAACACCGCCTTTCTACCGGCAGGTGTGAGTCCGGTAGTGGAGACCGGAACAGGCGGCCTGCCATATGAGGATTGCTGCGGCCCTGTGCTTTGTCGGGGAGGGGCAGCAGTGGCCTGTGTGCGCCTTGTCGCGCGCTGCCCAGCGACGTTGCGAGTCAGCGTCTCATAGTCTTCTTCTAAACGTGAACGAAGCGAATTGCTGTTGGCTAGAGTCAGGCACTCTTCGAAAAGAGGCAAACCTGCCTCCCAGTTCTCGGTCTTGTTCAAATAAGCCACGAGGCAGGCTCTGGCGGAATCCGCAACAAGGTCATGGCTGGAGTCCCTCACCGGGTCGCCGAGTCCGAGAAGGTAATTGAACGTCTGCAAGTACTTCTTCTTGGCTTGAAAGAATTGTCGGACGATTTCGAGGGCATTTTCAGGAGTCTCGAGTGCCTGCTCCCTGGTCGAATCGCAGAGGCGTTCAAGTTCCTGTTTCAAAGGTGCCAATTTGCGTCGAAACGCATCACTGATACTAGTTTTTTCGAATCCCGAGTGATCGACGAGTTGCTTCTGGATCGAAGCCTGCTCAAAATCACCGGACTCTGCTGCGGCTATGGCAAATTCTGCGTTGAGGAGTACGATCGCCAGGGGCAGAGAACGCCAGATCATTTCCGCAGTCTCGATGCCGAGACGTGGATCATTTATCCCGCGAATCCGTTCGGCGAGAGCATCCCAGAACTCATGTTTTTTATGCAGCTTGGACCAGTAGGATACTGACGCCTTCCACGCAACGGTCGGATCTGCGCATTGAATTGAGAGCTTCGATGAACCGTTTGCAGCGCGTGAGAGTGCACGCATGTGATTCAGAATCGCAAGATTATGAATTGCAATCGCGGTCTTTCGTTCTAGGTCCTTTTTGGGCTTAAGGAGTTCATTTCTCTCATGGCTGGAGCGGGCAGCATCAATTTGCGCCAGGAGCTTCTCCAATTCCTGCTGTCCGTCGGCAAGTTCGCCCCATACTCTCTCCGCTCGCGTGATCTCACCTGCGTTCATCGCGACAATTGCGGGGTCACTGTTTCCGTCGTCGGTGGTTGGCCAGAACCAGAAAAACTCGTGTAGAAGACGCTGTTCGGGAGATTTCAGGCACTGTAACCCCGCGCGAAGTTCCTCGGCCGTCGGCGGCGTATTTGAGAAGGAATTAGGGGCGACCTCTGCAGCGCCAAATCCCTTTGCAATCATCTCTAGACGTTCTGTGACTTTGGAGATTTCGCGGAGGGATGTGTGAACCGATAGGCCAGTTAAACGGAATGCGTTGTGATCGTAAAGTCGCGGTGAAACGAGATCGAGCAAAGCTTGATAATCGCCGACTGGGGCGCTGGAGGCTCGCGACGAGGTCTCGCTTGCGATCGGAGGATCCAAAAGTCCTTTTGCGTTTTCGATTTCAAATTTTGGTGAGCCGATTTCATGGTGAACCTGAGCGATGATCTCACTGTCCTCACAAGGAATGTTTACGGCCGAACAGTCGCACCCCTGCTGCCTGAGTCCGCGAAGTACTTCTCGGAAGTCCGCGTCCTTCGCCAGCTCTGTGAGAAAGATGACTTTACACCGCTCATCGCGCGAAATTTGAATTGCCGCTTGAACCCCGGAAAGGCCAGGCATCACGGGGTTGATTATCAGAAGTTCTGGGTGAGCAATATGCGCTCGGTCAATAGCCTCTGTTGATGTGCTTGCTCCCCGAACCGCAAATCCGTCAGCGGCGAGCAGCACCATAACGCGCTCTAGCACGCTCGGATCCGGATCGGCGACAAGGACGGGCTTCTTTGGCATCTTTCACCTACATCGAGATTCCCCTGCGCCACAAAGTGACGCGGCCTCGATATTCATTCCGTAGTTCAGGTAACTTAGTGAATGCTTCCTCCATTAAATCAGCGGCGTCATTTAACGTGGCTGGATTTTGGGCCAACTCGACTGCGCGAGAAGCGATTCTTCGGGCTTCTTCTGGAGAAGGCGTTGAGGCGCGTCCAAGCACCTCTTTCGATGTAGACCAGGACGTAGTGTCCGATTCGCGGCTTTCCAACTGCAGTTTGGGGGCCCAGGCATCGAGATCTGCCAAGAGCTCAACGGCCGATGCATAGCGATTCTTTGGGTCGATGGAAAGAGATCGAGCTGTGACGCGATCGAGACCGGAGTCACAGATTGGGTTCACCTGGCTGGGAGGTATCAATGCAATCTGAAACGCTTTGGAAGTGGTTCCCAAGGCGCGATCATCGGGCACGTCAAAAGGGAGCCTATCTGTAAGAAGCAGATACAAGGTCATTCCGACCGCCCAGACGTCTCCCGCCAGAGAGTCACTCTTCACATCGTCTAGCGCCTCAGGGGCTTTGAATTGCCGTGTACCACGAGCGGTGGCCATTAGCGTTAAAGGATTGACTTTTTTTGCCAAGCCGAAGTCAGACACTTTTGCCCTCAGCCCATCAGCCTGATAGCCAACAAGTATGTTCTGAGGTTTAATATCCCGATGGATGATTGGCGGGTCCTGGGTGTGGGCGGCGGCGAGGCCCCGGCAAACCTGCTTGACTAGGTCCACAACTACGGGCACTGGGGCGAATTGTGCTCCAAACGATCTCCAAAATCGGTCGAGGCTTCCACCGGCTACATGTTCCATGGTGAAGTAGCCGAATAACTGATCTTCGATTGTGATGGTATTTGCGTCGAAGACCCTGACGATATTTGGATGGTCGATCTTGGATAAAAGGACTGCTTCTCCCAACATGTCCTGCACTTCGACTGCGGTCAGTCCTGGAAGCTTAAAGAGCTTCAGCGCTTGCCTGCCGAGAAAGCGATGCCGAACTCGGTAAACTTCAGCAAATGCGCCTTCTCCAAGGAAACGCTCGACTTCATATGTGTCTCGGATTGTCCTGCCTTCTTCGAGGAGTGGCATTTTTGTGCCCCAGTGCTGCGCCTAAACTGTTGGAAGTGTTCAGTCTAGCTCTATCGCCCATGGGATACAAACACCTACGTTCCTCGGTGGTGGTGGAAATTGTGTCGCAGGCCTTAATGGGGTGCAGCACTGTCGCTTTCAGCGGTTGTCTCTCTCCCATCGCTCGATGGCAGATTCCATCAGCGTCTGTAGGGGAGCCTTTGGCAGCCTCTCTCGCTCGAACTGGATCAGGCGGTCAATCAGCGGCTCGTTGAAGCCAGTCTTTAACCGGAGATTTTGCCGCAAGGATTCGATTACGACGGGATTGGCTACCTTTGGACCAGATGTCCCAGTTGGTTTTGTTGTCGCACCGAGTTTTGGGCGCAGTGCGATGTAAACCATTATCAGTACGACGACTACTGTCGCGAAGATCGCATATGTAGGAACGTACATTGCACGCTCGGGAGACCAGAATTGCTGATGGCAATGCTACTCCCCTAGGAGCACGGGCGAATAGACTGCACACCGTCATGTCTACCTGTAGCCTCACTTGAAGCAATGTCGCCGCCGAGTCTCCGATTGAGGCGGGGTGTTCAATTGGCTCCTGCGATGCTTCGAAGCGATGCGATGGCGCAATCGAGTTGCCGGTCAGTCCCAAGCCGCCGGTCTCGCCAGTCGAATTGGATGGTTTGATCCGGCTCAATGGGTATGCCTTCAAGAACTGAGCCCTTCCATGTGTAGTAGGCGCCCGTTGGCAGCGCAAGACGGTATCCATTGCCCACTTTCACTGAGGTCGCAGACAGCAACCGGCCAGCGGTCTTCTCGCCAACAATCGTCGCCAGGTCATTCTCGCGCGCGAACGCGACGATCATCTCTGCGGCGCTCGCGGTGTGCCGATTTACGAGCAAAACGATCCTTCCGTGGAATGGCCTTTTTCCCAGCCCTTCGGTTTGAAGGACAATGGGCTTCTTTGCCAACATAGCGGGAGCAAATTTGAGCGCGAGACGCCAGAGAGTCTTCGTCGATGAGGGGATTCGCGAGAATCGCTGGAACACCTGTTTCTCTGATTCAAGATTGGCCGTAACGCGGCGCCTGTCGAGAGCGAACCCGACCGGGATCTGGCGAGGCGTAAGCAGGCTCATGATGCGGAGGGCACCGATTCCTCCTCCCGTATTGCCGCGCAGGTCAATGATCAGGCTCTCGACCGGCCCCAACTGTTCGACAGCTTTCAAGATTTCATTTGCCACTACGACGCCCACCATGCCGGGGAACATGGCCACTTTCAGGTAGCCGGCTCCTTCGCTGAGCCGGCGGCTCTCAACGAGTGTCGGCTCGATAAAGTGCAGTTTTTTCCCTTTAGGCCGCGCCACATCGACCGAAACCGTTCGCTGCTTGTCGTTGTTGTCGATGAACTCCACCTTGGTCTCTTTCCCCATCGGGAAGACCGGATGCTCGGGCGGAACGATGTCGCTTCCATCGACGCGGAGCAGAATGTTCCCAGGCTCGATACCGGCAAGTGCGGCGGCGCCGCCCGAGTGGACGTCCTGGAAGATCCATCGCTTCCCATGATCCGTGTCGTCGGCCAAGTAGGTCGCGCTGAGCGCCGCGCGGCTCGATGCTCTTCGGGCATTTCTGTGAAAGAACCCCAAATGCGAGGTGTGCAGCTCAGCCAGGAGATTACTCACTGCCTGCTCAAAGGCATCCGCATTCGCGGCAGATTCAATCTTCGGCCTGTGCCGTTCCACTGCCGTCTGCCAGTCACCATTCAGCTTCTCTGGTGCGTAAAGCCGCTTCTGAAGTGCTGCGAGAACATTCTCAAGAATGGCGTGCCTGTCTTTTTCCGAGAGTTCTTTCGACAAAGGGGGAACGGCAACGGCAGTGGTTGTCATCGGCTGCTCCTCAAAGAAAGGTTGGATGTAGAACTCGTAAACAGGGGCGTGCTTGGTTCGCCGTCAAGTTCAAATCCGGCCCAGAAGTAAGGTGGATCCCCGGATTTCAGCAGGTCAAGCTGCGCTTGC
>Ga0335072_10011805_pt1 | contig 12501 bp, 9 predicted proteins | sample Lox_Sample_21_FD_206725 | JGI IMG/M metagenome (GOLD analysis project Ga0335072, IMG submission 206725) | Soil microbial communities from Loxahatchee National Wildlife Refuge, Florida, United States - Lox_Sample_2.1 | ecosystem: Environmental > Terrestrial > Soil > Wetlands | place: USA: Florida...
GAGCCTCCGGGGAAGTCCACGGCCGATCCGATAATGCCGAGTTCCTGCTCACTGAAACTCACAATTTGCTGCGTACCGCTATTCTGACCGGAAACGTTCACCTCGAACAGATGGGGCCGCAGCCCATACAGGGCGATGCCGGACGCGTAGTCCTCGACTATTCCGGTCAGAATGAATTGCAGCAGGTGCATGCCCTCGACGGAGCTCGTTTGACGCAGCAATCGTCTGGTTCGGACCAATCCGGTTCGGATAAGTCTGCTTTCGAGAAATCCGGCACGGGCAAGTCGGGGATGGGCTCTTCACCCCAGAATTTCGTGGTCACGGCTCCTGTGATCGACTTCACCGTTCTGCAGGGGCATCTGCTCGATAAAGCCGTGACTTCGGGAGCCGCGCGGATTGAAGTCTCCAGCGTTCCCAACGCCAATCCGAGCACGGGGGGACAGCACACCACGGTCACCGCAGGCAAGTTTGAGGCAAAATTCACGGTGCAGGACGGCAGCAACCGCCTGGCCAGTGTCCATGGCGCTCCGGATGCACGCATCGTCAACTCAAACCCCGGCGAGCCTGATCGAACCAGCACAAGCGACATGGTAGACGCCGCTCTCCTGCCGCAAGGCGGCATTGAATCGATCACTCAGCGAGGGAACGTCTTCTACTCTGACGCGCAGCCCTCCGACAAGCAAACACGAGCCTGGGCCAACTCCGCAAGGTATACCCCTGCTGACCAAATGTTGGTGCTTTCGGGAAATCCGCGCGTGACGAATGGAGGAATGGAAACGACTGCCAACGTTATTCGGATGAACCGGGCCTCGGGGGACGCCTTCGCGGAAGGTGATGTCAAAAGTACCTATAGCGATCTGAAAGAACAGCCTAACGGCGCGTTGTTAGCCTCATCATCGCCGATTCATGTCACTGCCCATACGATGACCGCTCACAACTCGACTGCGGTCGCACTTTATACCGGCAATGCCCGGCTGTGGCAAGATGCCAACATTGTGGAAGCGCCATCGATTCAGTTTGATCGCGATCGGCGTTTCGTTGTCGCGCAGGGAAACGAATTACAGCCGGTTCACACAATTCTCGCCCAGACTGCGAAGCCAGCCGATCAAGCCGCGACGCCCCCTACCTCGTCAGGGAGAGCGAAGGCAGTTTCCCCAGGATCTGCTCCGATTGTCATTACTGCAAAGAAACTGACCTACGCCGATGCGGAGCGCAAAATTCACTACGAAGGCGGAGTAATCGCGAAAAGTGACAACTACACGGCGACTGCGGAGACCGCCGACGCTTTCCTTGTACCCAGAAGCCAGTCCGCGAGCACCAAAACTCTGGCGGGTCCGAGTCAGCTGGACCATATGGTGGCCGAAGGCGACGTGGTCGTGCAGGAGCCAGGTCGCAAAGCGGTCGGGCAAAAGCTCGTTTATATAGCCTCCGAAGACAAGTTCGTTTTGACGGGCGGTCCGCCTAGCATTTTTGATGCCGAACAGGGCAAGATTACCGGGGTTTCGTTGACTTTCTTTAGGACGGATGATAGGGTGATCGTAGAAGGCGAAGCGAACGCACCTGTGGTAACTCAAACGCGAGTGGCCAGATAATTCTCAGACGAGTGGCAAGCTAAATGCATACGTTGGCCACCGAAGAAATCGGCAAATCTTATCGTAGACGCCGCGTTGTAAATGGGGTCAGCCTGTCTGTCGAACAGGGCGAAGTTGTTGGCTTGCTTGGACCTAACGGTGCGGGCAAGACCACAACATTCTACGCCATCGTAGGTTTGATCCCTCCTGATACTGGCCGCGTGTTGTATGACGGTCAGGACATCACGGACGTCCCCATGTATCTGCGGGCGCGTCAGTATGGCATCAGCTATCTCCCACAAGAAGCTTCCGTTTTTCGCAAATTGACCGTGGAAGAGAACATCCTGGCTGTTCTCGAAGCACAGCCGATTTCCTGGCACGAGCGCCGCGAGAGGATGGAAAAGCTGATTGACGAACTGGGACTGGAACATATACGCGAGAACCGCGGCTACGCATTGTCCGGCGGTGAGCGCCGGCGCGTGGAGATCGCCCGCTGCCTGTGCATCAACCCGACATTCATCCTGCTCGACGAGCCGTTTTCCGGGATCGATCCCATCGCCGTGCTCGACCTGCAGAAAATCATCAGCAGCCTGCGCGCCAGCGGGATCGGCGTGCTGATTACGGATCATAACGTCCGCGAGACGCTTTCAGTCACGGACCGGGCCTACATCATCGACGACGGGCGAATTTTCCGTCATGGCCCGCCGGAACAGCTCGCCGGCGATCCGGAAGTAAGAAGAGTTTATTTGGGAGAAAGCTTTTCTTTGGTGTGAAAAAGCAGGTTTCAAAGTTTCAAGTTTGCAAGGTTTCAACGCGACAACCTCAAGCTTGAGATCATTGAAACCCTGAAACATCGAAACATGGTTCTTCTTCAACACAAACTCAGCGTTAAGCTCTCGCAGCGCCAGATCCTCACACCTGGCCTGGTGCAGATGGTTTCTGTCCTCGCGCTCAACAAGCTTGAGCTCAAGGACATGATCAACACTGAGATGGTCGAGAATCCGGTCCTCGAGGAACTGGAAGATTCCGTTCCCCTGCTCGATGAAGTTGGCAAAAAAGAAGAAGACCGCGACCGCGCTGCCACGGCCACGACCGAAGAAAATCCGATCACGGCCGTCGAAAAGAAAGATCCGTTCGAAGAAATCGACTTCGGATCATTCTTTCAGGACTATCTCGATCCCGGATATCGCACGCACAGCGAGATGGAAGATATCGAGCGCCCGTCGTTCGAGAACTTCCTGTCGAAGCCGTCGAATCTCACCGACCATCTGAGTTGGCAGCTTGGCGCCCTGAGCCTGCGCCCTGAAGTCCGCGAGGCCGCGGACCTGATCGTCGGTAACCTGAACGAAGACGGATATCTGATCGCCAGCGACAACGAATTGCTCGGCATTGCACCTCCTGCGTCACCCGAAGCCGACGCGGAGACTGCTAAAAGCATCGTCAGCGAAGCGCAGGCGCTGGGGATTACCGAAAACATCTCTGAAGATGCGGCGGATCTCGATTCAGAGCTGCCGGAATCCGCACTGGCTGACATTGCCGACCCCGCCGAGCTTGCGATGGATGCAGGTATGGTTGCAGAGCCTGCTCCTGCTCCCGAGCCCGAAACAGTTTCTCCGTCTGCTTCCCCAACTGCACTCGCTGCCGAAACGAATAACGGTTCCGGATCGCTGTACAAACCAACCTTCACCGCGGACGATCTGCACGAGGCTTTGCAGGTTGTGCAGCAGCTGGATCCTCCCGGCGTCGGTTGCCGCGACCTTCGTGAATGCCTGCTCGCTCAGCTTCGTTATCACGAGGCGCAGTTAGCCGCTCACAAGAACGGCAACGGCACCGGGCAAGTGCTCAAGGACGCCATCTCTGTAGTCGACCAGCATCTGCGCGGCCTGCAAAACAAACAGCACAAGGAGATCGCCAAGGCGATCGGCCGTCCCATCGAAGCCGTACAGACCGCGTTCGAATACATTCGCACGCTCGATCCCCGACCCGGCCTTCGTTACAACAAGATCAGCGCTCGCCTGATCGAGCCGGATGTTGCCTTCGTCAAGCATGGCGACGAGTGGCTGGTGATCATGAACGACGAGGATTTGCCCCAGCTTCGTCTGAATCCGGCTTACAAAAAACTCGTGACGCGCGACGGCTCCAATGACAAGTCCACCCGCGATTACGTCAAAGAGCGCTACAAGAGCGCCATTCAGCTCATCAAGAACATTGAACAACGCAAGCAGACCATCACCAAGGTTTGTTACTCGATCGTCGCTCGCCAGCAGGAGTTCCTCGAACTTGGAATCGATCACCTGAAACCCATGATGATCAAGGAGGTGGCCGAAGAAATCGGCGTGCATCCTTCGACGGTAAGCCGTGCCGTTGCCAACAAATACGCCCATACACCGCAGGGCGTATTCGAGCTGCGATATTTCTTCAGCGAGAGCGTGCAGGGTCCGGAGGGCGGCAACACTTCCCTGCTGATCCTCAAGCGCCGAGTGAAAAAGCTCATCGATGAAGAAGATCCCAGCCGTCCGTTGACCGACGAGCAGATCACCCGCATCCTGCAATCGCAGGGCATTCAGGTGACGCGCCGCACGGTAGCCAAATACCGCGAAGACATGCGCATTCCCAGCACGCACCAACGCCGGGTCAAGAAATAATTTAGTAATTGTGTAATCGGGTAATTTGGTAATTTTTCATCTGCCCACCCCTTTTCAATTACTAAATTTAAAAATTACTCAATTACAAAATCGTTATGAATGCAGTGCCCGATTTAACTCACGTACGAAATTCAGGAGGGGCGCTCATGAACGTGGAATACACCGGAAGACACTACGAAGTCACTGCCGCCATCCGCAAAGAAGTGGAAAGCGGCTTAGCCAAAATCCGCAAGATCCTGGGTGATCGCTTCGAAGCCAAAGTCATCCTTGCAGTTGAAAAACACCGCCATAAAGCCGAAATCACCATCAGCCCACGTAATGGTCCGCTCGTGGGCCTCGCCCAGGCGAAAGACATGAGCATTGCCGTTAACGAAGCTCTCGACCATCTGGAAAAGCAGGCAGTGAAATACAAGACCCGCTGGGAATCGAAGAAGCGCTCGGCCCGCAAGTCCGAAGAGGATAAGAAATGGAACGGCCATTCCACCCATGAAGAGGTTCAAACCGCGGTAGGGTTGACCGAGAAAACCGCCGTTCCTGTCCTCGTGCACCGCTATCCCGCGGTCGCAAAATCGACGGAAGTTCATTTGGTCCGCTCTGACGAAGCCGTCGCCATGCGCCCCATGACGCTCGAAGAAGCCATCAAAGAGGCTCACTTCAAAGACCGCGATGTTTTTGTCTTCCGTGACACCAAGGGCAAAGTGATGGTCCTGCATCGCAAACGCGACGGAAAGATGGAATTGATCGAAGCGCCATAGTACCAACTATAAAGACCGGGTGCCCCACTTCTGGCCGCCTTTACCAGAGGTGCGGTTTTGATTTTACGACGGAATTTACGGCTATGAAATCGTTTTAATAGGGGAGTTTCTGGTGATAGAATCCGCGCCGAGGAGCTCTCCGATGACGCTTCCTATTCGTCACACATTCCTAGTTTGCCTGATTCTCTCGTCCATTTTCTTTGTTTGTACAAATCCGAAACCCGCTCGCTCACAAGACAATGCCGGAGCAACAAAATTATCCGTGCACTGGGAAGAACTCACTGCTTCGGATTTCCGCGAGGGCATTCACCGCTCCCAAGGTACATGTCTGCTGCCCTTTGGCATCCTCGAAAAACACGGCCCACATCTGCCGCTCGGCACTGATCTGCTCGATGTACGCTACGCTGCGCTGCATGCCGCCGAAAAGGAATATGCCGTCGTCTTTCCGGAATACTATTTCGGCCAGATCGCCGAAGCGCGGCATGAGCCGGGGACCATCGCCTATAGCCGCAGCCTGCAGTTGGCGCTTTTGCAGGAAACCACCGATGAAATGGCGCGGAACGGTTGCAAGAAGGTCCTGATCGTGAACGGCCATGGCGGCAACGAAAGCCTGCTTCCTTATTTCGCGCAGACCCAACTCGATAAGCCCCACGATTACGTCGTTTATGTCTATGATCAACGCACGCCGCACGAGGGTGGTCCGGCGAAGAAAGACAATATCGACATGCACGCCGGCGAGAGCGAAACTTCAAAGATGTTGATTACCCGCCCGGATCTAGTACACATGGATCGCGCGAATCAGGAGTCAGGCGCAGATCAGGCTCGCCAGCATTTGCCCGAAGGTGTCTACACCGGCATCTGGTGGTATGCCCGTTTTCCCTTTCACTATTCAGGAAACGGCGCCGTGGCGACCAAGGAACTCGGTGAATATCAAATGAACTGGTGGGTGAACTCTCTGGTCAATGTGATTAAGGCAGTCAAGGCCGACGATGACAGCTTGAAGTTGCAGAATGAGTTCTACGGGAAGACCACGCATCCTCTGGACACGCAACCTTAAACTTGGGCAAGTTCATGCGGAGGACCGCCTTATGAACGAGATGGAAGCGGCTCATGAATCCAAGACCACCGGCCGAATATTGCCGCTTATTATCTTCTTGGTTTGCAGTCTGCTCCTTTTCGAACCTCCCTTCTTCGCGTTCGGCAGCGCTGACAAATGGTTTCAGATTATTACTTTCGTCGGTCTTCCCTTGTTTTTTTCTGCGCTGGCAATCCTAGCTCGCCAGAACAGGCGCTTCATCGCATACTGGCCGGCATTCTGCTCCTACCTCATCGTTTCCATCTCCCTCCTACTGATGTGGCTGCTGGACGATTTTCCGAGGAAGTGGCTGGGCTTTGCTGCGAAAGCGCCATCTGGCAGAGCCGTCATCAAGGTCACAGATGCCCTCATCTTGCTGCTTACAGTCGTTGTTCTCGGCAAACTGTTCCGGATTGATTTTGATTCCATTTACCTGCGAAAAGGGACGAGGCCATGGGTATCACTCATAATCGGGGTTGCCGGGTTTGCGCTGATGGCGGCCTTTGCCGTCGTTGAAGCTCACGGCATCGGTATCGATAATCGTCGAATTTTCGGCTGGCTGCCCTGGATCCTTAGTTTCGTTCTTGCCAATGGATTCCTTGAGGAGTTGATGTTCCGAGCGCTTTTCCTGAGAAAATTTGAACCACTTCTGGGTGCGACTCTGGCAAACCTTCTCACCGCATTCGTATTCGGCGTGGGCCACGCTGGCGTAACTTATTCGACGGATGTCGTGGTGTTTGCGGCAATCACCTTCGTTCTTGCGCTCGTCTGGGGTTATCTCATACAAAGAACCGGTACACTGTGGGGGGCGGCTTTGTTTCACGCAGGCGCAGATACGTTGATCATCATTGGGATGTTTGCTGGCGTAAAGACTACATAGCCCCTATTGCCTATCAATTTCCACACCTACAGATTTCAAAGGACCGTCAGCTATACGTCAGCGAGTTCTCTACGAGCTTCCGATCAGCACGCCGGTGATGAACACCAGCACTCCTCCGAGCCCGACCTGCAGCGCGGCGGTCACCCAGGGTGTATCCATGTAGCGTTTGCGAATCCAGGTAATGACGCCAAGTTCGACGAGCACCACGAGCGCGGCGGCCCAAAGAGCCAGGCGGAAATCGTGGATCAGGAAGGGCAATGTATGTCCGATGCCGCCAATTGCGGTCATCGCGCCGCAGATCAATCCCCGCACCCATGGATGTCCGCGACCCGTCAGGCTTCCGTCATCGGAAAGTGCTTCTGCGAATCCCATGCTGATGCCTGCGCCCGCCGACGCCGCCACCCCCACCAGAAACGCATCCCAGCTTTTCTGAGTGGCGAGAGCAGCCGCGAAAACTGGTGCGAGCGTTGAGACCGATCCATCCATCAATCCGGCCAGCCCGGGCTGAACAATCTGCAGCACGAACAAGCGCCGCTGTGCAACTTCTTCATCAGCCTTCACGTTGGCAGGGAGCTTTTCCTGATCCAATTCCTGCGCGCGGGTTTCGTGCGAGCGCTCCTCGGTGGCAAGATCGTCGAGCAACTGCCGAATGCTCGCATCTTGCGTGCGGGCAGCCGCCTTCTCATAGAAGCGGCGCGTCTCAACTTCCATCGTCGAAGCTTCTTTTCGCACCGCCTCGATGCGCAACGGCCTCACCAGCCACAACGCGGGCCGCTCGACGAAACCGCGCACATCTTGACGCCGAATCAAGGGAATGTGTTCGCCAAATTTCTTTCGAAAAAGTTCGATCAGGCGGCGCCGGTGTTCCGACTCCTCTTCGCGCATACCTTCAAATATCGATGTGGTCGCCGGATAATCCTGCCGCAATCCTTCGGCAAAATCGGCATACACCCGCTCATCTTCTTCCTCGAGCGAGATCGCCAAGGCAAGCACTTCCCGTTCCGTTAATTCTTCGAACTTTTTCATGACGCACTAGATTACTCGTCCCCTAGGCTGGGAAACAACGGCAAATCCGATTCGCTATCTCTGCTTTTGCGTGGGATATTCTCGGTATCCCACTCGACAACCGCGATGACGTGTCCCGCTGCGTTGGAATGCTACTATCCCAGTCATGGCTCCCCGAAAGCTCCCAGGACCAACTGGGGATAAAAAAGCGCACGGACACAAATCCTCACATGCACCCCGGCAGCACGCGCCAGAGCTGGTCATTATCACCGGCATGAGCGGTTCGGGGAAGGCTTCGGTGCTGAAGGCATTTGAAGATCTCGGTTATTACTGCGTCGATAATCTCCCAGTCGACCTGATTCCCCGCTTTGCCGAGCTTTCCGTCCAGTCGGGCGACATCCGTCGCACGGCCCTTGTGGTGGATGTACGCGAAGGCTCCAAGCTCGAAAAGCTTCCGGGCATTCTGAAGTCGGTACGGCGCATGATACCCACGAAGGTCGTGTTCATGGAGGCCGACGACGCCGTGCTCTTGCGTCGCTTCAGTGAGACGCGACGTCCGCATCCGCTGGGAACCGGGGAGCCGGTCAAGGCCGCGCTCAAGGCGGAGAGGAAGCATCTCGGTTCCATTCGCCGGATCGCCGACTATGTGATCGACACTTCGAAGTTCAACGTCCACGAACTGCGCGCCCACATCAACGAGACTTTTCATGAGAAATCTCCGGAGAAAAGCATCCTCGTTTCCTGTGTGAGTTTTGGGTTCCGCCATGGCGTACCAGAAGATGCCGACCTCGTGTTTGATGTTCGTTTCCTACCCAATCCGCATTTCGTGCCAGAATTCCGCGGGTTAACTGGACGCCACCCGCAAGTTGCAAAATACATTCGCTCGTTTCCGCAAACTCGCGAATTTGTATCGCGTATCTCGGATCTGCTTATCTATCTCCTGCCTCACTACATTCACGAGGGTAAGAGCTACTTGACCATTGCCTTCGGATGCACCGGCGGACAGCATCGCTCGGTGATGATTGCGGAGGAGGTCGCCAAACAACTGCGGCGGGCCGGATACCGAATGAAGGTGGTGCATCGCGACAACCCGAAATAGGCCTACACGGTGTTCCTTGCGCTGAATGTCCCTCTGTCGTTAGCTCCTTTGGAATCGAAAACTCAAGTAGAATAAGGGCTTGCACACTTCTTGCAGCCAAACGGCGGCACGCAATTGCGGCCTATCCCGTGCGGGAACCCCATGCGGCAACTGACGCGGCTAATTCGCTATGCGCTTCCCTACTGGTGGCAAATTCTGTCTTCCGTGTTGTTAATGGCCGCGGTGGGCGCTCTAGATGCCTTCAAGTACTTGCTGGTGCGACCAATCTTCGACCGGGTGCTCAATCCGGCCAGTGAGTCCAAAGATATTCCGCTGTTCACCATTCCCGGCACGCATCATGCGGTCTCACTTCAAGAGTTCGTCCCATCCCATTTCACCAATGCCTGGACAATCGTTGCCTTCGCTCTGGTCGCTTCCACAATCCTGAAAGGAGTGTGCGACTACACCGGAACGTACCTGGTCAACCACGCCGGCTTCGGCATGATTACCGATCTGCGCGACGATCTTTACAACGCGATCCTGCGGCGTTCCGCGTCGTTCTTTGCGCGTCACACCACCGGAACCTTGCTTTCCACGATCGTCAACGATATCGAGCGCGTGCAATATGCGATGTCGTCTGTGCTGGCAGAATTCCTTCAGCAGTTCTTCACCTTCGTGTTCGTCGCCGGAGTCGTGGTTGTTCTGGGAAAGAGCCTGTCGTGGGTACTTCTGTTGTTTGTCCCGATCATCATTTACTCGTCGCGGAAGATCGGAAGCCGCGTTCGAAACACCACCCGTCATGGCCAGGACAAGTTAGCGGAAATCCAAAACATTCTTCATGAAGCCATCACGGGCAACCGCATCGTGAAGGCGTTCAATATGGAGAACTGGGAAATCTCCCGGTTTCGCAGCGCAGCGCGCCGTCTGTTCCGCGCCAACCTGCGCTCGGTAGCGGCTGCGGCGCTCAGTTCGCCGTTGATGGACATTTTCGGAATGATTGGAGTGGCACTGCTTCTGCTGCTTGGCCGTGAACAGATCAAACATGGCCACATGACGCCAGGCATTTTCGTTGCATTCATCACCGCCGTTTTTAGCTTGTATAATCCGGTTCGCAAGTTCGCGCTCTTTAATAACAACTTTCAGCAGGCGCTGGGCGCATCCTCTGAAATCTTCACCTTTATGGATCTGGAGGACGACGTAAAGGAAAAACCCAGGGCCGCGTTACTGCCTCCATTTATTTCGAGCGTGCGCTTCGAGCAAGTCGGTTTTCACTACTCATCGGAAGACAATGGCAATAACGGGCGCGAGGCGCTACGCGACATTAGCCTGGACGTAAGAAAGGGTGAGGTTTTGGCGATCGTCGGATCGAGCGGAGCCGGCAAAAGCACGCTTGTCCATTTGATCCCGCGTTTTTTTGATGTCAGTAGTGGACGCTTGCTGATTGACGGCCACGATATCCGCGATGTGACTCTCGCATCTTTGCGAGCGCAAGTGGGTATCGTTACGCAAGAGACCCTTCTGTTCAACGATACGGTGCGAAACAATATTGCCTACGGACAACCGCACGTCCCACAAAAGGAAGTCGAGAACGCGGCCCGCGCCGCACTGGCTCACGATTTCATCATGGCCCTGCCGACGGGATACGATACAGTCATCGGAGAACGCGGCGTGAGGCTTTCCGGCGGCGAGCGCCAGCGCATTGCCATCGCGCGTGCTTTGCTCAAAAACGCGCCAATTCTGATTCTGGACGAGGCCACGTCGGCGCTCGACAGCGAATCCGAGTCACTGGTGCAGTCGGCATTGCATAATCTCATGTCGGGGCGGACCGTTTTCGTCATTGCACACCGCCTCTCCACGATTCGGCGGGCCGACCGGATCGTCGTTATCGATAGCGGCGCGATTTCTGAAATTGGCACGCACGAGGAACTGATGCAACATCTGGGTACTTACCGGCGATTGTATGAATTGCAGTTCGCTAACATGGAAATGCCCAGCATGGTGTCGGAATCCTGAACTTCAATATGCCCATACGCTCAATGACCGGCTTTGCCCAGGTAACAGGCGAGATCACACGCTCTGGGAATGGCGTTGGTAGTAACAGTCGTCTTGCCTTCGCGCTTGCGCTCAAGTCGGTGAATCATCGTTTTCTCGATCTGCATTTTCGGCTTCCTTCCGGCACCGATTCCCTCGAGATGCAACTTCGGCGCCTGCTGAAAGACAAGATGGCGCGCGGCCACGTCGAGGTCACGCTGAGCCTGGAACGCTCGAATAACGAGACGTTCTCTTTGAATCGCGAAATCGTCGGCGGATACATTGCTGCCTTCCGCGCCGCCGCTGCGGAATTCTCACTCCACGCAGACCCCGATCTGAACGCGGTCTTACGCATCCCGGGGGCACTCGATTCGGCCAACGGAGCCGCGAATGAAGAATTGGAAGCGGCCGTCATGGCCAAGGTGGGCGACGCTCTGGAGCGATTGAATCAAATGCGCGAAGAGGAAGGACGCGGCATCTCCCGCGAACTGCGCGAGCGCATGGCCCACCTTCTGGAAGCAGGCCGCAGCGTGCATCAGCATCGGCGTGCCGTTTTGCAGAACTACAACGAGAGACTGCAATCGCGCTTGCAGGATTTATTAGGAGCTCCCGTCGACAAAGAACGCGTGCTGCAGGAGGCCGCATTGCTTGTGGACCGCAGCGATATTCAAGAGGAAATTGTGCGGCTTGAGACTCATGTGCAGCACTTCCTGGGATTGCTCGACCAGGGCGGCGAGATCGGCAAGAAACTCGATTTCCTGCTGCAAGAGATGAATCGGGAAGCAAATACTCTGCTCTCAAAAACTTCCGGTCTGGCGGGTGAGGCCCTCAAAATCACCGAAGCAGGTTTGGCGATGAAAGCGGAGATCGAAAAATCACGCGAGCAGGTACAAAACCTGGAATGAACCGTCGTCCTATCGTCTACATTATCTCAGCGCCATCCGGCTCTGGAAAATCTACTCTGGTCAATGAAATCCTGAAGGCGATTCCCGGCCTCGACTTCTCCATTTCCTATACAACCCGGCCCGTACGAGGCAGCGAAATAAACGGCAAGCAGTATCACTTCGTCAGTCGCGACCAATTCAAGCGCATGGTTGAGCTGAATGAATTCCTCGAGCATGCGGAGTTCGACGGAAACTGCTACGGCACTGCACGCCGATATCTGACAGAGGCGGAACGCAAAGGGACTGACCTGCTGCTCGACATCGACGTCCAGGGCGCGGCGCAGATTCATCAAAAGGTACCCGATGCTGTCAGCATTTTCGTGTTGCCTCCCGATAAGAAGACTCTGGAATGGCGTCTGAGAAAACGTGGCGAGAACGACGAGGAAACGATTCGACGACGCCTGGATGCGGCAGGCCGCGAGATTGAAGAATACGAACGATACAGCTATGTCTTGATCAATGACCAGTTAGAAAAGTCCATCGAGAGACTGGAAGCCATTGTTCAGTCGGAACGGTT
>Ga0335072_10011806_pt1 | contig 12501 bp, 7 predicted proteins | sample Lox_Sample_21_FD_206725 | JGI IMG/M metagenome (GOLD analysis project Ga0335072, IMG submission 206725) | Soil microbial communities from Loxahatchee National Wildlife Refuge, Florida, United States - Lox_Sample_2.1 | ecosystem: Environmental > Terrestrial > Soil > Wetlands | place: USA: Florida...
CGACTTCAACCGGCGTTGGGGAGCGTTGGTGGATTCCAGCTACGTTCGAACCGGGGATGTATTTGAGACTGGACACAGCAGCTATGTTCTGAGCGCGTTCGCGGCGCCTGTGTTTTATCCGTATGCTCATGGAGAAACGCGCATCTCGTTTCGCGGGTTGGTGGGCGCTGGCCTGGTGGACAGCGCCGTGCCGATCAAAGGTCCTACCGACTATTTGCATGGATGGGTGGCGCGTCCGGCATACGGTGGTGGAGTGGGCGTCGAGCGGACGTTGTTTGGGCCATTTGCGTTTCGCTTCAACGCCGACTATCTGCGGACGGCGTTTGTGAATGCCTCGGAAAGTCTGCAACTGCAAAATAATATGCGGCTCACCGGCGGCATTGTCTTCCGTTTGAACGCGCCACAAAGCAGCCGATAATCCTGCTCTCAAGGCAACGTTTGCTGCTGAACCTCTTCTTCATTCAGTCGTGCTGGGCAGGTCCTGCGGTCATTTCAGCTTCCGCTCTGGCAGCCTAAGCCTTAATCGATAAAATCCGCATGCGCTGCTGACTGGGCTGAAAATGAGTCTGCGGACTAAATTGTTCCTTCGGTGATGTCGTCTGGGTAACGTTTGTAATCTGCCGGTAAACACGAGCGAAGATTACAATTCGCTGCACACCCTCATGGCTGCCGATCCCCCCAATACGCGGCGCTGGGAACGAAGCTGCGTCGATTTTTCCGTCAAAATTGCAATTTACCAAGACGTCGAGAAAGTCCTGATTCCCGGACATGTCACGGAATTGAGCGAAGGGGGGATGTCGGTCTACGTCGGCATGTCATTGAAGCCAGGAGATCTGCTCGAGGTCGAATTCGAGGTGCCCGTGCGCCGCACGGTCCAGGCAGTGGTCCGCACCCGGGACGGCTTTACCTTTGGGTTGGAATTTGTGCGGCCTCTTGCTGAGTAAACGACTTCGGACAGGGTAACGCACGGCGCGAAAAATGGCATTCGGCGCCGGGCCGAACCTTTACCAGATCACGCCCAGGGAGTGCAGGATCAAAGCGTCTCCGGGAGTGAGCAAGCTCGCGGAGAGAACGATCGCGTACGCATAACGCACGCTGACGTTTGTGGTGATGCACCAGACTTCGTGTCGCTGGGCGCTACCACAGTGTGGGCATGCATTTTTCGGGCTGGTTCCGGTAGTTTGTTGCCATAGGATCTGTCCGGTGTTTGACATGTTATCCCCCTGGATCGTTCGCCAGTCGAACTGGCCAGCTCGTTCTCGAACCTCACTGGTGAGATGCAACCGCCGCAAATTTTCGCAACGAAAAACACTGTACGTAGACGGTCAAATTTTCAGTGTTGCGCTCGATCAGGACCCTAGCTGGCTGAGAAGACGGGAGGATTCCCGTTGATTCGTCCCGGATGGCTAGGGAAAAACACAGAAACGCCCGAACTGCACGCGTCGGAAATGGTGAAAGCACGGTCATTGAGTTGACGAACGCGCTCTCGAATCTCGCTCAGAGTTGATTCGAAAACGTCGGCGGAATCGACTGGCGGCAACGGGAGGGTTGCGCCCATGATCACTGACAAAGTGGCTAACGCGAACCGTGCGCATGCGGCCAAGAGACCTGGAACAGAATGCGACATGAGCTTGGAGCGGGAGATTCGAGTAAATAAAGACCCGGGACAGCCCCCCAAACTTCCGCTTGAGAATAGATAGGGGGTGCCCACGGTTGAATACAGTGTTACCCCTACGACTCTCTGCCCTTTGTCGTACCTCCTTATTGTCGCAAAGCAGAATTCCCACCGCCCGGCTCCCACTCAGGACATAGGGTGGGACAATTCAGGAGCTCCAATTGCGATTACTTTGCTGTTTTCTCGTTGCCGCTCGAGGTTTCGTGTGGCGCAGAGGGACGCCCAAGCTGCTGATAATTCAGAATCGCGTTGAACACCAGAGCATAATTCCCGATGGTCTCGCCGCGATAGATCGGATTGTTGGCGAACAGCAGCACGTTCCCCTGGCCGAGGTGCGCATCGACGAGGATTGCATGCTCAGCAATCGCAGATGGCTTATCGAGCAAGCCATCGAGCAACAGCGACTTCGCGTCGGAGAAACGCAGGATAACATCAGGTCGTAACTGGGCAGGAATGACTTGCGGGTTATTCCGCATGTCTTCCTCATTCAAACGCTTTGCTTCCCAGGGCTGCTGCTTGTAGAGCGGTTCGGCCTCGGCGATTTTTCGTCCCTGTGGTTCGTCGCTGTCTTCAACGCTGCCGCGGCCGGTAGGCCGATGTGCATAGGGGTCGCTGAAGGGCTCAGTCGGGTCGGACAGCGAGCGGAATCCCACGCGCCCCATGGTATTACTGATGTTGAAAGCCATGCCGCCGGCGCTCATGACAGGAACTCCGGTCGAGTAACCAAACGCAACCGGGCTGTCGCGATCCACGAACACGGTGTTCATCACAGTGCCGTCGACGCGAGCTTCGCCGCGGGGAGCAACGCTGACGCCGGGCGCCAGGCCCATATCGATGGCGAACTGCGCCGTATCTTCGCAGGTGATCAGTAGGCCGCCATCTTCTACGAATTTCTGCAGATGTTCGAGTCCGTCGTAGCCGAGACCGGGCCGGATGTCAGGCGTGCTGTCGATCCGCCCAAGATTGGGCGTCAAATCGGATTTTTCCCACGGCATGGGATTGCCCCACATGGGAATGCCGTTGATGATTTCCTGCGCCGAGGCGCGACCCACGGGCGCGAAAATGATGACGTCGTATTTGGATCGCAGGTCAGGCTCCTTAGCCACAGCCTGCGTGCTCATGTAATCGAACGGAATGCCGGCGGTGTCGAAAGCCTGACGCCACCAGCCTTCGCGTTGCGTGCTTAGCCAAGTGTGCATGATCGCGATCCGCGGCGCAGTGACTGCGTGCAGCGGGATCGACGGTTCTGCTTCCAGGCGCGAAGCGTCAAGTGACCATTCACGAAGCGCTCGGGCGACGACTTCATCCGAAGCGCCGCTGATAATCAGGGAACCAGCCGCGAAATGCTTGCCACTTGCATCGAATGGCTTCTCCGCAATTTTCGCGGACGCGCCTTTGAGCTTGTAAACGAGAGACAAGAGCGAAGTCTGTCCGGTGTTTTCGATCGCGAACACAGGGCCGGAGCCAGAGAGTTTTCCCGCGAGCGCAGCCGGGTCGGACAACATCGTCATCTTCGCTTTCAGAATGGAACCATCCGTCACGCGGACAACTTTCAGGTTGAACAGATGGCTGAACGACCAGCCGGTATCGTCATACGGATGTTTCTGCGGATCGGTGGCCGCCCAGAACTGGCGATCGAGCAACGCATCGGCGATACGCGAATAAGGCTGATCCATGCGAATGACGATGCTGCCGGCGGGGAAGCTTTCCTGCTTTGGCTTGTCTCCGCGCTTTTCGGCGGGCACCGGAGACGTCACACTGTCCTCAAGCTGCGAGATCTCGACATGCTGGCGCTTCAATACATTCAGCAATTCGATCTGCCGATTCGTCTGGGCGGAATCAGCCGGAATCACATAGGCTGCCGGCCCGGCGAGCGACGGCTTTTCGACCGAGCGCTTGCTTTTAAGGTAGAAGTTCTCGAGGAAATGCCGCGTGTTTTGCGAGAAGTAGGAGATCGTAGAGAGCAGCGCCGTTTCTTCGTAGTTGTTGTTATCGCGCTGAGACCAGGTCACGACCGGCAGCGGAGGATTCTGCCGATACCACGTCCGCGAATACTCGTCGGGGTCAAGGATGCGTTTTTCCGTATCGGCGCCGCCATTGCCGAAGGTTTCATACAGACGGCTGATGCCGTTATGCATGCCGGCCAGAAACATCAGATATCCGGGGCTCCAGGTATCGAAATCTCCATGCGTAAACACGCCGGGCATGCCGAAACTCAACATCTGCGCGACGTTGTTCGCACCAAGTTCCGCCCATTCGTCGGCTAAAGTGGGATCGACCCATGCGTTATAAGGTCCATCGCCGACCGTGTTGTCGTAGAGAAATGGAACTGACTCGTGCAGGTCGTGTAACACTTGCGCGTGCCACCCCAGGTAGGTGTCGAGAACGTTCCGCGTCAGAGCCAACGTCATGCCCATGGCGTCGCGATTGTTATCGTGCGCGACGTAATGTCCCCAATAGGACAGGTGCGGATAATCCTGGCCCGGATGCGCCTTGTGCCATTTGTACAGATCGACCATACGATCGCGTCCGTCGACTTCCACGACAGGAGTGATGAGGACGATCATGTGCGAGCGGATGTATTTGATGTAGGGCGCATCGTCGACCGCGAGACGATAGGCAAGTTCCATGAGCGCGGTCGGCGCGCCGGTTTCCGGCGAGTGGATCGTTCCCGTGATGTAATAGACCGGCCACGATTGGTCAATCAGGGGTCTGGCTTTAGCATCGTCGAGCCCAATCGTCCGCGGATCGGCAAGCTGGGCCAGACGTGCGTCGTTTGTCTTCGCATCAGCCAGGAGTTTTGCGTCGGCGATCGCGACGGCAATCATTTCCCGTCCTTCTTCGGAATGGCCGATGGTGAAGACTTTCACGCGCGGAGTGCTCGCTTCGAGCAGGCGGAAATACTTGTAGACGTCTTCCGCATAGGGAAGCATGTCGGGCGCGCCGGAAATGTCCCCTAGAATTTTTGCTGGCGTGGGCACGGATTTCGACGCCGGCAGGTAGTCGACTAACGGTGAAGTGAATGACGGGTCGGTTGTGTATTTCTGAATCTTCTCCGTGTAGTCTTGATCGACCGGCTGGTGCGGATCGCGGGCGAAGGTGGAGTCGAGTACCTGGGCGTAAAGGGCGGTGGCGCAGAACAGCACCGGAAAGGCGAACAGCACAGCCAACTTGGAGCGGATCATATTTTGAGATGGGCCTCGTTTAGAATGCAATTCCGAATGCGTGAAAGTTTCACACAAAAGCTTTTCCGATGGGAAGTGAATTTCACAGGAAGATCGAGAACGCCGGGCGAACGATGAATGGCGCAGAGAGTTTAATCCGAACATTGGTGGGCGCGGACGTGACCACGTGTTTTGCGAACCCGGGCACGTCGGAAATTCATATTGTTCAAGCGCTGGACCGCATCGCGGGAATGCGCTGCGTGTTAGGCCTGTTCGAGGGTGTCGTCACCGGCGCGGCCGACGGCTACGCCCGCATGGCTGCCAAGCCGGCCTGCACGCTGCTTCATCTGGGGCCGGGGCTGGGCAACGGATTGGCGAATCTGCACAATGCCAGCCGGGCACAGGTGCCGATTATTAACATCGTTGGGCAACATGCGACCTATCATCTGCATTACGACACACCGTTGACTTCAGACATTGAGGGCATTGCCCGGCCGTATTCGAAATGGCTGCGCACCGGTAACGGCGTTGGCGAGATCGGTCACGATGCTGCGGATGCCGTCATCGCGGCGCGAACGGCTCCGGGTCGAATCGCGACGCTGATTGTTCCTGCCGATCTGGCATGGAGCGAAGGCGGGGTGGAAGCGCCAGCTCCGAAGATTCCGCGCCCGTCAATGCCCGACAGCCAACGCATCGAATGCGCAGCCGCGACACTGCGTTCAGGAGCGCCCACAGCCATTCTGATTTCCGGCAATGGCCTGTATGGGAAAGGCCTCGCCGCGGCTGGCTGCACCGCGGCAGCCACAGGCGCGAAACTGTTCGCGCCTTATCCGGTGACAAGGCTTGAACGCGGTGCGGGATTGCCTGCAGTAGATCGGGTTGCCTACGTGCTCGAACAAGGGATTCAGCAGTTCAAGGAATTCCGCCACTTGATTCTGGCAGGCGCGCAGGCTCCTGTGGCGTATTTTGCCTATCCAGGGAAAAGCAGCGAGTTCACTTCGCCCGAATGCGAAATACAAATGCTGGCTGCTCCCGATGAAGATCTTGTCGGCGCGCTCGAATCTCTCGCAGAGGCAGTAGGTAAGAGCTATACCCAGCCTGCGTCACAGAAAGCCGAACGTCCGCCCGTGCCTCAGGGCAGCATCACTTTGCCGGGACTTGCCGCTGCGGTCGGCGCGCTGCTTCCGGAGAACGCGATTGTCGTGGATGAATCGATGACTTCGGGACGAGGCATGATGGCGGCCAGCAAAGGGGCTCCGCCGCACGACTGGCTGGGCAATACGGGAGGGTCGATAGGAATCGCTTTGCCGCTGGCGATGGGCGCGGCGATTGCGGCTCCGGAGCGGCGTGTGGTGTGTCTGACCGCCGATGGCAGCGCGATGTATACGCTGCAAGCGCTGTGGACCATGGCTCGCGAATCGCTGAACGTGACGACCGTCGTCTTCGCGAACCGGGATTATGCCGTGCTGAAGCGGGAGTTTTCTTATCTCGGAGCTGGGAGTCCGGGGCCGCGAGCATTGAGCATGTTCGAGATTGGCCGTCCCGACCTCGACTGGGTGCGACTGGCAAAGGGAATGGGAGTGCCGGCCACGAGAGTGAATTCGCTGGATGAATTTGCCGAGGCGCTGCGCGACGGATTCGCCGCTGAAGGCCCTACCCTGATCGAGGTGCCGTTGTAAGAGCCTGCAGTGCAGTTTCGTCTGCAAGCAGCCTGGCCAGCTCGCCTTTGATGATTTTGCCGGTTGGCGTCGCGGGCATGGCTTGCAGAATCACGATTCGCGACGGCCATTTATAGTTGGCCAAACGTTTGGCCGCATATTCCTGCAACTCGCGAGGCGTTGCGGATGTTTCCGGCATCAGCTGCACAAAAGCGACAATCTCCTCGTCTCCGGTCACCGATCGTCCCAGCACAGCGGACTGCGATACTGCCGGATGGCTATTGAGAACGCCCTCGACTTCCGCGGGGTAGACATTGAAGCCCGAGCGGATGATCAGGTCTTTCGTGCGTCCGACGAGGAAAAGGCTTCCATCCACCATGCGGCCAAGGTCGCGGCTATTGAACCAGCCTTCGGAATTTACCGCCGCGGCAGTCTCTTCCGGTGCGCGATAGTAGCCCTTCATGATGTTGGGACCGCGAATCCAGACTTCGCCCACTTCGCCGTCGCTCACCTGTTGCGCATTGGTTCCCATGATTTTGATTTCGACTCCGGGTAGCGGCGGCCCAACAGATGTATCGCTGCGCGGAGCTTCAACTCGAGTCTGCGCGATATTCGGGGCGCACTCGGTGATTCCATACCCGTGATGGAGAGTCAGGCCGAAGAGCTTTTCGACGGCTGATTTCGTTGCCAAGTCGAGCGGTGCGCCGGAACAGGAAATGATGCGCAGGGCGGGGAAGTGCAGCGAATCAGTCTTCTTCATCTTCGCGTAGCGAAGGAATTGGCCGAACATGGCGGGCACGCCAAGCATGATGGTGATACCTTCCCGGTCGAGCGTGACGCGCGCGCTCATGGGATCGAAGCGCCCGGCAAGATATACGGTCGCGCCGCTCATCAGCGTGCCAAGGAGGATGATCGACAGCCCGACCACATGCGAGAGCGGAAGGACGCAGAAGAGGCGATCTCGCGGTGTGAGCGAGCGAATCTTCGCTGCGCCAGCGGCGGTAAATAGCACATTGCGGTGCGTCAGCATTACACCCTTGGGCTTGCCAGTCGTTCCTGAGGTGTAAATCAATGCCGCAACTCGGTGAGCAACATTCCTGTCAACGGCTTCAGGTTCGACATCTTCGCGCAAACGCCCCAGAGCTGCGGGGCCGAGCTCATTCGGGCCGGCGAAGGCTTCATCTCGCTTGGCGTGCGCCACAGTGTGGGAAGAAGTGCCCGCGTAAACAATCCGGCGCGCACCACTGTGTTCGCGGATGCCGTCAATTTCGCGTTCGGAGAGCTGCGCGTTGACCGGTACGGCCCAGGCATCCATTCCGGCAACGGCGAATAGAAGCGCCGCAAACGCGCGGCAATTTTCGCCGACAATCATGACGCGATCGCCAGGCCGAATGCCGGACTGCGAAAGCCAATCCTGGGTTTGTGCGATGATTGCGGCGAATTCAGCATAGGTCCAGGAACCGGAGCTCTCGACTAAGGCAGGGTGATCCGGAGTTTTGGCAATCCATGGCTTGAGAGCATCGTTGATATGCGACGGGAGGGTAGTGAGGATTTCGGATGCGCTGTTATCAGTCACAGGATCAGAGGTGAAGACGATTCTACACTGCTGATCGCTTCTCTCGCGCATCGCTATAGGTGGTGGTCATGGGGGGGAAGACCACGCTCCTGGCCTTTTCCAGATATTCCAGCCAGTTGCGGTAGATGATCATGGCGGAAGCGTGCCATTTGTTCTCGAGGCCCTTCGCCACAGATTCCGGGAAGGATTGCATGGTTTCTTCGCGTCGGTCGGCAACTGCCTGCTGCTGAAATTTTCCCAGGATTTCCGCGGCTGGCTGGTCGAAGTATCCCTGGGGCATGGTCGGATACGTTTCGCGCTCGCCCCGCAGAAATCGCTTGATATCTCTGCGATATTCCTTGAAAAGAGTTTCGGAGTTGTATTCCGGATGTCCTTGGAAATGCAGGAAAAGACTTTGCCGGATTTTCTTCACGAACACGTCGACGCCCGCCAGCGGCGAACTGGTGAGCACGTTGTAGCCGGCCGTTGATAGCTCGTTCGCGCGAACTTCGTTCCATCGCGAATGCGGCAGCCGCAGCGGGCCCTGGATGCCGTTCATCAACGGATGCTCGCAGTTCTTGGCCGCTTCAAAGACGCCGAATTGTTTGTCGGGCAGCCGGTGCCGCGGGATACGATCGAAGTGCAGCACGCTGGCATGCGCGGCGAGACACGAAAGAATCGTCGAACTCGTATTGCGCGCCGTCCAGTCGAAGACCTCGGCCAGCAGATTCCAGTAAGGCTCGTTTCGCAGATCCGGATGATGGGGTTCCGTCCCGGTGATGATCACGCCATCGAGCGGCGTCTTCCAAAGATCGTCAAATTCGAAATAGAAGTTATTGAGATGACGCCGGCCGCGGTCAGTGCGCGGGACGCCCGTGAGCGAGTAAAGTCGAAGGTAAACAGGAGTGGAACCGGAAGCGGCATCGAGGAGATCGAAGAACTGCAATTCCGTGTCTTCCAGCGCCGGATCGGGCATGTTGTTGATCAGCGCCAGGCGGAGTCCGTCCGGAAGCCTGCGCGCGTGATCGATCGACACCACGGCATGCGAGTTTCCGCGTTCCAGCCAATGGAGCGGAACCCGGCCTTCAATGATCAACGGCATGCGAACCCTCCCCAGTTGGTCCCTTGCTCTACTTTGGAGCAGTGGGCCAGTTGAAACGGAAGCGATCCAAACGCGCGATTGTTGCGTCGCAGAAAACCGCGACGCGTCGCGCGGATCGCCCAGATCCTTCGCTTCGCAAAACCCGCTTGCTCAGGATCACAATCAAACTGACCACTGATCTACTTCGCGCTCGCCTGTAATGCCTGCTCAAGATCGGCGAGAATGTCGTCGATGTGCTCAATGCCAACACTCAAGCGGAGCATCTCGGGGGTGACACCCACTTTCGCTTGTTCTTCCGGCGTAAGCTGCCGATGCGTGGTCGATGCCGGATGGCACGACAACGACTTCGCATCCCCCATGTTAACCATGCGTTTGAACAAGCGTAGCGCGTTGAAACACTTCGTACCAGCTTCAAATCCGCCTTTTACGCCGAAAGTGAGCAGGGAGCAGCGCTTGTCTCCCATGTACTTCTGCGCCATCGGATACAGCGGATTATCGGGAAATCCGGCGTAATTCACCCACTCAACCCGCGGATGACCGCGCAAGAATTCCGCTACCTTTCGCGCATTTTCGACGTGACGCTCGACGCGCAGCGCCAGCGTTTCGACGCCCTGCAAAAACAAAAAGCCGTTAAACGGCGAAAGGGTCGCGCCGGTGTTGCGCTGGCACACGGTGCGGCAACGCGCAACATACGCCGCATCGCGGAATTGATCGACGTAGACCACGCCGTGATACGCGATCTCCGGACGATTGAACATATAGAACTTCTCCGGATACTGGCGCCACGGAAACTTTCCGCCATCCACGATCATTCCGCCGATGCTGGTGCCGTGACCTCCCATGAACTTCGTCATGGAATGAACGACAACATCGGCACCGTAGTCGATCGGCTTGAGCAGAATCGGCGTGGCCACGGTGTTATCTACGACCAGCGGCACGCCATGCTTGTGAGCGACTTTCGCCAGTTCCTCAACGTCAGCCACATTGCCCGCGGGATTACCCACGCTCTCGCAATAGACCGCCCGCGTGTTTTCATCGATCAACTTTTCGATATCGGCCGGACTGTCAGTCTTCGCGAAGCGCGTGCAAATGCCGCGCTTCGGGAAAATGTGCGCCAGCAGCGTATAGGTCGCGCCATAAAGCTGCGGCGTGGAAACGATGTTGTTCCCAGCCTCGGCGATGTTGATCAGTGAATATTCGATCGCCGCCATGCCGGAACTGACGCTCAGCGCTTCGACTCCACCTTCGAGAGCGGCCACACGCTTTTCGAGGACCGTGTTCGTCGGGTTCCCGATGCGCGTGTAGATGTTTCCCTGAACTTCGAGGTTAAACAGCGCCGCCCCGTGCTCGGCACTGTCGAACTCGAAGGCTACCGTTTGGTAAATGGGGACGGCCACGGCCTTGGTCGTGGGATCGCCCTCGTACCCGACATGGATTGCGATCGTTTCTGGTTTCATCCGATCAGCAACATAGCACGGAAACCGGTTGTCTACGCACGCCAGGGTTTCAGTCTGCCGCGGTCAGCTCCGCCGCGGGCTGCGAGATTTGCTCGTGCGACAGCGATTTCGAGAGTGCGCGGTTGACGGTGCGCGCGGCAAATTCGGCGCCGAAAGCGAAACGCATGACCGGGCCGAAGCTGTTCGCTGCCGCAACGCCGATGAAATAGAGTCCCGCAACCGAAGACTCGAATTCCGGCGAGAGCACGGGCGTCTGCTCGACGGCGTTGATCCTCGACCGAATCTCGGAACTTAAGAACTTCAAGCTATCGATACGGACCTTATATCCGGTTGCCGCGATCACGTGATCGGCCGTGATTTGTTTCGTCGTGCCATCCTCGCCGCGCAGCTGCAGCATTACCTGCTTGCCTTGAACTTCGGCCGACTCGATCGTGGATCCAAGCGAAAGGGGCACTTTGCCGACGACTTTATCGCGGATGAACCATCCTCCCGAAGGTCCCAGCGTGCGCTTCACGACTTCGAGGCGCAAATCTTGCGGCAGCCGGTAAAACACCCCGGGTGCATTGGCATAAAAGCTGGAGCGCCAGCCGGGGCCAAGTCCGGTTTGCGGTCTCTGTACACGCTGCCATAGAGACCGGGGCCTGTCCGTGGGCTTGTTATGAAATTTCAGAGCGTTACGCCGCGCGACAAGTTGAACGTTCACTCCGGCTTCGTGCAGCAATCCGGCCCAGTCCAGCGCCGAAGAACCGGCGCCGACCACAACCACGTTGCGCCCTTTGAATACCTCGACGTCGTTGTAGCGCGCGCTGTGCGACAGGAATTCCGCCGGCAGCTGCGCCAGAGCCTCGGGAACGTATTCGAAATGCGTGATTCCAACCGCCAGCACGACCGTGCGCGCGGTAATCACTTCGCCATCGTCAAGGCGAAGCTTGTATCCCTGCGGGAGCTGCTCAACTGAGACCACCAGCTTATCTTCCAGCTCCGGAACCATGCGCTGCTTGAAGGCGAGGCCGTATTCGCAGAAGGTTTCGAGCTGAACCGGAAGTCCCGTGTCGCTATACGGAATGCCGCGCTCGGCGCAGAACTTTTCGAGAGTGAACTGACTGTTCGGGTCGTAGATATTCGAGGCAAAGCCATCCGACTTGAGGCACATTCCTTTCGGCATGTGCGCGCGCCAACTGTCCATAGGACGGCCGAAGACGCGGAAGGGAACTCCCGAGTGGCGTAAATAGGCAGCGAGCGAAAGCCCGTAGGGACCAGCACCGACGATCACAGTATTGAGCATAGGTATGTTGGAAGTACGAGTGAATTTGAACCTGACTGCAGACCAAATCGGGGGAGCCACGGGGGGGTGAACTTCCAAATCATATCACGCGTTCTGCATATGCAAGTAGAGAATCTCGGTGCAGGAGGCGGCGGAGATAAGGCGAGTTCAAGTGTTTTGTTTGCAAATGTTTCCAGGCAGGCTGCGCGCTCGATAGATTCTTTCGACTCTAGTCACTAAGCCATGCGAGGCGGGCGCATTCCGGTGCTGACCGCGCGCGGGGTGAGCGTCCAATTCGATCCGGAAAGGGTGAAAAGCCTGCGCAGTACGGGAACACACAAGCAGCGCGGCAGCTAGTTTCCGAACACATCTTGCTCCAGCGTCGCGGTTGTGGCGGCATCCAGGCTTTCGCTGACGAACACAATACTTCCGCGCTGCTCGATAATCACAGTGCCTTCGTCTGTCGTCCACTCGCGACGGCTGGTCGAGATTGCCGATTGCCCGTCGCGAGTCTCGGCATTCTGGGCCAAAGAGGCGGAATGCAACCGGATCGGCACGACGGGTCTGTATGTGTCAGCTTTCTCGCTTGCGTCTTTGACCTCGGCCACCGACTTGTATCGCTCTTT
>Ga0335072_10011807_pt1 | contig 12501 bp, 8 predicted proteins | sample Lox_Sample_21_FD_206725 | JGI IMG/M metagenome (GOLD analysis project Ga0335072, IMG submission 206725) | Soil microbial communities from Loxahatchee National Wildlife Refuge, Florida, United States - Lox_Sample_2.1 | ecosystem: Environmental > Terrestrial > Soil > Wetlands | place: USA: Florida...
ACCCGGCGCTGCTCGAGACGTGGCAGGAGAAGATGGCGCTGTGATGGCGGTTCGCCCGTTATGGGCGGCCGGCTGCTCGCGATCAGCGACCTGCACATCGGGTACCCGGAGAACCGGGAATTCGCCGCCTCGCTGCGGCCTGAGCATCCGGACGACTGGCTGATCGTGGCCGGCGACGTCGGTGAGGTCTTCGCCGACGTGGGATTCGTGCTCGGGTCGCTGGCGAACCGGTTCGCGACGGTGATCTGGACGCCGGGCAACCACGAGCTGTGGACGCTGCCCGCCGACCCGGTGGCGGTGCGCGGCGTGGCGCGGTACGAGGCGCTGCTGAAGGTGTGCCGCCGCTTTGGCGTGCTCACCCCTGAGGACGAATTTCCGGTGTGGCCGGGGCACGGTCCGGACGGGCCGGTGACGATCGCGCCGCTGTTCACGCTGTACGACTACTCGTTCTCGCTTTCCGGCGATGGCTCGGCCGCTACGCGGGCGCAGGCGATCGCGCTGGCGCGGGCCGCGGGCGTGGGTGCCGCCGACGAGGACCGGCTGCATCCCGACCCGTACCCGTCGGTCGAGGCCTGGTGCCGCGACCGGGTCGCCGTGTCCGCTGCGCGGCTCGCCTCGGTGACCGGGCCGATGGTGCTGGTCAGCCACTGGCCGCTGCTGCGCGCACCGGTCACGGCGCTCCGCCACCCGGAGTACGCGCCGTGGTGCGGGACCGAGCTGACGGCCGACTGGCACCGCTCGTTCCCGGTCACCGCCGCCGTCTACGGTCATCTGCACATCCCCCGCACCACCATGCACGACGGTGTGCGCTTCGAGGAAGTCTCGGTCGGTTACCCCCGCGAATGGCAGCGCCGCGGGCCGGCGCCGCCGCAGCCGCGGGTAATCCTCGGCCGCAAGTTACGGCGCTAACTGAGATGTCACTGACTCCTCGCCAAGGCCCGCTCGTTCTAGCACTGATTTGGCATGGGTTGGAGCCCGGCTCGAGAGGCCTAATGCGTTGAGGACACCGTGATCGCTGGCGGGGATCAGCTGCGGCCGTCTCGTGGCTGGTCGGATGTGAGCCGTCGCGACTGGCGTGGGCTCCCGGTGGGAGAGGAAGCGTCGAGCGACCTTTCCTCACCGAGAGCCCTGCTGTCGGTATGCTGCCGTGGCTGCGGCCGGTTATGGACCCGGCTTATGAGCCCACCATGACTGCCAGGTCGTATAAACCAGATACCCAACCGCTGCCCCGAGTTCTATAATGCAGGTTGCTATTCCGGATGCGCCTTCTCTTAGATCCGTCACGCAGGACAGCACGGTTGTGGCACTAATTTTTAGGTGCGTCTGAAGAAGCAGTTCGTCCTTGCAGGTTGGATCAGACTTAAGCTGCCCACTAAGGCAAGCATCTATCCACCCAGAGAACCGCTCCAAGAGGTTGGGCTGGTCGAGAACCGTGAAGCTGCTGGTCACCAGCAGACGGCCGGAGGTCTCGCTAAAGCTCAGCTTGTATTTACCTTGGGGAGCGTCCCCTACGGCAAAAGACTCCTTCCAGTTGCCCTGGGAGTTGACGCGCCATGAAGAAATACCGATAAAGAGCGCCTTTTCTGGAAGGTGGACCTGCACTATTCCCCCTGGAACCCAACCGCTCCCCGTCAGCGTGACGAGCCTTCCCGGAAGGCTGGAGGTCCGGTTCCAGTGGATTTTAGGCGACGACGCAGGAGGCGGAGAAGCAAGCAGGGTGAACGTATGATCACCGTTTGATGCTGTGCACGTTCCGGCCGTCACCTGGGTGCTGTCAGTGATGGTGTAGGTCCCTGGAGCTGCGTAGGTATGGCTCGCAAGGAAGTGGTAGCCGTCGGTCGGGTCTGTCTGCATGATGTCCGTTGAGCTGGCACCGTCTCCCCAATAGATGTTCCAGACAAAGGTGCAGGCAGACGTGTCTCCATAGTAGTAGCCACTCATAGAGACGGTGGGGTCGGTGCTTTCGCAGGTCTTGATGGAATACACGAAGTTGCACGGCTGGTCGGATACGGCCGCGCTGCTAGAGGCCGCGATGCGTCCTCCTGCCGCGTTTCCCACGCCGGGCGCTGACGAGGCCGCCCGGGCCGTGGATACAGTGCATAGAGTAGCGACTACCGCCAAGGCAAGCGCCAGCAGCAGGCTTCTCGGTCTGGCGAAGACTCTCCTTTTCATGTCCCCCCACCATGGTCCCTTTGTTGTACTGGCGTACGGATGCTCGGCGGACTAGGCCCCCCGGCGCAAACACATTCCACCAGATTCGTCGCAAGGGAAACACATTCCTGCGTGCGCGACTCAAGTGTTCTTGAAACAGCCGTACAAAGCCGTACGCCGATGGTGGATTATCGTGAATGGATGAATGACCCAAGTCTCAGGAATCCCCTCACGGGAGGGAAAGTGGGCGGGGAAAGATCATTTAACGATGGCGTCGGCCATCCCGACCGCATCAGCACGCGGGAGGAATTCGCTGCCGCGCTGACCTTGCTGCGCGAACGGGCCGGGCTGACGGTCCGGGACGTGGCGCGGAAAGTAGACGTTCCGTCGGCGACCATCGGCGGCTATTTCGCGGGTCGTCATGTGCCGCCGCTGAAACCGCCCGACCAACTCGCCAGGATCCTCTCCGCCTGCGGTGTCGATGACGCGGCGGAGGTTGGCAAATGGCTTGACGCACTGGGCCGGGTGCGGCGCCAACCAGGGAGGCGGCCGGCTGGCGCACCAGCTCCGTACCGCGGGCTCAAGAGCTTCCAGCCCGAGGACGCTGAGTGGTTTTACGGCCGGCGGCGACTGACCGATGTCCTGCTCGAGAACCTCCGCGGATGTTATCAGCGGGGCGGCCTCCTGGCTGTGGCGGGACCGTCCGGTTCAGGCAAGTCGTCGCTGCTGCGGGCCGGGCTGATCCCGAAACTGCGCGCTGGAGCGCTGGGCATTCCGGGCGCCGGCGAGTGGCCGCTCGTCCTGATGACGCCTGGTGCCACACCGGCCCGCGAACTCAGCGGGCGACTGGCTGCGGTCGCCGACGACGCCCCTGGTCAGCGCGTGGTCATCGTGGTGGACCAGTTTGAGGAGATCTTCACATCCTGCGACGGTGAGAACGAGCGCGTCGCCTTCATCAGGGCATTGCGCGCGGCGGCCGATCATGAGCGCGAGTCGGCGGCGCTGGTCGTCATCGGGTTCCGGGCCGACTTCTACCCGCATGCTCTTCAGTATCCGGAGCTGGTATCCGCGCTCCAGAGCCGTCAGGTGCTCGTCGGGCCGATGACGGAAGAAGAGCTGCGTAGCGCCATCACCGGGCCGGCCAGGCAGGCAGGGCTCGGCATTGAAGACGGCCTAGTCGAAGTACTGTTGCGAGACCTCGCTCCCGCTGCGAGTCATCTCGAACCGTCGGCCGCGCACGACGCCGGCGCCCTGCCGCTGCTGTCGCACGCCTTGCTGGCCACCTGGGAGCGCAGCCGCGGCGGGCGGCTGACGGTCGCGGACTACCGCAACAGCGGCGGCATCAGCGGAGCGGTCGCCGCCAGCGCCGAAGAGGTTTACGCCGAGATCACCCCCGGCCAGCAGGAACTGGCCCGCCGGATATTCACCCGCCTCGTGCACGTGTCCGACGCCGCGGCCAGCACGAGGCGGCGCGTGCCACGGAGCGAGCTGCTGGACCTCCGCGCTGACGCCCAGGCAGTTCTTGACGCCTTCATCGAAAAGCGCCTCATCACCGCCGGAGCCGAGGATGTGGAGATCGCCCATGAGGCGCTGCTCCATGCCTGGCCACGGCTCCGGCAGTGGATCGACAGCGACAGCATCGGCCTCCGCACCCATCGCCAGCTGACGGCCGCGGCGGAGATATGGCGGGGTGCCGGGCGCGATCCGGGCGCCTTGTACAGCGGCGGTCGCCTCGCGGCGGCCGAGGAGTGGGCTGCCCTGCCCGCACACGGCGAGGATCTGAACGTCGTGGAACGCGAGTTCCTCGACGCGAGCGTGCAGCAGCGGCTCGCGGCCGACAGATCCGCCCGCCGTCAGACTCGCCTGCTACGGAGCTTCGTCGGAGCGCTTGCGGCGCTGTTCCTCGTGGCGGGAACGCTCGCCGTCATCGCCTACCAGCAGAAGAACACGGCCACCGGCCAGCGCGACGTCGCTATCTCTCGCCAGCTCGCGACCGACGCCGATCAGCTCAGGACCACCGACATCGCCCTGGCGATGCAACTGTCACTGGCCGCCTACCGCATCTCGCCGACCGCCGAGGCCGCCTCCAGCCTGCTTGATTCCACGGCTGACCCGCCGGCTACCCGCATGCTCGGGCCAGCCGGCACCGAGATGCTCTCCGTCGCGCTCAGCCGCGACGGCACCCTGCTGGCGACCGGATCCGACAACGGGAGCGTCCGGTTGTGGAGCCTGGCACGCTCCGGACATCCACAGCTGCTTGCGGCACCGCTGTCCATGCAGGGGGCAGTTTCCTCCCTCGCGCTCAGCCCGGACGGGAGGTTCATTGCCATCAGTGCCGGCGGAACGGTGTCGCTATGGAACATCAGCGATCCGCGCCGTCCAGCCTTGGCGGGCAAAATCCCGGCAGTCCAAGGAGCCGGCCTCAATACGGTCGCCTACGACCCAGACGGCCAGACGCTCGCCACAGCGGGTGCGAACGGCCACGTCTACCTGTGGAACACATCCGATCCGCGGCATCCACTGTTGCGCGGCATCCCGATTGACGCGGGCACCGGACAGGTAAACGCGGTCGCATTCAGCCCCGACGGCGGAATCCTCGCGGCTGGCGGAACCAGTGGACAGGTGCGGCTATGGAAGACGACGAAGGGTGACGCGCACCCTACGCCGCTAGCGTCCCTCAACGGGCCAACGAACGGCGTCAACGCGATCGCGTTCAGCCCGGACAGCCGCACGCTGGCCGTGGCTGGTAACGACAGCAGAGTCTGGCTGTGGACGCTGGCCGACGGCGGGCGAGCGATCTCCGCCCGGCCGTCATTGACCGGAGCGCGAAGCTGGATATATTCGCTGGCCTTCAGCCCCGCGGGGAACGCTCTCGCAGCCGGCAGCGCCGACGACAACGCCTACATATGGAGCTTGCCGGGAGGCGTGCTCACCACCACCCTGCCCCATCCGGTGCCGGTCACCGCCATCGCGTACGGACCCGGCGGGGACACGCTGGCGACGGGCGACGCCAACGACGTCGCGCAACTGTGGACGCTTCCAGGACCGGTGCTTGCCGGGCCGGCGGCCTCTTCCATATTCACCGTGGCCTTCAGCCCAGACGAGGACATCCTGGCGGCGGGCAGCGCTCCGCCTAGCGGACAGGGCGCGGTCCAACTGTGGGATCCGTCCAGGCACGACCAGCCGGCGCCCCTGGGGCCGCCGCTGACCGCGCCCGGCGGGCTGGACGGAACGGTCGCTTACGGGCCAGGCGGGCGGCTGGCCGCGGGGGGTGACAAGGGCAGCGTCCTGCTCTGGGATGTGCGTGATCCCCGGCATCCCGTCCGGCTCCCCACGCCGGCGACGGCCCTGAACTCCGCCATCCAGTACGTCGCTTTCGACAAGGCCGGCCGCTTCATGGCGGCCGGCAGCACCGACGGCACCGTAGAACTGTGGGACACGGCTGATTTCGCAAGAACGACACCAGTCGCGGTCTTCCCTGCCGACACCACCGGCCCCGCGACCTACCGTGACGTATTCGCCGTCGCGTTCAGCCCCGATGACCGCCTCCTCGCGACCGCTGCCGCCGACGGGACCGTCCGCCTCTGGGACATCAGCGACCCGGCTCGCCCGCGGCAACTGGGCCAGCCGCTGACCAGGCTCGCTGACGCCGTCTACCAGGTGACGTTCAGCCCCGACGGGCACGTCCTGGCCGCGTCAGGCGAAGACGGGCACGTGCGCCTGTGGGATGTGACGGAGCCGACCAGGCCTCGCCTGCTCACCGTGCTGAGCGGACCGCTGGGGATCGTCTACGACGTCGCGTTCAGCCCGGACGGCCGTACCCTCGCCGCCGCCGACGGCGATAAGACGATAGCGCTGTGGAATATCGCCGATCCGGCCGCGCCAGGCAAAATCGGGTCACTGACCGGCCCGGCGGGCACCGTGTTCTCGGTCGCCTTCAGCCCGGACGGCACCACCCTCGCCGCAGGCAGCCAGGACGATACGACCCGGCTCTGGATGGCCACGCCGGCTTCGGCGACGGCGTACGCCTGCGCTGTCACCGGCGATCCCATGACGCGGGCCGAGTGGGCGCAGTACATGCCGGAACTGCCTTACCACCCGCCATGCGAGGCCGGCTGACGACGACACGGTAAGGGACCGGAGTCGGCCGCGTACGTTCCGGATGAATCTAGAACTCGAAACCGCCGGGGCGGGAGTTGTGGTCGGCGAGCAGGCCCGCCAGCGTGGAGATGGCGATCTCTGGGGGGGTGCGGGAGCCGATGTTCAGCCCGATCGGCCGGTGTACCCTGGCGATGTCGCCGGGCGGGACGCCGAGGGCCTCGAGCGCCGGGATATGCGGGCCGGGGTGACGCGGGTTGCCGATCACGCCGATCCAGCGGGACTTGGTGGCGAGGGCGTCGCGCAGCACCACGCCGAGTTCGTCGCGGTGGTGATCGGTCACCACCACGTCTGCTCCCTCGATGTCATCGGGGACCGTGCCAAGGACGCCAAAGCCAGTCATCGCCGCCCCGGCGGCGCGGTCGGGGTCCGGCTCGACCAGCAGGCAGCGGAACCCGGAGTCGGAGGCGTAGCGCAGCAGGAACGCGGCCACCGGCGAGGCGAACACCGTGATCAGCGTCCGATCGGATGCGAGGAAGCCGCCGCTGACGACCGGTGAACTGGCGGCGGCGGGAACCGGGGTGTGCGCGACCGCGCAGGGGTCGATCTCTTCAGCCATAAGGCCAGGATAGGGTCGCCCACTATGGAGTTCCAGGACGTGGTGCGGCACCGGCACATGGTGCGTACGTTCACTAGCGAGCCGGTCCCGCAGGCGTCGGTCGACCGCATCCTCGGCAACGCGGTCCGCGGGCCGTCGGCGGGGTTCTCTCAGGGGCAGGCGTTTCTCGTGCTGAGCGGGGATGACCTGCCGAAGTTCTGGGCCGTGGCGAGCGAGGCGGTGTCGGAATCCGCACAGACCGCGCCGCTGCTCATCGTCCCGATGTCGTCCAAGCGCGTTTACCTGGACAGGTACGCGCAGCCTGACAAGGGCTGGACGGACCGGGACGAGTCGCGGTGGCCGGTGCCGTTCTGGCATATCGACACCGGCATGGCGGCGCTGCTGATCCTCCTCACCGTGGTGGACGAGGGGCTCGGCGCGGTGTACTTCGGCATCGTTCCCGAGGCGGTGCCGGAGTTCCGCGCCGCGTTCGGGGTGCCTGATGACTACGAGCCCATCGGCGCGATCGCGATCGGGTACGACGCGGAGCCCGCGCCGCGCGACCTCAGGTCGAGGCGGCGTTCCTCCGGTGAGATGATCCGCTTCGGCCGCTGGTAACGGCGGCAGCGGCGGCGGTGTCACTCGCGCTGGTTGGCGGAGATTGTCTCGGATCCGGTCGCGGCCTCGTCTTCTGCCTCATCCTCCGCCTCGGCTGCCGCCGTGCCGGCTATGGGCTCCGGATCGTCGTCCGTGCCGGCGGCGTCGGGGACCTCGCGGAGCGGCGGGCCCGACAGCCGCCACGCTTCGCGGACGATGACCTGGAACGCTCCGGCCGCCGGAATGGCGAGCAGCGCCGCGACGAAGCCGCCGAAGATCCCGCCGATCCACGACCCGATCGACGCGCCGACCAGCACCGAGACCAGCACGAGCAACGGGCTGATGCGCACCGTCTTGCTCATGATGATCGGGTTCAGGACGTGGTTCTCGAACTGGGTATAGATGAGGAACACGATCAGCGTGACGAGGCCGGCGGTAAAGGAGTGCGTGAGGGCGAACAGCACCGTGGGGATGCCCGCCAGGGCGCCGCCGATCAACGGCAGGAAGTCGACGAGCCCAACCCACAGCGCCCACAGCCCGGCGAACGGCACGCCGACTATCATCAGCGTGACGAACACGACCAGGCCGCAGATGATCGACGTCAGGAAGTTACCGAGCATGTAGCCGACGACCGCGCGGTTCATCTCGGCCGAGAGCTCGATGGCCCCTTCCGCCGACTTCGGTGACAGCAGGCCAAGGAAGCCGCGGCGCAGCCGCGGCCCTTCGAGCAGCAGCATCAGCACGAGGACGAAGATCGTCACCAGCTCGATCAGCACCGACGCCGCGGCCGAGCCGATTGACAGCACCGGTTTGGTCAGGTTCTGGGCGTAGGTGACGAGCTTGGGCGCGTTCTGCGACACCCAGTGCTGGACGTGGTACTTAGTCGCCAGGTGGCCGATCCAGCCGCGGCCGCTCTGCGCGCTCGCGACGTAGGACGGCAGCTTGTTGGCGAGGCTCGTGATCGCGTTCACTAGCGGAGAGCCGAAGATGTAGGCGAGCCCGATGAACACCAGCACCGCGAACAGGGTGACGATGCCGACGGCGAACCCGCGGCGGCGGACCACATAGCGCTGCAGTATGAGCACGAGCGGGTTCAGCAGCAGCGCGACGAACCCGGCGACGAGCATCAGCAGGACGATGTCGCGCAGCCGGTAGATCAGCTTGCCGGACAGGTAGAACAACGCGACGACGAGCACCGCGACGACGATCGTCCGCAGCGGAACGCCGCTCCTGTCCGCGGCTTTCCACAACCGGGCGAACCGGGCGCCCAGTGGCCGCTGATCTTCCTTAACCACGATTACAGGATGTCAGGTCCGTGGCGTAGAAAGCGCAACACGGGCGAACTGATCGCGGCCGCCGCCAACTGCCGCCGGCCACTTGGTGGACACGAACACCGCCCATAGCATCAGCCCCAGCAAATCCAAGCCCGGCAAGGCCGGGCGTCGCAACAGGCGGCGCCGCCGGCCGCTGCGCCGCCGCAGCCGGCCGCCGGTACGCCACCACCGGACCAACCACGTACCCGCCGCTCGCCGCCGTAATCAGCCAGGCGAGCCCGCCATCATCGTGGGTACTTACGAGGCCTATAGCACGCGTAAGTACCCACAATCCTTGAAGCACGCGCGTCGCGACCCGAGTCGCGACGCTTCTTGCTGTTATCAGACGCGTCGCGTCATCGTGCGGGATTGTGCCCGGACTCGAACACGCGGATATCGGCGCGTAATCCCGCACGATCCTCCGCAGAGGTGGGGACACCGCGGCGGCGGAGCCGCTTCTTGCTGTTATCAGGACAGGAGACGCTGTGACACCAATGCGAACGGTCGCGTGGATAGGCTCTCGGGCGGGCCGGCAGGCGCTGGGTTTCCGTTAGTGCTGGGGGCCGCGGGGTTTGCCGGGGCGGGACGGCGCCGTCACCGGGTCAGGCCCCAGGCGCCGACAATCGATTGCGGCGTTGATGAATAGCCAGGCCACAGCGGGTAGGAGCAGGGGCCAGGGCGGATAGCCGCGGTGAGAAAGGGGCGGGCCAGTGCTCGAGGAAGATCAGGCGGCGGCGCCGAAGGAGTATGTCAGGCGCCTCGATGAGGCCTCCGACCACTTGGCGGAACTGGCGGAGGTGCTGACCGCCGAGGAAGAAGTCGGCCGGGTGCTGCAGCGCAGCGTCGACCAGCTGGTCGAATCGGTGCCTGGCGCCGACATGGCGAGCGTAACCGTGCTGAGCGGTGACGCGGGCGAGACGGTGGCCAGCAGCAACGAGCGGGTGTGGGCGATCGACTCCGACCAGTACGCCACCAGGGATGGCCCGTGCCTCGAGGCGTCCCGCACCGGCGAGGTCGTCCGCGTCGGGGTGGAAGAGGCGCACGAGCGCTGGCCGGGGTTCGCGCGCAGCGCCCGCGCGGCCGGGGTGGCGAGCTACCTGTGCCATCCGCTGTTCATCGACGAGGAGTTCGCCGGCTCGCTCAATCTCTACAGCGAGCAGCCGCACGGTTTCAGCGATTTCGACGTGGCGCTGCTCCGGCTGTACATCACGGCGGCGAGCGCCGCGATCGCCAACGCGCGGCGCTACGCCAAGGCCCGCACCCTGGCCGAGCATCTCAATAAGGCCCTCGACTCCCGCGCGCTGATCGACCAGGCTATCGGCATCGTGATGAGCCGCCGCGGGATCGGCGCGGAGCAGGCATTCGACGAACTGGCCCGCGAGTCGCAGAACAACAACATCAAGCTGCGCGACCTCGCCGCCCGGATCGTCGAGAACGCGAGCCGTCAGCGCAGGTAACCCGGCAAGCACCGTCAGCAGGTCAGCAGGCCGAAAGCCTGCTTGGCGGCGAGGACCCGCTGCGCCGCGGCGTCCACTAGGGCGCGGAACGACGGAGACGAGGACGCCTTCGCGAGCACCGCCGCGGCCATCGTCTGCGCCGGCGCCAGCGACTGCGAGGTGATCATGTCACCGCCCGCCGTCAGGAACGAGATCGCCCGCGTCGCCGCCGGGATCGACTGCACGGCGAGGGCGTCCCCCAGGTCGTCGGACATGATCACGCCGCCGAAGCCGAGGCCCGACCCCGACCCGGACCGCACCAGCTGCATCACCGTGGGCGAGAACACCGCCAGCTGAGTGCGGTCGATCAGCGTGTAGGTGGCCAGGGCCACCATGACGAACGGCACTCCCGCGACCACCGCCGCCCGGAACGACCCGAGGTCAGGATCGTTCGGCGTGGTGACGTTATCGACCACGTCGGCGGTGAAGTCGGTGTTCCCGGTCACCCGGCCGAGCCCGGGGAAATGCTTGGCCGACGTCGCTACCCCGGCTGAGGCCATCCCGGTGATGAACGCCGCCCCGTGCGCCCCGTTGCCCGCCGGCGTGGAGCCGAACTGCCTGTCCAGCGCCCCGATCGGCGCGTTCGACGCGGCCGTGGCGGCCGGCACCACATCCATCACCGGCGCCAGGTCGAAATTCACCCCGGCGGCGCGCAGCTCGCGCGCCCAGCCGGCCGCCGCGGAGCGGAGCGTCGCCGTCGACCAGGTGCCCTGGGTCAGCGCGGAAGGCATCACGGAGAAGCCGGGCCCGGTCAGCTGCTGGACCTGGCCGCCCTCCTGGTTGGCGGCGATGAACATCCGTACGCCGCCGTCGTTCGCGGTGCCCAGCGACTGCATGTGCGCGGTCGCGGCGGCCAGCGCCGTGACGCCTTCCGACGTCGAGTAGAGCAGCAGCGACCCGAAGTGGTACTGCTGCAGCGCCGCCGTCGTCTGCGGCCCGGCGATGTCGTCCGTCACGCCGACGAGGAACAGCTGGCCGACCCGCTGCGCCTCCGTCAGCCGCCCGAACACCTGGGCCGCGCAGGACACCGTCGGCGAGGGGGACGCCGGCGACGGGGACGCCGTGGCGGGCGGGCTCGTCACGGCCGACGGGTGGAGCGACGAGGCGGACGGCGTGGCTGGAGCCGCCGGCGAGCTGCACCCCGCGGTCACCGCGAGCGCGGCCCCGACCGCGACCGCGCACGTCACAAACGTCCGCGCGCGCGGTCGAGCCCGATCCCAGTGCACGGGACGACTCTAGTGGCATCGCAGGTAAGACGTATCCCAGAGGTTGTGGTGGCTGCCAGGTTGCAAACGGGTATTTAAGAGCATTATCCGGAACGGCCTCGTGGTGACCGTCGCGGCCGCAAGCTCTACTGCCGGGAGGGCGATGATGCGCTTCGGGGTCTTCGACCACAACGACGCCTCGGGGCGGCCGGCCACGCAGCAGCTGGCCGAGCGGCTCGCGCTGGTCGCGGAGTATGAGCGGCTGGGCTACTACGCCTACCACATGGCCGAGCACCACGGCACTCCGCTCGGCATCACCCCGTCCCCGCACCTGATGCTGGCGGCGGCGTCGCAGCGCACGTCGGTCATCCGGCTCGGCACGCTGATCTCGATCCTGCCGCTGTACCACCCGATGCGCGTGATCGAGGAGGCGTGTACCCTGGACCAGCTCACCGGCGGGCGGCTCGACCTCGGCGTCGGGCGCGGCATCTCGCCGATCGAGACCGGATTCCACGGCGTGCCAGGAGAAGAGACGCAAGAGCGGTTCGACGAGGCGTTCGCCGTGCTGCGGATGGGCCTGTCCGGCGCGACCTCCGTGGACTTCCACGGGAAGTACTACGACATCACGAACGCGCCGGTGGTGACCCAGCCGGTGCAGGACCCGGTGCCGCTGTGGTACGGGACGCGGACCCTGGAGAAGGCGCGCTGGTGCGCGCGGCTCGGCATGCCGATGATGGCGCTGGTGCCGTCGCGCGCGGTGCGGCCGCTGACCGACGCGTACCGGGCGGAGTGGGCCACGCTTGGCCGCGCGGAGGCCGACGCGCCGCCGCTCGGGATTACCCGCTCTGTCGTCGTCGCCCCGACGAACGAGGAGGCGATGAAGATCGCCAACCGGGCGTTCACCGGGTTCGTGGCGAATTTCGAGTCGCTGTGGAAGCGGTACGACCTGCCGCACCCGCCGGTCCTGCCGGCGGACACCTACGAGGAAATCCACGCGACCGGGCACTTCTACGCGGGCGACCCGGCGGGCGCCCGCGACTGGG
>Ga0335072_10011808_pt1 | contig 12499 bp, 9 predicted proteins | sample Lox_Sample_21_FD_206725 | JGI IMG/M metagenome (GOLD analysis project Ga0335072, IMG submission 206725) | Soil microbial communities from Loxahatchee National Wildlife Refuge, Florida, United States - Lox_Sample_2.1 | ecosystem: Environmental > Terrestrial > Soil > Wetlands | place: USA: Florida...
CTGGGGAGAATTAGCCATAGTTTGCCCCGTGCTCCTCTGTGTTCCTTGGAGTAACGCTTTGCTCATCCCCTAATCAAAAGCTGCCTCCAACCCGGTGACCTCCGGACTCCCCAGAACCTCGGCGGTCGCCACGCGATCTCTGCCTTCCCGTTTCGCCTGATACAGCGCAGCATCCGCCGCTTTGATCAACTCCTCGACCGAAGTTCCGTGTTGCGGAAGCCTCGCCACCCCAGCTGAAACCGTGACTTTGCCGAGCGTCTGTCCGTGATGGAGCAGGTTGAGTTCATGGAGTTTCGAACGAATATGCTCGGCGCGGGCACGACAGGTCTTCAAATCGGCCATGGGAACGATGATCAGAAACTCCTCCCCTCCATATCGGCAGACGATGTCCTCAGCGCGAACGCTCTTGAGCAGAACGGTTGCCGTTTCGCGCAGCACCGTGTCCCCGGCATCATGGCCATACTTGTCGTTGAATTCCTTGAAGTGGTCGAGATCGAGCATGATCACGCCGAGCCCTTGCTCGGCCCGGACGGCACGCCGCGTTTCACGCTCGAGGCTGTCTTCCAGGTATCGCCGATTGTAGAGATGCGTCAGTCCATCGCGAATCGATTCCTCCTGCAGCCGAGCGTTGGCGGCAAGCAAAGCGGCGGTATGCTGCTTGACCTGCTCTTCCAACAACTGTTGCGTGTGCATTTGATCATCGATGTCGGTACAGGTGCCAAACCATTTGATCATCGCCCCGGAAGCATCGCGCAGTGGCACGGCCCGATCCAGATACCAGCGATAGCCCTGGGCGGCATCGCGCAAGCGATATTCGATGGCGAAGGCTTCGCCGCTTCGCAGCGACTGTTTCCATTTCTGTTGACAGATGTCCCGATCATCGGGATGAACCGCCTCCATCCAGCCGCTGCCCAGGCTGCCCTCGACCGGCATCCCGGTCATTTCATACCAGCGCCTGTTGATGTAGGTGGTGAGGCCTTCAGGATCGGTCGTCCACACAATCTGCGGAATCGCTTCCGCTAGCGTGCGAAATTGGATTTCTGCGTCATGTGCCGCGCTGGCAATCGCGTGCTCCGATTCAAGCATCCCCTCTAGAATTGAGGCGGTGATGGTTCCGGTCAGAATCAGCAAAACCGTCCCCGTGATGGCAACGACGCCCAGCCAGGAGCGGTCCATGGTGTATCTGAGATCGACGGCGAGGTTTGCGGGATGGAATCGGACGCTGGCCAGGCTCATGTAAGGCAGCGCCGCAATCGCGCTTCCCAGAACGACGGCTCCCATGAGCTTTCCGGAAACCTGAGCGCGCCGGCGATACAAAACCGAAAAAACCAGAACCAGCACCAGCAGGAAAATCACGATCGCGAACCCAGTGGAGATGATCGTCAAGGCCCAGCGATGTTCGATCCTCGCGGGCAGACGCATGGCCGCGACGTCGATAAGAGGAATCGCAGCCATTCCGGCGCCGACTACAATGCTGGCCGTAACAGCGATCCCGATTCCTCTTCGTTCCTGGCTGGCCGCGGATAATCCCATCATGGGCAGGAAAATCGCCACCAGCAGCGCCAGAACGACGGTGGGATAGTGGTAATGGATCGGAACTGGCAACTGAAACGCCAGCAGGGCGACGTAGTCCGACGCCCACAGACCGATGCCCATTGCCGCGCCGCCGCATATCAGCCAGATCGAGCGGACCCGACCGCGCGCCGCCATGATCCGCTCAGTCAGCTCAAATCCGGCGTAACACATCGCCAGAGACGGCAGGGCGCCCAGGAAAACCAAGCCTGCGTCGTACGAACCCGTCAATAGCGGAAGATCAGACGTAACACCACCCCATGCACAGACGCATCCCGCACCGCCGCGCGGCTCGGTACTTCTTCTATATCGGCACAAACCTCGTCCTCTGTGATTGGGAATCTCTTAGATAGCGTGCATCTCGGGCGAGAAGGAAATTGCCGAGAAAAGAGGAGAAGAAAAAGACGTCTCGTTGGAGAGGTCTCGCAAGCTATAGAAGTGTAGAAGAAGGGTTACTGTTGCGAACTTACCGGGACGGTGCTGACCGGCCCAGCTTCGGGCGACAGCCCATGTCTCGCAATAAAGAAATTGTGATCGTACATGTCGCGGTACATGCGCCCGGCAATTTCGGCCGCCTTGGGACCAAACGTCGGACGTCCACCTTCCAGAAAAACGACGACCACGATGCGGCCAACGTTGGTGTTGGCGTAGGACGCAAACCATCCGAAGCGGGTTCCTTCATGGGAGCAGGTCCCGGTCTTGCCCAGAATCTCTTCTTCATTGAAGTTCAGACGCAGGCTGCGGGCCGTCCCGTACTGGACCGCCCCGGCCATGCCATCGGAGATTTCCGGGATCAGCGGAGCAATATCCAGCTGCCGCTTGATCCGCGGCTGAAAATCAGCCACCTGCTCCGGAGTCGTCGGATGCTGCAGGTAATACAATGTTCCGCCGTTGGCGATGGCCGAAATCATGGCGCCCAGTTGCAGCGGGGTCATCGAAACACCTTCCCCGAATGAGCACATTTTGCCCACGCCGCCCAGCTTTTCCGGAATCACTTCCTCGGGATACGTTCCCAATTGTTCGCCAGGAATTTCATAGCCGGCCAGTTCGCCCAGCCCGTATTCATGCGCGTAGTACGCGACTTTTTCGAACCCTAGCTTGCGGCCGAGCGCTTCGAAATAAGCGTTATTCGAATGCGCCAGCGCGGTGGTCAGATTCATCCGGTAATTGCCGCCGAGCGAAACTCGTGTCTCCTTCGAGATCAGTCCTTCACTCAGCGCGGCCAACGCGACCGAAAGCTTGATGGTCGAGCACGGCTGCGCGCCGCTGGAGAGGGCCAGCTTCTGATTGACCATGGCGAGAATGCGTCCACTCGTGGGCTCGATCGCCACCACCGTGCCGTTCATGTTGCCCAGCGCATCCACCGCAGCCTGGCGAACGACCGGATCTTCCCCGCCGGTAACATCTCCCACGCCAATATCTTCCGCAAACGAGCTCATGTTGAAGCGCTCGTAATAACGCCGCCGCCGAACTCTCGCCGAGGCAGTCGTCAGGTGCGCGCTGCGGCTCCGCGCCAGGTGATGAATTCGCCGTCGCGTGTGGGGAGCTTCATTGACTTTTTGTGACTTCGATTTCGCAGTTGTATGGGTGTTGATGTGTGCGGCATAACTCGCACCTGCGAATAAGAAAAGAGCGACAAATCCCAGGAAAAGACGAAGTGCCTTCAACATCTTCTTGACCACTCCCCGAGAAAGCTAACAGCGTTGGATGCACGAAGCGGGCCAGCGGGCAGTAACCGCAACCCATTATGCCTCAACTTCCTGATCGTACGAGACTTAGATAATTTCTGGCAATGACAAAGTTTAGATCGCGTGCAACATTAATTTTGCTTTAAACCACTTCGGAACAAGAACATACGCGGGTATTACTTCAGTTCTAACTCTTTCGGTAATGCGTTACCAAGTTACTGGAAAGGTACTTCCCAGGGTGAAACGCTTTGCACATGGCAAATCGTCCTCACATCACTTCGTTGCGCTTCCGCAGGAATGCCGGCACATCCAGATCGTCCTGCTCAAAGTTCGCGGGCATATTTGTCAGTACACCGGTCCGCATCATGTCTAGCGAAGAATTGTCCATCGGGACGGCCTCGATCTCTCGATCTGAAACCATCATGGGGGCTGGAACGCCGCTCATGCCGTCGGTGGCGGAAACAGGCGCCGACATAATATGTTCCGGCACGTCAGGGACAGGTTCGCGCGAATCCGAGCTCTCGGGAAACTCCATGGCGTTGTCGTGGGCAGCGGCAAACGAATTGGGTCTTTGCTGATGCACACGCCGCCCCCCAGGAATCTCGCGAAATCCGGTGGCAATCACCGTGATCTTCACTCCGTCTTTCATCTTCTCGTCGAGCACCGCGCCGAAAATGATGTTCGCATCCTCGTGCGCCGCGCTCTGGATGATCGAGCAGGCCTGCTGCACTTCGGATAGTTTCAGCGAAGAAGCCCCGGTAATGTTGATCAAAATTCCGCGCGCGCCATCGATCGCTCCGGCTTCGAGCAGCGGCGACGCGATCGCGCGCTGCGCCGCCTCCACCGTGCGTCTCGCGCCGCAGGCCGAGGCGGTGCCCATCACCGCATAACCCATGCCCGACATGATCGTCTTCACATCGGCAAAGTCACGGTTGATGATCCCGGGGATCGTGATAATGTCGGAAATCCCCTGCACTCCTTGCCGCAGAATGTCGTCAGCAATGCGGAAGGATTCGAAAAAGCCGGCGTCTTCGGCAACCGCCAGGAGCTTTTCGTTGGGGATAACAATTGTCGTGTCCACCGATTCCATCAACTCCGATATGCCGCGCTCCGCCTGCTGCATCCGGCGCTTACCTTCGAAAGAGAATGGTTTGGTCACCACCGCGACGGTTAGCGCGCCCATCTCGCAAGCCAGCGACGCGATGATCGGAGCTGCGCCGGTGCCCGTCCCGCCGCCGAGCCCGGTGGTCACGAAAACCATGTCGGCGCCTTCAAGCGCTTCGATGATCTTGTCGGAATCTTCGAGCGCGGCTTTGCGGCCGACCTCCGGATTCGCACCCGCGCCCAGTCCGTTGGTCAGCTTCACACCCAACTGCAACTTCACCGGGGCACGCGACATGCGCAACGCCTGCAGGTCGGTGTTAGCGACGATGAATTCAATGCCCTCCACCCCGGCATCGATCATACGGTTGACCGCGTTCCCGCCGCCGCCGCCCACCCCGATGACTTTGATCTTCGCGTCGTTCTTGGGCTCTTCATTAAAGCTGATGCGAATGGACTCTTTGTTCATATGTCTCCGCCTGGTTTAGATTTCCGTTAGCCCCTTGCTGCCTCGCTCTCGTCCAGAAGTTGCCAGTACCCGGCGCCGGTAACAGCCTTCCCCAGTCAGGTTTGACGGGCAACCGGCAACTGTTCTCACGCTCCCACCAACATTGCCTTCAATCTCATCCCGAAGCCGTTTTCCTGCAATCCGCGAGCAATGCGCGCACGCTGTCCGTAATTGATCATGCCCAGCACGGTCGCGAACTCCGGCTCCGACAGCGTCGACGGCATTTTCGGCAGCGGTGCCGGCCACGACAGACGTACCGCCCGCCGCAGCACCGACTCCGCCACGTCGAAAATTCCCGGCAGTCGTGAGGCGCCTCCGGTAAGCACAATGCCGGCGATGCAGACGTCATACATTCCGCTCTGCCGCAACAGGTCGCGCATCATTTCGAAAAGCTCGCGCGCGCGCGGCTCCAGAATCTCCGCCGCCAGCCGCTGCCGCAACAGTCTGGAAGGCCGATCTCCCACTGAAGGAACTTCCACCTCGTTGCCTTCTGGAATGAGCGTCACAATGGCATTCCCATAAACCTTCTTGATCTTCTCAGCTTCGGAAAGCGGAGTACACAAGCCGACGGACAAGTCGCTGGTGAAATGATCCCCGCCCACCGGAATCACTCCGGTATGCGCCACCGCGCCCTGCTGAAAAACGATCAGTTCGGTTGATCCCGCTCCGATATCAGCAAGGCAAACCCCGAGCTCCCGTTCGTCGGCACGGAGCACGGAATCAGCCGCAGCGAGAGGCTCGAACACGGTGTCGTCCACGTGCACGCCGGCCTTGTTCACCGCCGTGATGACGTTCTGGGTCGCGCTGGTCGCAGCTGTCACCATGTGGACCCGGACCTCAAGCCGCGCCGCCATCATGCCCAGCGGATCATGGACTCCCGCTTGATCGTCGAGAATGAATTCCTGCGGCAGCAGATGCAAAATCTCGCGATCGGCGGGCAGCGGAATCGCGCGCGCGCGTTCCACGGCCTGCTTGATTTCATCGCGCCCGATCTCCCGTGGACGCGTCCCCAGACTGATGCCCCCATGGGTATTCAAGCCGCGCACATGCGCCCCGCCGATGCCGAGGATGGCGTGCTCAATCGCGGCACCCGCACTATTTTCCGCGGCTTCGACGGCTTTCTGGATCGACGCGACCGCCTTGTCGAGTTCGACGATCACTCCCTTGCGCGATCCGCGCGACTCCGCCACTCCATGCCCGCGATAGCGCAGGCCGTGCTCGCCGATCTCCGCCATCAGCGCGCAGGTTTTCGAGCTACCTACATCAATCGCCGTTAAGAAACTTCCCTGCTGATTCGCCATGCGTTATGAGTTCCTTGCCAAAACTGCCGAAATTAACTCGTCCCCCCGCCTGCTGCTTGCTTCACGATCGCTGGACTCGGTTTCGGAATCCTCGCCACCGGCGGCGCTGATGGCGACGTCCTGCCCGCACTGCCTCCCTGCCCTTGCGCCTTCGCTGTGGCGTGTGGCGCGAACACTCCTGTCCGCGCTTTCCTCACAATCCTCTTCGCAACCGGTTTTTGGGACTTAGCCGCATTCTTCTTCGCCTTGCTCCGCAGAGGCGCCGTTTTTTTCTTCGCAGCCGCCTTCGGATTCAGGGTCTGCTGGGATAATTCGAAAGCCGGTTTGGGAACCGCTCGGTCGCGGGGCTCGATCTTGCTGACCAGCGCGGCCGGCTTCACTCCCGCTGCCATCGCAGCCTTGGCCGCCATAGCGGTCAGCGCGGGCATCTTCGGCCTTCCCTCCATGTCCGGATTGACGATCACCTGGTTGTCGTAGCGAAGATTGACCGACTCCAACTTTTGAAATTGCTGCCGCCACTCACGCGCGTGAGTGACGTAAATTTTGTAGCGCTTCAGATAATCCGACGATCCCAGTTCGAGCAACACGTCCCCAGCGGGGTCATTCACCCGCACCTTCAGATCGTCGAGATCCGATAAATCGACTTCGCTGAGATCCTGCGAATAATGCGCTCCGTCGGAATCCAATTGCCCGATCAGATCGTTGTAGGCCTTCATCCGCGGAGCTCGCGTGGAAAGCGGCTCACCCGGATTCATCCCCGCGATGACCGGGAACGAGTACTTGTGATTGTGCGGCAACTCCATCAGCGTGCCGCCCGCGTCGATCAGAGAGATATGCGATCCGACACGGGCAAATGCCACGGGCGTGCGCTCGTGAATTTCCACTCGCAGCCGGTTGGGCACAAAGCGCATGACGCTCGCCGACTCAACCCAGGGAATCTGTTCCAGCTGCGCCTTCTGCTGCCGGAGAGGAATGAAGAAAATATTGCGGCCAATATCGCCGCCCATGACTTCCAGGACCTGACCCCGCGTCACATTCTGCGTGCCCGCGATTTCAATGTCATCGCTCGAGTTCAGCCGGAAGCGCCACGAGTGCTCACCGTAGCTGTACAAGCCTCCAAACGCGAGCGCGCTCGCGCCCAGCACGGCCACGGCGGCGGAAGCCCAAATCAATCCATGTGCGGTCTTTTTGGGAAGGGAGCTGCGGCGGGCGGAAACACGCTTCTGCGCCCGCAGGAAGGGAGATTCCTGATCCGCGTCGAGATCCACCAGACGGGCATCATCCAGCTTCTCGCACGCCGACTCGCCATGCGCATCGTCATACGCCGCGTGATCATGGGAATGCGCGGCGCGCCCGGGCGCGTATAAGTCTTCCTGCAGGATGGTGGGGCTCGATTTCCGCGCCATCAAATCAGGTTGTCGTCAGGAATCGCTGAGCCTCTTCAATATAGCGGCAATCCTCGACCGGAGATAGACAAAAAATTATTCCTTTTGCACAGACAGGAATCGCATTGGACACGGGCACGATCGAGCCATGCCCGGATTTCGTCGTGAGACCGGGAAAAAACAAACGACGCCCGAAAAAGGCGTCGCTTGGGAATTGTTGAGTGCACGCTCTTCGCCCCAAGGGGCGACATCTGTTAGCCCCGGGGAATAACCCCTCGCAAAGGCCCCACCCGGCAGCGAGTCCGGGAGTCGCCGCACAAGTTCTAACACCCGAGGCGCCAAGGCAGTCTAGTGGTCCGGGCCCCCGATGGTGTACCCGATCGACGCGCCGACGCGGATGATGTTGCTCGAACTGAAAGTATCCGTGTTGCCGACGATGTAGTAATAGTGAAATTCGGGCCGGATGAACAAAGCGTGCCAAAAGTAATACCGCAGCCCGGCGCCGCCATCGATCAGGAAATGGTTAGTGCTGGTATAGCAGGCGCCAAAATAGACGCAGTTGGTGTTGTACGTGTACCCATAAAACCGGGTGCTTTGCCAGCCAATGCCGCCAAACACGTCCGCGCCAAGCTTCTTGCTGATGTTGGGCTGATACACGCCGTTGAAGTCGAACAGAATCGGCCGGTAGGGTTGGCCCGCCTGTCCGGTCGCGCCCGACCCCTGGTAGGCGCCCTGACCGCCTCGCCAAGCCACGTCAAACGCCGCACCCAATCGCTGATGGAAGATCACGTCTCCGCCGAGGTTGATATACAGGCCGCCCTTTTCCGGGCAGACGTAATTTCCTCCTGCACCTCCGAAGTAGCCGCAGGTGCTGTTGCTCGGCGAGGTGACCGTCCCGAAGCCGATCATGGCATCACCTTGCTGGGCGGCGGCAAAACTGGCAACCAACAGAAACGAAACAGCACTCGCGAGGAACGCAAGCTTTCTCAAAGGACCTCCTATGTGTTTCGTGCTTAATCGCAAAATTTCACTAGACGCTGAAGGCTTTAGATGCAAATTTAGGCGCCAGCGTTCATCATAGTTTGCCGGGATGTAATTTCAAAATCTATCGGGAGACGACTCACTTTGTATCGATCTTCCCTTCTCAGGGCAAAAGCGCGAACCCAAGCGCCCTAAACCCGGAATGCGGCAACAAGTTGCGTCAACTTCACTAGCGTTTGGAAGAAAAACCGCCTCCGCTCCTGCCGCCGAAAAGGTGATCCACGGCGATCGGACCCGCGCCGAAAAAGATTAACGCGAAGGCAATCGCTGCCAGGGCAAGAGGAAATTCAAATCCACTTCGGTTCTGGCCTATCAGCCCGTTCTTCCAATGAATTTTCCAGATCGCGACCGACATATCAATACAAATTGCCAGAGCCGCCGGGCGAGTCAAAAACCCGAGAATCAGCAGCAGGCCTCCGGCGAACTCAGCGAAGGAGGAGACATACCCCAGCCAGGCAGGAAGCCCGAGGCTGGCCACAACTTGCGCATGATGGTGCAGGCCTCCGAACACTTTCGTATACCCGTGGGCCACCATAATGACGCCAAGAGCGAGACGCAAGACCAACAGAGCCAGGGGATGCAGACGATCAAGGAAGCGCAAGTCGATCTCCGAAACCGAGATGAGTAGCTTATTCCAAGCAAACAGAAGTTAACAGTGAAACGCCAGATACGGCCCGCCAAGACGTTAAAGGATCTTTCATCCTTCGCGCGGTGGTTGCGCAAAAAGTGGGATTTCCGCCGCGTGCAGGAGTCAGAAAAAATAAAAGGAGCGCAACTCCTACTTCGTCCCTTCAAACTCAGTCCACGTGTGCGAATCCATATCCCGCAATAGATCCTTTTCCCAGTTGAATTCCGGATGCGACTGCAGATGGGCCGCCGCTTTGAAATCAAGGCCACAGGCGTGACCGGCCGCCGCGACTAACTCCATCTTCGCCGCCATAGCCGCTGTCGTAGCTTTATTCTGCACCGCGCCGGCGGTCCCAAACGGAGGCTCCCACGAAGCTGACCCCCGCGGTGAAAGATCGACGTGTCCACAAAGCGTCCGTTCGTCCGGATCCACTTTCTTCTCGTAAGTATCGTAGTGGTCGCTCTCGAACTTCTCCGCCGCCGCCAGATCGATGTTCCCCTTGTACTGCGCCATCAGCTGCTCCCACCGGATATGCCGGGCATTCGCGCTGAGGCTTGCATTGTGCACGTCGTAATCCGTCTCTTCGCGCGTAAGCTTTTCATTGATCGGAAAATTCGAGCTCACAAAGTAGCCGTCTGTCTTGCGTTCCAGCGTAACGTTCTTCAGGCCCAACTCGAGGCTGGCGATTTCATTCCTGTTGATGTCGGCCACGAGCCAGTCATTCGCGTACCCGCCGTTGTTCCCCTCTTTCATGATGCGGGCAAAGTCGTCGATCGACTGCGAATACTGCATCGCCTTCCGCGCCCGCACAAACTCGGGAATGCCGTTGGCATCATAGCCAAAAAATCCGCTGATGGTGGTCTCCGTAATGACGATGCCCGCCGAGTTGATGCCGAAATCGTCGCCGCTATGAATGAATCCCGGTAACGCATCCATGATGAAGTGAAAACCATTGCTGGGCGTGACATCCAGCAGAATGGTCCAGCGTGAGCCATCCAGATAAGACGACCAGTTGTTGTGCGCGATTACGACTCGCCCGTCTTTCGTGTAGCTGCCCGTGGCCACGAATGCGCTGCAATGATCCCCGGCCGGCGCCGGTACCGCCGCCGCCTTCACTCCATGCTCTTTATCGTATTCCCGGACGTAGTAACCCCACTCCTCGGAGCCATTCAGCGCGACCACATCCCACAGATCGAGTTTCAGGCCTGCGGCATTCGCGCCGTCGGCAATGCCCTGCATTTCCTCGCGATATTCGGCCTCGATGTGGGGCCACATCATGTTCTGCGCGGCATCGCGAAAGAACTGCCAGTCTTTCTTTTCATCATGCGTCAGCAGGAGTTGCTCGACTTTCAGCGTGTCTTCGATCTCCGGAGCCAGCAAGTATCCCTGCTGGAAGCCGATCTGCGAGGGAGTGCCCGCGAGATGAACGTACGTCCACCCATTCTCTGCCGGACGCCGGAATGCGCCCGCCAGCCGCGGATCATTCGCGGCGTCCTGCACCGTCTTCGATTTCGACCTGCCATTGGCCCCCAATGTGGCGGCGCAGACAACAGCCAACAGCAACGGCGTGAATGCTCGAGTGAAGCGGGACATGTGAACCCCCATCGGCGGACAAACGAGAATAGATGAAGGGTATGGTATCAGAAGGCCGCAACGGCGCGGGAACGCAAGCAGAGCGTCGTTCAGGAAATGGATTTCGGCGCAGGTGCTGCTTTGGCCACTATTGTCAACTGCATCCCCCGCTATAAGCCACCGGCCCTGGCATTCGGTTCGCCATCGAGGGCTTACCCACCGCCTGCACGAACAATTGCGTCGTTCCCGATGGCACCGACGCGCTGCATAGATCCACGGAATGTGTCCCCGGCTGTACTTGCGCAATCTGTTGCAGAGTGTTCCCGTTAGGGCTGGCATAGACGGCGTAATGATCGATCGTGCTCTCGTCCCCGCTGATCGTCCATTCCAGCGTGGTGCCCGACAGCGAAGCGTTGAGCGAGAAGCAATTGTCAATCCCCGATTCGATCTCCGTTCCCTCTTCGTAGTCGTTCCAGGTCACCAGCTGAAGATAGGGCAACTGCTTCTGCGCGCTATACAAGCTGTTGATCTGTGCAAACGTCTGCAGCCAGGTCTGACCGCATTGCTGGTCCATCACTCGGTCCGAGCTCCACGATGCCAGCGTGTCGTTGAAGCCTTTGTAAGTCGCGCCCACGGTTTCGAGGTTCGAGAACGCCATGCCGGTGTCATAAAAATTCTGCAGGTAGCCCAGACCGTAGTCTCCGGCCGTAGGCATCACCCACGAATAGCTGCCATCGCTGAGCGGGTGAGTGAATCCATCGTTATCCTGAAACAGATAACGAGGCGGCGTCGACAGCGCCGCATTCACCGCACTCCAGTCGATCTGATACTGCAGATCGATGTTGAAGTCTGTCACCACCGGCTGGCCGTTGATCTTCATGTAGGCGCTGGATCCGAAATACTTCTGCTCCGCGTATTGCATCACTTGGATCAGCGTTTGCTGCGGCGAGCCGCCCGACGCACTCGCTCCGATCGCGCCCGCGTCCACCATAATCGCGAACTGAAATCCCGGATGCTGCTCGGCTTGCTGCATCACCAGCTGCGTGGCCTGGTCGATCGCGTTATTGGGACCGTACCAATCAATGATCACGCCATCGAAGCCGCGGCTGACCATGTCGTTGATCTGGTTCTGCACCTGCGTGGCATTGTTGGACGTGTATCCCACATTCATGTGATCCGACTGCCCGAACCACAGCAGATATTGCGCAAATACCTTGGTGGTCGCGCCGGAATACAGCAGCGTGTGGATATTCACCTTGCTGACATTATTCGCCCCCAGGTTGCCGTTGCTCTGGGCCGTGAAGCTATTCGCGGCGCTGGTGTTGTTCCCGCTTTCGGCGCTGAGAGGAACGGGGCTGCTGGCCGAAGCACCCGAGGAAGAGCCGCCGGACCCAGAGCCGGAAGAGCCCGCGCTCGCTCCAGTCGCGGGGTGGCCCGCTCCGCATCCGGCCAGCACAAAGGCCAGCACAAAGTTGAACGACAGAACTGCAGCAAATTGTTTACGACGCATGTTTCCTCGGGAGCGGAGTGAGGAATGACCAGTTGGGGGTTTCCTGCCGGATCACTCTCGGGTCGAGCTAAAGCCACATCGAGGACGCAAGATTTGCGGTGTATTTCCTGGACTGGCTGGGTCTGCCTGGGATTTGCATCGAGGTTATGCGCCAGTCGCCGTGAGGGGTAGATTGCGGGGGTTTAGGTACCTC
>Ga0335072_10011809_pt1 | contig 12498 bp, 7 predicted proteins | sample Lox_Sample_21_FD_206725 | JGI IMG/M metagenome (GOLD analysis project Ga0335072, IMG submission 206725) | Soil microbial communities from Loxahatchee National Wildlife Refuge, Florida, United States - Lox_Sample_2.1 | ecosystem: Environmental > Terrestrial > Soil > Wetlands | place: USA: Florida...
CCGACGACCCACTACATGATGGGCGGCGTCCGAGTGGATGCCGATTCGCAAATGTCGGATGTGCCGGGATTGTTTGCGGCGGGAGAATGCGCTGCGGGCTTGCATGGCGCCAATCGGCTGGGAGGGAATTCGCTTTCCGATCTACTGGTGTTCGGCCAGCGCGCGGGGGAACATGCCGCCAAGTTCGCGAAAGAAAACTCGTTGGGCGCCGTCAAGGATGACGAACTCGCAGCAGCGGAAAAATGGGCGCTTCGGCCCTTCGAGCACAACGGCTCCGAGAATCCGTACATCCTGCAACACAAGCTTCAGGACATCATGCAAGACCTGGTCGGGATCGTTCGTCAGGAAGACGAGATGAGACAGGCGCTGGAACGCATCCGCGAACTGGAAGCTGCGAGCGATGCTGTTAGCGTCGACGGCAATCGCGAATACAACGCCGGCTGGCACACCGCACTCGATCTGCACAACCTGCTGACGGTCTCGGAACTCGTGACGCGCGCCGCCTTGGACAGAAAGGAAAGCCGCGGCGCCCATTTCCGCGATGACTTTCCGGCCAAGGACGAACAGGCGGGAAAATTCAATACCGTCGTGCGGAAAGGGCCGAATGGAGAAGCGCAGCTCGCGCGCGAACCCATCCCGCCCGTGCGAGAAGACCTGAAGCAGATCATCGAGGAGATGAAGTAATGGCGACCGCAACGTTCCGCATCTGGCGCGGCGAAAAGGGACAGGGGAAGTTCCAGAGTTATCCGGCTGAAATCTCGACCGGCATGGTGGTCCTCGACGCAGTTCACCAGATCCAGGCGGAGCTTGCCGGCGATCTTGCCGTGCGCTGGAATTGCAAGGCGGGAAAGTGCGGCTCGTGTTCCGCGGAAATCAACGGCATGCCGAAACTGATGTGCATGACCCGGCTGAACTCGTTGCCGCTCGACAAGCCAGTGACGATCGAGCCCATGAAGGCGTTCCCTCATATCAAGGACCTGGTCACTGACGTCTCGTGGAATTACGCGGTCAAGCAGCGCATCCCGAAATTCCAGCCGCGGAAACCCGACGCCCAAGATGGCACGTGGCGCATCGCGCCCGAGGACGTCGATCGCGTGCAGGAATTCCGCAAATGCATCGAGTGCTTTTTATGTCAGGATGTTTGCCACGTGCTGCGCGATCACCACATGCACGAGCAATTCATCGGGCCGCGATTTCTTGTGTACACCGCAGCCCTGGAGATGCATCCTTTAGACGTGGGCGACCGCGTAGCGGACCTGCGCAAGCAGTTCGGTGTAGGCTTGTGCAACATCACGAAGTGCTGTACGAAGGTGTGTCCTGAGAGTATTACGATTACCGACAACGCGATTATTCCGTTGAAGGAACGAGTGGTGGACCGGTTCTTTGACCCGATCTCACGATTGTTTCGCGTTTTCAGTCCAACGAAAGCATAGGAGGTTTTTATGCATTTCGAACTCAAGTCCATTTCGGTGGATAGCGTTCCCGAAGCGCTCGCCAAGGTGGAGCGTTATCGGCTGCTGAATGAACCGGCCCTGGCGGAAAGCATCTGCCTTGACATTCTGGCTGCCGTGCCCGATCACCAGCAGGCACTCATCGCGCTGCTGCTGGCGCGGACCGATCAATTCCACTCCTCGCACGTGCAGCCGAAAGCAGCCCTGGAGGTTCTGGCGCAAATCAGGGGCGACTACGAGCAGGCCTATTATGCGGGCATCGTCTGGGAGCGCCTGGGACATGCGCGGATGCGCCAAGGCGATCCCGGTGCCCGGATTTCTGCCTATCACGCGCTGCGCGATGCGATGGGTCACTACGACCGAGCCATGAAACTCGCACCGGCTGGGAACGACGAATCGGTCCTGCGCTGGAACACCTGCGCCCGCACGCTCATGCAGAATCCGGACGTTCAACCCTCGCCTGAGCACGATCCGCAGGCATGGCTGAGCGACGAAGCGGGTTCCAGAATCGCCGACGCGTAAACATGGACCGCATTCCTCAGATTCCGCCGGCATTCCAAATGCGGTTGTCGGGAGCGCTCATTGCGTGGAGTGGCAGTCTGCTGTGATCGGTAAGTCGATTGTGGCTTCGCGGAGTGCTGAATGAATGTCAGATCGGGGCGCGTTCAGCAAATCCGCGCCAATCAGCGTCTCCGCAGCCACAGCAGGGTGCCGCTTACCAGAGCCAGAGACACTGCACCAACAACGGCACGCTTCATCGATCTTCGCTGGCCTGCTCTCCTTCTGGAGACAATCTCGGTTTCCGGATACATCTGGGAAACCCCGTCACCTTGGCGCATTGCGAGCTGCATCACTTCGGCGAGGTGCAGCGCGTGACGCGGCGTGTCCTGCTGGATTTGCTCGCGGCAACTGAAGCCGTCGGCCATCACCAGGGTGGAAATCCCTGTCCTGCGTAACGCCGGGAACAGCGCTCGTTCGCCGCATTTCAGCGAGACGTCGTACTTATCTTCTTCGAACCCAAACGACCCGGCCATACCGCAACAGCCTGCATTCAGCATCTCGAAGTCGAGCCCCATCTTCTTCATCACTGCTTCATCGTCATAGAGCCGCATGATTGCCTTGTGATGACAATGCGCCTGCACGACGGCCTTGCGCCTCAGCTTAGGCGGATCGTAGTCCTTTACCTGCTTCTCCAGAAACTCGGCCAGCGTGAAGGTGTTCTCCATCAGCCGGTGTGCCCGGCGCGATTTCGGCATCAGGCCGTTCAGTTCGTCGCGAAACACCGCACAGCAACTTGGCTCCAGCATAACCATCGGCGTACCGCCATCGATGTCATCGGCGAGGGTTTCCAGAATTCGGTTGAGGTAGTTTTTTGCGCGATCCAGAAAGCCGTAGTCGTAGAGCGGACGTCCGCAACAGAGATGTTGCATCGGGACCTTCACCTGATATCCGGCGTGCTCCAATACCTCGACGGCGGCCTGCGCGGTCTCCGGAAGAAAGTAATTGTTGAAAGTGTCGGGCCAGAGGATTACGGCTGGCTGGCCTTGATTATGTGGCTCGCGTTTCTTAAACCATGATTTAAAGGTTTCGGGGGCGAACGCCGGAATTTGGCGTCCCATCGGCATTCCAGCGGCTTTCTTCGCCAGCGTGCTCAGCACGGGCAACTGGGTGAAGAGATTCACAAATCCCGGCGCGATGGACGCCAGCCGCGCCCACTGATCGATCAATCCGAAGGCATACGCGTGGCGCGGACGAAGCCGTCCTTCCCAGTAGTGCGAGAGAAACTCCGCTTTGTAGGTCGCCATGTCCACGTTGACAGGGCAATCGCCTTTGCACCCTTTGCAGGCCAGACAAAGATCAAGCGCCTGCTTCACGCTTTCATCCCGCCAGCCGCCGGTGATCACATCTCCGTGCAACATCTCCCACAGATGATGAGCACGTCCGCGCGTCGCGTGCCGTTCTTCGTGCGTCACCATGAAGCTGGGGCACATCGTGTCGTCCTCGGCCTTCTTGCCGCTTTTGCGGCGGCATTTGCCGACGCCGACGCAGCGCAGCGTCGCGTGAGCGAAGCTGCCGCCATCCTCCGGCCATTGAAAGTGGGTCGCGGGCTCCCATGGTTTGTAGTGGGCGCCGAGCCGCAGGTTCTGATCCATGCGATGCGGCTCGACGACTTTGCCGGGATTCATCTTCCAATCCGGGTCCCAAATGGACTTGAACTCGCGGAACGCCTGGATCAGCTCTTCGCCAAACATCTTGTTCAGGAATTCAGCGCGTGCCTGCCCGTCGCCGTGCTCTCCGCTGAGGCTGCCACCGTGCTTCACGCACAGGTCCGTCGCCTCTTCCATGAACGAGCGCCACTTCCTGATTCCCTCTTCGGTGGTGAGATCGAAATCGACCCGGCAATGAACGCAGCCCTGGCCAAAGTGTCCGTAGAGGGACGGATTGTATTCGTACTTTTGATACAAAGCGCGGAGGTCGCGCAGATATCCTCCGAGCTTCTCTGGGGCCACCGCTGAATCTTCCCACCCGGGCCACGTGGTGCGCTCGCCGGGAACGAATGCCGTCGCGCCCAAGCCGGCCTCGCGTATCTCCCACAGGCGCGCCATGTCCTCTTTTTCGGTGAACAGGCTCATGCTCGGCGCCCCAGGCCTGCTCTTCAGCATTTCCATGACGCGATGTGCGGTCTCCAGCGCCTCCTGTTTATCGTCGGCCCCGAATTCGGCCATGAGCCAGCCTTTGCCCTCCGGCATCATTCCCAGGAAGCGACGGTGCGGCCCACCTTTCTTCTCGATGTTCTGGTACATCCGGTAATCGCTGCCCTCCAGCGCGGTGGGATTGAAGGGAACAATCCTCATCACATCGTCGGCCGCCTCGTAGACGTCGGCGTAGCCCAGCATCAGGATCACGCGTTGCGCTCGAGCATCGATCAGCTTGCATTTCGCTTCCAGCACCGTGACCAGCGTGCCTTCGCTGCCAACGAGCGCTCGCGCGATGTTGAATCGCCCGTCCTCACCGGGAAGCAATTCGTTCAGGTTGTAACCAGAGACCCGCCGCGGAATGCGCGGATATTTCTCGCGAATGAGATCGGCGTAATGCTCGCGCAGCGATCTGAGGTGACGATAGATATCACCCTCTCGTCCACCCTGCCGGATGCGTTGGTCCATCTCCGCATCGTTCATCCATCCAACGTTCATGCGGGTTCCGTCATAGAGCAGCACTTCCAGCGCTTCGATATTTTCCTCCGTCTTCCCGGCCATTTGCGCGTGGGCACCGCAGGAGTTGTTGCCGATCATGCCTCCAAAACAGCAGTGGTTGTGCGTGGCCGGATCGGGCCCCCACGTCAGCAAATGACTGCTTTCGCGCATCACTCGATCGCGCAACTCATCGCAGACTGTTCCCGGCAAAACACGCGCCCAGCGTTCGCTGAGATTGGCTTCCAGCACGCCATGCATATACTTCGACCAGTCGACGATGACCGCGACATTGCAGCACTGTCCGGCGAGGCTCGTGCCTCCGCCGCGCGACAGCACAGGCGCGCCGAACTTCCGGCAGGCCGCGATGGTGTGCGCCACGTCTTCCTTCGTCCGCGGAATGACCACCCCAATCGGTACCTGCCGGTAGTTCGAGGCGTCAACCGCATACATCGCTTTGCTGCCCGGATCGAAGCGGACTTCGCCTTGCACACTCTGGCGCAGCTCAGCTTCGAGTCCGGCGATATCGGCCCGGTCCGGCCAATCCTGCCGCCGCGTTGTGGTGGGCTGCTTCAGCTCGTCGGGCGTAATCAGGGTATCTTTGCTGGCTGACATTACTGCTCCTTCACGCGGCGTATCGTTCCGCATCCGAGCGCTTGAGCTCCAATCCCATTCCTGGACGCGACAGATCTGGTCGCAGCTCGCCGTCTACAAGCTCCGGAAAACCGTCGAAGAACATGCGCTCGATGCGAACGTGATCATGAAAATACTCCAGATTGCGAAAAGCCGGTATCGCGCAGCCCGGATGCGTGTGGAGCGCCGGCGCGGTATGGCCCGAGAGCGGAAGGTTGTGCGCTTCGCACAATGCTGCTACCTGCAGAAAAGCGGTCACGCCGCCGCATCGCGTTATGTCGGCCTGCTGCACGTCCACGGCCCCGGCAGCGAGCATGCGACGGAAATAAAAAATGTCGTATCCGTATTCCCCGGCAGCGATGTCCATGACGGCGGGCGCTCGGTCGCGCACCAGCCGCAGCCCTTCCAGATCGTCGGACGACACCGGCTCCTCGAACCAGCTCACATCATATTCGGCGAAGATGTCCGCTTGCGCGACCGCCTGCTTGCGGCCATAAGCGCCGTTCGCGTCGACGAACAGCTCGGCGCCTGGCCCGATGGCGTCGCGAGCGACACGCACGCGCCGCACGTCTTTCTTGGCGTCGCGACCAACCTTCATCTTCACTCGCGAAATGCCCTCATGCACCCATCCGCTGAGTTGCGTCGCAAGCTGGTCATCGGAGTAAGAAGTAAATCCACCACTCCCGTAGATCGGCGCTCCTGCTCGCACCTGTCCCAGCAGCGTGACCAGCGGTAATTCCAGCAGCTTCGCTTTCAAATCCCAGAGCGCGCAATCGACTGCCGAAATTGCCATCGAGCAAATGCCTGGTCGCCCAAGGTTGCGGATGCTTCGCCACATTGACATGTACGCCGATGCTGGCGCCATCGCATCCGTTCCGGCCAGCAGCTTTGCCAGGTGGTCGTGAATCAGCGACGCAGTCGCCTGGTCGGCATAGGTGTAGCCCAGTCCCGTCTTGCCCGCCGCGATAGCGTGCACGAGCACCAGGGTAGTCTTGCCCCATTCGAGCGTACCGTCCGACTCAGGCAAATCCGTCGGGACGGTGTAAGTCGAGACAACGAGGCGTTCAACGGGAGCCTGATAAGAATGGCTCCTCATGAAGCCCTCGCTTTTGGAGTGAGACTGTTTGGCCAGGGTCTTGGGATCACATCACTTGTAAGGATGGCGGGCAGACAGGCGAGGTTATCCCGGCTTCCGGCCGCCGCCGGAATTTTCACTGTTGTAATTCAATCGCCGAATAATAGACCTTTGGCAGCGCCCGACTCCAGTGTGAACGCGCTGCGTGCACGGGCCGGAATTCAGGAGCCCTGTTTCTCAGCAAACGAGACTGCGCAGGTCCGCATCCATGTGAGAGAAAGACGCACGCTGGATTCATCATGCAGGGAAAGGAACCACACTCGTGAATGCTTCAGAATTGCTCGTGGAATCTTTGATCGATTGGGGCGTCGAAATGATCTTCGGGCTGCCCGGAGACGGTATCAACGGCATCATGGAAGCTCTGCGAACCCATCAAGACAAACTCCGCTTCATCCATGTGCGGCACGAAGAGACGGCTGCGTTCATGGCCTGCGGCTATGCCAAATACACTGGCAAGCTCGGCGTTTGTCTCGCTACCTCCGGTCCTGGCGGCATCCACCTGTTGAATGGCCTCTACGACGCAAAGCTGGACGGTGCGCCTGTGCTGGCCATCACGGGCTTACAGTTCCACGATCTGATCGGCACCCACACGCAGCAGGATGTTGCGCTCGACAAGCTCTACATGGACGTCTGCGTTTACAACGAGCGGATCATGGGAGCGACGCACATCGAGAATGTGATCGATCTCGCCTGTCGCACCGCGCTTTCCTACGGCGGAGTCGCGCACATCACGATCCCTGTCGACTTTCAGGAAAAGGAGGTCAGGAAGCGTGAGCGCTCGCAGCGAAACATCCCGGACCATACCAGCGATGTCCGGACGCGCAGCTACAAAATCCCCGATGAATCGCAGCTGCAGCAGGCAGCGGACATTCTGAATGCGGCAAAGAAGGTTGCGATCCTGGCCGGCCGCGGCGCACTGGGCTGCGGCGATCAACTCGAACAACTGGCCGAGTTGCTGGCCGCACCGATTGTGAAACCGCTATTGGGCAAAGCGGTCGTTCCTGATGACAGTCCTTACACCACAGGTTCCATCGGGCTACTTGGCACCGCCCCCTCGCAGGATGTAATGGAGCAGTGCGACACACTGTTCATGGTCGGAACTTCCTTTCCCTACATCGAATATCTTCCGAAACCCGATCAGGCGAAGGGGGTACAAATCGATATCGACCCGATGCGAATCGGCCTGCGCTACCCGGTCGATGTCGGGCTGGTGGGCGATACCCGCACCGTGTTGGAATGCCTGATTCCGTTACTCAAGAAGCACACCGATCGCAGCTTTCTCGAAATGGCGCAGGCCGGCATGAAGGATTGGTGGCAGCTGATTGAGACGCGCGCTGGTCGCATGGACAAGCCCATGAAGCCACAAGTCGTCGCCTGGGAGCTTGGCAAGCGCCTGCGCAATGATGCCATCGTGAGTTGCGACAGCGGCACCATCGCCACCTGGTTTGCGCGCGAGATTCCCGTCAAGCGGGGCCAGATGCACAGCCTGTCCGGCAATCTGGCGACGATGGCGCCAGGATTGCCCTACACGCTCGCGGCGCAGCTTGCCTATCCAGAGCGGCAGTGTATCGCCTTCGTCGGCGACGGCGGATTTTCCATGTTGATGGCCGACTTCGCCACTGCGGTGAAATACAAGCTGCCGATCAAGGTCGTCGTCATCAAAAACAACACGCTGGGACAGATCAAGTGGGAGCAGATGGTATTCCTCGGCAATCCCGAATACGGCGTCGACCTCAGCCCGATCGACTTCGTGGCCTTCGCGCATGCCTGCGGTGGCGTGGGCTATAGCGTCGACGATCCGAAAGAATGTGGCCAGACGGTTGAGCAGTTCCTGAACGCGCCCGGCCCGGCGATTTTGGAGGCGGTTGTGGATCCATTCGAGCCCCCGTTGCCGGGAAGAGTGAAAGCCGACCAGGCGCTGCGCTTCGCCCAGTCGCTGGCGCGCGGCGAGCCCAACCGCAGCAAGATCGCACTTACGGTGGCCTCGGACAAAGTTCGCGAACTGGTGTAGGAGCACGAAGGATGATGAGAAAGAAATCGAAGCCGGAGGTTGTGGTCATTACCGGCGCGTCTGCCGGAGTGGGACGCGCCACAGTTCGCGAGTTTGCCAGGCGTGGCGCGTGGATCGGCCTCATCGCGCGCGGCAAGGATGGTCTGGAGGGAGCGCGGCGCGAGGTGGAAGCGATGGGTGGCAAAGCGCTCGTGCTGCCCACCGATGTCGCCGACCCTGAGCAGGTCGAGGATGCGGCACGCCGCGTGGAAAAGAAGCTCGGTCCTATCGACATCTGGATCAACAATGCGATGACATCGGTCTTCTCGCCTATTAAGGAGATGACCGCCGCAGAGTTCGAGCGCGTCACGCAGGTGACCTACCTGGGATATGTTTACGGGACGCTGGTGGCGTTGCAACGCATGTTGCCACGCGACCGCGGAACGATTGTTCATGTCGGCTCGGCCCTGGCGTACCGCAGCATTCCGTTGCAGGCAGCCTATTGCGCCTCCAAACACGCGGTATTGGGGTTTTTCGAGGCGCTACGCACGGAGCTGTTGCACGACCGCAGCAAGGTCCGGACGACCATGGTGCAGATGCCGGCGCTGAACACGCCACAGTTCGGCTGGGTGAAGAGCCGGCTGCCGCACAAAGCCCAGCCGGTGCCGCCCATCTACCAACCGGAAGTTGCAGCGCGCGCCATCTACTACGCTGCGCATCATCCGGAAAAGCGCGAGTACTTCGCGACCTGGTCGGTGGTAGAGGCGGTGGTGGGCAATAAGATTGCTCCATCGTTCGCCGATCACTACCTGGCGCGCACGGGCTACGCCTCGCAGCAGCACGATGGACCCGACGATCCGCGACGTCCCAACAATCTCTGGAAGCCCGTGCCTGGCGATCATGGAGCACACGGAAGCTTTGACCATGCCGCTCGCGATCGCAGTCTTGAGCTGCTGGCAGAAACCAACTGGAGATGGATCGCTGCCGCAGCTCTGGGCGCGCTGGCGGCAGCTTACGGCACCGTCAAGGCCACGTCGCGCTCTGAAGCCGAGCAGGTCAGGCACGCGGCGTAGCAGTTTCGCTGAAAATGTCAAACCAAAACGGCAACCACAGTGACAGTTCGAATCTTCGCGTCAATCCAAACCTGATGCGACTTCATCCACGCGATGGCAGCTTTGAAGTCAGTCGGGGCCGTAGCGTACTTTCCACCAACCTCAAGGGATTCATCACACCGGAAACGGCGAATGGTCTCTTCGTCCACCAAACCCGGATGCTTTCCCTTTATCGCTGGCTCATCGACGGCGCGGAGCCGCACGCCGTTGCCCTGTCGAATGTCGAGCAGTACTCCTGGCTCGGCTACTACATTCAAGTTCCACCCGATGTGAGTCATGCAAAGAAGGACCGAGGCAGCGGAGAAATGTCGGAGGCCTCGGAGAGATCGGTGGAAATGCGGCTCTCGCGGTCTGTGGAATGTGGCGTACACGAGGATGTCGATCTGAAGAATTTCACCCAGAAGCCTGTGGAGTTTGAACTGCAATTGGAAGTGGATGCCGATTTCGCCGACCAGCTGGAAGTGACGCAGGCGCGTCGCCAGTTCGGAGAACTGACGCGCGCTTGGCGGCAAAATCGGCGGGGCAATTGGGAGCTCCTGTTCGACTACGTCGCCCACCACCATTACGAGCACCAGGGAGATGTGGGCGACGCCAGCATCCATCGCTCGATTGCCATCGAAATCGCCCAATGCGGCTCTCCGCCGAACTACTCCGGCAACGGTATCTCCTTCCACGTGTCGCTCAGGCCGTTTCAATCGTGGCATGTCTGCATACGCATGCATCCCGAGGTGGAAGACGAGCCCTCGTTTCCGCTGTACGGCTGTTATGCCTTTGAGGCGCCGAGCAATCCTTGCGATGTCAATCGCGCGGCATTTCTGGAGGAAGCTACAACGTTCAGCGCCCCGGAAAGCTGCACGCTGGCGAATGTCGTGGTTGGCGCTCTTGAGCAAGCCAAGCGCGACCTCGCGGCCCTGCGGTTGCACGATCTCGATCGCGGGCCCGATGCCTGGGTACCGGCAGCGGGCATCCCAATCTACGTTGCACTTTTCGGGCGCGACACGCTCACCGTTGCCTGGGAGGCCGGACTCGTCAGCTCGCAGATGATGCGCGGCACTTTGCCGGTGATCGCCGATTTACAAGGCAAGGTGGTCGACGATTGGCGCGACGAGCAGCCCGGCCGCATGTTGCATGAAGCTCATACCGGACCGCTGGCCAAGTTGGGCTTTAATCCACGCGCACGTTATTACGGCTCCGCTACGACCTCGGGCTTCTATCCCGTCGTGCTGGCTCATCTGTGGCACTGGACCGGCGACAAGGAACTGATTCGTCCGTTGATCGACCCTGCCCTTAAAGGGCTGAGATGGAAAGACGATTGGGCCGATCTTGATGGTGACGGCTTTTACGAGTACCTGACGCGCTCCACGCAAGGCGTGAAGAACCAGGGATGGAAAGACTCGGGCGATGCCATTGTCTATGCCGACGGCAGCATCGTCGAGCCCCCGATTGCAACCTGCGAAGAGCAGGCGTTCGTCTACGTCTCAAAGCTGCACATGGCAGAGATGCTGTGGTGGCTCGACCGCAAAGACGAAGCGAAGCAGCTTTACCACCAGGCGACGGAGCTGAAGAAGCGCTTCAATGACGCGTTTTGGATAGAGCGTGAGGGCTTCTTCGCTATGGGACTTGACTCGAAAAAGCGGCAGATCAGCTCCATCGCCTCCAATCCCGGACACTGCGTTGCTTGCGGAATTGTGGATGAGTCCTTGGTGGAACGGACGGTCGACCGTCTGCTCGCCGAAGACATGTTCAGTGGCTGGGGCGTGCGAACGCTCTCATCCGAGCATCCGGCCTTCAATCCCTTTAGTTACCATCGCGGCACGGTGTGGCCGGTAGAGCACGGCTCCTTCGCCATGGGCTTCATGCGCTACGGACTTCACACTCCCTTGGAGAGGATTGCGCGCGGCATGTTCGAAGCCGCTGCTCTCTTCGATTTCCATCGCTTGCCGGAGGTCTTTTCCGGACATCAGCGCGACGCGGTTCATCCCTTTCCTGCGATGTACCCCAAAACAAACTGGCCGCAGGCGTGGTCCTCATCGGCCATCTTCATAATCGTCCAGTGCATGCTTGGAATTTATCCCTACGCACCCTTGCACGCGCTGTTTGTCGATCCACACCTACCGGATTGGTTGCCCGAGATCACCCTTAGCAATTTGCATGTGGGCGACGCAGTAGTCGCGATTCGCTTCTTCCGGGAGAAAGACGGCGCCAATAACTATGAAGTTCTGGACAAGCAGGGCCACTTACACGTCATTCGGCAACCCAGTCCGTGGTCATTAACCGCGGGTCCTGTCGAACGGATGGTCGACGCACTCAGCAGTGTCCTTCCGGGCTGGTGATGTACAAGGGGGAGATCCTCGTCCGACCGAGGAATTCTCTACTCGATTCGCAACGACTCCATGGGCTCAATCAATGCTGCGCGCCGCGCGGGAAGCACTCCAGCTATTAGCGCAACTAAAGCGAGAACCATCGCGACGGCGAGAAACGTGAGGGGATCATAAGGGCCTACTCCGTACAGGTAGCGTGCGAGAGCGCGACCCACGGCGAGTGCGGCAAGGGCTCCGGATCCAATACCCCATGCGGCGAGCCGCAGGCCGCGGGTTAGTGTTTCGCTAAAGATGGAGCTGCGCCGCGCGCCCAGAGCCATGCGAATGCCAATTTCGCGGGTCCGCTGACCAACCGAACAGGAGACCACGCCGTAAATGCCGATCGCTGCCAGCAGCATCGAGAATCCTCCAAAGAATCCCAGCAGCAGCATGGAAAACCTCTGCCGCGAAAGAGCGGTCTCGGTTAATGCAGAAAGCGTCGTAATCTTTGCCAGCGGCACACCGGGATCGAGCGAGTGGAGAGCGCGGCGGGCGTCGCCCACAACCGATTCGGGATTGCCTTGCGCCCGCAACACGACTTGCATGATCGACATCGACGGCCACACTTCTTGCGTGTAAGGGACAAACATCTCCGGACTTGGGACCTCGCCGGGAGACGAGTGCCT
>Ga0335072_10011811_pt1 | contig 12497 bp, 10 predicted proteins | sample Lox_Sample_21_FD_206725 | JGI IMG/M metagenome (GOLD analysis project Ga0335072, IMG submission 206725) | Soil microbial communities from Loxahatchee National Wildlife Refuge, Florida, United States - Lox_Sample_2.1 | ecosystem: Environmental > Terrestrial > Soil > Wetlands | place: USA...
TGGCGCAGCGGCTGTACGAGAACGGCTACATCACCTATATGCGGACCGACTCGATCCAGCTCTCGCAGACCGCGATCGACGCCGCCCGCGCCCAGGCCCGCGAGCTCTACGGGGCCGAGTACGTGCCCGACGCGCCGCGCACCTACGCCAGCAAGGTGAAGAACGCGCAGGAGGCGCACGAGGCGATCCGCCCGGCGGGCGACCGCTTCCGCACCCCGGCCGAGGCGCAGCGGTCCGGCCTCAAGGGCGACGAGCTCCGGCTCTACGACCTGATCTGGAAGCGCACCGTCGCCTGCCAGATGAAGGACGCGACCGGCGAGTCGGTCTCGGTCCGGGTCGCGGGCACCCCCGGCGCAGGTCAAGATCAAAATCAGTCTCCCGAACGGTCCGTCGCGACTGCGGAGGCCTCAGGCTTCGACGCCGCCGCCGTGCGGACGACCGAATTCGGCGCGTCCGGCAAGGTCATCAACTTCTACGGGTTCCTCAAGGCCTACGTCGAGTCCAACGACGACCAGAGCCTCGACCGGGACGACCAGGAGCGGCGGCTGCCGCCGCTGGCCGAGAGCGACCCGCTGACCGCGCTGCGGATCAGCGACCTCGAGCACGCCACCCGGCCGCCGGCCCGGTACACCGAGGCGAGCCTGATCAAGGAGCTCGAGGACCGGGAGATCGGCCGCCCGTCGACCTACGCGACGATCATCGGCACGATCCTCGACCGCGGCTACGTGTTCAAGAAGGGCACCGCGCTGGTCCCCTCCTTCCTCGCCTTCGCCGTCGTCAACCTGCTCGTGCTGCACTTCCCCGAGCTGGTCGACTACGCGTTCACGGCCCAGATGGAGGACGCGCTCGACGACATCGCCCGCGGCGAGGCCGAGCGGGTGCCGTGGCTGACCCGGTTCTACTTCGGCCCGGAGTACGCCGCCAACGGCGGGGCCCCCAACGGTGCGCTATTGCTCGAGGAGGACGCCGGCCCCGCAGCCGGGGGCGACGGGGCCGGCCAGGGCGGAGCAACGGTCCGTTCGAGCGAAAGATCTGGACTTGGACTGAAGGCACTGGTCTCCGACATCACCGGAATCGACGCCAGGGACGTGTCGTCCTTCCCCATCGGCGGGACCGACATCGTCGTGCGGGTGGGCCGGTACGGCCCCTACCTCGAGCGGGACGGGCAGCGGGCCAACGTGCCCGACGACATGGCGCCCGACGAGCTGACCCCGGAGAAGGCCGAGGAGCTGCTCAACACCCCCAGCGGCGACAAGCCGCTCGGGTTCGACCCGGTGACCGGGCACGAGCTGGTGGCCAAGGGAGGCCGGTACGGCCCGTACGTGACCGAGCTGCTGCCCGAGGGGTCGAAGGACAAGCCGCGGACCGCCTCGCTGCTGAAGACGATGACGCCGGACACGGTCACCCTCGACGACGCGCTCAGGCTGCTCAGCCTGCCCCGCACCCTCGGCGAGATCGACGGCGAGCCGGTCACCGTGCAGAACGGCCGCTACGGCCCGTACGTCAAGCGCGGCGCCGAGAGCCGGTCGCTGGCGACCGAGGAGGAGATGTTCACCGTCACCCTCGAGCAGGCGACCGAGCTGCTGGCCCAGCCCAAGGCCCGCGGACGGGGGCGGGCCGCGGCCGCGCCGCCGCTGCGGGAGATGGGCGACGACCCGGCCACCGGCAAGCCGATGGTGGTCAAGGACGGCCGGTTCGGCCCGTACGTGACCGACGGTGAGACCAACGCCTCGCTGCGCAAGGGCGACGAGGTGTCGACGCTCACCGTCGAGCGGGCGGCCGAACTGCTGGCCGACCGGCGGGCGGCGGCCCCGTCGCCCCGCGCCAAGCGGACGTCGACGGCCAGGAAAGCCCCTGCTGCGGCGAGGAAAACGACCGCCACGGCGAAGAAGGCCACGACGGCCGCCAAGAAGCCCGCCGCGGCCAAAAAGCCGACAACCACCCGTAAAAGCACCGAAACTTAAGAAAAGTAGAATCACGATCAAGCAGTCGTGACCAGGCACGCTGGGATCTCTCGATAGCCTAACGCCGTGAACTTCCGCACCACGCCCCGCAGTGCCAGCCCGGGAGACGGACCGCCGACCCGCCGGGCCAGGCGCGCGCGCTCCGGGGACGGGGTGCTGTCCATCAAGCCCTTCCGCCGGCTCTGGATCGCGCTCTCGCTCTCGAGCCTGGGCGACTGGCTGTCGATCCTGGCGCTGCTCGCGCTCGCCCCGTCGGTGACGCACGGCAGCACGCTGGCCAAGACCGCGTCGATCAGCGGCGTCTGGGTGGTCACGCTGCTGCCCGCGCTGCTGCTCGGGCCGGTCGCGGGCGCGCTGGCGGACCGGTTCGACCGCCGGACGACGATGATCGTCGGCGACGTGGTGCGCGGCCTGCTGTTCATCTCGATCCCGGTGTTCCCGAACCTGACCTGGATCTTCGTCGCGAAGTTCCTGGCCGGGGTGGCGTCGCAGTTCTGGAACCCGGCCGCGTCGGCGACGATCCCGAACCTGGTTCCCAAGGACAAGCTGGAGCGGGCCAACCAGCTCAGCCAGCTGATGACCTACGGCACCGCGCCGCTGGCGGCGGTCCTGCTGGCGGTGCTCGGCTACGCCGCGACCGGGCTCGGCCACATCGCGCCGGTGTTCCACACCAACAAGGTCGACCTGGCGCTGTACTTCAACGGCGCCTCCTACTTCGTCTCCGCGCTCACCGTGTACTTCCTGCGGCAGATCGGCAAGCCCGAGCAGCGGACGTCGATCTCGGCGCCGTCGATCGCCAAGGCGATCGTGGAGGGCTGGCGCTTCATCCGGCACACGCCGGTGGTGCGCGGCCTGGTGATCGGCATGCTCGGCGCGTTCTGCGCGGCCGGGGTGGTGATCGGCCTGGCCCCGTCCTACATCCAGTACACGCTCAAGGGCGGCTCGGCCGGCTTCAGCCTCGTGTTCGCGTTGATCCTGGTCGGCCTGGCGATCGGCATGGGGTTCGGCTCGCGGCCGTTCGGCGACTTCTCCCGGCGCAGGCTGTTCGGGGTCACGCTGACCGCGTCGGCGGTGCCGCTGGCGATGATCGCGCTGGTGCCGAACCTGGCCGTGATCTCGATCTTCGTGTTCCTGATGGGCGTCATCTCCGGCACCGCGTACCCGATCGGCTTCACGATCGTCGGCTGGGAGGTCGACGACGACACCCGCGGCCGGGTGTTCGCGTTCTTCCAGTCGACCATCCAGGCGATCCTGCTGATGGTGATCGCGATCGCGGGGTTCGTCGCGACCGGCCTCTCGGCCGCGATCTCGGCGCTGAACCACGCCAAGGGCGGCGTCGTCACGATCGCGCACATCACCTACGGCGCCCCCGGTGACAACCTGCTCCTGCTGCTGTCGGCGGTGCTGGTCGCGTACGTCGGCATCAAGTCCTACCGGCAGCTCGACGACCGCAAGGGCGTGCCGCTGCGCACGGACCTGGTCGCGTCGTTCCGCAACGAGCCGCTCGCGTCGGTGCCAGGCTCGGCCGAGGTCGACGTGCACGGCGGGGCGTCCCGCTACCCGGGGCTGTTCATCGCGTTCGAGGGCGGCGAGGGCGCGGGCAAGACCACCCAGTCCCGGTCGATCGCGATCTGGCTCCGCGAGCAGGGCTACGACGTGCTGACCTCGCACGAGCCGGGCGCGACCAAGATCGGGATGCGGCTGCGGGCGCTGCTCCTCGACACCGCCCACACCGGCATGTCGTCGCACGCCGAGGCGCTGCTGTACGCGGCCGACCGGGCCGAGCACGTGGCCACGGTGATCGACCCGGCCCTGATGCGGGGCGCGATCGTGATCACCGACCGGTACATCGACTCCTCGCTCGCCTACCAGGGCGCCGGCCGCGGCATCCCGACCGCCGACATCGCCCGGCTGAACAGCTGGGCGACCGACGGGCGGCTGCCCGACCTGACGATCCTGCTCGACATGGACCCGGTGGCGGGGTTCAGCCGGCACGTCCGATCGGCCGACCGGATGGAGGCGGAGCCCGCCGAGTTCCACCGCCGGGTGCGGCACGGGTTCCTCACGCTGGCCCGCAGCGACCCCGAGCGGTACCTGGTGCTCGACGCGAGCGCGCCGCCGAACGTGGTCACCGAGCTCATCAAGGACCGGATCAGGGAGGTCCTGCCGGACCCGGTGCCGCGCACGGCCGAGGCGGCGACCGGCTCGTTCCCCGCCATCCAGGACGGGCCGGGTCCCGTCAACGGGTCGGGCGCCGGGAACGGCTCGCGGGCCGGGAACGTCGGGAACCCGGCCGACGTTGCAGACCGTCGATGAGCGTTTTCGACGAGCTGGCCGGGCAGGAGGCCGTGGTCGCGCAGCTGCGGGGCGCGCTTGACCGCGCGATGACGCACGCGTGGCTGTTCACCGGGCCGCCCGGGTCCGGCCGCTCGGTCGCGGCCCGCGCGTTCGCGGCCGCGCTGCTGTGCCCCTACGGCGGCTGCGGCGAGTGCCCGTCCTGCCGTCAGGTCCGGGCCGGCACCCACGCCGACCTGCTGCTGGTCCGGCCGGAGGGGCTCTCCTACGGGGTGCGGCAGACCAGGGACCTGGTGCTGCGGGCGGCCGGGGCGCCGTCCGGCGGGCGCTGGCACGTGGTGCTGTTCGAGGACGCCGACCGGTGCACCGAGGCGGCCGCCAACGCGCTGCTGAAGGCGATCGAGGAGCCAGCCCCGCGGACCGTGTGGCTGCTCTGCTCGCCCAGCGCCGAGGACCTGGTGACCACGATCAGGTCCCGCTGCCGGGTGATGACGCTGCGGGTGCCGTCCTCGGAGGCGGTGGCCTCGGTGCTGGTGTCCCGGGACGGCATCGACCATGAGCGGGCGCTGGCCGCCGCCCGGGCGTCGCAGGGTCACGTCGGGCGGGCCCGGCGGCTGGTCCTCGACCCGGCCGCGGCCGCCCGGCGCGAGGCGGTGCTGCGGGTGCCGGTCCAGTCGACCTCGCTCGGGCCGGCCCTGGCGGCCGCCGCCGCGCTCGTGAAGACGGCCGAGGACGAGGCCAAGACGGTGACCGAGCAGCTCGACGAGCCGGAGCGCGAGGCGATGCGGCAGGCGTTCGGCGAGGGCGCGACCGGCAAGGGCGTGGCCAAGGCGATGCGCGGCATGGCCGGGGCGATGAAGGACCTCGAGGACCGGCAGAAGTCGCGCGCCACCCGGGTCAAGCGCGACACCCTCGACGGGGCGCTGCTCGACCTGGCCGCCTACTACCGCGACGTGCTGATGGTCCAGCTCGGGGTGGACGATAGTGAGCTCGCGAACGGTGACCGTCTAGCGGACCTGCGGCGGCTAGCGGCGGGGAGCACGCCTGAGGCGACGCTGCGCCGGATCCAGGCGGTCATGCGGTGCCGGGAGCGGCTCACGCTCAACGTCGCGCCGCTCCTCGCGGTCGAGGAGCTGACCGTCTCCCTCGCCCAGGGCTGACGCCGAGGGTGTCCAGCGCGACCAGCACGCCGCCGGCGAAGGCGGCCGGCATGACCACGATCGCCAGCAGCGGGATCATGCACAGCAGGGCGGCCGGGAGGCCGAGGCCGACGGCGAGCATCCGGCGGCGCCGCAGCATCGCGGTCCGCCTGCGCAGGCCGATGCCGCGCCGGTAAAACGGGACCGCGACGACCTCGAGCGCCACGAACCAGCCGGTCTCCAGCGCCACCAGGACCGGGACCACGCTCTGCCCGACCACCGGCAGGAACCCGGCCAGGAACAGCGGCGCGCTGAATAGCAGCGAGCGCAGCAGCAGCACGACGCCGTCGCGGACGCCCGCCGCGAACTGCCTGCCCCAGGGCGGGTCGAACCGCTCGGCGGTGACGCCGAGGTCGTCTTCGATCCGCTCGGCGATGCGCTCGTAGAACGGGCCGCCGATGGTCAGGGTCACCGCGGTGAACCCGACCACCCCGAGCAGGGCCGCCACCCCGATCAGCGCGACGCCGGCCGCGAGCCGCGCGAACTGGCGGCCGCCGCTCGGCCAGCCGTTCGCGAACGGCGTGACCAGCGCGGCCAGGTGGCCGACGTTGGCGATCAGCGCGATCATCGCGGCGAGCAGGATGACCGTGGTCGCCGCGGCCGGAAGCATGCCGATCAGCAGCAGCCTCGGCCGGCGCAGGAGCAGGCCGAAACCCTGGCCGAAATAGCGGACACCGGTAATGAAGTCTCGCACGACGCCGGGAACCTCCGTCGGAATGGCCGGGCACGTGATAGGCAGTGCTACCCGCGTGGGCGGTTTTAGGCCGAATCCTTCGGGGGCGCCGCCGAGCGCTTTAAGGGCTTGCGCGCCATGCCGGCGAGAATGAGCTGGCCGCCGATGTCGAGCGGGTAGTCGACCGGCCCGTCCGGCCGCCATTCGGGCAGGAAGACGATGCCGGGGTCCACCAGCTCGAGGCCGTCGAAGAAGGCGGTGATCTCCTCCCGGCTGCGCATCCGGCCGCTGCCGATCCCCTTCATGAGCACCCGCTCGAGCGCCGCCGCGGCCGGCCCGGCGGTCGAGAAGTGGGTCAGCTGCAGGTAGCTGCCGGGGGCGAGCGCCGACGTGAGCTTGGTGACCACCCGGTACGGGTCCTCGTCGTCGTTGAGGTGGTGGACGATCCCGTTCAGCACCAGCCCGATCGGCCGGCTGAAGTCGAGGAACCCCGTGATCGCGGGGTTGCCGACGATCGTGTCCGGGTGCCGGATGTCGGCCGTGACGACGGTCGTGGCGGCGTCGCCGGCCAGCTGGGCGCGCGCGTGGGTGAGCACGATCGGGTCGTTGTCCACGTACGCGACCAGCGCCCCGGGGTTGAGCTCCTGGGCGATCTCGTGGGTGTTGCGGGCGGTGGGCAGGCCCGAGCCGAGGTCGAGGAACTGGTCGACGCCGCGGGCGTGCAGGTACCTGACCGCGCGCTCGAGCACCTGGCGGTGCAGCGTGGCGCTGGTCGCCGCCTGCGGGAATGCCGCCATTACCTGCGCGGCGACCGCCCGGTCCCAGGGGAAATTGTCCTTGCCGCCGAGAATGGCGTCATAGACCCGGGCCGCGCTTGGCTTGAGAATATCAATGTGCGGCGGAACCCGGCGGGGACCGGGGAGCGTCCACGGCCTGCCATGACGGGACACTGTCCAATGCTCCCTATTCAGGACAATTTCCAAACGGCGGAAAACGTAGTCATATCCTAGCGCGATGTGGCACTCTTTGTGCATGCACAGAGGTTTCCTGCCGATTAGTTAGCGTATGTCCGACTGACGTCCGGCCCGCCGCGACGTAGGCTGGCCCGATGGGCATGATCATGGCGGTCAGTTTCGAGCGGTACGGGCGGCTTTACTACCTCGACCCCGGCGGCCACGAGCCGAAGATCGGCGACAAGGTGCTGGTGCCCACCGACGGCGGCCCCGAGGTCGCCGAGTGCGTCTGGGCCCCCCAGTGGATGTCGGAGGACGTCGACGGCCTGCCGGTCTGCGCCGGCCCGGCCCGCCAGGAGGACCTGGACAGGAACGAGGAGAACCGGCGCCGCCGGGCCGAGGGGCGGGTGGCCGCGCGGCGGCTGATCCGCGAGCACGGCCTGCCGATGAAGATCATCGCGGTCGACTACGTGGCCGACAGCAACGTGTTCACCCTGTACTTCAGCGCCCCGCACCGGGTCGACTTCCGCGCGCTCGTCCGCGACCTGGCCGCGCGGATGCGGGCCCGGGTCGAGCTGCAGCAGATCGGCCCGCGCGACGAGGCCAGGCTGCAGGGCGGGATCGGCCCGTGCGGGCGGGATCTGTGCTGCGCGACGTTCCTCAAGGACTTCGAGCCGGTCTCGGTCCGGATGGCCAAGGACCAGGACCTGCCGGTGAACCCGATGCGGATCGCGGGGGCGTGCGGGCGGCTGATGTGCTGCCTGAAGTACGAGCACCCGCTCTATCAGGACTTCAAGAAGAACGCGCCCCGGACCGGGACCCGGGTCGAGACGGATGCGGGGCCGGGCACCGTGATCGGGCACAACGTGCCGTCGGACAGCGTGGTGGTGCGGCTGGCGGCCGACGGCAGCAGCTGCGCCTGCTCGGTCGCCAGCGTCTGCGGCTCACGGAAGGCCTATGAGAGCACGCATCTCGCCCGCGAGTAAGCGCGTGTAACGGCCGGCCTTCCGGAGGGACTGAACGAGCGCAGCTGCTGCGTACCGGTCAGGTCTATCCCCGAGGGAAGGGGAACCTCGTTGAAGGCACTCGGTCGTCTCGCGCCTGCCTTTGCGGCGGCGCTCGCGGTCACCGCCTACCACCGGGCCGCCGACGGGCGGCTGACGATGGCGGGCACCTACGCCACCCACGGCCTCGGCGGCGTGCTCACCGGCTCGGTGGTCGACCACACTGCCTCGGAGGGCGCGCTCACCTACGACCGCGCCAGCGGGCTGCTGTTCGCGGTCAACCCGGGCAGCGACAGCGTCTCGGTCTTCCGGGTCTCGGGCGACCGGCTCAGGCTGAGCCAGGTCGTCTGGTCGGGCGGCCAGTTCCCGGTCAGCGTGACCGTGCACGGGAACCACGCGTACGTGCTCAACGCGCTCGGCGGCGGGTCGGTGTCCGGGTACCGGATCTCCGGCGGCTGGGTCTCGCCGATCGCGGGCTCGACCCGCGTCGCGGGCGCGGTCGGCGCCGAGGGCATTACCGCGGGCTGATAGCCGTCCGGGCAGGAGTCGATATGGACCGGGGTGGCTGCGGAGAGGCCGTTATGGGCGATCTGCAGCCGCCCCAATCGAAGGACGATACGCTGCCAGGGATGGAATCGGACGAAGAGCTGCTGCGGCGGCTGCGGGCTGGGGACGAGGGGGCGTTCGTCACCCTCGTGGAGCGGCATAACGGCGCCATGCTCCGGCTCGCGCTGTCGTTCGTCCCCAGCCGCGCGGTGGCGGAGGAGGTCGTCCAGGACACCTGGCTGGCGGCGCTGCGCGGCCTGGGCACGTTCGAGGGCCGCTCGTCGCTGAAGACCTGGCTGTTCACGATCCTCGCCAACCGGGCCAGGACCACCGGCGTGCGCGAGGCCCGGTCGGTCCCGATCGCCGACGCCGGGCCGGTGGTGGACGCGTCCCGGTTCGGGCCGGACGGCGGGTGGGCGGTGCCGCCCGAGCACTGGATCGAGGAAGCGGAGAACCGGATCGACGCGGTCAAGCTCAGCGACCTGCTCCGGGTGGTGCTCGACACGCTGCCCGAGCGGCAGCGCGAGGTCGTGCTACTGCGCGACGTCGAGGAGCTGACCAGCGCCGACGTCTGCCAGGTGCTCGCGATCAGCGAGGCCAACCAGCGGGTGCTGCTGCACCGCGGCCGCGCGAAGCTACGGCTGGCGCTTGAATCGGAACTGGGAGGTGCGCCGCGATGAGGATCAGGTTCCCGCGGCTGCGCGCCCGCTCGCGCCAGCCCGAACTGGTCTGCCAGCAGGTGGTGGAGCTGGTGACCGACTACCTGGAGGACGCGCTGTCGGCCGAGGACCGGCGGCGGTTCGAGCGGCACCTGGCCGGCTGCCCGCACTGCACCGGGTACCTGGCCCAGATGCGGGAGACGATCCGGCTGGCCGGCCGGGTCGTCCCGGAGGACCTGACGCCGGTCATGCGGGCCGACCTGACCGACCTGTACCGCCGCTGGCGGGCGGAGGGCTGACGGTCAGGCCCGGCCGACGGTGACCCGAGGCTGACGGTGACCGGGGGCTGACGGTCACCCGAGGGGCTGACCGGGCCGCGGGTCAGGTGCTCGACCAGCCGGTCCAGTTGTCGGCCTGGATGACGATCACCGGTCCGCCCGGGCGAACCTGCCGGTACGGCTCGTACCGCTCGGCCAGCGCGTCGATCGGGTGCGTGACCGCGCGCTCGTCCTCGACGATGCTGGCCCAGCCGTCGACCCGGACCCACCAGAGCTGGTCCCAGTCGTCGGCGTAGTGGTCGGCCAGCAGCGCGACCCGGGGGTTCTCCCTGATGTTGCGGAGGCGCTTCAGCTTCGTGGTCGTCTTCGGCTTGTGATCGACGGTGATGTAGATCAGGTCGTCGTCGACGGCGAACGTGACGGGCACCAGATACGGCTGCCCGTCCGCGCCCGCCGTGGCCAGCCGGGCCACTCGCGCGCCCGCCAGCCGGCCCCGCGCCTCTTCCTCGGTCAATCGCACCCTCCGATTGTTCCACTTGCCCAGCCGCACCGGGGCGGTGCGGTGGCACGCGAACTGAACACTAACGAACATGAATGGACACATTCGAAGTTTTGGTTCAGACATTATTGAGCAAACTTTGAGGACATGCTACTTCTCCAAGGTCCCGGTGGCCACGGCCGTCAGCGAGATGCCGCAGTTCAGCTCCGTCGCCCAGATCCCGGCGGCCGGGTCCGGCAGCTGAGCCGCCGACCGGATTTCCCGCTCCGCAGGTCCGGCCGGCGTTGCGGCCGCACTGCGGTCGCAACGCAGCAACCTGCCCGGTGGAACCGGTACACTTGTGGGGCGCAGTCCGCGAGGACCGCACGCCGCCTTAGCTCAGACGGAAGAGCGACGCACTCGTAATGCGTAGGTCTGGGGTTCGATTCCCCAAGGCGGCTCAACCCCCCGCCTTGCTCCGCTCCGCCGGGCGCGAGTACAAAGAGACGGTGGGAAGACAAGCGGTCATCGCGCTCTATGTGCTGGCGATGGTGGTCATCATCGTCGGGGTCGACGTGCTGTTCCTCAGGCACCAGTTCCTGCCGCGGCTGCTGGTGAACATCGGGATCGTCGTGGTGTTCGCGGCGGGCTATTTCGCGTTCATCAAGCGTCCCTAGCGAGCACGGCGGCCAGGGCGTCGTGGAGGGCCTGGCCGGGGGCGGCCGGGAGGGACATTGAGCGCCAGGCGATGAACTTGTCCGGGCGGACCAGGAGGGCGCCGTCCTCGTCGATCTCGCGGACCCGGGCCCAGTCGTAGTAGATGTCGGTGACCTCGCGGCCGGGGCCGATGATCACGGTCTTGACCGGGACGTTGAGGTCCCGGCCGGCCTTCTCGGCCGCCTCCGCCCAGGCCTCGCCCGCGATGCCGGTGAACAGCGTGAACGCCCCGTAGGGGGCGAGGTCGAGGGTGGAGACCTTGCGCGCGGCGTCGCCGACCCAGGCGTGCGGCAGGTGCGAGCCGGGCACGGTGGACGCCTGGTAGTACAGCTCGGGGTCCCGGGCGGGCTCGGGCCTGGCCGAGCCGTCGCCGACGATCGCGGTGGACTGGTAGAACTGGCCGAGCTCGACGCCGTGCGCGTTGAACTCGTAGTTCTTCAGCTCCATGGCGCTGACCAGGGCCGCTCGCTTGGCCCGGCCGCGGGCGGTGTTCGCCTTGCGCTCCTCGATCTGCTCCCGCATCTCCTCCTCGGTCTCCGCCTCGGTCAGGCCGAGCACCTCGAAGAACTGGCCGAACTCGCGGCTCGACTTGTTGGCCCGGGCCACGATCTGCCGCGCGACCGGGGCGCGCTCCTGCGAGTAGGTTTCGAGCAGGCCGGGCCCGGCCTCGCCGCGCAGCACGGCGGCCAGCTTCCAGGCGAGGTTGTAGGAGTCCTGCACGGACGTGTTGGAGCCGAGCCCGTTCGACGGCGGGTGCCGGTGCACGGCGTCGCCGGCCGCGAAGACCCGCCGCCGCTGCAGGTGGGTCGCGTACATCTCGTTGTTGCCCCACAGGCTGGTGCCGGTGATCTCGACCTCGAGGTCGGGCATGCCCAGCAGGTTCCGCACGATCTCGGTCGCCTTGGCGTCGTCCACCGTCGGCGGCGGCTGGCTGATGTCGTAGCCCCAGACGATCAGCCACTCGTTCCACGGCCGGATCATCCGGACCAGTCCGGCCCCGATGCCGCCGACGTTGGAGCCGGGCTGTATCACCCAGTAGAGGACGCTCGGGCGGGTCGCGACCTTGGCCGAGATGTCGGCCTTGAACGTGATGTTCATCGAGCCCGCGATATCCATCTGACCCTCGTAGGGCAGGCCGATGTGCTCGGCCACCAGCGACCGGGCGCCGTCGGCCCCGACCAGGTACTTCGACCTGATCGCGTAGACCGCCCCGGTGAGCCGGTCGCGCACGGTGGTGGTCACGCCGTCGTCGTCCTGCTGGTGGCTCAGGTACTCGGTCGAGAACCTGGTCTGGGTGCCGCGCGCGGTGGCGTTCTTGACCAGGATCGGCTCCAGGTAGGTCTGCGGGATGTCGCAGATCAGGCAGGGCGAGGCGAGCTGGTAGTCGGCCTCGCGGGCCGGGTGGGTGCCCCAGGTCCTGATCCGGCCGATCTCCTCGCCCGCGATCGATGTGCAGAACACGGTGTCGCCGACCAGCTCGTGCGGGGTCGCGTCCGCCAGCACCTGGTCCTCGACCCCGAGGTCGCGGAAGATCTCCATCGCCCGCTGGTTGGTGATGTGCGCGCGGGGGGTGTTGGCCGTCCACCGGTACTTGGTGATCATGGTGTTCGGCACCCCGAGGGTGGCCAGGCTGAGCGCCGCCGCCCCGCCGGCCGGCCCCGAGCCGACGATCAGCACGTCGGTCTCGACCACCGGGCCGGCCGGGATCTCGGTCTCGGCGATTCCGTCGTT
>Ga0335072_10011813_pt1 | contig 12496 bp, 13 predicted proteins | sample Lox_Sample_21_FD_206725 | JGI IMG/M metagenome (GOLD analysis project Ga0335072, IMG submission 206725) | Soil microbial communities from Loxahatchee National Wildlife Refuge, Florida, United States - Lox_Sample_2.1 | ecosystem: Environmental > Terrestrial > Soil > Wetlands | place: USA...
ACTCCTGGCGATCCTCAACCGGGCGAACACCACGCCGGTGCAGCGAGTCGACGGCACGCCGGAAGTGATTCTTGTTGTGGGCGTGAACGGGACTGGCAAGACGACCACGATCGGCAAGCTCTCGCAAGTATTCCGCTCGCAAGGAAAAAACGTGCTGCTGTGTGCGGCGGATACGTTCCGCGCGGCAGCAATCGAGCAACTCGAAATCTGGGGACACCGGACCGGCACGGAAGTGATCAAAACCAAGCCCGGAGGAGATCCCTCCGCAGTTCTGTTCGACGCGCTGCAGGCAGCGACCGCGCGGCACAGCGATTACGTAATCGTCGATACCGCGGGCCGTTTGCACACCAAGACCAGCCTGATGGAAGAACTCTCCAAGATGCGCCGTACCGCGCAAAGGATTATCCCCGGCGCGCCGCATGAAACTCTGCTTGTGATGGACGCGACGACCGGCCAGAATGGATTGCAGCAGGCGCGCCTGTTCACCGAATCGGCTGGCGTAACCGGCATCGTTCTGACCAAACTTGACGGCACGGCGAAGGGCGGCGTAGTCGTCGCCATCTCGCGCGAACTCGGACTTCCCGTACGATTCGTAGGCGTGGGCGAAAAGGCGGGCGATCTGTTGCCGTTCGATCCCGTGGAGTTTGTGGACTCATTGTTCGAATAGGAGGACGCATGGCGGATGCGGGCGAAAGGCGAAATCGATTGCGCGAATTGCTCGACAGGTTGAAGCGCCTGTTCGGACGAAAGCCCGCTGCTCCGGGCGATCCCCATGCCTACGTGACCGCTCCTGTGCGCCGCGGACCGAAAGGCCGCAGCGGAGCCGCGGTCGCCGAGATTGAAGACGATTCCTATCGCAGCTTCCCGCCGCGGAGGTGAAGATTCCTGCCAGAAATTCGCGTAGGGACAGCCGCCCTCGGCTGTCCGGCAGAGCGGAGCTCGGCATCGCTTTTTGATCTTCGGCCGCGCCCGCTGAAATCGAACTCCGTGGTACATTCACGCTGAATGATTGATTCTCGCGATGAGCCACTGCTTCGTCGTGCGCTCGAGCTGGCGCGCGCAGGCATCGCTCTGGCCTCGCCCAATCCCTATGTTGGCGCGGTCATTACGGACTCTCAAGGAAATGTCGTTGGCGAAGGAACGTATACCTACGCGGGCATGAAACACGCGGAAATTCTTGCACTCGATGCCGCTGGCGAAAGAGCGCGCGGTGGGACGCTCTACATCAATCTCGAGCCGCATGCGCACCAGGGACGCACGCCGCCATGTACCGATGCGCTGATCGCGGCGGGAATCCGGCGCGTGGTCGCGTCAATGGCCGATCCGAATCCCAAAGTGAGTGGCCGCGGATTCGAGCAGCTTCGCGCTGCAGGTCTGCAAGTCGAAGCGGGTGAGTTGCAAGAAGAAGCGAAGACGCTGAACGAAGCATTCGCCAGATATATCCGCAGCGGCATTCCATTTGTCACTCTGAAATCTGCGATGACGCTGGATGGAAAGATTGCGCCAGCTCCCGCTCCCCAGATTGCAGCCAAGGGGAATCCGCACAGGAATGGATTTCGTGGCACTTGGATCACAGGCGAATCTGCCCGCGCTCATGTGCAGGAATTGCGACACCAGCACGACGCGGTCCTGGTGGGCATTGGAACGGTGCTGGCAGATGATCCCCTTCTGAACGATCGCTGCGGAAAACCGCGAAGGCGTTCTCTGCTGCGGGTCATTCTCGACTCTCATCTGCGATTGCCTCTCGATTCCCAGGTCGTTCGGAGTGCGGCAAGGGAACGGAAGAATGATCTGCTGGTGTTTTGCGCAGCTTCGGGCGAGATGCCCTCAGCCGAAAAGCAGGCGCACCTGCAACAGCTTGGCATATGCGTCGAACCCGTTTCTCTCGGCGCGGATGGCCGGCTCGACCTGCATAAGGTCCTGCGCTGCCTGGCGCGGCTGGAGATAATGTCGGTCATGATCGAGGGCGGATCGACGCTGAATGGTGCTGCATTGGCGTCAGGCATCGTCGACAAAATGTTTCTGTACTACGCGCCGAAGGTACTCGGGGATGGCGCGATTCCGTTTGTACGCAGCGCCGGGTTTTCCCCTGTGTCGTTGGGCACTATTCGACTCCATCGCTTCAGAGAGGACTTCGCGGTCGAGGGCTACATCCGCGATCCCTACGCAGTGTGAAAACGGTCTCACCGTCGACACACTGGATATGGAGGGGATGAGGGATGCTCGATATTTTATTTTTGTAGGTGGTGGGCTGTTTTCAAGCGCAGAGCAGAAGTGTTTAGAAAGTTTTCAAAATGGCCCACTACCCATTTTTATCCATGTCTTAGTGTCTCCGTGGTGAATTATGATGTTCGGTTTACTCGGAGGGCTTCATGTTCACCGGCATTGTCGAAGAAATCGGGCGCGTCACTCGCATCGAGCAGCAAGGAGAAAATCGCCGCATCACCATTGCCGCCGACCGCGCGCCGAAAGAGCTTGGGACCGGTAACAGCGTTTCCGTCAGCGGAGTCTGCCTCACCGCTCTCGACATCAAGCCAGGATCATTCTGCGCCGATCTGGCACCGGAAACCTGGGGGCGCACTTCTTTCTCGCGCATCCACGAAGGCGCGCTCGTCAATCTCGAATTGCCCATGAAAGCTGGCGGCCGCTTCGGTGGGCACATCGTCCAGGGCCACGTCGATGGTGTTGGAAAGCTGCTCTCCTTCGAGCGCATCGCCGATTCCGGGAACTGGTGGCTCGATATCCAATTGCCCGAAGAAGTGGAAAAATACACGGTCTACAAAGGATCGATTTCCATCGAAGGCATCAGTTTGACTGTGGCAAAGCTCGGAGAGAATCGCTGCACGGTCGCCATCATTCCGCACACGGTCGAGATGACGAATCTGCATTCGCTCAAACCGGGCGATCCGCTGAATCTGGAAGCCGATCTGATCGCGAAATATGTCGAGAAAATGATGCGCCGCGAACCGGCCGAGAGCTCGTTGACGCTCGAGGAGTTAGTGGAACAAGGATTTTAGGCGGCTCTGATGAGTAGCGCGACGCGGCGAACCATCCTGTTGAACTTCGTCATCCTGCTTTTATCGCTGTCTGCATCCGCAGCGTTTCAGGCGCAGAAGACAAAGCCGATCGGCGAGGACGAACTCGGCCGCTGGATAAACAAACAATCCGATTGCCCACCTGGCTCCGTCCCTTACTTCTCGAGGCTGGACTATTACGACTTCAAAGGGGACGGGGACGAAGAAGCCATCGTTGTCGCGTCGACCTGCGCGACTGGGACTGCCGGGACGGATGTGCATTCCGTCATTGGTCGCGACGCTTCCGGCAACTTGACGGAACTCAAGATTCCCGAGGCGGACAAGTCAGCCTATGACAGTATGTTTGGGAACCGGAATTCAGACCTCTCCGTCAAAGATGGGCTGCTAGTCGAGACCTTTCAAGATGATGAGACGCGCGATGAGCCACCGCTGGTTATCACCTACAAGTGGAATGGTCACCAGTTCGCGATTGTCTCGATTAAGAAAACCGGAGTGTTCAAGACCAGCTACGACTGCACAAAAGCCAGCACCGAAACCGAAAACGCGATCTGTCATGTGAAGGAACTGGCTGATCTCGATCTGCAACTGGCCTTGCTTTATCGATTGGCCCAGGCGAAGCTCACGCTTGCGGATCGAGCCACCTTAAGGAACGAGCAGCGGGACTGGATAGCCAAGCGCGACAAAGAATGTCCGATCTATAAAGGTTGGGTCGACTGTTTGTCGGTCCGTTACGAGAAGAGAATCGATGAACTCAAAAAACGGTCTGCCACCGCGCCCGCTGACGTGCACCCTTAACAACGTCTCTCTCTGAAACCCCTTCAAGCTTCGATCTTCAACTCATCCAATTCGATAAATTCCTGGATGATCGGGTGCGGGTCTTTTTCCATCGCAGCGTACGTTCCAAAGAAAATCGCTTTCGCTTCATACAGAAAAACGATGCGCTCGGCCAGCTTCTTCGCGAGCCGCATGTCATGCGTGACCACGACACTCGTGAGATTGAGCTGCACCTTCAATCGTTTGATCAGGTCACCGAGCAACTGCGCCATCAGCGGATCGACCATGGTCGTCGGCTCGTCGTAAAGAACGCACTCCGGCCGCGCTGCCAGCGCGCGCGCGATCGCCACCGAGCGTTTCATACCAGTCGACAAATCCGAAGGCAACAGGTCGCGCATCTCCTGCACCCCGACCATCTGGAGCAGGCCGTCGACAATCTGGTAGATCTGTTCTTCCGAGAGTTCGCGCGACTCGCGCAGTGGAAAGGCAACGTTCTCGCCGACCGTCAATGAATCAAAAAGCGCACCATTCTGGAATACCATGGTGACTTTCTTGCGGATGAGTTCGAGCTGGTCTTCGTTGTAGTCGGTGATGTCTTCACCGGCCACAATCACGCGCCCGGAATCGGGCTTCAAAAATCCCATGATGTGATGCAGCGAGACGGACTTGCCCACGCCGCTGCGCCCGAGAATGCAGACGGTTTCTCCCGGCATAACGTTGAAGCTGACGTCATCGAGCACAACGTTCGATCCGAAAGCTTTCGAGACGTTGCGAAATTGGATATACGGAGCTGGCTTCGATTCTTCGGGCATCAATCGCGGTCGCCGCCTTCATCATAACCCGCGGCAGCAACTGGCATGTTGCGACAGCCGCCCTCGGCTGTCCCGGCGGAGCAAAGCTCCGCAGCCTGCGGTCGGAGCGGAGCCTATCTCAGAATGGCTCGCGTCGTCCTTAGCCACCAGGCTGGGCTGCCATGCCACAGATAGACCGTGATTGTCTGTCCCACGATCAATAGGGGCAGCGCATAACGGTAGACCGCGTTCACACGGCGATTGATCATCAGATCACGAATGACGCCCAGCAGCATCACGAGATCGAGGCAGGGGAAAAATAGATAGTGATAGAAAATGAAGTCAAAGCGGCCGAAGGCCGCGTCGAGCAGACAGCAAGTCGCCATGAAAAGAAGCGGCCGGTGCAGATCGGGCTTTCTGCGCCAATAAATGGCCAGCGAAAATAATGTGCCGAACGCAACCATGTCATAGAACGGAATGCTCAGAAACGTCGGATCGTATTGGTGCAATTGCCGGGAATCGAAACGTCCCATGATGATGGCGATCGTGAATCCGAGTGGAACCATGAGCGTGCCCAGGCCCGCGCCGATCCAGCCCAGCCGCCGATGCAATCTGACGTTGTGACTTCGCACGAGCGCGGATTGAAGAATGTAAAAGCAAATCCAGCCTGAGAACGCGCTCGCATGAATCCATAGCAGAAACGGCCGCGGGATGGCCGGATGAAACAGATTCTGGTTGACAGTACGGCTGAAACCGGTCACCACGATCGTCGCAATTAGCAGCGACATTGCAAAATAGAAGTATTCTTCCACCACTCCCTTGCGGCTAGAAAACGCGCGGACGGGAACGCTTTGGGTCAGTGAAGCCATCGCGAGACCTCCAGTGTGAGACCTGAGATCGACCGCTTGATTGTGGGGGAAGCACGGAGTGTAGCACGGGCAGCTCAAGCCTTAAAGACAAATTGCAGCCCTTTGGACCGCTGAAGGCTCGAACGCACGATCGTCGAACGCTCGAACCCACTCACTTCAGCCCCTGAGGGAACGTGCTTGAGCCAACTCCTCCGGTGTATTCAGATTGCGGAATATCTCGGCGGAGAAGCCCTTCCCTTTCAGTTCGTCTTCACTGATCACTTGCGAGGATTCATTCGCGAACAATGCGTCGATTTTGAAACGGCCGTCGCTCAGGGCGAGTTGGGCAGAGTCGGCAAATGCCCGGCGATACACGGCGCAGAGCGGCTGATTGCCTCCTCCGCAATGCGGAACCGTCACGGTCGCCGAAGAACTGCGAGCGCGCTCGACCAGGTAGAGTAGCAAGTCCGGCGTGACAAACGGCATGTCAACAGCGACAACAAGATTCAGTTCCGCCGCCGACGAGCGCAGCGCGGCATGAATTCCGCCCAGAGGTCCGCAACCGGGAAAGATGTCTTCGACAACGGGCGCGAACGCCGCAAACTTATTCCCATCGCCCACGATCCGGACATCAGTAGTGACAGAGCCTGCCACATCGAGCGCGCGTGCGAGCAAAGTGCGTCCATCAAATGCGACGAATGCCTTGTCCGTCCCCATGCGCGTGCTCTTGCCGCCGGCAAGGATAAAGGCGGCGAGATCGGAGGACGGACCCATCGCGGCATCATACATCGAGGTTGACGAGGTTTCGGAGCGAGAACATGATTGGGACATGTAAGCCCGGCATTTGCTGGCGTCGGCGAGTCTTCTGCTTGTCGCATTGGGTGCCATCGCAACAACTTTGGCGGTATAAACGGGAAGGCGAGAGTCTCGGGTTTCGTCTCGCTCCTCGACTTCGGGAATATTAGTAGGTCGAGATTCAACTTCCGCCCGTTCTGTTTCGCACAGAACCGAGACAAAGGCAGGGCCCCCGCTTCGCAATCGTCTTAACTTCTGTCGGCTATCGAACATAGTTATGGCCGTCTTCAACCTGCACGAAAGTAACCTTCCAAAACCCTTCCCTTCGCGCGATGATGGCGGTGCGTCCGAGGCCTGACTGACCCGGAAGTAATCTCATGCCCCAGAAATTCATGGATGTGCTTATGCTAGGGCGCTGCTCCCACGAGTTCTCCTGGCCCCGCCGTGGCGCCGATGGCGATTATTACCAAGTCTGCCTGCTCTGCGCCGTCGAATACAAATACGACTGGGCGACCATGCGGCGCACCGAACGCGTGGAGCACAAGCCCGAAACCGGCGTCCGCCGCAGCCACACGCGCGAAAAACGTCCTTCGTGGGTGCCGCGCGCGCGACGGCTGAAACTCGATATCCCGCTGCGCTATCGCGTGAACAAAACCAGCACCTGGTATGAAGGCATTATTGAAAACATCAGCCAGAGTGGCGTGCTGTTTAGCGGCCCGCAGCCGCTGCCGGTCAACGCTCTCATCGAGATGGTGTTCGAGATGCCTGAGGAAATCTCAGGGCAGAAAAACAGCAACGTCGTGTGTCAGGGCCGTGTCATCCGTGCCAACGGAGAGCTCGAGCCGCAAGAAGGACACACCGGGCTGGCGGCCTCGATCGTCGATTACAAATTCATCCACTGATGGAATTTTTCAAATAAGGGAATGGGCGGACGGAGGCGTCCGCCCAGCGATGCGGTACAGCCTCTACGATCCTTGCTTTTCAAAGATGATTTCCGCTTTTTTCGCGGTCAGTTTCTCTTTCCGATACGCGCGCGCCACGTCGCCGAGCGACGGTTCCTCCGTCACTGGTCCAAACTCCCACAGCGGACGCTCGCCATGCATGACCGTGTAGGTTCCACCGCCCACGATTGGCTGCTCTGTCCCCATCGCATGCATCGACGCATGTTGCGGATGGTCCGGTATTTGGAGCATGGTCGGCTGTGCGTACAACACCGAGCCAGTTTGTGCCGCTGCGGTGGCAGCCCATAAAACAGAAATCACAATCAGGATTGCTTTCATGAGTTTGGCCTCGCATGGCAAGGTGCAAACCTCATGCCAAGCTAACATAGCCCATAAACAGCAACTTACAGTTGCTCCATCAAGCAAAGCGCAAAGTTTTGCACAGGCAGCCTCCGCCCATTTCCCCTACGCAGTAACGGCCGCATTCGGGTTCGATTCTCGTCTGAAATAGAACCTGGAGTACTATGGTTTCAACGTGTGCACTGGGAGTAGTCCACCATGAAGTTGTATCGTTCGAAGCCTGCATGGCTTCTCTCGGTCGCTTTTTTGCTTGTAATGTTTTCGTTGCTCGTGGCCGCGTCAGCTAGTGCGCAGACGGATTGTGCCGAAGGCGCCGGCGCGCTCGACAACACTCCACCGAAAGACATTACCGCACAGCAGATCCTCGAAAAACTTGGCGCCCAGGAAGCCAAAGTCAAAGAAGCTCGCTTGCATTACACCTATACGCAGGATGTGATGGTGCAAACTCTGAACGGTGCCTCCGTCGATGGCCAATTCCATGAGGTCAGCGACGTTTCCTACGACGACAAAGGCAGACGCGTCGAGAAGGTCACCTACGCCGAACAGCCGACTCTGCGCGGCGTATCGCTGTCGGCGGATGACATGGATGACATCCGCGTCTTCATGCCCCTGATTCTCACGAACGAAGACTTGCCGGAATACAGCCTGACCTACGCCGGCAAACAGCACGTGGATGATCTCGACACCTACGTGTTCCACGTTGTCCCGAAAAAAGAGGAGAAGAACAAACGCTATTTTGAAGGGCGAATCTGGGTTGATAACCGCGATTTCAATATTGTGAAATTATGCGGCAAGAGCGTTCCCGATCAGGTTCATGCCAAAAAGAATCAGTCGCAGGACATCCGGCCGATGTTCGTCGGGTACCGGATCTACATGAACGGGTTGTGGTTTCCGGCTTACGCCCGAGTCGACGATACACTGCATTTCCGCGTAGAATCCGTTCACATTCGCGAAATCGTCAAGTTCAAAGATTACAAGAAGGCTGGCACTCCTACCGCGGCGCGCTGAACCACAATGGCGATTCTCGGCTGGACCTCGGAGCGGCCTTAAAACACCACTTGAATCGACAGCGGGCGTTGTGCTGTACTTCCCTGCATGGCCGAGACCAAAGAAAAGAACCGCAGCAAAGACATCATTCTCTGGATCATCACTGTCATTCTGATCGCGGTGGCGATCTTCTGGTACAAGAAGTAGCTCACAGCTAAGCGGACTTCGTTCCGCCCGGCTCCCGCAAAATCCCAGACGGGCGTTTTCTGCTGCGCGCAATCGAGCCGCGATTCCCCGGCCCATCTGGCATCTACGATTCGTCCGATTCGTCGGGTTCGGAGTGGCCGTCTCTGGCGTACTTCTCGAATACCGATTGGCTGGAGACGATCCCCTCGAGCATCTGCGGGTTGGCGCGGTTCACTACTGGCACTATCTGGTAGCTCTGCACAAAGCGCAGCGCGGAATCGAGGGGAAGATCGGGAAATAACGAGGGCAGCGGCTGCGCCGAGATCAGCGAGCCGACGGTGTGCTCTCCTTTGCCTTCCTTGAAACGGCGCTGAATTTGCTCGCGCGTGATCACGCCCCATCCGCTGGGCTGCAAACGCACCGGGAAGACTGTTTGCGTGGAATCTTCGATGCGGCGCGCCGCCGCATCAATATAGTCGGCGGCGCTCAGAATAATTGCAGGCGCAGGGGCCATGGCATCTTCCACCCGCAGAATAGTTTCCTCGCGTTCTTCTTCCAGCGACGGTAGCACCAGCCCATCCTGCCGCGTCAGCAGATCGAAAATCGGAATCGGCTCCAAGCTTCGCGAAACCAGGTAAGCAAACGTGTTTGCCACAATCACGGGGACGATGATTTCGTAGTTGCCGCTGACTTCCAGCACCATGAAGACCGATGTCATGGGAGCGCGAAGGAATCCAGCAAATAGCACGCCGATTCCGACCAGCGCGTAGGTGCCGGGCGATCCGACCAGATGAGGGAAAAAGTGATGTTCGACGCTGCCCACAGCGCCTCCCAGCATCGCTCCAACGAACATCGCGGGTGCGAACATCCCGCCGGGAGTTCCGCTGACGAAGGAAATCGTGGTGGCCACAATCTTCAATGCGGCCAGTATGGCCAGCAGTTGCCAGGCGTACTGCCCGTGCATCGCCTGATCCATGTAGTTATAGCCGGCGCCCATGACCTCTGGAAATCCGAAGTAGCCGATCAATCCAATGAGTAATCCGGCAATCGCGGGCTGCAGATATTGCGTCGCGCGCGGCATCGCTTTCAACCGCGGACGAAAAAAGCCGATCGCTCTGGCAAAAATAACCGAAGCCAGTCCGCCCACCAGCCCGAGTACGAGATACGCGATGAGCTCCGAGGGCTGTTTGAAGGCCGTCACCGGAATGCGGAAAATCGGCTCCGAGCCGAGAAACCAGCGCTCCACCACGACGCTGGCCACCGCCGCCAGAACGACCGAGCCCAGAATGCCCGCGCTCCACCGGCCAATGACTTCTTCGATGACGAACAGCACAGCAGCAATGGGCGCATTGAAGGCCGCGGCCAGACCAGCAGCGGCGCCGACCGGAGCGATCAATCGAAGCTTCTCGCGTGAAAGTTTCAGCTGGCGTCCTAGAGCCGAAGCCAGGCTGGCGCCGATTTGGAGAGACGGATCTTCAGGACCGAGAGACTGTCCAGAACCGATGGCCAGCGCGCAGCATATGAACTTACCGATTGCGGTCCGGAATGGAATGAAACCGTTGAAAATATAGAGCGCGGCTTTGGTCTGATTCACTCCGCTGCCGCGAATGGCCGGGAATACGTTCACCACCAGAATGGCTACGACCAATCCCGTAATCGAGGGCACAGCCAGAATCTTCCAGCTATGAGCCGGCGCCAATGGTCCCAGCAGCCACAGATGCGTCCAGTCAATCGCGATTCGGAAGCAAACCACGGCAAGGCCGGAGAAAATTCCGATGAAGACGGAAAGTATCAGGAAGAAGCTGTCTTCATCGAACACGTCCCCGAAAGCCTCAAACAAGCGCCGCGGCGCCGGGAGCCGTACTGGTTCCTCTGGTGGCGGAGCTGCGGGATTCGGCATCGCGGCGAGATCTTTCATTGGTCAGCAGTATCGCGGTTGCGCGCAATCAGCAGCAATGCGCGGTTCACACCCTGCGGTTCGCCGCAATCCTGCGCCGTCTGTTGCTCGATGGAAAATACAAGATCCATGATGACATCGGGCAAGTCATTCTCTTCCGCATAACGCAGGCGGCGAATGTCCGGCTTAGTCGCCAGCCAGCGCGATTCTAATGTGGCCAGCGGCGAAGCTGGGCTCACAGGTGGCGACTGAGAGGAACCGGCAGGTTTCACCACCGTCCCCAGGTCGATGCCTTTTTGTTGTGCGCAGGAAGTGAGGCGTTGGCCCGCTACGTCAAAGGCGGCGGCAAGCCGGCGGTTGCGTTCGGCATCGGAGATGCGCCGCGCGAACGGATTCGTCTGCGAAACCTGGTTGGTTAAGACCAGCAGGTCGCGCACATTGTCATCCTTGGGATTGGCATTCACCGCAGCCTGCAGATAGTGCTGCGCCGTCCGATAGCGCCCCGCGCGGTACGCCGTTTCTCCGGCGCCGGCGAGCGCTTCCGCATTTCCGCGGTCGGTACGCAACACTCGCTCGTACTCGGCGAGAGCGTCGTCGTAATCCTGCGCTTGCACCATGAGTTCCGCCGTGCGAAGTTCCAGCCCAGGGTCGGACGGCAACGAACCCGCCAGTGCAACCAACTCCGAACGCGCCTGCGCCAGATCGTCTTTTTGCAGAAGAAACTCGATCAGCTCAATCTGAGCTTTGCGGCGATTCACCTCAGCATCGGAGGGCCAGATGCCGTAAATCGCATTGTGGTAATACCGCAGGGCGTCCACGATGGACCCGCGCCGGGCCGCCACCCGCGCCAGCGCCAGATTAATCGTGCCGCTCTCCGGCGCGCGTTGCCATAACGACTCCAGGTAAGATTCGGCTTCATCCAGCCGACCGGTATCCCGCAGCGCTCGCCCCAGGGTAAGTTGGTACTGACTATCATTCGGGTCGGAGGTGAGGGCAGCGCGAAATTCTTCCAGAGCCTTGTCGGCATTGCCGGAATTCAGATCCGCTAAACCTTGTGCGTACAGCCTTCTTCCGCGCGCCTGCTGATTGGCGTTATAGCGCGTGACCAAATGCCCCACGATTGCGAATCCAACCACCGCGCCCGCCGTAAGCAGCACAAGCACAACAATCGCTGAGCGCGGGACCAATTTGTCGAGCCACTTCGCCATATATCGCAATGCGATATGTTAAATCATTGTGGCATGAAAGGCCGCATCAATGCGCATCGGCCACAACATAGACATAGCGCAGATCGTCGGTGCCGGTGTTCACTACGTCGTGCTCTGTTTCCGGCGGGCAGTACAAAGCCGTTCCTCCCTCGATCTGGAGCTTCGAGCCATCATGAAAAAGCATCTCGCCCCGGCCTTCGAGCACGACCAGCATTTCCTCATGATGTTCCGTACTGTGCCGGCCTACGGAGCGGCCGGGTTCGAGCACGACATAGCCTGACCTCATGGTGACCGTTTCGGGCGGGCCGGTGAGAAGTGGCGTTACGCCACTGCCGGCTCTCGCGAGCGTGACCACTTTGGCCCGAGGCTTGGATTGCTGCTGGGCTTCTGCAATAACCGTAAGCATGCCGAGGATCACCAGCGGAAACATACAAACAAACTTCAATTGAATTCGCATAAATCTCTCTGGTTGCGCCGTGACCACGATAGCATCTCCCGGTCCTTGTGTTCGCTTGCCGCGCCAGCATCGGGTAAGATACTCGGCTGTCGCAAGACGGCGCAAAGTCATTTCGCTCGAAATCCGATTTCACTCTCTCATGAATCGCGAATATCACAAAGGCTACAGCCAGGAACTCCATCGCGACATGGAGGCGCTTGTCTTCGGCCATGCGGGC
>Ga0335072_10011814_pt1 | contig 12496 bp, 9 predicted proteins | sample Lox_Sample_21_FD_206725 | JGI IMG/M metagenome (GOLD analysis project Ga0335072, IMG submission 206725) | Soil microbial communities from Loxahatchee National Wildlife Refuge, Florida, United States - Lox_Sample_2.1 | ecosystem: Environmental > Terrestrial > Soil > Wetlands | place: USA: Florida...
GCAGGCTGCTACCGGGCACGCTGCTACCGGGCACGCCGTTGCCAGGGCCACCGTTAGCGGGCATGCCGTGAGCAGGACCGCCCCGGCTTGCGCCTGCTCTGCTCTCCACGGCGTTCGAAGGCAGGCCGCTGCCGCCGGAACCGCCGTTCACGGGCCCGTTGCCCGCAAGTCCGTCACGCGGCTGACCGCCGCCGAACCGGCGGTCGTCAGGGCCGTCGTCGGGACGCCCGCTACCCTGGCGGCTAGCTTCCGCCCGGCCAGTGTCCGGCCTGCCGCTGCCGTACGGCGCGCCACCGGCCGGCGGCACACTACCGAACTGACCGCCACCGTTTCCGGCACGATCAATCGATGGCGCTCCCGTCCCCGGGAAGGCATCGGTGCCCGGGAAGCCATTCGCCGGCATCCCGCCACCGGGCACCGCGCCGTTCAGCGGCCCGCTGGCAGCCATCCTGCCGTGCCCGTTGGACGGGACACCCGCCTGCTGAAGCCCGCTGGCGTAGTGGCCACCGGTGCCGACACCCTCGGCTGCAATCGATCCCAGCCCGGACTGCCCGTTCTGACCAGACACGCCGTTGTCGTACGCGGACGGAGGGTTCTGGCCAGCGAATGCATCCTGGCCCGAGAAGTAAGCCTGTTCCCCGACGCCACCCTGCCCGGGCTGGCCGCGCTGCGCTTGTGCCGACACCTGGCTCTCGGCCGGAGCGCTGCCTGACTGCGTGTGGTGGTGACCGCGACTGTCATCCGGCAAGCTCTGGTGACCGAAGACCGGCCCGCCGGGCGCTTCCTGCCGGTCATGACCGCCCGCCGGGTAGCTGTTACCCGCGAAGTCCCGCTCGCGGTCGACCACCGGCTGTGCGAACTGCTCAGGCATCGCGGCAGCTTGCGGCGCGGAGAAGTCGGCGTCACGTGCGCCGCTGTCAGTTCCGCCCGGCCCGGTGTGGGCAGCACGACCGTTCGCACCACCGCCGTTCGCACCGGCGACATTGGCAGCACCGACATTGACAGCACCGCCGATACCGGCCGACGCGGTCGAAACCGGACCGAACCGGGCTGCATCCTGACGCCGCTCACCGCCAGCAGACGCCGCGAGGCTGGCGATCTGAGCCTGGAGCGCTGCCTGGTACTCGGCCACCGGTGATCCGTAGAGTCGCTGGGCTGGCGCCTCGATGGCCGGATGCGAGCTGCTGACTGCGGTAGCTGGCAGCTCGCGATACGCGGCCGCAGCAAGCTGGGGCTCAGCGCCGGCGACCAGGTCGACATACGGCCGCAGGTGCCCGGACGAGATTTCGATGAGGTCGTCGCATTCCTGGCGCAGCGGCCTGGACACCTCCCAGCCGCCATCGGGCGGGACGATATGCAGCAGAATCGCCCGCAGCCCGAGATCCTGCACCTCAGCGATCACCGGCGCCAGGTCCTCCTCGGCGCTGACGATGATCACGTCGCTGATCGCGTGGTTGCGCGCCAGAGCGCTGAGGTCCTTGCGGATCTCAGCCTCGACGCCTTCCTTCCGGTTCGGCCGGATCTTGCTGAGGCGGAGCTTGACTCCGGGGATATCAGCGAGCACGTCATGATCGGCGCTGCGATTGCCGTCGGCCGATGTGTCATACCAGTAGCAGCGCAGCAACTGCAGGCCGGTGCGATCCCGGGACAGCCCGCCGAGCAGCTTCAGCAAACCCGCGTAATCCCAGGACACCGAGTCACGATTGCGAGTGCCGTGGACAGCAAGCGCGCCGTCGGCCAGCGCATAATTTGCGTCCACGAACAGCGCGCAGCGATCCAACGCGACACCGTCCCTTCCCTTGCGCGTGACGTTACCAGCGCCTGGCAGCCGTTGTGGGCACATAGCACGGATCACGGACGTATCCGCCAGGCTGAGTTCTGCCAGTTCAGCACATTTACTTGTCAGTCAGGACGACAGACTTACGCCGCCGTCGCCGCAGGCGCCGCCAGCCGGCAGAAGCTACCAGGTGCCGGCCACTGCTCGGATCTCGCCAGGCAGGTAGGCTCGGCTGCCGTGACCGACCGAGACGAGCTGCTGGCCCTGATCAGGGACCTCGCGGTAGTGCACGGCGAAGTGATCCTCTCGTCCGGGCAGCGCGCCGACTGGTACATCGACCTTCGGCGGGTCCTGCTTGACGGCCGGGCGGCTCCAGTAGCGGGCCGGGTCATGCTGGACACCACTGACAGTCTGGCCTATGACGCCGTCGGCGGTCTCACCCTTGGCGCAGATCCCGTGGCTACCGCCATGCTCCATGCTGCTGCTGCCCGCGGCCGGAAGCTAGACGCCTTTGTTGTCCGCAAGTCTGAGAAGGCGCACGGGCTCCAGCGCAGGATCGAGGGACCGGACGTAGCCGGCCGGAGGGTCCTCGCCGTGGAGGACACCTCTACGACCGGCGCGTCTGTGCTCACGGCGGTCGACGCGCTGCAGGAGGCCGGCGCCGAGGTCGTCGGCGTGGCGGTCGTCGTCGAGCGCGGCGCGCGCCAGAAGATCGCGGAGCGCGGCTTGCCGTATCTGCCCGCGTTCGAGCTTGCCGACCTCGGCCTGAGCTGAGTTCGGCGAGGGCGCATTTCGCCCTGGCAGGTTAGTGCTGTGACAGCGCGTGCAGCGCGAACGCCCCGACGAACAGCAGCGCTAAAACCGCCACCGACATGAACACGACGCCGGCATAGCGGCGACGTTCGGCGGGGTCAGCGTCATGGTGTCCCATGACTGCAGCGTAGCCCCGAAACGGCTGGCCGCCCGGCAATGCGCGGTAACTACAGCGGCCGGCTTCGGCTGGCCGGATGCCTCCGCAATACTGGGGCCAGTGGAAACGCGCCGTCACACAGCGCAGCAATCGAGCCTGACTCAGCAGGAGAGGATTCGTCGCCATGCCCATCGCGACGCCCGAGGTCTACGCGCAAATGCTCGACCGGGCCAAGGAGCGAGGATTCGCCTTCCCGGCCATCAACGTGACGTCCAGCCAGACGCTGAACGCCGCCCTGGACGGCTTCGCCGAGGCCGAGAGCGACGGCATAGTCCAGATCTCGACGGGCGGCGCCGATTACCTCTCGGGGGCCGGGGTTAAGGACATGGTCACCGGCGCGGTTGCCCTTGCGCACTTCGCCAGGACAGTAGCCGCCAAGTATCCGATCAACATCGCGCTGCACACCGACCACTGTCCTGCCGACAAGCTCGACGGATATATGCGCCCGCTGGTGCAGATCTCTGCCGAGCGGGTGGCGCGCGGCGAGGAGCCGTTGTTCCAGTCGCACATGTGGGACGGGTCGGCGGTGCCGCTGACTGAGAACCTGCAGATTGGCGTGGACCTGCTCGCGAAGTGCGCGGCCGCGCGCATCGTCATGGAGCTGGAGATCGGGGTGGTCGGCGGCGAGGAGGACGGCATCGTCGGCGAGATCAACGAGAAGCTCTACAGCACTCCGGAGGACGCGATCGCGACTGCGGAGGCGCTCGGACTGGGCGAGCGCGGCCGGTACATCCTGGCGGCCACCTTCGGCAACGTGCACGGCGTCTACAAGCCGGGCCACGTCAAGCTGCGCCCGGCCATCCTCAAGGAGATCCAGGACGCCGTCGGTGCCAAGTACGGCAAAGACAAGCCCTTCGACCTGGTGTTCCACGGCGGATCCGGATCCGATCTGACAGACATCCGGGAGGCCATCGGCTATGGCGTCGTCAAGATGAACGTGGACACCGACACCCAGTACGCCTTCACCAGGCCGGTCGCCGGCCACATGTTCTCGAACTACGACGGCGTCCTGAAGGTGGACGGCGAGGTGGGCAGCAAGAAGGCCTATGACCCCCGGACCTGGGGCAAGGCCGCGGAGGCCGGCATGTCCGCTCGCGTGGTGCACGCCTGCGAGGACTTGCTGTCAGCGGGCCAGAGGCTCACCTGACATGCGCGAGAACCTGCTCGGAGGCCCGCCGGAGACTCTGCTGCCAGCCGATCCCGTGGCCGCGGCCGCCCTCGCGGCAGCTGGCGACCCGACCGAGGCCGCAGCGGCATTCCCCGGCTACTGCGCGGCGTGGGCGGCGCTGGCCGAGCGCGCGATGGCGGCCGGCGAACCCGTAACGGCCTACGCCTTCGCCCGGACCGGCTACCACCGGGGTCTGGACCAGCTCCGCCGCGCGGGCTGGCACGGGCACGGGCCGGTGCCCTGGACACACGAGCCCAACCAGGGCTTCCTCCGCGCACTGCACGCGCTGGGCGTGGCTGCCGCAGCCATCGGAGAGGACGACGAGGCCGAGCGGTGCGAGGAATTCCTGGCCGACGCAAGCCCGGCCGCAGTCGCCGCGCTCGAGGGCTGACCCACTGATACCCGGCCGTGCGAGAGCTCGTCCGGTAACATCTGAATGCAAGAGCCCCTCGCCGCGCTTGCAGCTGTCCGCACTGCCGTCGGCCCGGGGCTTTCGTCCTGTTAGGGAAGGACCGGTCACATGCCCGCCATCGTGATCGTCGGTGCGCAGTGGGGCGATGAAGGCAAGGGCAAGGCCACCGACCTGCTCGGTGACCGCGTCGACTACGTCGTCCGCTATCAGGGTGGCAACAATGCCGGCCACACCGTCGTCATCGGAGACGAGAGCTACGCCCTGCACCTGCTGCCATCGGGAGCCCTGTCCGACCATGCCACGTCGGTGATCGGCAACGGCGTCGTCATCAACCCCGAGGTTCTGATCGAGGAGATCGACGGCCTGATCCAGCGGGGCGTCTGGCAGGACCGGCTGCTCATCTCGGCCGACGCCCACCTGATCATGCCGCACCACGTTGCCCTCGACAAGGTCACCGAGCGCTACCTCGGCGACGCGCGGATCGGCACGACGGGACGCGGCATCGGCCCGGCCTACGCGGACAAGGCCTCCCGGGTCGGGATTCGCATGCAGGACCTGTTCGACCCCGGCATCCTGACGCAGAAGCTCGAGCTGGCGCTGCGCGAGAAGAACCAGGTGCTCACCAAGGTCTACAACCGGCGCGGCATCGACGCCGACACCGTGGTCGGACAGTATCTCGGCTACGCCGAGCGACTCGGCCGGTACGTCGCGGACACCGGCCTCGTGCTCAACAAAGCGCTCGAGGCTGGCCAGGTGATACTCCTCGAAGGCGCTCAGGCGACCCTGCTCGACGTCGACCACGGCACCTATCCGTTCGTGACCTCGTCGTCGCCGACGGCGGGCGGCGCCTGCGCCGGGTCCGGCGTCGGCCCGACGCGCATCACCACGGTGATGGGCATTCTGAAGGCCTACACCACCCGGGTCGGCGCCGGCCCGTTCCCGACCGAACTCACCGACGCCCAGGGCGAGTGGCTGCGCAAGACCGGCGGCGAGTACGGCACCACGACAGGCCGGCCGCGACGCACCGGCTGGCTGGACACGGTCATCGCCCGCTACGCCACCCGGGTGAACGGCCTGACTGACTACTTCCTGACGAAACTAGACATCTTGTCCGGACTGGAGAAGGTCCCAGTCTGCGTGGCCTACGACGTGCACGGCACTCGCTACGACGAGGTGCCGATGACGCAGACCGACTTCCACCACGCGGTACCGGTGTACGAGTACCTGGACGGCTGGTGGGAGGACATCTCCGACGCGAAGGATTTCGCCGACCTGCCGAAGAACGCGCAGGCCTACGTGCGGGCCGTCGAGGACATGATCGGCGCGCCGATCTGCGCGGTCGGGGTCGGCCCGCGGCGCGACCAGACCGTCGTGCTGCGCGAGGTGCTGTGAGCACGAGCCGCAGAGCTGATGGCCGGCTGACGGGAGCCTAAGCGCCTGCAGACGTCGCCGGGTACTCGATCGTGACTGTACCGGTAGCGGCCGAGCGGAGCTGACGAGGGTGCTGCCGCCGATCCGACGGAAGCTGCCAGCCGGAGAGGACCCGCACCGGCGGCTGTCGGCGACCCAGCGGGCCAGCTCGCCGACGGTGAGCCAGCCGGTAGGCTCAGCGCCGTGCGGGTACTCGTCCTCGGCTCAGGCGGCCGCGAGCACGCGCTCGCCCGGTCGCTGTCGCTCGATCCGGCCGTCAGCCAGCTGCACGCCGCGCCCGGCAACCCCGGCATCGCAGAGTTCGCGGAATTGCATCCGGTCGCACCATCCGACCCGGCACAGGTCACTGCACTTGGCGCCCGGACTGCTGCCGACCTGGTGGTCGTCGGGCCGGAGGCGCCGCTGGTGGCCGGCGTCGCCGACGCCGTGCGCGCCGCCGGCATCCGGTGCTTCGGGCCGGACCAGGCTGCCGCGATGATCGAGGGCTCCAAGTCGTTCGCCAAGCAGGTCATGACCGCCGCCGGCGTTCCGACCGCGGCTGCCAGGACCTGCCGGACCGAAGCCGAAGCCGCCGCGGCGCTTGACGAGTTCGGCCCGCCGTACGTGGTCAAGGCCGACGGCCTTGCCGCGGGCAAGGGCGTGGTCGTCAGCACCGACCGCGCCGAGGCCCTGGCACACGCCAAGGCCTGCGGCACCGTGGTGATCGAGGAATTCCTGGACGGTCCTGAGGTGTCAGTGTTCGCACTCGCCGACGGCCGCAGCGCGGTCGCGCTGCAGCCTGCGCAGGACTACAAGCGGGCGCACGACGGCAACTCCGGCCCCAACACCGGCGGCATGGGCGCCTACACACCGCTGAGCTGGGCGCCAGCCGACCTGGCCGACGAGACGCTGGCCAGCGTCGTGCAGCCGGCGCTGGACGAGCTCAGCCGCCGCGGCGCCCCGTTCAGCGGCCTGCTGTACGCGGGGCTGTGCCTGACCTCGCGAGGGCTGCGCGTGGTCGAGTTCAACGCGCGGTTCGGCGACCCGGAGACGCAGGTCGTCCTGGACCGCCTGGGCACACCACTGGGCGGGCTCCTCACCGCGGCCGCAGACGGTGACCTCAGCGCGGCAGGCAAGCTCACCTGGCTGCCGGGCGCTGCAGTGACCGTCGTGATCGCCGCCGAGGGGTACCCGGCTGGCCCCGTCAGCGGCGACGTGCTTGACGGGATGGACGACGCGGGCCGCGTTCCCGGCGCTTATGTTCTTCAGGCGGGTACAGCAGCCAGCAGCTCGGGCGCGCTGACCGCCAGCGGCGGTCGCGTCCTGGACGTCGTCGGTCACGGTCCTGACCTCGCGGCGGCGCGCACCAGTGCCTATCAGGCAGCCGCCCGGATCAGGCTGCGCGGCGGCTGGTACCGCAAGGACATCGCGGCCGGGCCCGCGCCCGGAACGCGACCGGAGGCATGACCAGCGGACCGGCAGAGCCCGCCGAGCCCGCCAGGCCCGCGGAGCGACGGCCGGCCGACGGCGCGGAGCTGCGGGTCAGCACCCTGGAGATCTTTTTCGACCTGGTCTTTGCCTTCACGCTGACCCAGCTAACCTCCGTGCTGGCGGAGCGACTGTCCTGGCTTGCCGTCGGCCAGGTCATTCTGGTGTTCGGCCTGCTGTGGTGGATGTACGGGGCCTACGCCTGGCTCACGAACTCACGGCCGCCGGTGCATCTGCCCGAGCGCCTGCTGCTCCTGGTCGGGATGGCCGGATTCCTGGTGGTGGGGCTGGCCATTCCGGCCGGCTTCACCAGCTACGGCTACGTGCTGGGCCTTGGCTACCTGGTCGTCGTGATCGTCCACACGGTGCTGTACTACCGGGTCAACGCGAACATCCTGCGAGTCGCGCCGTTCAACATCGGCTCGGCAGTGCTGGTGACAATCGCAGGCGTGCTGCACGACCGGCACGGGTCCGATGACCTTGCCGCCTACCTGCTCTGGATCGCGGCCCTGGCGATCCAGCTCGGGTCGCCCCTCATCGTCCGTCCCGCCAGCTTTTTCGAGCTGCGGCCCTCCCATTTCTGCGAGCGCCACAGCGCGCTGCTGATCGTGGCCATCGGCGAGTCAGTGGCAGCGGTCGGGATCGGCGCGGCTGGCCCGGTGCGCGATGCGAGCGCCGTCAGCTGGCGACTGCTGGCCACGGCGGTCCTCGGCCTCGCGGTGGCGGCCACGCTGTGGTGGATCGTGTTCGGCAGCGGGGACGAGGCCCGCGCCGTCCGCGTCCTCACCGACGCCACCAGCAAGCGCCGCACGCAGCTGGCCCTGAGCGCGTTCTTCTACGGCAACATCCCGCTTCTGCTCGGACTCGTCGCGCTGGCGGCCGGGATCCTGCGGGCCGTTATCGAGGCGGCCGGGCAGCCCGCGCCGGTGTCGCGCGCCGGGCTGGCCGCGGTCCTGGCTGCGGGCGCGGCGCTGTTCCTGGCCGGCGATGTGGTGATCCGAAGGGTCCTGCGCACCGGTCCGACCCGCCTGCGGGCGATCGCGGCCGTGGTCGTGCTGGCCACGACGGCAGTCGGGGCCGCTGCCGGGCTCGAGGCGCAGCTCGTGGTCGTCGCGGTGGTGCTGATCGCGCCGCTGGTCGCCGAGCGGGACCAGGCGGGCAGAGGCGGCGCCAGGCCGCCGTCGGCCAGTGCGGCAGGATAGTGCTGTGATAGACCGCTACACGCTGCCCGAGATGGGCCACGTCTGGAGCGAGGCCCACAAGTACGAGCTGTGGTGCCGGGTGGAGACGCTGGTCCTCGCCGCGCACGCCCGGGCCGGGACGGTCCCGCAGGACGCGGTGGCCCCGGTAGCTGCCGCGCCGCCGCCGACGCCGGAAGCGGTCGCCGCCCTGGAGGCGGTGACCGGGCACGACGTGATCGCCTTCCTGTCCGCCTGGGCGAACAATACGACGCCCCGCGAGGCCGCGGCTTACGTGCACTTCGGGATGACTTCGTCGGACCTGCTGGACACCGCGCTCGCCCTGCAGCTCACCGAGTCGACCGACCTGCTCACAGCCCGGTGCGAGAAGCTGCTGCACGTGCTGCGCGAGCACGCCCTGGCGCATCGCAGCACGCTGCGGGTCGGCCGGACGCACGGCATTCACGCCGAGCCGGACGTGTGGGGGCACCGGGTAGCCGACTTCGCCTTCGCTATCCACCGGTGCCGGGACCGGCTGCTGCGAGCCCGCCAGTCGGTCGCCGTCGGCAAGCTGTCCGGGCCGGTCGGCACGTATTCCAACATCGACCCGGCGATCGAGTCCGAGGTGCTCGGCGAGCTTGGCCTGCGGCCGGCGGACGTCGCCACGCAGGTGGTCCTGCGCGACGGCGTTGCCGAGTGGGTCGGCGTCCTTGCCCTCGTCGCGACGGTCTGCGACGCCATCGCCCTCGAGGTCCGGCACGGCCAGCGGACTGAGGTCGCCGAGCTGGCTGAGCCGTTCGGCGCGGGCCAGAAGGGCTCGTCCGCGATGCCGCACAAGCGCAACCCGGTGAAGGCCGAGCGCATCAGTGGCCTGGCCCGGATCGTGCGGGCGCAGGTCGTACCGGTGATGGAAGGCGTACCGCTGTGGCACGAGCGGGACATCTCGCATTCCTCCACCGAGCGGGTGGCGCTGCCGGATGCCGCTATCGCGACGGACTATCTGCTCGAACAGACCACAACCGTGATGGAGGGCCTCGTCGTCGACGCCACCCGGATGCTCGCCAACCTGGAGTCGAGCCACGGTCTCATTTACACCTCAGCCGTGCTTCTCGAGCTCGTCGCGGGCGGCTTGTCCCGCGAGGACGCCTATGCCCTCGTTCAGGGCGCGGCGATGGAGACCTGGCAGACCGGCGTCCCGTTCCGGGAGACGCTGCGCAAGCATGCGGCCGCCGGCGGCCAGGAGATCGACGAGGCGCGGCTGGACGAGGTGTCGAGTCCCGAGCGCTACGTGCGCCGGCTCGACGTCGTGTTCGACCGGCTGGAGAAGCTCGCGTGACCGGCGGCAGCGTCCCGGCCGGGCTGCGCCACGTCTACTCCGGCAAGGTCCGCGAACTCTACGAGACCAGTGACGGCGTGCTCCTGCTCGTCGCAACGGACCGGATCTCCGCATTTGACTACGTGCTGCAAACGCCCATCCCCGACAAAGGCAAAATCCTCACCCAGCTTTCGTTGTGGTGGTTCGAGCGCCTCGCCGATATCGTGCCGAATCAGCTGGTAGAGGCACCGATCCCCGCTGAATTCGCTGGCCGCGCTGTGGCCTGCCGGCCATTGACGATGATCGCAGTGGAGTGCGTCGCGCGCGGTTACCTGACCGGGACAGGGCTTGCGGATTACCGGCGCGACGGGGCGGTCGCCGGAGTGACGCTGCCCGCCGGCCTGACCGATGGCTCGCGCCTGCCCGCGCCTGTGTTCGACCCCGACAGCAAGGGCCCGCAGGGCCAGCACGACGAGAATCTGAGCCGGGCGGAACTCGTCGCGCTGGTGGGCGAGGCGACTGCGGCGGAGCTCGAGCGGATCACTCTCGCCGTCTACCAGCGGGGCGCTGACGTGGCCGGGGGGCGCGGGATCATCGTGGCGGATACGAAGATCGAGCTCGGCACAGACGACGCCGGAACTCTGCGCCTCGGCGACGAGGTGCTGACTCCGGACTCGTCCCGCTTCTGGCCCGCCGAGTCCTGGCAACCGGGTCGCAGCCAGGTGTCGTTCGATAAGCAGTTCGTGCGCGACTGGCTGACGTCACCTGCCTCCGGCTGGGACCGGCACGGCTCGCAGCCGCCGCCGCCGCTGCCCGATGCCGTCGTGGAGCAGACCCGGCAGACCTACGTGACGGCGTATGAGCGTATCACCGGCATGCACTGGCGCTGAGGGTGGTAGCCCCCTGTCATGGCACTTTGAATGCGGTCAGCTACGTTACGTAACACCGTCGACATGGTCTGGGGGGCTCGAGAGCGGTGGAATACTTGACGTCACGACAAGCAGGCGGACTGGTTGATGGTTGCCTGCAATCTGCATGGGCAGAGGATGCTCGGGAGTACCGGGGCATCGGCACGATGCAGCTAACTGACGGGAGTTCCATCACGATGACGAGCGGTCCAGAGACCCGCTATATCGTCAGGGGCGGTAACCCGCTTCAAGGCACCGTCTTCGTCCAGGGCGCTAAGAACGCCGCCCTGAAGATGATCGCCGCCGCGCTGCTGGCTGAGAAGGGCCGCACCGTCCTGCGCAACGTCCCCGTGATCGAGGATGTGCGCCGGGCGATCGAGCTTGCTCAGGCAGTCGGTGCCGTGGTGAAGTTCCACGAAGCAGAGCGGACTCTGGTCGTCGATGCGTCTGAGCTCACCAGCTCGGTGCTGCCCGCGGAGATCGCCCGCCGGTTCCGCGCCTCGGTGCTGTTCGTGCCGGCGCTGCTGCACCGGCTCGGCGAGGCCACCATCGAGGGCATCGGCGGCTGCAACCTGGGCAGCCGGCTGCTGGACTTCCACTACCGCGGCTTCGCGCGGCTCGGCGCCGTCGTGGACGAGCAGGAAACCGTCATCCACATCAAGGCCGACCGGCTGCGCGGCGCGCACTTGTACCTGGATACTCCGTCACATACCGGCACCGAGAACCTGATCATGGCCGCCTCCATGGCGCCGGGTACCACGATCATCGACAACACCGCGCTCGAGCCGGAGGTGCTCGACGTGATCGCGTTCCTCACCAAAATGGGGGCGCGCATCACCGGCGGCGGCACCGGCTTCGTCACCGTCGAGGGCGTCGACGAGCTGACCGCGGTGGAGCACACCGTGATGGCCGACCGGATCGACGCCGGTGTCTTCGCAATGGCCGCTGCCATCACTGGCGGCGAGATCAGCCTCGTCGGGGCCTCGCTTGAGCACTTCGGCGTTGCGCGCTGGAAGCTCGAGCAGATGGGCGTCGAGTTCGCGACGCATGGTGCGATCGTCCAGGTGCGGCGGGACAAGCAACTGAGGCCGATCAACGTGATCACCGACACCTTCCCCGGTTTCGCGACCGACTTGCAGTCTCCGATCATGGCGCTCTCCTGCCTCGCTGACGGCACCAGCTATATCCGGGAAACGATCTTCGACGGCCGTTACATGCTGGCGGAGGAGCTCAACAAGATGGGCGCCAAGGTGGAGGTGGCCGGCAACGCCGTACTCGTACACGGCCCGACGCCGCTGCACGGAACTGAGGTCATCGCCCACGATCTGCGATCTGGAGTCGCGCTGATCCTGGCCGGACTGGCAGCTGACGGCGAGACCATCGTTGCGCCTGGCTACCTGATCGACCGTGGTCACGCCTCGGTCGCGTCACGGCTGGCCACGCTCGGCGCCGATGTCACATCAGAGGTCATCGCCTAGCCAAGGGCGCACCTCACGGCCTCACGCTGGCCCGCCGTCGCGGCGCCTCGCGAAACTCCGGTCCGGCTGCCTTCTTCCCGTCAGCCCGTCGCTGAGTTACGAAGGAACTAGCGACATTGTGCGGGGACGGGGTGAAGGGGACGGTGACCTACACGCGGGCTGGGCGCAGCAGCGGACGGCCGCAGACGCTGCCGCGGGTCACGATCGGTCTGTGCGGCCCGCATGCACTGCTGGAGCGCATTGTCCTGGCGGCCGGACTGCCGGGGCCTGCCGGGGCGATCCTGCGCATGACCGCAGACGACTCGACGCAGCGCCTGCTGCGCAGCAGGCTCGTGACCGCGGCATACGCGGAGGAGCATACGGCCGCCGGGCGAGCGTCCCGGCTTACACAC
>Ga0335072_10011817_pt1 | contig 12494 bp, 16 predicted proteins | sample Lox_Sample_21_FD_206725 | JGI IMG/M metagenome (GOLD analysis project Ga0335072, IMG submission 206725) | Soil microbial communities from Loxahatchee National Wildlife Refuge, Florida, United States - Lox_Sample_2.1 | ecosystem: Environmental > Terrestrial > Soil > Wetlands | place: USA...
GGGGTGCGGGCAGCGTCTTCGTACATGCGGGTTGCCTCCAGAGGGCATGAAAAAAGCCCGCACGACGGCGGGCGGTGAGGTGCTGGTCAGGTCAGGTCAGGTCAGGTCAGGCGATTCGCCAGCCGTTGCCGTGCAGGAAGTTCCAGACCTTGCCCCGGCAGTCGGCTGGCCAGTACCACTGGGTGGCCCATCCCGCTGGTGCGAAGTAGGCCCAGAGTCCGCCGATCAGGCTGTCGTTCGTGCCCGTGGCGAAGGTGTCAGTAGTCGGTGGCGTGGCCGATGATCGCAGTGTCGCTACCTGGGAGGGTGTCCCCGGGCCACCAGTAGAGGCCGCTGTTCCCGGGAGCCATCCACGACGCGTCCGCGCCGTACAGCGGGCTGTCAGTAGGCACGTAGATCTTGTTCCCCGACCACGACGAGCCTGTCTGCGAGGCGAACTCGTCCCCGTAGAGCGGCCCGTAGGTCGGCTCGAAGTCGGCGGCCCACACGTTGCCGGCGAACGTCATGTCGGTGCCGCCGACGCTGCCGCCCATATTGCACGTGTAACCGAAGCCCGAGAAGTAGTTATCGGTCACCGAGACCTGGTTGTAAGGGGCGGACGAGTACTGGAGCGCGAGCCCGTTGGTGTTCCCCTCGGACGCGATCGTGTTATGCGCGACCACCAGGTACATATCGGTGATGCCGTCGTTGCACAGGATGCCGTCGGTGTGGTCGACCCCTCCGTCTGCTCTCGGGTCGTGAATCCAGTTCCAGGTGAACACGTCCGGCGCGGACTCCGAGCTAGTGCTGATCTCGATGGCGTTGCCGAATCCCCAGAACTCGCAGTGGTCGACGGTGAGACCGCTGATCCCGCGCTGGTCAATCCCGTACTGGTAGCCGTTGTCGTAGCTGACCGGCCAGGTGTCCACCGCGCTCGGCTGGAACGTGCAATAGGAGAACTTGATGTTCGAGCACGGGGTGGCGAAGACGCCGCAGGTGTTCGCGTCGGTCACCCGGTTCGCCTCGAACAGGCAGCCGACGAAGGTGACGTCGCTGGCCACGATGCCGTAGGCGCCTGTCGGAAAGTAGTACCCGGAGTAGGTTGTATTGGGCTCAAGGTCGCTGATCGGGTCGGTCCAGGTGGTGAGGCTGCCCGTGTAGCCGGGGGCGTTCCGGTAGCCGACCGGGACCGACAGCGGGGCGGCGCCGGGGCCGGGGAACGCCATCGAGGGGGGCGCGCTCAGGGCGGCCTGCATCAGCCTGCGGGCGAGTGTCAAACGATCCCCGCCATCAGCAGGCCGGACGGGGAGGCGGCCGCCCCCGACGGGACCGTCGCCGTGTAGACGGCCGCGAACGTCTGGCTGAACTGGTTCAGGAGGGCCTGCTGGGTCCAGGTCAGGCCGCCGCCGCTGACGGCGGGCGATATCGTGCCGGCGGTGTCGTAGCAGGCGATCAGCGCGGCCAGCACCGCCCCGGCCGGGGGGCTGAACGAGCTCGAGGTCACCGAGGCGGCGGTGGCGGTGGCCAGCTCAGGGGCGGACCCGTCCATCGCGGGGATGCTGCCGCCGCTGGCCAGGATCTCGTAGGCGGCGAACTGGGCGGCGTCGCCGGACGCGCAGCCGACCGTGACCGCGTCGCCCGCGGTCACCGTGCCGGAGTAGTAGCCGTGAGCGTAAGAGTCGCCTTCCGCTCCCGCCGCGCTGTCCAGGGCGGTGTTATCCGAGACGGGTGACAGGACGGTGGCGCTGGTGAAGTTCTCCAGCGCCCACACGATGAGCGAGTCCGGCCCGTTGGGCGTGATCGGGTTGTTGGGAGGGTTGTAAGCGAGGACCGACGCCCCGCCCATCTCGGTCGCCCCGGTCAGGACCAGGACGCGCATGTACCAGGCGACGGCGCTGGCCTCGCTGGCGGTGACGGTGAGGCTGCTCATCAGTACCCCAGCCCGCCGCTGTTCAGGCAGCACCAGCGGCCCGTGCCGCCCCCGGCGTTCGCGTCGTACGTGAACGCGAAGAAGTCGACGGCGTTCGCGCTCGTGCTCGCCGCCGGGATCGACCCGGCGCCCCCGCTGTAGTCTCCCGCCGATCCGGTCGCGAAGGTCACCGTGTACGGGCCGCCGCTCGACGGCTGCTGAGTGTGGAACTCGATCTTCTGCCCGGGCAGCGGGTTCGAGGGCGCGGGGTAAGTCGTGTCGCCGGTCAGCTGGTGCACGAACACGTTGGCGAGTGCCGTGTTGATTGCCGGTGAGGTACCCGTCAGCGTTTCGACCTTCGGGGCGATGTAGGCGGGCAGCGTCACGCCGCCGGCCAGCAGCGCGAGGATCGCGGCGGCCGCCGTCGCCTGCCCGGTGCCGCCGTCCGCGATCGACAGCGGCAGGGCGGGCAGCGCCTGGACGAGCGACCCGTACCAGGTCGTGCCGCCGTTCAGGGTCTCGAAGACGTAGACGTTCAGGGCGCTCACCGCCGTGCTCGGCGTCGGCGTGCCGCCGATCCACGTGACCGACCCGGGCCACGTCGCGACCCGGCCGCCGGTGGCGTCCTGCGACAGGTAGAGGGTGAACGAGCACGCCACGCCGCTGGTCGCGCCGGTGAACGTGAAGGTGGTCGCCCCGGTCATCGCGGCGGTGAACACGTTCCCGTCGGCCAGGTTCACCGTCGCCGACCCGGTGACGTTGCCGAGGGCGCCGATGGTCTCCTTGCCGCCGCCCGTCACCGACACCGACGCCACATCGGCCGCCGTCAGCGTCACATTGCCGGAGTCGTCCGGGTCGACGTCGTTGACGCTCGTGACCGTGCCCGTGCCCGTGCCGTCGCCGTCATCGCCCCAGCCGAGCGCGAGTGGCGACACCTGGGTCACCGTCGGGACTTTCCCGACCGCCGCCGTCCCCGACGGCAGCGGGACCGCCTGGACGGCTGGCAGGCTGTACCCCACCTCGACGACCTGCTGCTGGGTGACGGTCCCGGTGACGGTGTCGGTGACCTGGACCGTCACGATATCCGCCATCAGACGGTCACCTCCCGGGAGAACCGGACGTTGCCTTGGATCAGCCGGGTGATCCCGCCGCTGGGGTCGGTCACCTTCAGGTCGTAGACGGCGGCCTGGAACTGGAGTGTCGCCGTCGTCGAGGCCGGGATGACGATCTGGATCGTCCCCGCGGTCCCCCCGAGGACGAGACCGCCGTTGTCGGGGGTGAGGTCGACGTAGACGGTGCCGCCGTAATCGGCGTAGGTGGAGCGGATCTGCAGGTGAGCCGACCAGCCGGTCAGGTTCACCGGCTCGGCCGGATTGCTTGTCGTCCAGGTGAGGGTGACGTTGAAGTCGGCGCCCTCGTTGATGCACATGTTCCACGTGCCGGTCAAACCGCACCCCCCTGCGCGTTGGTCACCTTCCGGGCCGCCTCGCGGGCCCGGGTCATGTCCCCGGCGATCACCGCGTAGACGGCCTCGGTAATGCGGGCCTTCCGGATCACGTGCCGGGCTGACACCCACCCGGGGCCGACCCGGACGGGATGCGCGCCGGGGGCGCCCGCGCCGAGCTCCGTCGCACGGGCGGACAGGGCGTCCACCGTCGCGGCGTGCTCGTCGGCCAGGTCGCGGATCTTCTGCGCGACGGCGGCGAGCTCGTCGAGGGCGTCGGCCAGGCGGGTGTCAGCGCGCGCGGACTCGGCGTATGCGTTCACCGCGTCCGCGTGGGCCTGCAGGCTGTCGGTCATCCGGGGCGGTCACCTCCGATGCGCGGGACGTCAGGCAATGAGAGAGCCCCGGGCCGGACGGCACGGGGCTCAGCGGAGAACGGAGAGGATCAGCCGGCGGCGACCGGGCTAGCGGGGATCACGCGTAGTTGCCCTCGTACTTGAGCAGCCAGGTCGTCTCGGCCGGGAGGTACTTGCAGGTGATCTCGTGGATGCGCCCCGACGACGCGAACGTCGGCGTGGTCCCCCCGAGCCACACGGCGTTGGCCGGCCAGGACGCGGTGGGCGCGGTGCCGGACGACGGCTCTTTCAGCAGCAGCGTGCACCTTTTGATGAACCCGCTGGCCCCGTTGAAGGTGAACGTCCCGTTGGCCCCGGCGGCCAGCAGCGCGGTCTGGACATCCCCGAACTGCCAGTAGATGTTCAGCTCGTACGGGCTGGTGAAACCGTCACCGAAAGGCGTCCAGCAGGTCCCGCCCATGACCGCCAGCGCGTCCCCGGCGGTCATCGCGCCGCCCGCCGGGTCCAGTGTGATCCCGCTGAACGCGGCCGGGCAGAAGTCCGGGTTGTAGACGCCCTGGCTGGCCGCCCCGGCGTTGTCGAGGTTGAGCACGCCGGTCGCGTTGAACTGCGAGACGGGGTTCGCCGACCCCATCCACAGCAGATAGTGGCCGACGGTGTCACCGTCGCCCGGGGCGTTGGCCTCCATCGAGACGGCGAACGTCGCGTTGGACAGGAAGCTCGTCCCGTCGGCGTTCCCCCGGTCGATCGCCACGATCGCGCCCGTGTTGGAGACGCCGCCCTGCAAGTTGCCGCGCAGCGCGAACTGGCGTCCCTGCAGGTTCGCCCCGTCGCTCAGCGAGATGACGTCGACGTTCGCCGCGGCGACCACGACCGCGTCCAGAATCGAGTAGTCGAACGACCCGCCGCTGAACCCGAACACGAACCCGCTCGTGGCACCGCAGAAGACCGCCACGATCCGCGTCCAGGTGCCCTGCTCAGCCCACCCGCCGCCGCTGTCCGTTCCGACCGCCGCGCCGCCGGGGAACCCGTAGATCCCGATGTCATCCACCAGGGCGGCCTGAAGGTTCCCGAATGTGATGCCGACCTGGCTGCCGTCGCTGTACGGGCCGGTGAGGGTGAGGCCGGTGATCTCGCCCGCGGTGAGGCTGTCGTTGAACGTGTCGGTGTAGAGGGTGGAGAGGCAGCTTCCGGATCCCGCGTAGGTGATGTTGGTGTACGCGCGCCCCATGCCGGCGACGCCCTGGTTCGGGCCGAACGGCAGCAGGTCCTCGCTCGTGCCGATCAGATAGCTGCCGACCCCGAACACGAGCTTGTACGGATCGGTCCCGGCCGCGGCCTGAGCTGCCCTGATCACCGCCGTGCAGTCGACGTTCCCGGTGTAGTCCGCGTTGAGGTCGTTGACGTAGATGACCTGCAGCGCAGGCGGGAGGGTTCCGTACGCGATGGCGACCATCAGCACCCCCGGTTCAGGTCCGTGCCGGATACCGCGACGGCAAGCGCGGCCGCGGTCACGATCTCAGGCGTGGCAGACGAGCGGACGGCCGCGGTCAGCCGCCGGTGGTGAACGTCGCCGAGGCGAAGACGCCCGCCTTGACGTGAGAGCCGCCCGGCCCGACGGCGGAGACGTGGATCGTGTAGAGGGTCCGCGGCGTGAGGCTGCCCGGGTCCGGGCTCGTGACCGGGCCCGGCTCATCGCGGGGGTAGGAGTCGACGAGCGTCTCCTGGTCGCAGGTCGTCCCCTTGTACACCCAGACCTCGTAGTGGTCGGGCTTCGGCTGTCCCGCCGGCGCCGCCCAGGTGGCGTGGAAGTTCGTGTGCCCAGGGGTCACCCGGAGGCCGGCCGGCTTGCCGTACGTCCAGTCCGCCGGCTGCGGCGGCGCCGGCGGCTGGTAGGCCAGGGCGGCGAGCTCGCTGACCGTGCCGTGGAACACAGAGCAGTCGGCGACGCCGACGCCAGGCACCTGGTAGGTCTCGGTGAACTGCCACAGGGTGTGGGGGCTGGACGGCTCGACGGCGGAGTAGTCGGCGATCCACTGGACGGGCAGCGCGCCCTCCGCCTCGCCGAAGTCCAGTCCGGTGTACGTCCACAGGTACCTGCCGTTGTACCCGAGGGCGAGCATCTCGTTGTAGAACTCCGTCAGCAGGGCGTGGCTGCCCTCCTCGAAGTCGGCGATCGCGACCTCGCCTGGCCTGAGGTCGCCGACGAGGGCGCGGAAGGCCCGCGCCTGCGCCGCCCCGGATTCGGACTGGACCAGGTAGACGTAGATACCGACGAACAGCGCGCCGCCGGAGTGCAGGTCCGCGCGCCGCTGGCCGCCGTACCAGGCCGCGTCCGTCTCGGTGCCGTAAAGGGCGCGGATGACGACGGCCTTCGACCAGGCGAGATACATGGCGTCCGCGATCTCAGGCTGGAACTCGCTGACATCGGCGAGGTAGGTGTCCGCCCCTGTTGCGCCCATCGGGGTCCCGTCGGCCGGTCCTCCGGCGCGGAAGGCGATGTTGCTGGTCACTGAGTTCCGTCCTTCCCGGCCACGAGTGACCGGAGCTCCTGCAGCTCCTCGAGGATCGCGAGCTGCTGCTTGTTCATGTCCATGAGCGCGTCAGAGTTGGCTTGGGTGTGCAGCGCGACCTCGCTGCTGATCCGGTCACCGCGGTTCGCCGCGATCTGGAGCGCGCCGCCTTGCTGCGCGGCCAGCCACGACAGGCCGAGGTTGAGCAGGATGAACGGGTACGGGTCGAACGGCTTCGGGAGAAGCAGGTTGACCAGGATCCAGACGACGATGAACCCGTTGAGGATCATCAGGAACGTCCAGCTGCCGAACGTGGCCTTCAGCCGGTCAGCGGCCCGCTCGCCGACGGTGAGCTGGTCACCGGTGCGCACACCCGGATGCTTGCGCCACAGGTGACCGCCGTGCATTGCCATTGATGAGCGCCTTTCTCAGATCACCGAGGCGGCCGCGCACAGCACGGCCGCGGCGAGCAGGATCCCGTAGGTCTGGACGACGGCGAGCAGCCCTTTCTCAGGCCTGAGCCAGCAGATGACCGCTGCTGTCGCGGCGACCAGGCCGAGCGACGCCCCCATGGCCCCGATCCCGCCGGCCGCCAGGTACGGCAGCGCGGGCAGAACGCACGCGGCGAAGGCGGCCCCGCCGTTGGCCAGCGCGATGCCGAACCCGGATTCCCCGTCGCTCAGCCACTGGCCGGCGGTCATCCCGACGAGCTCGGCAAGCCCGGCGCCGAGCGCGGCATGAAACAGGGCGTGCGGCTGCCCGGTGAGGCTCACCAGGAGACCGAGAACGATGGTCACGCCGTCCGCCGCGCCGAACGTCGCGGGCTGCTTCAGTGCTGCGAGGCGCGAGCGAATGCCGGTCACCTCGCTGCCTTCGCCGCCGCGGCGGTGAGCATGTGCTCGTGGATCAGGTCGACCCGGGCCCGGGCCTCGGCCGCGACGTGCGCGTCCCTGATGACGGTCAGCTGGTTGTCCTGCAGCGACTCGCCGGAGGTCGACCAGTTTGTCGAGCCGGTGACGACGTCCAGCCCGTCGACGATCAGCAGCTTCATGTGCATGATGGCGCCCCGCTCGCTGCGGCCCGCGACGACCGAGTTCGACGGGAACGCCATCTTCGCCAGCAGCGCCCGCTCGTGGACGCCTCCCGCCTGGCTTGAGTCGAGGGTCAGGGAGACGTAGACGTTCTCGTCGTCGAGCTTGGCGTGGAGCGCCTCCGCCAGCGGGTCGTCGTCGAACCCGTACATCGCGATGACCAGGCTGCGGCTGGCGGAGGCGATCAGGTCGGCGAGCACGCCGTGGACGTCGTCTACGGGGCTGTAGAACGTCAGGGCCGCCGGCGGGTAGCCGGGTGCGAACGGGGCTGCCTTGTGCTTGGCGAGCGCTGACAGATCGGGAAGCGCCATTTACCCTCCGAGGCGTTCAGGGACGCAGACGGTGACGCCCAGGGCGTTGACTCCGAGGACGCAGGTGGGGCTCGGCGACGGGGCTGCCGCGTGCAAGGTCACGGTGATCGTCGGCGTGGGCGTCGGCGTCGGCGACGGCGGCGGCGGAGCTGGCGCGGACGTCACCGGTGAAGGCCTAGGGGACGTCGACGTCGGCGCGGCTGGCGACGGGCGGGACGGGCGCGGCGCCGGGTTACGGGACGGCGCCGGCGCCCGGGTCCCAGTGGAGGGCGTGTCCAGGGCCTCGGCCAGCACCGGTCCGCCGGCCTGGGACGGCTGCCGCGGCGGTGTGCGGACGCCGGGCGTCCCCCGGCTTCGGGACGCGCTGGCCGGCGACGGCCCCGCGACGGGCGGGTTCCCTGCCGGGGCGGTCGGGTGCCCTTCGATCTTCGTCGTGGCGACCACTGCGCCGACCGCTATCACGGCGGCCAGCGCGGACGATCCGGTGCCGTACACCCAGCGACGCATTAATGGCCGCCCCCTCCGCCGTGATAGTTGAGCAAGATGGTCACCAGGACCCCCACGAGCGCGACGACGGCCGGCAGGACGCCTGTGAGCAGGAGCTCCCGCCAGTGCATCCGGTGCTCGGCGCCTGCCTTCGCCTGGTCGGAGATCCGCTGGTTCACTTCCCGGATAGCCTCGGCCCGGTCTGCGCGCTCCTGGCCGATCGCGGCCGCCCGTTCCCGCCGTTCCTCGGCGAGGTCCCGTTCGACCTCGCTGAGGCGGAAGTCGGATCCCCGCTTGTCGGCCTCGTATTCCGGGTGGCCGACGACCCCGCTGAGCATCCGCTGGATGTCTTCCAGGCGGCGCGCGAGCTCGCCGTTCGTGGGTTCGGAAGTCATGTCCCCCGCCTTCGATCCCCCGCGCGGGACGGCCGTCTCCTGCCCGTCAGGCTGCTGCGGAACCCGCCTTCCCTGGTCGCCGTCTATTCGATCCGGCCAATGACCACGTACGACTGGAGCGCCCCGACGGGTGCGAGCAGCACGTTGTCCCCGGCTGCGGGCGTGTAGCTCGCGAGGTGCTGGTACGGGCCCGACAATGCGGCGGCGCCGTTGACGTAGACCTCGGGGTCGCCGCTCGTGTACGAGCCGCTCACGACACCGGGGAGCATCATGAGCGGGAACCCGCTGTCGATCCCCGCGGTGCGGGTCTTGAGCTTCGCGACGTCCTGCATGAGCTTGTTCATCGTCGCCTGGAACCGCTCTACGCCCAGCTTCTGCGGGTACTGGGTCACCTGGCCTCCTAGCCGGCGGTGAGGCCGCTGGCCCCCGCAGAGACGGCGCTCGTCTGCACCTGGTAGTACTCCGACTGCTGGGGACCTGGTGGATACGCGGTCCACCCGATGATCCGGACTTCCTGCTGCAGGCCTGGCGACCCGTCGGCCTGCGGCGGGTGCAGGGGGCTCGTGAACGCCAGGTAGGCGGCGTCGCCGAGCTGGATGTCCTGCAGCCGCGGCTGGGAGGACCCGCCGATGTTGACGACGGGGGTCGTCATCCCGGCTGTGGTCATCGCGACCTGGCCGTCTGCGAAGCTGTTGATCTGGCTCTGCGTGGTGACGACCGACCCCTGCCAGCTGGCGGTGCTCTCCATCAGCGGGTAGTTGTTCGTCAGCAGGTCGGTGAGGTCCGCGCCGTACGGCCACTCGGACTGCCACTGGAGGGCGGCGCCGTTCGGCGGGGCGGTCGCCCACACGTAATTCGAGCTCTGGCTGCCGGTGACGGTGTAGCCGTAGTCGATCGCGTTGCCCGGGTAGGTGAGCTTGATGCCCGACCCGGCGAGCGGCCGGCCGAGCTGCGTGTAGCCGAGCTGCAGGTAGATCGCGAGCTCGCCGCTGGCGTCGAGGCCCGGGACGAACGCGTACTCGAGGTTGCCGGATGAGCACATGTCCGACCACGCGGACGACACCTGGGTGAGATCAGAGTAGGTGTAGGACGCGGTCCAGGTCGCCCCGGAGCTGCCGGGATCGGGCAGCAGGAGGCGGGCGACGCGGCCCTGGGTCGCGACCATCGACAGGTACCCGGCCGGCCTGGTCGCCGCCGGCGAGACCCCGCCGCCGGCGATGTAGAAGCTGTCCTTCGTCGTCCCGTAGGCGAGCAGGTCCAGGAACGCGGTGTAGAGGTCCACCCCGGCGTACTCGAGGGTGTCGGTGATCAGTCTCTTCGACCACAGGCTGTCCAGCGTCTGGGCGCTGATCGGGAGCACGCCCTGCGCGCGGGTCATGTCCGGCCAGTCCCACTGGACGCCCGCCCACACCGGCCAGCCGTCCGCGATCGCCCAGATGACGGCGCGGCGGCACATCAGGGCGGAGATGAACGGGGCGTTCGACTCGTAGACCTCCGACAGGTTCAGCGACCCGGTGAGGGTCCCCGACCCGTTGAGGGTCATCCCGCACGACTGGACGTTCAGCGGGAGGGTGTCGGCCAGGACGGCGCCGGTCAGCAGATCGGTCGCCGAGTATTTCCAGTCGGTCACCGGCGGCTCACAGGTTCACTGCTTCGACGCGGAGGTACCCGTGCCGGCCGGCGGACGCGACCGCGTCGACGCCGCCGGACGCCGCCTGCGCGTTGAGCGCGATCGTGTGGACCGCCGCGCCCGGCGTTGTTCCCTGCGCGCTGTTGGTGTAGGCGATGCCGGTGAACCCGTGACCGGAGATCGACGCCCCGTCGGTGCTGTACAGCATGACGTCGGTCTCGTCGAGCTGCACGCTGCTGATCAGCACCGTCCACCACACGTGCTGGGTGACCGGGCTCGGCTGCTCCATCCCGGGCACGTGGTAGGTGATCTTGAGATCGGTCTGGCCGTCGGTCTCCACCGCCACGGCGGCGATCGAGGTGGCGGATGTGCTGATCGCGATGTTCGACGTCCAGAAATCCATCGTCGGCGCCCACGGCAGCATGTGCGCCTGCTCCGCACCGGAGGCGCCCATGTGGTAGAACGACCCGGTTGCCGGGTCGTAGCACATCAGCCCGTTGTAGCCGCCGGGCAGGCCGCCGCTCTTCGGGGCGATCACGATCCCGCCCGCGGCCGAGGTGAACGTGCGCTCGTCGGCGATGTCACCGGACACGATCGACGTCGCGGCCGCCGGGACCGCGACCTGGGCGAGGATCACCGCGTTCGCGGGCGCGGACGGCGGGGACGGCGACGCGGCCGCGGTGCCGGTGATGATCTCGATCGCGCCGAACGACGAGGACGTGCCGACGTCGGATACGTAGGCGACCACCAGGTCGATCCGCGGGAGCGACGGGTCCGACGCCGCGACGGACAGGGTCCCCGACGACGCGAGGGTGGCCTTGTAGCCGCCCGCTGTCGCGGAGGCCGTGTTCGGGACGACGAAGGCGCCCGGGCCGACCGTCACGTTCATGCCGGTCGCGGCCGACACTTTCAGGGCGGCGCCTGAGGTGACGCCGCCCCAGACGCCGACCGCCGATCCGGTGAGGATCCCGGTGTCGAGCCAGCCGGCGGTGATGTCGGAGTTGCGGAGGTCGTTCCCCCCGTCCCCGTCGTAGACGCCCCCGGCGAGCCAGAACGGCAAGCTTGTCAGCAGCGACGTTGCCACGTCAGCCTCCTAAGACCAGCAATCGTTGAAGAGGAATTGCGCGGTGGCGGCGCTGTCGGCGGTGCCGGTGAACTGGACGAGGTTTGACCCGGGGGCCAGGACCCACCAGGCGCTGCTGATGTCGGCCGCGACGTAGGCGCCGCCGCCGGGCGAGATCCCGGGCATCGAGGGGACGACGGGCGCGTTCAGCCACGCCTGCTTGTTGAGGAAGTCGACGGTCAGCGTCTGGCCTGCCGGCAGGGTGAGCTGGGACCAGGAGACGGTCTGCCCGGTGGTGACGTTGGCCAGCTGCGGCGCCGAGACGGGCCCGGTGATCACCACGATGGGCGGCGACCCGAAGTTCCCGGCGTTCACGCAGTACGCCGCGCCCGGCGGCGGCGCCGCGTCGAGTGTGAACGGGACGGTGAACGGGACGACCATCCCGCCGCCCGCGCCCGGCGGCACCTGGGTGACGAGCAGGCTTTTCTGGATGGTGCCGTATTTCCGCATGTCCGGCGCGATCAGCCCGATCGTGAACGTGACGTCGGCCAGGGTGGGGTACGCCTCGGTGAGCGCTCCGCTGCGGCGGACCAGGCACTGCTTCGGGACCGGCTCGTCGTACCTCAGGACCGCCAGGTCGGACACCGGGACGGCCTGCTGCAGCATGGCCCGGGCGACGTCGCGGAGCGCCTGCGACTGCGCTGAGGCGGTCGCGGTCAGGGTCAGCGCGCGGGCCGCGTAATACTGAGGCGACGCCCACGCGCCGTGGTCACCCGACCGGGGGATGACCCCCGCGCCCTGGACCGGCGGCCCGTCCCAGCCGGTGATCTTCTGCCACAGCCACGCGGTCCCGTTCACGTCGACCTGGCCGAACTCGATGTCCAGGCCGGCCGCCGGGTAGATGATCCCCCCGGTCCAGTAGCCGGTGTCGCCGGCGGGGACCATGACCGGGCTCGCGCCGTCGACCCAGATGTTCTCGGCGCCCGGCCATGCGACGCCGTCGCTTTCGAACGTCCAGTTCGCCACATAGTCGCCGGTGACCTGCGATGTGGTGAGCTGCCAGGTGAACGCGTACTGCCCGGTCCCGATCCGCCATATCTGCCCCGGCGTAGCCGATGACGCGCCGGAGTAGGCGAACGGGCCCGCGACGTCGGGCGCCATCCCGAGGACCGACCCGTAGGTGATGTCCAGGGTGACGCTGGCCGGGTCGGTGAGGACCCCCGCGGCGTAGAAGTCGCCGAAGAGAGTCACGCTCCCCCCGGCCACGGCCTGCAAGGTCATGGCGCGTCCCCCGTCCTAGCCGCCGGCGGCGAGGGA
>Ga0335072_10011818_pt1 | contig 12494 bp, 10 predicted proteins | sample Lox_Sample_21_FD_206725 | JGI IMG/M metagenome (GOLD analysis project Ga0335072, IMG submission 206725) | Soil microbial communities from Loxahatchee National Wildlife Refuge, Florida, United States - Lox_Sample_2.1 | ecosystem: Environmental > Terrestrial > Soil > Wetlands | place: USA...
CAGCCAGGGATTAACAGGATTACCGGCGCGACCAAGCTTGATGGCATGCTGCAATGAATCTGCGCCAGTGAAAAACTGCCGGGCAAGAGCTTGATTGACGATGGCTACCGGTTGCGTGTCTTTCCGATCGCGGGCGTCGAATGCCCTTCCGCGCAGGAGGGGAATGCCGAGAGTCGAGAAGCCAGTAGCGCCGATGTCCTGGGTGGCGACATTGAACGACTGACTCTCAACCTGTCCTGCAACCGATAGCTGATTCATGCCGCGCGGAACATAGTCGGAGCCAAGGGTTACCGACAGGACACCGGGGATCGCAGTCAGTTGAGATTGCAAGCGGTCTGCGAATTGAGTGCGCGCGGTGGGGCTCCCGTAAGTGTCTTGAGGAAGATCGATCCGCGCTGTGAAGAGGTGATCGGTGCGATAGCCGAGATTTTCACTGGTGAGCCGCCAAAGGCTTTCCGAGACAAGAACCGCGCCCGCGAGAAGCACCATGGATAGGGTGACCTGCATTACGACAAGCGAGGAGGTGGCGCGGATGGACGCGGCAGCCACGCTGGGTGCACTGGATTTCAGGGCCGTATTGGGATCGACGCGCATTCCGCGCCATGCGGGGAAGAGCGCGAAGATGATCGAGGAGACGACCCCACAGACTGCGGAGAACAGAAGTACGCGCCAGTCGATGGAGAGGCCGGCGCCGGGAGGCAATTCGGTGGGGTTGGCCGCGCGGAACCATTGAATGAGGAGGCCAGCGAGCGCCAGGCCGGCGACGGATCCCAGGAGGCCAAGCAGGAGGGACTCTGTCAATGCCTGGAAGACGATGCGTCGGGAGGTTGCGCCGATGGCGACGCGCACGGCGAGTTCGCGGCTGCGGGCGGTGGAGCGTCCGAGCAGAAGACTGCCCACGTTGAGCGCGGCCGTCAAGAGGATGAGGGACGACGCAGTGAGGAGAAGCCACAGGCCCTTACGGAGATTGCGACCGGCGAGCCAGGTGAAGTTCGATTGCAGGTCGAGAACGTCGGGAGTGAGGGTGCGCATGATTTTGAGGTCGGGGGGCGCCTCAGGCAATACGCGGTCCTGGATTGCAGTCAATTCGGATTCGGCTGCGGCGCGGGTTACGCCGAGCTTGAGCAGGCCAAACACTCCGGTCATGCTGTTCCACGGCTTCTGAGCGAATTCGCCGGCGGGAGTCATGAGACTCCACGCATCAGTGACTACTGGATAGAAAGAAAATGTTTTCGGCATGACGCCGGTGACCACGCAAGAAGCATCACGGAAGGAGAGGCTCTGGCCCACAATGTCAGCGGGGGCTCCCAGTGTGCGGGTCCAGAAGTTGTAAGCGAGGACGATGGTGCAGCCGCTTTGGAGGTCTCGCGGGGCGAATGTGCGGCCAAGTTGCGCGGACACACCGAGCATGGAAAAGAAAGTCGACGCTGGCGGGGATGGTAAGCAGGTCGAGAGGTTTGCCCTGCCAGAGAAGTGTCCTGGGGCCCGTTGCCCAGGTGAGGGCGGCGAGCTCTTCGAAGCTGCGGCTGTGTTGCCGCCACGTGTCGAATTCGCGATAACTGTTGAAGTATGCGCCTGAATCTCGTGATGGGCGGCGTCAGTCTGCCAGACCACGACAAGCCTCTCAGGGTGCCGGTACGGGAGCGGGCGCAGGAGCACGGCTTCGACGATGCTGAAGATGGCGGAGTTGGCGCCGATGCCGAGGGCCAATGTGAGGACGGCCATCAAGGCAAATCCGCGCGACCGGGTCAATTGGCGCAGGGCGTGGCGCAGGTCGTGTGCAAAGTTCTCTAGCGGGCGCATGGGATGGCTCCGAGGGCCAGCGGGACCGCGACTGGCATTGGACCCCGAGATTTGATTGCGGGTTCTGGGAGGGAACTGACCTCACACCCCGGTGAAAAGCGTCAGAGATAGTGTAACCATGGCTGACCGATTTCGAGAATCCTGCCGTTCCCGCGCCTCGAGTGAGGCTATCAGCCGCGGCTGTTGAAAAACTCAGATGCTGGAAGATGCCTAAAATAACGTCGCGTCAGGATGCCCCATAAGCGATTCGTAGGGGATGATTGACCATTTACCATCCCCCAAAATCATGCTGTTTTTGTAAACGTCGAGTTTTTCAACAGCCACAGCCCTTAGCACATCCCCTCTTATAGGGCTCATTGAGAAAAACTCCCCTTCCTTGGCGCTCGCTTCCGCGTTGAGGTAGTTGTTCTTGTTCGTCTTTGGTTGACTGGTTGACTGGTTGACTTGACCTTCTTATCGCTCAGTGGCGACAGAACACAGCAGCGTGTCGCGTTTCTGGGTTTTCATAGTAAGCGTTTGACCAACACACCTATTCACGAAGCTGGGTCTGTGCTGAAGTAACTCGATGACTATTGAAACGAAGTTGTTAGTGCCCCAGCGGCTGTACTGCCACAAATAGGCTTGATGATTCTGTCCTCGGCCTTCGTGCGCCTGAACATCGACTGGGGTTTCATCCGCCTGAATGTAACTGCCGCTAATCAACTCTCGCCTCATCGCGGCAACTATCGGAATGAGCAACTCACTCACTTTGAGAACCCAGCCGTCCAGCGTCGCGCGGCTGATTTCCAAGCCGATGTCTCTTTCCAAAATCATGCTCTGCCGAGGCAGAGGCGTGTGATTACAATACTTGCCGACGACGGGGTCAATAACGACCCGGACGCTCGCCAGACACTTCTCGATGATCCGTGGTGGTAGCGGCGCCGAGACCACTCCTAGCTCCTCACACGACCGGCAAGCCCGTTTCTCTCGTTTCGTGACCAGCAAAAAATATTTCGCGGGCTCCACACGATTGAGATTTCGTGGCTGACCAAATCATTCACAAAGCCTCAGCGCCCCTCCAGGCCTCCACCGGATCGACTTCAATTTCCGCGCAAAGCTTGCGCTCCACGCGGGGGTACTCAAGAAGTCTTTCTGTTATGAAGGCACTCCTCCTGGGTAGAACCACTTTGCCGGAGCTCAGGGCCCGGGTTTCAAAGACGCGCTCAAAGCAAAACGCAGGTTTGCAGTAAGGTTTCTTCGCGGTCCGCTGTGTTTCCGAGGGATATCGATCCGGTGGGTCTGCCCAGACTCACTCATGTTGACCTCATTGCAGCCCCGACTGCGAAACTTGCGTGGCGTTGTTGTTCTGCAGGTTGCCGAAATATATCTGCGATGCCCCGGCTGTGGCTGCAGCGTTATCGACTACCACCCCGCTGGTGCCCTTGGGCCCCAGGCTACCGCCTGGCATCGTTGCGAGGGCCGAAGTGGGAAAAGTGTAGGGACTGGTTTGTGGCAGAGCGAAGCTCATAAGACACGTATTGTCCTGGCAGTTGGGAGAGCCCGTATTGAAGCCATGCTCTTTCACGCTCAGGAAGAGATAATCTGTGCTCGTGGTCGTGTTGTAGAACTCGGTGAGCGGTGAGCAGTCGACGCTCGAACCGGTGTTGCCAGTATTCACTAATTGAAAGACCGCTTTGGGCGTCCCGATAACGCCGTTAGTGACGGGAACCTGGTACAGCTCCGGAGTAGCTGCCGGCGGGTTCGAAATGTCCGCACAGAAATACATATTTCCGGTTCCACCGCTGGTATAGTAGGCGTTATCGAAGGCCGGGCTGTAAAGATCGGTTCCAGACGGCCCCTCGGACGTGAGGTTTATCTGAGCGCCGAATGCTGTTGTCGTCTGAGTCAGGACCGCGTTCGTGGTCGTGTTGGCCTCAGCAAAAACCTTCTCGGTGGTGCTGTCCACGACTGGCGGGTCAAGCATGACCAGGGTTCCCGTGACTGGGGTTCCCACAGCGATACTGGATGCGGGGTTGCAAGCGGCTCCCGCAGCCGTGACGCAGTAGAGGGTACCATTACCTGAGCCGCCGACGAAGATGTTCCCGCTGGCCCCGCCGTCGTAGACTGGCGCGGTGAGGATTACGCCACTGGCGATGGTGACCGGCCACGGAGAGCCCGCCTCGGCCGGTGTTCCGGTGAACACCCCTGTGAATTTATGGAGCTTCCCGGTATCGTCTCCTACGTACGCAATGTCGCCGGTGTAATCGACAAACGGCGTCGAGAGAGTAACGCTGACGCCCCCGGTCATCGTCATCTTCGTATCCACGGCGCTATTGGTTGTGCAAGACTGTACCCCGTTCACAGTGCAGGGAATTGCCGGGTTATTAAACGCAGTTCCGTTGCACGGAGCATTCGGGCATCCTGAGTTCCCGCGCTTGTCCATCGTGAGCACATGAAATAGCGATCCATTCGTGATGCTCTCTATGAAGGCCACCTTCGTGCCATCAAGCGATAGCACTGGCGAATTCTGAACCATTCCAGAGGTCGAGTTTTGCACTGCAGGACCGAGAAAGTAAGCAAACATTGTGGTTGGCACGCCAGTGCAGGTTCCGGCATACAGATTGTTGAAGCCAAATATATTTGCCGCCTGGGTGTAGTTACCGGCGCCGCCAGTGACGAAAACAACAAAATCATTGGCACAGCTCGGAGAACCGACCGGTGAAAATGTGTATTTTGCCGGATACACATTGAGGTAGAGCGGGCCACCCGATCCCCCTAGAATCTGCACGGCCCAATCCCTGTGGAGAGGCCCTTCTACGCCCCCCCCGTTCCAGGGATTGCGCGGCGGCGTCGGCGGCTCGGGCCTTGGCATTCGCGGAAACCTGATCCTTTCCTGCATCATTTCCGGAACTTCGACCGTATCAAGGCCCCCCCGCTCGGCCGCAGGACCATATCGCCTTGCCTGCTGCATTTGATAGCGGGGATCAGTGACGATACGCTGCCATTCCTGGTATTTGCCCTTCTTGATCGCATCCTCCAGCGTGCCGGGGTCAGCGAAAATGACGTGGTGATGAGTCCAGTCATCGACAATGCCGCCGTTGTAGCTCTGATTCTGACCGAGTGCGGGCGTTATCGTCCTCACCGCCAGAAGAGCAGCGGCAACAAAACAAGAACCATTTATCGCGAAATAGCTGGGCCGTTTCACTGGGCAATTCCTCCAACTGAACGGATCGGATAGCCGCACGAAGCTATGCGATTCGGCTGGTGGCGGCAAGAAGTGATCGCTGCTCAGGGTGAATCCTCTCGGCAGTGTTCTCGCACCAGAAGTGGGCTGTTTCCGGCGTTAATGTTCAATTCAACGCCGACTTGATGCCGGCTTTCGCAGGTACCCGGTGCCCATTTCCAGCCGCCAATTGTTGACCAGCGGGAAGAATCTAACGTGACTCCGTGGTATACCCACGCAATCAATGCGCGCCATTCTACGCTCAAGCTCTAAAGCCTTGCATGAAACTGCCAAGGAATGGCGGTATCTCCTTTCAATGGCGCAACTATCCTGCTGCTCCGAAGCCCAACGCACGCAATCCAACCACGATGATCTGGAGGCCAAGTGCCACTTGAATGATTCCCAGCACGGTACCCAGAAGCTGCATGGGCATGCCCGCGTATTTCAGCACGGGCTTTGCGTACAGCATGGTTACCAGGTCAAGCAACATTAATCCCAGCAACACAGCGAAGATTTCACCACGGGTGGCGAGGTCTGGGGTGAGCGTCATGAAAACAATCACCGCGGCAACACCGTAGGGTGTAACGATAGTGGGGAAAGCCAGTGGAGAAACAGCCAGCCTCATCGAGGGAGCATATTCGCGCTGCCCCGCCGCTCCGTTGGGATCGAACTGCTGCATTACTGTTTGCAATGCCACCAGGAACAAAATGATCCCGGCTGCGATTGCCAATACCGGAATAGAGATGTGGTACTTGCGCATGGATCTATCGCCAATGAACGCGGCAAACACCAGCGCCAGACACGAATACAGAAATGCCCGGATGGCCAACTTCTTCGCAAAGGCCTCATCGCTTTTGCGTGTCATCTGAACAAATGGTCCGAGGATCTTGATAGGGCCGAGCATTAGAAACAGAAACGTGAACATCTCCATCATGGTCACGGTATGACCTGGCGCGGAGTTGGGATGCGCCGGAGTCTGAGCCGCTAGGAGGCTGGCAGAAAGTATCCCGACATACACGCACGCTCGAGATGCCAACTTCACAGACAGCCTTCGCCAGTTTGTCGGACGATGCATGAAGTCAGCTCCCTTTGCGAAAATCACAAACAACGAACAACGGACACGCCTAAGCTCGTTTCAGGATGAAGCCACGAGCCGCCACAGTCCAACTGCACCGAGGAGCGCAACCATCAGTACAATTGTGACTCTCAGCAGCCAGCGAGACGCTTGTGGCAACCCACCGTGCTCCATGCGACGAAGACTGTTCCAGTGGGCAGCAACCCCATACACTGTCGCAACGATGCCCATCAGGACCAGCAATTCGCCGATACAGACGGCCTCATGATCGAGCAGAGCCGCTTCCGGAGTTTGTGCACGTTCCTCCAGAGTCCGAAAGATGCCAATCATCCCGAATCCAAAACCGCCCATCGTGAGGGCCGTTCTGATCCAGGCAAGAGTGGCGCGATCCAAAGCCAGTGATCTTCGAAAACCTGCCAGCGAAGTGCGCTCATGGACCAAGCCGGTGCCTGAGTCAGGACTCGTTGAGTCAGTCATGCGAACTGCCTTCTTCCGCGATCAACGAACCGGAGTCTTTCACTGTTCTCTAACCTCGAGGCTGTTCTGAGGCATCGCAGATCTAACCCTGTTTCCAGGACTATTGCGGCGCGTTTACGACGACGTAGTTCGGAGTCGATCCTACAAATTGAGGCTGATACCAGGTGCTTCCACATTGCTGGTAAGAGATGCCGTTAACCATCATGACCGAGCAGGAAGGCGGAAGCGTATTTACCATTGATCCGACGACAGCCGAGGTCACCACCGCGGTAGCAGTCACCGCGGCCGCGGTTGCCACCGGGTGATAACAGCATCCACCACCGCCGTAGTAACCGCCTCCGTTGTAGTTACGGTTGTTGTCGACGTTGACATTCACATTCCTGTTGGAGTTCACGTTGACGTTCTTATTCGAGTTGACGTTGGTGTTCCGATTCGAATTCACATTAGTGTTCCGATTGCTGTTGCTGTTGTTGTTGCGGACACTGTTGGAACTGTTGTTCGCGCTTCGGCTGGGGCTGCTGCCGCGGTTGACGCTCGTCTGCGCGCTGCCACGGGACGCGTGACTTCCGCCGCCGCCCCCTCCTCCCTTGCCTCCTCGCTGAGGAACGGCCATGGCGAAGGGCGCCAGCACAATGACTACAGCAGCGAAAGTGTATCGGATCGATCGGTTCATGGCTTCTCCTCTTAGTTGCCGGTTGACGCATCGGCGGTCGCAATCACGATCTTCTCAGCGTCCTTGGGTGGTTCGAACTCAAAGGCGGCCTCATTGAACGACGGCGCAAGGTTCCAGGTAAGAACCGCCGTGTACACCGGCCGCGCCTCGTCGGTGAGAGTCGTGATCACGAGCTTCTTTGGCAGCGGGAAATCGCCCAGCTGAATCCATATTTGCCAGTCCAGACCTGGCTGCCTGAAGGCATACTGCTCGCAGGTAATGCCACCCACCTCGGTGGGTCCAATGTCGATCGCGCTGGTTATTTCGCCACTTTTTGATCGCGGCGTTCCCCAATAGAACAGATCCTCGAGGGGAAGATGAATGTCATATTTCTCATCGAGTGCCGCCGCCAGCTTTCCGACCGTCTCCGGCGCCGGGACCGTGGCGTAGTAGTTCACCCGCTGCGCAAAGATCGTAAATGTCTTGCCGTCGTATAAATACTGGCGTTGCTGGCGTGGGCCATTGACGTCGATCCGAAAACGATCGGGCATGCTCGCGACCAGATTGATATGCGTGTCGTATTGGACCTGCTGCCCGTTATCGAGCACATCATCCTTGGTTGTCACCGTCTCTACCTGAAATGCTTTGAGCGAGCGCAGATACTTTCCCATGCTGTTGAGCGCGGCCATGGCATCCGGATCGATGTCCGAGTCCGCTGCCTCGCCTGTCATGTTCCTGGCTGGGGAAGCGGGGGCCAGATTCTTCGCTGGGTTGGCGGGACTCAGATTCTTAGCTGCCACATGTTGAGTCCGAACCTGTATTACCCACATCGCGCACGCCACGGCAACGAATGCTAAATAACCCCATCGTTTCATGATGTATTTCCTCTCCGTACTCGAGGACGCTCAACCAGAACGTCCGTGCACAACTAACTGGGGGCCAGAGTTTCTTTGGCCTGGAAGATGAAGCTACCTGCACCTCAACGCGGCTCCGGACCATGGAAAGTCAGGAGCCGCAGTTCGTGGGTGTTGTTCCCGGACCTCGCAGCCCAGGAGGATTCCTGGACGGCTCTTCCGTGGCCTGAAACATAACTCTCCGGGCAATCAGCAGGAAATTCGGAAAACTACGTGAATGGTGCCCCGAAGAACTACGGTGCAGCGTGGCCGGCAAGCCTTCGCAACATCGGGAGCATCATGACAATTTCTGGATGTGGCCCGGCAAGCTGCCGGCGTCTTTCGATCGCCTGGCGTCTTCCGTGGCAAATGAAGCGCTCTTATGAAGTCTGTGTATTCAAAGAGCTTGTAAAACCGAAAAACATCGTAGTTCTACCCTGCCGGATCCGGTAGTTTTCCCGGTATCGCCGTAGCTGCGCAAAGCCTATATTCCTCGAAACAGATAGCGGCCTGATGATTCAGTCAGCTATAAATCAGCAACAGACTTCAACGCGTCGACTATAGTTCGGAACAGCCTGGATCGTGTTAAGGCTGCGAGGCTTATGCCTGCTTTGATCGAATCCCGAACTAACAAAATGGCGAAGCTCGCGACCGGTCCCATTGACGAAACGGAGGCGCCGTGCGTCCCTCGCTCTTAATTGCTGATGGCCATCGGCTTTATGCGGAAGCCCTTTGCTCAATGTTGAGCGAGTCCTATGAAATAGTTGGCATCGCCACTGATGGGCTCGAGCTCACGGAATTGGCGATACGGCATACGCCCGATCTGATCGTGACCGAGCTCTCCATGCCTCGATTGAGCGGTCTTGGCGCCATGCACGATCTGAAGAAAAAGGGCCTTCGCACTAAATTCCTGGTGCTGACGACACATACCGAAGTGGGGATTGCTGCGCTGGCGTTCTGTGTGGGAGCTTCTGCATTCGTCCTAAAGACCGCAAGCAGCGACGAATTGACGGAAGCTATCAGCGCCATGAAATGCGGTGGACACTACCTGAGCAGGCAGTTCCCCGGCGACCTAGACGCCGTTCTCGCTAAGGCTGCCCGTCGCCCGTTGTTTGACCAGGGTCCGCACCTCTCGCGCCACGAGCGAGAAATCCTTCGGTTCGTACAGCAGGTGTGATCTATGTTCAGGCTCGCAAGCGCTCCTCGCGAACCAGGGGCAACGCCGGAAGCTGAACGATGATCTCGGTGCCACTTCCCGGTTTGCTGTTTGTGATCACCGCCCCGTGCAGAAACTGCACACGCTCCTCGATGGTTAAGAGACCAATGCCATTGCGAGCCTCCGCATCAGGCCTGAAACCTCGGCCCTCGTCGCGAATCTTCATTTCAAGGTGATTCCCTTGCCGGGTAAGGATCACGCGTGCGTTTGTGCTGCCAGAGTGTTTCGCAATATTCGAGAGGCCCTCCTGCACCACACGGTAAAGGCAGGTTGCGACCTGTGGCGAGGCATCCTGATCGGTAGCTGATGTTTCAAAAACAGTCTCGATCCCGTGGGCGCGCTGGAACTCTTCGCACTGGGTTCGCAAGGCACGGACAAGTCCCAGCAATTCCAGCATCGCCGGATGCAAGTGATGCGAAAGGTCGCGCAAATCATTCGCCACAGCGGCAATCGTAACTCTGATGTCCTCTAAACCCGCATCGAGTTCCGCGGTAGGCGACTCTGGATCACGTCCCCCCAGATTTCCAATCTTCATGGAAACCAAGGCCAGGCGCTGAGTAAAGTCGTCGTGGATGTCACGCGCAATTCTGCGCCGCTCATCTTCCTGCGAATCGACGAGACGTCCTGCCATAGAGAAAAGCCGCTCGGCAGAAGCCTGCAACTCTTCCTTCTGTTTCAGGAATTTGATCTGTGCGCGACGCCGCTCGAAGAAGCGTGCGAGCCTCTCGGTCGCGGCCGTCAGGGCATCGAGAAGGTCCTGATCGGAGGCAAGACTCTCCTCGCTGGCGAATTCAAGGATCGCCTCGACATTGCCATCGACCACGACAGGCATTTGCATTCCTGTGCGCAAGCCAGCCCTGACCGCGGCCTTAAACCGGGGTGACGTATCAGGGGCCGAAGAAGCCCCCAGAATATCGCGGATGCTGGGCTTGCCCGCTCGCAGCACCTCTTCAGGGAGATCCTTGACCCCAGGCCAGGTGAATGGGGTCGCTTCCTTGTCGAGAGATCGGAATCTTTCAAAGTCTTTGACGTACACGATATTTGCGGGCTTTGCCAGATCAGGTTCATCATCGTCGATGAGAAGCGCATGGCCAATCGGAAGCCCCATCGTCTCGCAGATCACATTAACGGAGCGCTGCAAGGCTTCCCGCATCGTGGTCGCTGAGTTTGTAACCGCCGCCACATCGCGCACCAGGCCTATATAGCGGGCAGCCCTGTCTGCCTCGCGGTCTGCTCGTTTCCGATCACTCAGGTCCCATACCGAACCGATGAAACCGCAGAGTCGGTTCTGCGAATCGAAGCGCGGCGTTCCGCAATCACGGACCCAGCGATAGTCGCCATCCTTGTGCCGCAAGCGATATTCATGCGTGAACTCGTGTTTCTGGGTGAAGGCGGTGAAGTTAACCTTGAGAAGTTCATCGCGATCGTCGGGGTGAACAAGCTTCAGCCACCCTTTCCCAAGCTGATCTTCCAACCTTCCCCCAGTAAACTCCAGTCCCCGGCGGTTCACGAAGGTGCACTGCTTGTCCGGTCCTGCCATCCAGATCATGGTCGGAGCCGCATCGGCCAGCAAGCGAAATTCCTCCTCCACCGTTTGTGAACTTGCGTTGCCAAATTTCTCGGCGGTGATATCCCGGTGAAAGATAAGGGCGCTCGCTCCCAGCTGACGCCATGCGCGAACGGTCATGCGGAACCAGCGAAAATTGTATGGGATAGGCCGGATGTATTCGTGTTCGAACTGCTCGCTTTGTCCGCTCAGTACTGCCTTAATGCCAGTCAGCGCACTGTGCAAACCTTGATCCACGATTGAGGATTGAAAAAAAGCTAGGTAGTCGATCCCAACCGCACTAATTGCGCTGCCAGCGGTTTCCTTTCTTCGAGGGAGATCCACCCAGGCACGATTAACGGCAAGCACACGTCCAGAAGAGTCGACGACCACACAAGGGTCGGGCAGGACCTCAACGAAGGACTCAAGCAGACTTTCATCTATTGCTATCGATGCGCCATCCGCTTTCAATTGTCACTCCTGGAAGTGGTTAACGATCGGATGGGTAAGCACTAAACAGCAGCGTCAAAACGATTAACGGCGATCAAACCGATCTTGATTGCATGTTGAACCAGCTCCGCATTGGTGCGGATCCCGAGCACATTCATCATGTTGTATTTGTAGGACTCGGCGGTGCGGGTGGAGATCTTCAGTTGATCCGCGACTTCTTTCATTGTCCTGCCCTCGGCCACGAGTTTCAGGACTTCGCTCTGCCGCCGGGTGAGTTGCGGACCGTGTTCAGAAGCTGGGCGGCGCGCGGCCTCCGCAAGAACATTGACCAGATCACCGGGAAATTGCTTGCTCAGATAGTATCCGCCGCGAAGCACAACCTGGAGAGCCTCCTTCAGTTCATCGCTACTTGCGCTCTTCAACAGGAACGCAGATGCTCCGGCCCGGAAGACGAGCACGGCAAGGCTTACATCCACATGCATTGTCAAAACGATGAACCTGGTCCGCAGGTGCATTTCTGTGAGAGCCTGCATCGCGTCGAGGCCGTTCAATTGCGGCATCGAGAGATCGGTCACGACCAGATCTGGCTTACATTGCCGAACCTGTTCTATAAGCTCCCGTCCGTTGGTCGCAATGCCAACTATCTCATAAGAAGAACCTAACAGGGAGCGAAGACCGTCCGCGAACAGTTGATGGTCATCCGCAATCAGGATTCTCGGCCGCACTATTTTCTCCAGTTGCACGGAGTTGGGCCTGCGTCTTCGCCTCAGCACATACTACCGTAGTTTTCCCGTGTTTGAACAGTCATCTTGCCGCTCCTCATCTTCGATAGTTACAAGAACTGCCTAGTTATTAAGTTCTGAAACCACATATAAGACAGCAGATAACCAGTCGCGCCCCGTATTTTTCCTACCCGTCCTTTCCGTAGGTTTACGGCTTATGGAAAGCACCACAATCCGCGACAGTTTAGAAGCCGGGAATAGCTCGAAGCCGTGACGCGTTTCGTTGCTTGAAGTAAAACACCTAACTGCGCGCGAGTCCCTCGCAAAGAACCCGGTCACGATCGAATTCGCTTTGGCGCGAGAGGAGCGAGGTACCGCGAAAACATGAAAATCAAGCTTAGATTGATGCGGTTGCTGGTGAATGTCGTGATCTGCGTCATCGCGCTGTATTGCGGCGC
>Ga0335072_10011819_pt1 | contig 12493 bp, 11 predicted proteins | sample Lox_Sample_21_FD_206725 | JGI IMG/M metagenome (GOLD analysis project Ga0335072, IMG submission 206725) | Soil microbial communities from Loxahatchee National Wildlife Refuge, Florida, United States - Lox_Sample_2.1 | ecosystem: Environmental > Terrestrial > Soil > Wetlands | place: USA...
CCAGCGGACGGCGCGGGCACGACCGCCGATGAGGAGATCAGCGGCCCGCTGCTCGGGCTCTTCCGCCGGGGCGCGGCCGACGGGACGTTCCGTGGCGACATCCCGGCCGAGACCTTGCTGGTCATGTACGGCGACCTCATTGAGGGGGCGATCAAGCGGGCGGCCGGCGACCGGGCCGCGCTGGAGCCGGCCAGCGCGGCAGTCCTAGCCGTCTTCCTCGACGGCGCGCGGCGCTGACGGGCGCTGAGGGACGCCGCTGGCGGACCGCCTGGCGGCTGGGAGGGCCGTTGCGGCAGGCGCCCCAGCCCGTTCTGCGGGAAGGGACTGGGGCGCCTGCGGTGCGGGGAGTGGGGTCAGGTGTTCCTGGCGTAGGAGCGGAACGTCGTGACCGAGATGGTCACGGCGATGACCGCAAGCAGCGCTAGCCCACCGCAGCGGATGGCGATGCCTGACCAGTCGGGGACAGCCGACAGGGCCGACCGCCCGATCTGTACCTCCCAGTTCAGCGGGTTACGGCTGGCGATGGCCTGCATCCAGCCGGGCATCAGGCCAGGCTGCATGAACGCCGAGGACAGGAACATCAGCGGGAGCATGAAGAACGTGTAGACGGCGATGACGGCCTCACGCGAGCGCAGCAGCATGCCGGTCAGGTTGGACAGGCCGCCCCACATGACCCCGACGAGGATCGCCGCCACCACCAGGACGACGACGCCCGCGGCCCCTCCGGGGTAGCGCGCTCCCCCGGCCAGGCCGAGCCCGACGATGATCAGCGTCTGGACGACCGTGCTGACGGCCTGCTCCACGACCGCGGCGTTCATGATCGCGAGCCTGCTGGCCGGCGTGACAAGGAGACGGTTCAGCGTGCCCCGCTCGATCTCCTCGATCACGGTCATGCCCGCCCACATGTTGCTTGACATCGCGTTCATCGCGACGGTGCCGGGCACGAGGTAGGCCAGGAAGGAGCCGCTGTAGGCGAAGCCCGGGATGTCGACGACCTTGTGGAACAGCTCGCCGAACAGGAACAGCCAGATCGCGGGCTGGACGACACCGAAGATGATCAGCATCGGCTGCCGGGCCAGCGCGCGCAGCTTGCGGCCGGTGAGGTACCAGGTGTCGACGAGCGGGCCGCTCATGGCCCGGGGCGCCGTGGCGGGAGTGAGCGTCGTCATGAGCCGGTCACCATCGCATCGCGCGGTGCCGATCCCGCGGGTCCCTCGCTGGCGGCCGCCCCCGCCCGGCGCGGTGCGTCCTGTGCCATCTCGAAGCGGCGCCCGGCGAAGTGCAGGTAGACATCGTCCAGCGTGCTCGCGCCGATGTCCTGCTTCAGCCCGCCCGGGGTGCCCTGGGCGACCACGCGGCCGTTGTCGATGATCGCCACCGTGTCGGCCAGCCGGTCGGCCTCCTCCAGGTAGTGGGTGGTGAGCAGGACCGTCAGCTGCTCGGTGTCGGCCAGGCGGCTGATCTCCTGCCACATCGCGGCCCGCGCCTCGGGGTCAAGGCCGGTGGTCGGCTCGTCAAGGAACAGCACGCGGGGCTGGTGCACGAGGCCGAGGGCCACGTCCAGGCGGCGCTGCATCCCGCCGGAGTAGCCCTTGACGAACCGGCCGGCCGCGGCTTGCAGGCTGAAGCGCTCGAGGAGCTCGTCGGCCCGGCTCCTGGCCGCCCTGGTGCCCAGGCCGAACAGGTGCGCCTGCAGGATCAGGTTCTCCCGGCCGGTGGCACCGGGGTCGGCGCCCGAGCGCTGGCCGACAACGCCGATGATCTGGCGGACGGCGGCCGGGTGGGCGAGCACGTCGACGCCTTCGACGCGGGCCGTTCCCTCGTCCGGCCGGGCCAGGGTGGTGAGGATCTTGACGGTCGTGGACTTGCCCGCGCCGTTCGGGCCGACGAGGGCGAATATGGTCCCGCGCGGGACCGTGAGCGTAAGGCCGTCCAGGGCGCTGAGCCTGGCCTTCTTCTCGGTTCCCCCGCCCCCGGATCGGGGCATGGGGTACGTCTTGACGAGGCCTACGGCCTCGGCGGCATGCGTTGACTGCATGACGTTCGGAAACCTCCGGTGCTGGTGAGCGGCACGCGGGCGGATATGACCGCTGGCGCGTGTGATCGGGCTCCCGCGAGGAGGTTCCGGCTAGACTCGTCAATGGGCCTTGTCGAGCTAGTTCCGCCTCGGTCGCGGGACTCGCAGATGACTGGGTTACGACCCCGTGCCCTGGTGTTGCCGCACCACGGCACGGGGTCCTTCTACTGGTCGTCGCCTGGCAACGGCCACCCCCTCCTCGCTTGCTCGTCGAGCTCGGCGATGTCCGGGGGGACCTCACCGGTCTTGTGCATGCGCCGCCAGACGTCCAGGTCCCCGATGATGCCATCGGCGATCTCCCCGAGCAGCCTGCGCACCCAGGTCGCCTCGGCCAAGCGCATGGCCAGCTGGTACTCCGCCTCGATGAGCAGCAGCCTCGGCAGTCGCCGGGCGACCTGCTCAAGCTCGGTGCGGGAGGACTCGTTGTCGGCGTCGAGGACGGTCAGCCGCTGGGCCAGCAGGCTCATCAGATCGTCCGGGCCGACTCCGGCCGCCTCGGACAGGGCCGCCTCGAACGGCGTCGGCGTCCACTCGGGGACGCTGAGCAGCTCGCGGAGCCAGTCACTCAGCTCCGCCTGGCCCGCCTCGGTGATCCGGTAGGTGGTGCGCTCCGGTTGCCGGCCCTCGCGCTCGGTGCTGACGGTCTCGATGAAGCCGTTCTTCTCGAGGTTCTGCACGACGGTGTACAGCGATCCCCAGTTGATCTTGATGGACCGGTCCTTGCCGCGCGCCCTGAGCGTCTGGGCCATCTCATACGGGTACATCGGCTCCTGGGCGAGCATGGACAGCAGGGCGAGTGCCAGCAAGTTGCCGACTTTGCGTCGCTTCGCCATAGTGCTGCCCCCTGCCTGCTGCGTCCGTTCGGTGCCGCGTCTGATCGGTGGCGAGTCCTCGGCTGCGAGTCTTCGGCTACGAGTATCACTCGCAGCCGAGTATACGGTCGCGAGCGGTCAGGGGCAAGCGATCCGGGCGGCGAAGGCGGAGCGGCAGCTCCGGCGAAGGCGGAGCGGCAGCGTGACAGTGGCGTCGCGCCGCCGGGTGAGCGATGGACCCTCGGTGCCGCCATCGCGCGCCATCGCGACAGCGCTGGCGCCATCGCTGCTGTCGGCCCTTGTACGCAATGGGTCATAGATGTCGCCATAGCAGCACCTCTGCCGCATCGCTACAAACGCCAAGCGATTGCAATGGGGCATTGCCCACAAAGATCGGGAGCAGCGATGGCGGCGATGCTGTCACTGGGGGCCGGGGCGGAACCCCGTCAGCGTTAGCCGAAGAAGACTTCCGCCTCGGCGTAGCGCTCGGCCGGGACGTACTTCAGCTCACGGGTCGCCTCGGCGATCGGCACGCGGACGATGTCGGTGCCACGGAGCGCGACCATGCAGCCCCAGTCGTTGTCGTGTACCGCGCCGACCGCGTGCAGGCCATAGCGAGTCGCCAGCACCCGGTCGAAGGCCGAGGGCGTGCCGCCGCGCTGGATGTGGCCAAGCACCGTGCAGCGCGCCTCCTTGCCGGTGCGCTTTTCGATCTCGCTGGCCAGGCGCTGCCCGATCCCGCCGAGTCGCACGTGCCCGAAGGCGTCAAGCGAGTCCGACGCCACGTCCATGTCCTCCTGAGACGGGTGCGCGCCCTCCGCGACCACCACGATCGGGGCGTACCTGGTCTGGAACCGGTGCTCGACGTACTCGACAACCTTGTCCATGTCGAAGGGGAGCTCGGGAATCAGGATCACGTTCGCGCCGCCCGCCAGCCCGGCGTGCAGCGCGATCCAGCCGACGTGCCGGCCCATGACCTCGACGATCAGCACCCGGTGGTGGCTCTCAGCGGTCGTGTGCAGCCGGTCAATCGCCTCCGTGGCGATGTTCACCGCAGTATCAAAGCCGAAGGTGTAGTCGGTGGCCCCGAGGTCATTGTCGATCGTCTTCGGCACGCCGACGACCGGGATGCCTTCCTCATGCAGCCGGCCCGCCGCGCCGAGGGTGTCCTCCCCGCCGATGGCGATGAGCGCGTCCACCCCCAGGCGCGCGAGGTTGTCCTTGATCCGCTCGACCCCGCTCGGGTCCTTCAGCGGATTGGTCCGCGAGGAGCCCAGGATCGTCCCGCCGCGCGGCAGGATGCCCCGAACCGCCTGGATGTCCAGCGGCATGGTGTCCGCCTCAAGGGGGCCGCGCCATCCGTCGCGAAATCCGACGAACTCCAGCCCAAACTCCTGCATGCCGCGACGAACTACGGCACGAATCACGGCGTTCAGCCCAGGGCAGTCGCCGCCACCGGTAAGGACTCCGACTCGCATGAGGCAAAGCCTAGCGATTGTGGGCAAGGTTGCAATAGCCACAACAAGAACAGAAGACGACGATAATTAGCCGTCAACCCATTGGCGCCGCTTACTTCGACTTACTTCGACGTGTCCTCGTCCGCTCCGCTATCCGCCACGTCGCTCTTCTTGGCGTAGACGTCGACGTACTCCTGGCCGGAGAGCTTGTGGATCGCCTGCATGATCTCGTCGGTCACGGCCCGCAGGACGCCGCGGTCGGCCTCCTGGCCGAAGTAACGCGAGAAGTCCATGGGCTCGCCGAAAATCACGCCCGGCCTGATCTTGATGTCGGGACGGAACGAGCCTGATGGCAGGAACTCAAAGGTGTCGATCATCGCGCAGGGCACGACCGGCGCGCGGGACTCGAGTGCGAGCCTGGCCACTCCGGTCCTGCCCTTGTGCAGCTTCCCGTCCCTGGACCTGGTGCCCTCCGGGTAGATGCCGAGCACCTTGCCCTGGGCCAGGACCCGCAGGCCGGACCGCAAGGCCCGCTCGCTCGCCTCGCCGCCGGTCCGGTCGATCGGAATCTGCCCGGTGCCGCTGAAGAACGCCTTGCTGACCAGGCCGGTGAACCCCGGCTTGGTGAAGTACTCGGACTTGGCCAGGAACACGACCATGCGTGGCAGCGGCAGCGGCCCGAAGAAGTGATCGGCGAAGGACAGGTGGTTGCTTGCGAGGATCACCGGCCCGCGTCGTGGCACGCTGCGCCGCCCCCGTGACCATGGCCGGAACACGACCTTCAGGCCTATGCCCAGCGTGTACTTGACTACCCAGTAGAACACCTACACATGGTGCCACGTCCGGCGGCCACCTGGGGCAGAGCCGTGCCAGCCAGGGCGCCCACAGCGGCAAAGAGCTATATCGGCGGTGAGAGATGCGCGGAACCGCCTCGGCATGCGACTATTCGGAACATGTCCCCTGCTTCGCACGACAGCCCGCGCGGCGAGCTGCAGCCCGGCGCGGAGGCCCTCGCCCATGACGGCGGCCCGGTTGGCGTGCTGGTCTTGCACGGATTCACCGGCAGCCCCCGCACGGTCAGGCCCTGGGCCGAGCACCTGGCCGCGGCGGGCCTGACCGTCAGCGCACCTCGGCTTCCCGGTCATGGGACGACCTGGCAGGACCTGGCCACGACGAGCTGGGAGGACTGGTACGCCGAGGCTGAGCGGGCCTTCACGGCCCTGCGCGACCGGTGCGAGCAGGTCTTCGTCACCGGCCTGTCGATGGGCGCGTGCCTGGCGCTGCGGCTCGCGGAGACACAGGGCACGAAGGTCAGCGGCGTCGTCATCGTGAACCCCTCGCTGGCCCCTGACACCAGGCTCTTCGTCCTCGCGCCGGTGCTGAAGCACCTGATTCCCTCGCTGCGCGGCATCGCGGGCGACATCAAGAAGCCAGACACCGATGAGTACGGCTACAAGCGGATTCCGCTGCGGGCGGCGGCCACCCTGCCCGCGATGTGGACGGTGACCGTTGCCCACCTGCACCAGGTGACCCAGCCACTGCTCGTGTACCGGAGCGCGGTCGACCACGTGGTCGGGCCGAATAGCATGAAAGCACTGCGCGCGGCTCTCCCGGCGGTGGAGGTACGGCCGCTGGGGAACAGCTACCATGTCGCGACGCTTGACAACGACGCGCCGGTCATCTTCGACGGGACTCTTGAATGGATTAACCAGCGGGCGGCGCCCGCCGCGGGGCACCATCAGGAGCAGGCGGAGAATCGGGCATAGGGAAAGCAACGGTGAGTAACGGGGATATGCCGGACGGCAGCATGGCCCGCGGTGACGGGTCTGGTGGCGATGGTGACGAGACCGCGTGGCTTGAGCTCGTCGCCCAGTTTGACGCGCCCCTAGCTGCCGGCGACGGCGACGTGCCGTGGCCGGAGCGGGAGGACCTGACCGGTCCCGTCCGCGTCTCCCCGGCGGACGCACTGCCTGACAGCGTTTCCCTCCCCGACCCGGGCGTGCTCGCCGACCTGCCCCCCTACGCGGACAACCCGCAGTTGGCCGAGACCCCGCCGTTCGGTGACGTCCCACCGCTCACTGACGACGTGCCCCTGCCCGGCCCGCCCTTCCCGACCATGACGCCCCGCCCGGTGACGCCGGCCGGGACCGGCCCTGGACGCGGTCCGCGCGACGCGCCGATCCCCCAGGACCCGGCCGACGACCACTTCGTCCCGCCGCCGGCCCCGCCCTTGCCCAAGCTTGAGCCAGTGACCAAGGGAGCCTGGCTCGCCCTATTCGGCGGGCCGCTCTACCTGATCGTCGCGACCGTCGCGGGCTGGACCGTCTCCGGCCTCGCCGCGTTCCTCGCGGTCGCCGCCTTCGTGGGCGGATTCGCCATCCTGGTCCTGCGGATGGACAGCGGGCCGCCCAAGGACCGCGGACCCGACGACGGGGCCGTCGTCTGAGCTAGCGGACCCGAGCTCGGTACCGTCCGGCACCGGGGCACTGTCCGCTGCGTCCATGAGGTCGTCCTGAGCGTCCTTCGCGGGGGCACTGTCCTTCGCGGGGGCACTGTCCTTCGCGGGGGCACTGTCCACCACGGGGACACCGTCCACCACCGGGACCCTGGGCTCCGGCGGCGCCAGGGCACTGGGCTGCGGCGGCACGGGGGCGTCGCGCTCAGACGGCGTGCCCGGCCACCCCGTGCCGGTTTCCGCCGTCGCGCTGGCCTCCGTGGTGGCGCTGGCATCCGTGGTAGCGCTGGCGTCCGTGGTGGCGCTGGCATCCGTGGTAGCGCTGGCATCAGTCGTGGCGCTGGCCCACGGCGGACGGGACGGCTCGGCTGGGCGGGACGGCGGCCGCTGCGCCGAGCGCAGCGCGGCGTCGAAGATGCCGAACGCGTCCCGCGTCAGTCCCGCCAGCGTCTCGCTCACCCCGGCGATCTGTGACCCAAGTCCAGAGGGTGGGGTGGCCGCACCCTGGCCCCCGGTCGCCTGGCCACCGCCGGAGGACGACTCCCTGTACCGGCGGGCCGCCCGGCAGATCGGGCACCAGGCGCACTCGGGTGCCTCATCCGGCGGCGGCTCGGTCGTCGCCGTCTCCCAGACGTCACCGGTGGTCCGCCTGCCGCCGTTCAGCGTGGTCTTGACCCGGTCCGCCACGTCCCTGCCGACGCTCCGCGCCCCCGCCCGCATCAGCCACCGCTGGAAGTCGCCAATCGGATCGCTGCCGCCACGGTCGCTGCCGCCGCGGTCGGTGCCGCCCGCGGCACCGCTTGCTTCACTGCCCATAACCGCAACGGTACCGCTACAGGTCAACCGCGAACGGCATCCGCGTGGCCCGGAAGTGGCCGACGTTGACGCACTCGGTGCGGCCGACACGGACCCGCCGGGCCAGGGGCTGGTGCACGTGCCCGAAGAACGCGTACCGGGGGCGCAGTTGTCGTATCACCTCAAGCAGCGCCTCGCTTCCCGTCTCCATGCGGCGAGCGACCGTATCGTAGAGAAGCTCTGGGACGGCCGGCGGGATGTGCGTGCACAGGACGTCGATCGGCCCGTCGGCGATGATGGCGTCCAGCTTGGCGCTGAAGGCGGCCTCGGATATCTCGTTTGGCGTCCGGTAGGGGGAGGTTAGCCCGGCCCCGGCGAAGCCGAACGCGATCCCGCCCACCTCGACGCGCCCGCCGTCGATCACCCGGTGACCCGGCTTCAGGTACTGCCCCCACATCTCGGGGACGTCCACGTTGCCGTAGGTCAGGAAGGCTGGCTCGGGCAAGGCGGAGAAGATCTCCTTGTACTGCCGCCGGATGATGGCCTCGGCCGAGCTCCGCAGGCCGCCAGGGCCGGTTCCCTGGGCGGTGGCGGCGCTCGAGGCGGCGATCAGCCGCTGGGTCAGCTCACGAGCCTCGGTGAACCGCCTGGCGGTGCGCAGCGCGATGTACTGCCGCGTGTAGTCCTCGCCATAGAGCTCTGCGTAGATCCCCTGGCCCGGGTCGGCGTAGTCGAGGAAGAGCAGCAGGTCCCCAAGGCAGATCAGCATGTCCGCGCCGCCGGAGTCGGCCAGCGCGCCGGCCGCTCCGTGCACGTCACTCACTACATGGACTCTCACTAGACCAAAATAAACTCTGGCGAAATAAACTCTAGGGGGGCCTTCAAACGGAACGGAGAAGCCGTGCGCGAGTACAGCATCCCAGCCCTGGCGGAGATCCCCGCCAAGGCCAACCTTGCCGACCTGGTCCGTCGGCGTGCGGCCGAGCAGCCGCAGGCGGTGATCATGCGCCGCAAGAACGGGGCTGCCAGCTGGGAAGACGTCACCACAAGCCAGTTCCGTGATGAGGTCTACGCGCTTGCGGGCGGCCTGATCGCGGCCGGGATCGAGGCGGGCGACCGGGTGGCGCTCATGTCGCATACCCGCTACGAGTGGACCCTGATCGACTACGCGCTGTGGACGGCTGGCGCCATCCCGGTACCGATCTACGACACCTCGTCAGCCGAGCAGGCGGAGTGGATCCTCAGCGACTCTGGCGCCAAGGCGGTTTTCGTCGAGACGGAGGACTTCGAGGCGCTGATAGCCGGGGCGAGGGACCGGCTACCCGCCCTCGAGCACGTCTGGCGCTTCGACCCGGCGCTGAAGGAGCTGGTGGCGGAGGGCGCGGACATAACCCACGAGGCCATCGCCGAGCGCGCCCAATCGGCCGGCGCCGCCGACCTCGCCACCCTCATCTACACCTCAGGGACCACTGGCCGCCCCAAGGGGTGCGAGCTTACCCATGAGAACCTGCTTACCGACGCGCGGAACGCATTCATGGGGCCGCTTGCCGCGTTCAACTCGATCCCTGACGTGTCCACGCTGCTTTTCCTGCCGCTGGCGCACACCTTCGCCCGCATCATCGAGGTCGGCTCGCTCGAGGGCGGCATTGTGCTTGGGCACTGCTCCGACATGAACGGCCTGCTGCCGGACCTGGCGTCCTTCCAGCCCGCGTTCATCCTCGCGGTGCCGCGCGTCTTCGAGAAGGTCTACAACAGCGCGGAGCAGAAGGCCGCGGGCGACGGCAAGGGCGCGATCTTCGCCCGGGCCGCCCGGGTGGCCATCAGCTACAGCGAGCAGCTCAGCACGGCATCGGGCCCCGGGCTTGTCCTCAAGGCCCAGCACGCGCTCTTCGACCGGCTCGTGTACGGCAAGCTGCGGGCCGCGCTCGGCGGAAAGGCCCGCTGGGCGATCTCCGGCGGGGCCGCGCTCAGCCCCCGGCTTGGCCACTTCTTCCGCGGTGTCGGTGTCACCGTGCTTGAGGGCTACGGCCTCACGGAGACATCCCCGGCCGTCGCGGTCAACATGCCGGACCGGCTGAAGATCGGCACGGTCGGGCGGCCGCTGCCCGGGGTGTCGATCCGCATCGGCGACGACGGCGAGGTCCTCGTCAAGGGCAAGATCGTCTTCCCCGGCTACTGGAAGAACGAGCAGGCGACCGCGGACACCTTCACGCCGGACGGCTGGTACCGCACCGGCGACCTGGGCAGCCTCGACGACGAGGGGTTCTTGACGATCACCGGCCGCAAGAAGGAGATCATCGTCACCGCCGGCGGCAAGAACGTCGCCCCGGCCGTCCTGGAGGACCGGCTGCGCGGCAACCCGCTGATCAGCCAGTGCATGGTCGTCGGTGAGGGCCGCCCGTTCATCGGCGTGCTGATCACGCTCGACCCCGAGGCCGTCGCCGCCTGGCTGGCCCAGCGGGGCAAGCCTGCCGACCCGCCGTTCCAGGAGCTCAGCGCCGATCCCGAGCTGCGCTCGGAGCTGCAGGCCGCCGTCGACGACGCCAACAAGGCCGTCTCCCGGGCCGAGTCGATCAGGAAGTTCCGCCTCCTTGACGGCGACTTCACTCAGGAAGGCGGCCACCTGAGCGCCAAGCTGAGCCTGAAGCGGGCGGTTGTGGCCAGCGAGTTCGCGGCCGACATCGAGGCCATCTACTCCTGACCGGGGCTGCTCAGGCGGGCGGGGCGACCGGGGCGCCCTGCCCGGAGCGGCGCAGCGAGTCGGCGACGAAGCCGCTGGCCTTCAGGTCCTCGATGGCCGCGGCCAGAAAGGCGACCGCCTCGGGCGACCTGGCCCGCGTGACCCCGACGGCCTGCCGGATCTGCATGAAGGCGCCGTCGATCAGCCGCAGTCCTGGCTGGCCGGCCACGAACCTCGTGACCGGCTCCCTGATTCCGGCCGCCACCTCCAGGCCTTCATCGGTGAAGACGGTCGTCCCATCCGGCCCGCGCACGACGGTGGCACGGGAGATCGTCCGGGTGAGGTAAAGGTCGTAGGCCGATCCTTCCTTCACCCCGATCCGGATCCCGGGCGCGTCCACGTCGGCCAGCGTGGCTAGCGGCGAGCCCTGCGGTACCGCGTACACGCCCTCAATGAGCACGTAGGGGGGCGTGAAGGCGACCTGCTCGGCCCGGGCGGGCTCGATGGCGAGGAAGCCGATGCCGGCCTGGCCAGACAGCAGCGCGGCCAGCGACTTGCGGGCCGCGTCGAAGCAGGTCAGTTCGGCCCGTACGCCGAGCCGGGCGGCGATCTCGCGCGCGATGTCGACCGACACCCCGGAGGGATCCGCCGCGCTCCCCTGGGCCAGCACCGGGTTCCCGAGGTTGATCGAGGCCACCAAGATCCCCTGAGGCGCGAGCTCGGCTGCGACAGAAGTGGTCATAGTGACCAGACTAGCGAGGCGGGAAGCGCAGCGCCCCCGCGGCCGGCGTGGCCGCGGGGGCGCTGTGGTGGGACAGGGGGAGATTCCGTTCTGGCTAGTGCTCTTCGGTGTCCCCAGTGGTGACCGCGGCGTGCTCGGCCTCCCCGACGGCGTGGCCGTCGTGGTGGCCATTGCCGTGGCCGGGGGCCTCTTCGACCGTCTCGACGAAGGCACGGTTGGCGATGACCCGGGCCCGGCCCATGAGGCCCTTGGAGGCCGGCGCCGGGATGCCATTGGCGTCAAGGATGGCCGGCTCAGGCAGCGCCTGCGGCACGGCCTTGGAGGCGACGACCGCGCGCTCCTCCTCGGTGAGGGGCCGGGACTCCTCGATGAACTCGCCGTTCGGCAGCTGGTGGATGATGCCGATCTCCACGCCGTGGCTGAGGAGCTCGGCGTCCTTGCGCTGCAGCCCGAGGCAGACGCGCTTGGTGACGAAGTAGGCACCGATCGGTATCACGAAGATGGCGACACGCGCGATCCAGGTGATCGTGTAGAGCGGAATATCGAGCTTGTCGGCGAAGACGTCGTTGGCGCCCTCGGCCCACAGGATGCCGTAGAAGGCCACCGCCGCCACACCGACTCCGGTGCGCACGGGTGCGTTGCGCGGCCGGTCGTTGATGTGGTGCTCGGCTCTGTCGCCGGTCGCCCACTGTTCGAAGAACGGCCACAGCGCGGCGCCAGTGAAGATGATGCCGAGCGGGACCGCGAACGGGATGAGCACCGACAGCGTCAGCGTGTGGCCCAGGAAGTTGATTTCCCAGGACGGCATGATGCGCAGTGATCCCTCGAGGAGGCCCATGTACCAGTCGGGCTGAGAGGCCGAGGAGATCGCCAGCGGGGTGTACGGGCCGTACAGCCAGACCGGGTTGATCTGGGCGATCGTCGCCAGCACGACCAGCGCGCCGAAGATGAAGAAGAACCAGGCCTGACCCTTCAGCATGAAGTACGGCCAGAACGGCTGCCCGACCACGTTCTTCTCGGTGTTCCCCTTCCCCGGCATCTGCGTGTGCTTCTGGTGGAACATGATGAACAGGTGGGCGGTGATCAGGCCGAGGATGAGGCCGGGGATCAGCAGCACGTGGATGATGTACATCCGCGGGATGATCGCGGTGCCGGGGAACGCCCCGCCGAACAGGAAGAACGCGAGGTAGGTGCCGACGATCGGGATGCCCTGCAGCACGCCCTCGAAGATCCGCAGGCCGGCTCCTGACAGCTGGTCGTCCGGCAGTGAGTAGCCGAACAGGCCCTCGAGCATGCCCAGCGTGAACAGCACGATGCCGATCAGCCAGTTGACCTCACGCGGCTTGCGGTACGCGCCGGTGAAGAACACCCGGAGCATGTGGGCCATGATCGCGACCATGAACAGGTCGGCCGCCCAGTGGTGGATCTGACGGACCAGCAGGCCGCCGCGGATGTCGAAGCTGATGTTCAGCGTC
>Ga0335072_10011820_pt1 | contig 12493 bp, 10 predicted proteins | sample Lox_Sample_21_FD_206725 | JGI IMG/M metagenome (GOLD analysis project Ga0335072, IMG submission 206725) | Soil microbial communities from Loxahatchee National Wildlife Refuge, Florida, United States - Lox_Sample_2.1 | ecosystem: Environmental > Terrestrial > Soil > Wetlands | place: USA...
CGCGGGCGCGGCGACACCTGCCGTCCACAGCACGGTGCCGGCGTCGTAATGCTCCTGTTTGCCATCGCGGCTGGTGACCGCGATACCGTGCTGGCCGACATCGGTCACTCGCGAGCCCATGTGCAGTTCGACCCCGAGCCTGGTGAGAGCGGCCGCCGCGCGCTTTGACAAGGTTTCGCCGAACGATGCGAGCGGGTCGTTGCCGCCGTCGAACAGCAGGACGCGGGCGTCCTCAGGTTTCACGTGGCGGAACTCGGCATGCAGCGTTTTCGTCGCGAGCTCGCGGATCTGCCCGGCCAGTTCGACTCCGGTCGGTCCGGCGCCGACAAGGGCGAACGTCAGCCGGCGTCGGCGCTCGTCGGGATCGTCCGCGCTTTCTGCCAGTTCGAACGCTCCGTATACCCGTCGCCTGATCGTGAGCGCGTCCGCGATCGACTTCATGCCGGGAGCCCAGGCGGCGAACTCGTCGTGCCCGAAATAGGATTGCTCGACTCCGGCGGCGACCACCAGGTAGTCGTAGCTGAGCTCGATCCGCTCGCCGAGCGGCCTGATGCAGGTGACTACGCGGGTACCGGCGTCGAGGCCGGTCACCTTGGCCATCAGGCACTCAACGTTCTTGTCGTTCCTGAACAGCCGTCGCAGCGGTGCGGTGATCTGGCCTTCAGACAAGATCCCCGTCGCGCACTGGTAGAGCAGCGGCTGGAACAAGTGGTGTTCGCTCTGGTCAACGAGCGTGACCGCGCAGGACGAGCGCCGTAGCGCCTTGGCCGCGAACAGGCCGGCGAACCCTCCGCCGATCACAACTACGCGCGTGGCCATTACGGCTCCGGGTTATGCCAGGAGTCACCTTCTGGCAGCAGCGCGTCGGCTTCCTTCGGACCCCAGGTGCCACGGGCGTAAGCGTGCACGGGCACTACGTTGCCGAGTACCGGGTCCACGACCCGCCAGGCCTGTTCGACGGTGTCCTGCCTGGCGAACAGCTCACGGTCGCCGGCCAGGGCCGCGCCGATCAGCCGGTCGTACGGGCGCATGTCGGTCGCGGGCTGCTCGGCGAATGTCAGTGTCTCCGATTGCGCGATCCAGCCCGCCCCTTGCTTCTTTCCCGCCAGCGTCAGGCTGACACGAGCCGAGGGGTTGACACGGAACCGCAGTGAGTTCCTTTCCATGCCGGTGAGATGGATGCCGAACACGTCGTGTGGCGGGCGCAGGAACTTGATCGCGACCTCAGTCGCGGTCAGCGGCAGGCACTTTCCCGCTCGGATGAGGATCGGCACGCCCTCCCACCGCCAGGAATTAAGGCCAAGCCGCACGGCGACGAAGGTCTCCACCGTCGACTGCGGGTCAACGCCCGCGACCTGGCGGTAACCCTCGTACTGGCCGCGCACGGCTGTTTCCGGTGTCAGGGAGGAAAGCGCGCCGATGATCTGCGATTTCGAAGAACGCCAGGTGTCGATTCCCCGGCTGTCCGGTGGCTCGGCCGTGACCGACGCGAGTACCTGGAGCAGGTGGTTCTGCAGCACATCCCTGATCGCGCCGTTCTTGTCGTAGAAGGCGCCACGGTCGGACACGTCGAAGGCCTCGGCCATCGTGATCTGAATGCTGTGCACGTGATCGCGGTTGAGCAGGGGTTCGATCATCGAGTTGCTGAACCTGACGAACAGCATGTTCTCCACGGGGTCAAGGCCGAGCCAGTGGTCGACGCGGTAAATCTCGTCCTCGGAGAAGTGCTGGTGCATGGTGTGGTTCAGTGCCTGCGCGCTCGCCAGGTCGTGTCCGAACGGCTTCTCCACCATTACGCGTGATCCGGCCGCCAGCCCGGCGGCCGCGATGCCATCGGCGATCCGCCCGAACAGGGACGGCGGTACTTCCAGGTAGAACAGCAACTTCTTGCCCGGGCCGATCTCGCTGGCCAGTTGCTCGTAGGTCTGGCTGGAGTCCAGGTCGCCATCGATGTACCTGAGCAAGCCGAGCATCTTGGAAGCGGCCGGCGAGGCGGGGTCGATGCCGCTATGACGCAGCGAGTCGGTCGCGTAACCGCGGAACTGGTCAAGTTTCCAGCCGCTCTTGGCGACGCCGATGACCGGCATGTCGAGGATCCCGCGCTCGGCGAGCCCGACCAGCGCGGGAAACGTCTCGAGTTTGGCCAGGTCCCCGGTGGCGCCGAAGATGACGAGCACGCCGGCCTTTTCTGCGGGAATGGTCATGGTGACTCCTTAAGCCTTCGCCTGAATACGTAATATGTCCACGCTGTATAGGCAAGCACGGCGGGCAGCGCGATGACCACCACTATGGTCATGACCTTCAGCGGATAACCAGGCGAGGCGGTGTTGCTGATCGTCAGGTCGTAGGCCGGGTTCGTGGTCGAGACCATGACGCGCGGATAGAGTTCGCTGAACAAGGACAGCACGGTGAGCGTGATCGCGACGGTGGTCGCCGCGAACGCCCAGCCCTCCCTGTCATCGGCGACCAGCCAGGCGGCCGCGAGCATCGCCAGCACGCCCGCGATTTCCACCGGATTGGGCAGCAGTCCCTTATGCGCGATCGAATGGGTCCAGATGACGAACCCGAGCAGCGCGAGTGCGGCGGCTGGCGCGAGCAACCTGGCCAGCCGCACGGCCCGCCGCCGCAGGCCGCCCGAGGTCTTCAACGCGATGAACGTCGCACCGTGCGCGAGGCAGAGCACGACAAGCGTGATGCCCGTGTAGATGCCGTAGGGCTGGAGCAGGGTCCAGAAGCTTCCGGTGTATTCGTGGGCCGCGTTGATCGGCAGCCCGTGCAGGAGATCGCCAAGCGCGATCCCGATCAGCAGCGGCGCGAGCAGGCTGCCCGCTCCGAGCAACCAGCTCCAGGTGGCACGCCAGGCCGGGCTATCCCGCTTGCCCCGGTACTCGAACGAGGTGCCGCGTGCCATGAGCGCGGCGAGCAGCAGCACAAGCGCGAGGTAGAAACCGGAGAACAAGGTCGCGTACCAGCCGGGGAACGCGGCGAACATGGCCGCGCCCGCGACGATCAGCCAAACCTCGTTGCCGTCCCAAAGCGGTCCGATCGTGCTGATCGCCGTGCGCCGGCCCGCCTCGTCGCCGCCGACGATCCCGTGCAGCATGCCGACGCCGAAGTCGAAGCCTTCCAGCAGGAAGAACCCCGTCCAGAGCAGCGCGATGATCAGGAACCAGAACTCGGCCAGCGTCATCCTGGCTCCTGTTCAAGTCCGCGGCGCGAGTACCTGATCATCAGCACGGCGTCCACTACCCCGAGGGCCGTGTAGATAACGCCGAAGGCGATCAGGCTGATCACCACGTCGGTGAACGTGACAGAAGGCGAGACGCCCTGCCGGGTGAGCTGCAGGCCCTGCACGATCCACGGCTGCCTTCCGCTCTCAGTAAGCAGCCAGCCGGCCGTGTTCATGAAGAAAGGAAGGATCACGACCCAGGTAGCGGCCATCAGGAACCAGCGGTTCGCCGGCACCTTGCGCTTGCGCATGAGCAGCAGGCCCCACAGGCCGAACAACAGGACAAGCCCGGCCAGGTACGCCATGACCCTCATCGACCAGTACTGGATGAAGACATTCGGCACGTAGTAGCCGGGCCCGTACCTGGCTGAATACTGAGCTTGCAGCGGCGTGAGGCCGATGACCTTGCCATTCCAGGAGTTCGTGGCCAGCAAGGACAGCAGGTGCGGTATCGAGAAGATCTGGATCGGGGAGTGGTCGTCGTTGCCGCCGCCGATCTGGAACAGCGAGAACGAGCAAGGCTGGCAGGTCGTCCACTGTGCCTCGGCGGCGGCGATCTTCATTGGCTGGTACCTGGCTTCGATGACGCCGAGTTCGCTGCCCACGAACATGTCGAGCAACAAGACGGGGACGAGGATTGCCAGCGCCATCCGCATGGTGTGCCCGAACTCTGGGCGGTTCCTGCGCAACTGCCAGGCGGAGACCGCCAGCATCACTGCGGTGCCGGTCACGATCGAGTCGAGCACGACGTGCAGGTAGCCCCACAGGAAGACCGGGTTGGTAAAGACCGCCCAGATGTCGGTGAGCTGCGGCATCCCGTGAACCAGCTTGTATCCCACGGGATGCTGCATCCACGCGTTGGCCATCAAGATGAAGGCCGCCGACAGGACCGTGCCGATGAACACCAGCCAGATCGTGATCAGGTGCACTTTCTTAGAGAGCTTGTCCCAGCCGAAGATCCAAAGGCCGAGGAACGTCGACTCGAGGAAAAATGCCGCGAGGCCCTCCATCGCCAGCGGCGCTCCGAAGACGTTGCCGACCATCCGTGAGTAGGACGACCAGTTCATGCCGAACTCGAACTCCTGCACCAGGCCAGTGACCACGCCTACCGCTACGTTGATGACGAGCAGAGTGCCGAAGAACCTGGTGAGCCGCAGGAACTGATCCTGCCCCGTCCGGTACCAGGCCGTTTCCAGCATGGCCACGAGAAAGGCCAGGCCAATGGTCACCGGCACGAAGAAAAAGTGATTGATCGAAGTCAGCGCGAACTGCCAGCGCGCGAGATCGACCGTCACCCGCGTGACCGTTCCCTGCCTGGCTGATCTGGCACCACCCGCAACGGGTGATGTGTCAGATCGAACGCGGCGGGCAGGGTCCATGGCATGGCCGACCACTATGACGTGATCATTGTCGGTACCGGTGCGGGCGGCGGCACTCTCGCGCATGCGCTTGCCCCGGCCGGCAAGAAGATCCTCCTGCTCGAGCGGGGCGACTTCCTGCCCCGCGAGCTTGACAACTGGGATCCTCCAGCCGTCTTCGTCGATGGCAAGTACATCTCGCACGACACCTGGTACGACGACCATGGCACGCCGTTCCAGCCGCAGGTGCATTACTTCGTCGGCGGTGCGACGAAGATGTACGGAGCGGCGCTTTACCGGCTGCGCCCGGCTGACTTCGGTGAGATCAAGTACTCCGATGGTGTCTCGCCTGCCTGGCCGATCGGCTACAGCGACCTTGAGCCTTACTACACCAGGGCCGAATGGCTGTACCAGGTGCATGGCGATCACGGCGAGGATCCGACGGAAGGGCAGGCGTCAAAGCAGTACCCGTGGCCTGCGGTATCTCACGAACCGAGGATCGCCAAGATCTCCGATGACTTGTCAGCGGCGGGTTATCACCCGTTTCACGCGCCCTGCGGAATACTCCTCGACGAGGTCCGCCGGCCGGCCAGTACCTGCATCAGGTGCGCGTGGTGCGATGGCTACCCGTGCCTCGTGCACGCCAAGTCTGACGCTGAGGTCATCGCGGTCAGGCCGCTGCTCGGCCAGCCCAACGTCACCCTCCTCACCGGCGCCGAGGTGACTTCGCTGCGGACCGATTCATCTGGCCGGGTGGTAACCGACGTCGAGGTGCGGCGCGAAGGCGAGACCGAGCGGTACTCGGCCGACATCGTCGTGCTGGCAGCCGGGGCTGTGAACACCGCGAAGATCCTGCTCGCCTCGGCATCCGATCAGCATAGGAACGGCCTGGCGAACGGCTCTGACCAGGTCGGGCGGAACTTCATGTTCCACAACAGCAAGGCGGTCGCCGCGCTCGGGGCCGAGCCCAACGACACCGTTTACCAAAAGACGCTCGGCATTAATGACTTTTACCTGGCCACCGCCGAGCGGGCTCCGCTCGGCAACATCCAGATGCTTGGCAAGTCCAACGCCGGCGCGATCAGGGGCGAGGAACCCAGGCTCACGAAACTGGCGCCGCACTGGAGCCTGGAGGACGTCGCGCGGCACAGCGTGGATTTCTGGCTGACGACAGAAGACCTGCCGATGCCTGGTAACCGGGTGACGCTCGACCCCAACGGCCGGGTGCACCTGTCTTACTCATTCACCAACGCGACCGAGACGGCGGGCCTTTACGAGGAACTCAAGATCATCCTGAACCGCACCGGCCTCGCCGCGCATCACGTCTTCCGCAAGAACTTCTACATGGACATGGAGGTCCCCATCGCCGGCGTGGCTCATCAAGCCGGCACGTGCCGTTTTGGCAGCGAAGGATCTTTGTCTGTTTCCGACGTCAACTGCAAGGCGCATGAGCTTGACAACCTCTATTTCGCCGATGCCAGCGTCTTTCCGAGCATCGGCGCCGTGAACCCCGCGCTGACCGTGATGGCCAACGCGATCAGGGTTGGGGATCACCTGATTCAGCGGTTGCGTTGACTTGGACAATCGCGGGGTAGTCGGACGTCGTGGAACGATACCCGAACATCGCCGATCACGGGCTGATCGGCGACCTCCAGACAGCGGCCCTGGTTACGACCGAGGGCGTCATCAACTGGTTCTGCTGCCCCCGCTTCGACTCGCCGAGCATCTTCGCTTCGCTGCTCGACGCCGACAAGGGCGGGCACTTCCAGATCGCTCCCGAGCGATCTGACTATGTCACCAGGCAGCTCTATCTTCCTGACAGCGCCGTCCTGGTCACCAGGTTCATGACCCCTGACGGGGTTGGTGAACTCGTCGACTTCATGCCAGTACAGACAGGCCGGCCGACCGACCGGCACCGGATCGTGCGGATCATGCGTGTTCCACGTGGAACCATGCAGTTCGCGATGAGCTTGCAGCCTAAGTTCGACTACGCGAGGGCCAAGCACAAGACCGACATCTCCGAGCACGGGGCGATGTTCGAGTCGGACGACATGCGGCTTACCCTGCATGTCGCCGGATCGGGCAGCGGCAGCGCGCGGAACGGCGCCAGCAAGGTGCACCGGCAGGGCAACGGCGTGCGAGCGTCGTGGACGCTGCACGAGGGCGAGACCGCGGGCGTGATCATCGAGTCAATGGGCGGCCAGCCGCGCCGGCTGCAGGTAAGCGAGCTTGACCGGCTGCTTCACGAGACCACGAGGTTCTGGCTCGACTGGGTGCACAAGAGCACATACACCGGCAGGTGGCGCGAGACAGTGGTCAGGTCGGCGATCACGCTGAAGCTGATGACCTACGCGCCGACGGGTGCGCCGGTCGCGGCGGTGACGGCCGGGCTGCCCGAGGATCCGGGTGGCGAGCGCAACTGGGACTACCGGTACACCTGGGTAAGGGACGGCTCGTTCTCGGTGTTCGCTCTGCTCGGCCTCGGCTACACCGATGAGGCGCTCGCCTTCGGCGCCTGGATGCGGCAGCGGGTCAACGAGCGTGCAGGCGATGGCTCGGGTCCGCTCAAGATCATGTACCGGGTCGATGGCTCCTCCGACCTCACAGAAGACACGCTCAGGCATTTCGAGGGCTGGCGGGGTGCCAAGCCGGTGCGAATCGGCAACGGCGCGGCCGATCAGCTACAGCTCGATATCTATGGCGAGATGCTCGACGGCCTCTACCTCGCCGACCAGCAGGGTTTCGACATCCCGCATGAAGGCTGGCAGTCGGTGGCCGTGCTGGCCGACTGGGTCGCCGAGCACTGGGATCAGGCGGAAGAGGGCATCTGGGAGACCAGAGGCGGCCGGAAGGACTTCACCTACGGGCGCTTCCAGTGCTGGATCGCGCTCGACCGGGCAATCAGGATCGCCGAGCACCACGGAAGGCCGGCGAACCTCAGCCAGTGGATGATCGAGCGGGACCGCATCTACAACCAGATCATGGACCGGGCATGGAACCCGAAGATCAAGGCCTTCACCCAGCACTACCAGACCGACGTGCTTGACTCCTCCCTGCTGCTCATGCCCCTGCAGGGCTTCATCGCCGCACGCGATCCCATGTGGCTCTCCACGCTGAAGGCGATGGACGAGACACTTGTGTCCGACAGCCTCGTCTACCGGTACAACCCGTCGATGACTTCGGACGGCCTGCGCGGCAGCGAGGGCACGTTCTCGTTGTGCACGTTCTGGTACGTGGACGCGCTGGCCAGAGCTGGGCGAGTCGAGGAAGCGGCGCTGACGTTCGAGAAGATGCACACCTACGCCAACCACCTTGGCCTTTACTCCGAGGAGATCGGGCAGACCGGCGAGCAGCTCGGGAACTTCCCGCAGGCGTTCAGTCACCTGGCGCTCATCGGCGCCGCCATCAACCTGGACTACCAGCTCGACCACGGCGCGGGCATACCCGAGCCAGTGATCGGGGCGACGATGATGGCGCGGGCGCGGTAACTCCGGCCGATCACGCGCTTAGGCTGCCTGGATGATGACCGTCATCGTGGCGGGAGTGTCTGGCTGCGGCAAGACCACTGTCGGTGAACTGCTGGCCGAGCGTCTCAGCCAGCAGCGCGATTGCGGCGTGCGGACAGACGTCCGTGCGCCGCGATGGCAGTTCATCGACGGTGACTCGCTGCATCCGGAAGCCAACGTCGCCAAGATGGCGCGCGGTGAGCCGCTTACCGATGCGGATCGTGCTCCCTGGCTGCGCCGCATCGGTTCGCGCATCGATGCGGAGGAGGCGGCCGGCCATCGGTCGGTGGTCGCCTGCTCGGCGCTGAAGCGCCGTTACCGTGCCGAGTTGCTCGGCGGCCGGCCGTCGGCGCGGATGGCGTTCCTCATGATCGACTACGAGGTCGCCTGCGAGCGGCTCAAGGCCAGGCGCGGTCACTTTTTCGACGCTAGCCTGCTCGGTAGCCAGTTCGCGGCACTTGAGCCGCCCGCGCCTGACGAGGACCGCGTCGTCTCCGTGCCGGTGCGCGACCAACCCGAGGCGACCGTCTCCGATGTACTACGTGCGCTCGGCCTGGTCGCGAGCTCGTGAACACCTCGAACCTGTTCGAGCAGGCAGCGGGGTTCGCGCTGCTTGCCGCGTTCTATCCGCCTGCCATGCTGATCGCCGCGCTGTACCTGGCGTCCGAGCGGCCGGGACGCGTCATGGCTTTCTACGTGACCGGCGGCATCGTGATGGTGACCGTCGTCGCTGTCGCGGCGCTGATCGCGATCCGGGCCGGCGACCTCAGCCATGTCGGGCACCACCAGACCAGGTACGGACTGCGGCTCGCGCTCGGCGTGCTTGCGATCATCGCTGCCGTGTTTCTCTGGCGACGCCAGCGAAAGCCGGCTGATCAGGCGAAGCCCAGGAAGCCCGGCCTCGTCCAGCGCCTTTCCGCCCGCCCGACGCCGCTGACCGCGTTCGCGGCAGGCGCGGTCATGTTCGGGCCCTCGCTGACGTTCGTCGCCGCGGTGCAGGTCGTGGGCACGGCCAAGGTCGGCGTCGGCGAGACCGTCGCCGCGATGGCAATGATCATCGTCTTGACCGTCGCCTTCGCCTGGCTGCCGCTCATCGCCTACGCCGTCGCGCCGCAACGCACAGTTCGCCTGCTCAGGCACTTCGAATCCTGGCTCAAGCTACACGGCAAGACGGTTCTGACAGGCGCCGTCGGCCTCGTCGGCATCCTCCTGGTGATCCAGGGCATCCTCGGCCTAACCTAACGCCCCGCCGGCTCCCGCCGGCCCGCGCCCGGCCCCGCCGGGCTCCCGCCGGCTCCCGCCGGCCCTGCCGGCTCCCGCCGGCCCTGCCGGCCCCGCCGGCCCGCGCCCGGCGTTGCCGGGCTGCCCTTGAATCCGGGGTTTGTAGGTAGATTTCGCCCTCAAACCCCGGATCCAAGGGGTCGACCAGGTAACGCTCGCTTGATCTTGACCCGGCCGAGGACGCTGGCACCGGTGGTGACGAGGATCGGGGTGGCTGGGCCAGGCGCGGAGGCGCTGCCGGTGACGGAACGGGCGCCGAGGAAGGTCAGGCCCGAGTCGGCGACTTGCATGCCGGGCGGCAAAAGGACCGTGACCTGGCCAAGGATGGCGACTAGGCGGACGGTGACCGGCCCGGCCGACTCAGCAGCCGGCCCTCCTGCTGAGTCCCCTTCGCGCAGGTCGAGCGTGGACAGGCTGCCGATGGCTACGACGGTGCGGCGCGGCTGCCGGTCGCCGTGGGTCTCTGGCGGGTGGGTTTCGGGTGGAGCGAAACCTGGCGGCGGGTCGGTCGCTGGCGGGTCGGCTGCCGGTTGCGCTGCGGCGGCCGGGTTGGCTGGTCCTGGGGTATCTGGTGCGGCGGGACCGACCGGACCGTCCGCGGGTACCGGGTCAGCGGTGACGCCGGGTCCGTGTCCCTCACGTCGGCCGAAGCGCAGGAAGATCGTCAGGCCGACGATGATGACGGCGACGCCGATTCCGAGGAACAAGATGCCGCGCTCGTCGTGCGACTCGACGAGGATGTCGACGAACGTGATCGCGGCGACGAGGATCAGCATCGAGGTGACCCTGGCCTTCAGGTCCTCCAGGTCGCGCATGACCAGCCAGCTTGGCAGCCAGTGAAGATGGCCGGGCCGTTCCTTCCTGATCACGAAGAGCTCGTAAAAGCCGAACGCGGCGATCAGCAGCGTGGCGCCGACGAGGAACGTATCCATCACGATCAGGAAGATGCCGAGCCTGCCGCCAATGCGGCTCGGCTCGCCGAGGTCGCCGTCCGCGGTCCTGATCAGGATGTCTGAGCCGTAAATGAACGAGCCGGCCGCGTCGAACAGCAAGAAGATGACAGGGATGAGCGTGAGCAGCCGGGAGAACGACAGGAAACGCTCGAACCAGCGCTGGATTGTCATCACGCGCCGGTTCGCTTCGCCCGTCACATCCGGCATTTACCCTCTGGCCGCGTGATCACGCAGACGCCCCCGGAGCAGTTGCTCGCGAGGGCGCGGCGTGTGTCGGCGCGAGGTCGCCTCTCGGCGAAAGGCTCAACGCGGCTCCAGCCGGACGGTAGTCCGCGAAGGCAAAGGTGTAGGCCCGGGGGACACAACACGCCGACGGTTCGTGTAACGACGGAACGGGTGCCAGTATTCCGCCACTCCCTCCCCGTGTGCACCCGGTCGCGGAGCGGCGTACTCTGGGTTTCCTGGTTGCTGCGGTTAACAGATCGCTTCGGTAAGAGGAGCGGCGCGACATGGTTGCGGGCGTCTCGGCCATCGGCTGCATCGGCGTCATCACTATTGCGACTCGCGGCCCGGTAGGACCTGGCGAGGTCCAGGTACAGATCCGCGGTGGTTCTGAGGCCTTCATCGCGTGGTCAGATGAGCCCCTGGCCAAGGGCACTTCCGTCCTGGTGATCGAGGAGCGCGGACACAGGACCGTCGACGTGAGCGCTTGGAATGACCCGCTAACCCCTGAATAACAAACCCCGAGTGGAGATGACAAAATGCTCGGTTACCGAGTTCCACGGCCAGACCAGGCTATGTTGGTATCTGGCGGACTTCGGCATGAACGGTGCACCCTTCAAGGTCGTCACCGGTCATGGCGCTTTCGTTGCCCCGTTCTTCCGCAAGGCGAACTTCCTGACGCTGTCCATGTGCGAGGCCGAGGTCTCCGAGCAGTGCGTGACCAGGCAGGGCATCACGCTGAACATCCGGGCTGTCATCGCTTTCAAGGTCGGCAACGACCAGGAGAGCATCGTCAACGCCGGCCAGCGGTTCCTGTCCGACCAGAACCAGATGTCCACCCTGACCGGCCGGATCTTCGCCGGTCACCTCCGGTCGATCATCGGCTCGATGACCGTCGAGGAGATCGTCACCGAGCGGCAGAAGCTCGCGATCGAGGTGCTGGACGGCTCCAAGTCTGAGATGGCGAAGATCGGATTGTCCGTCGACTCGCTGCAGATCCAGTCGATCGACGACATGAACACCGGGTACATCGACGCGATGGCCGCGCCGCACACCGCCGCGATCCAGCGGCAGGCACAGATCGCCCAGGCCCAGGCGCAGCAAGCGGCGGCCGAGGCACAGCAGCAGTCGCAGCGAGCTCAGGCCGAGTACGCCAGGCAAACCGCCGTGGTCCAGGCGCAGTACAAGGCGGAGGTCGACAGGGCACAGGCCCAGGCGGCGCAGGCTGGCCCGCTCGCCCAGGCCCAGGCCCAGATGGAGGTGCTCTCGGCTCAGGCAGACCTGGCCAAACGGCAGGCCGATCTGCGCGAGCGCCAGCTCGTAAGCGAGGTCATCAAGCCGGCCCAAGCCGAGGCAGAAAAGGTGCAGATCCTGGCCAAGGCCGACGCGGAGAAGGTCAGGCTGACCGCGGAAGCGGCCGCTTCCCACAACAGGGTCGCGCTCGACCGGATGATGATCGAGCAGCTACCTCAGATCGTGAAGGAGGCCGCGGTCGGGCTTCAGGGCGCGAACCTCAACGTGCTGAACGGGGCCGACGGCCTGAGCGAGATCGCCGCCGGGCTCGTCGCTCAGGGCATCACGATCCTTGACTCGGTCAAGAAGGGCCTGAGCAACGACGCGATCGCTCAGCTTCCCGCCTCTGACAGCGACTCCTGAGCGACAGCGGGGCGGCTTACAGCATCGTTGGCTCTCCGCTGTCGTTAGCGGGCCGGGGCCGGGGACATCGTTGGCTACCTGATGTTGTTCCCGTAGCGTCGCGGGGCCATCGATGCTGGTCGCGCCGGGCCTGGCTGCGACATCGGTGGGTACTTGATGCTGTGAACTCCTGGCCGGGCGCGCGCTTTCCAGGAAATTGTCGGCAAAAACGGTTGATATTGCGTTAGCAAATTGTAATTTTGGTGGCGACATATTGGTTTCGCGACCATCATGGGCGGCATGACGCAT
>Ga0335072_10011821_pt1 | contig 12491 bp, 7 predicted proteins | sample Lox_Sample_21_FD_206725 | JGI IMG/M metagenome (GOLD analysis project Ga0335072, IMG submission 206725) | Soil microbial communities from Loxahatchee National Wildlife Refuge, Florida, United States - Lox_Sample_2.1 | ecosystem: Environmental > Terrestrial > Soil > Wetlands | place: USA: Florida...
CCTACGATGTCGAAACGGGCGGTTCCAGCGAGAAGGTGGAGCTTCCTTTCATCGTCGGCATGTTTGCCAATCTGTCGGGCGAACTCGATGCCAGCCAGCTTCCGGCACTGAAAGATCGCCGCATGCGCGACATCGACGGTGAATCGTTCGACAAGATTCTTGCCGAGTGCTCGCCGACCATTAAGCTCAACACCATCCCCGACACCATCGCCGGTGGTAGCGCAAAGCTCCAGAACGCGTTGACCTTTAGCTCCCTGGCGGACTTCGAGCCGCTGGCGGTGGTCAACAATATTCCCAGCCTCAAGGGCCGTTTCGATGCGCGCGGCGATCTGCGCGCTCTGCAGGCGATGGCCGAATGCAATGACGCGCTGGCTGCCGCGCTCGATGGCGTATTCGAAGACGCCAATGCGCTGAGCACTTTGGCAACCACGTTTTCAACCGCCAATCCAAGCGATTGGGTGGGATCGACCCTCGTTCCTTACGCTTCCTTGAGCAGCATGCCGGCCAGTCCGGCCGGCAACGCCACCCCGCAAGTGTTGGTCACGATGCTCGCCGCGCAAATGGCCGCCAATGCCGACGCCGCCGCTGCCGCGCAAAAAGCCGCCGCGGCCGCGCAGGCGGCCGCAGCCAGTGCCGTTACCGACAGCAATACGGCCAAGACGGCGTCGCAGACGGCGGATACGGCCGTAACGACGGCAACCAAAGCCGTGTCCGATGCAACTGCAGCGCTGAAAGCTGCCAAGGATCCAGCCTCGCAGGCTGCTGCGAACAAGCAAGCCGTCGACGCGAAGCAGCAGCTGGACGATGCCAACAACGCGGTATTGCTTGCACAGGCACAAGTCGGCGCGGCCCAGCAAAAGGTGACGGCAACGGCGCGGACCGCAGCCGAATTGCAGGCCGCCTTTCTCGATATCGACCCTGTATCCAAGGCCCGCCGGTTGGTCGGCCGTTTCGTCAATGAAATCGTTGGGCCGCTAGGCAACCACGCGCTAACCCAAGTTGCGCTGGGCGCCAACGGACTGATCGACGAACGCGTGGGCGGCATCGATACGCAGATCGGATTGCAACTCGATGCGATCATGCATGCGCCGAACTTTCAGGAGCTGGAGGCCACCTGGCGCGGGCTGTTCTACGTGGTGTCGCGTACAGAAACCGGCACCATGCTCAAGCTGCGCGTGTTCAACGTCACCAAGGACGATTTGCGCAAGGAGCTGGAAAAAGCGGCCGATTTCGATCAAAGCTGCATCTTCAAGATGATTTACGAAGCCGAATTCGGCACCTACGGCGGCCTGCCTTACAGCTTGCTGCTGGGCGGATACGAATTCGATCATTCGCCCAACGACATGTCGTTGCTGACCAACATCACTAAGGTGGCCGCTTCCGCGCATGCCCCCTTTATTGCGGCGGCGGCGCCGGGTTTGTTCGGTTTGGACGGCTACGACAAGCTGGCCAAGCCGCGCGACCTGGCTCAGTTGTTCGAATCGCCCGAAACGGCGCAATGGACGGAATTTCGCAATAGCGAAGATTCGCGCTATGTCGCGCTGGCCCTGCCGCATGTGCTGCTGCGTCTTCCATACGGTAAGGATTCGCGTCCCGCCGACGGTGTGAAGTACGAAGAAACGGTTGCGGGCGACAACGGCCCGGATCACGATGCCTTCCTGTGGGGCAATGCCGCCTACGCATTGGCCGAACGCATCACCAACGCTTTCGCACTGTATCGCTGGACAGCGGCTATTCGCGGCGTGGAAGGCGGTGGATTGGTGGACGGTTTGCCGATCTACACGTATCGCGACGATGCCGACCTGGTGAACATGATTTGCCCCACCGAAGTGGCGATCACCGATCGGCGTGAAAAGGAACTCAACGATTTGGGTTTCATCGCGTTGTGCAATTGCAAAGGCACGGGGCAGGCCGCGTTCTTCGGCGGACAGACCGCCAACCTGCCGCGCCAATACATTAGCGACGAGGCCAATGCCAACGCGAAGTTGTCCGGCATGCTGCCCTACATCTTGGCGGCCTCGCGGTTCGCGCATTACATCAAAGTGATCATGCGCAAGAAAATCGGCGCATTCCTTACGCGCGGCAATGTCGAGGCTTATCTCAACACGTGGATCGCCCAGTACGTGCTGCTGGACGACAACGCGGCGCAAGAAGTGAAAGCCAGCTATCCGCTTCGCGCCGCGCTGATCAACGTGACCGACGTGCCCGGTTCGCCCGGTTCGTACAAGGCCACGGTGTTCATCAAGCCGCACTTTCAGCTCGAAGAGCTCACCACCTCGATCCGTCTGGTGGCGGATCTACCTAAGGGCTGAGCGCCAAGCGCGCGCAGATTCCGCATCTCATATCAGGAGCGACCATGGATCTCATTCTCTTGCAGCCCGGCGACCCGGCGGTCTTTGGCGGCGCGAACGGCTGGAAAGGCGGCGGCAGCCTGATCGATGACACGTGGCGTGACGAGGTGCTCAAGCTCGGCCAATGTCTGGAGCTGGTGTCGGTGCATCAAGGCATGAAGCAGCAGATCACCACCGACGTGAGCAATTCCGCACGTACGTCCGGGCGTCCGATCATCACCGAGTTCACCTGCGTCAAATACGTCGATAAGACCTCGGTGAAGTTCTACGAATATTGCCTGCGCGCACAGCCGCTGGGCACGGGAACGGACAAACCGACCAAGATCTATATCGCCCGCAACTCCGGCGACAAGACGGCCAACATCCTGACCATCGAACTGCGCGACGCGATCATCAGCGAGATCCAATTTCAATCCAATCCGGACGACATGCCCACCGAACAGTTCAAGCTCAACTTCACCGAAGTGCTGTGGACCTACACCGTGCAGCAGGCGGACATGGTCACGGCCGGCAACATGGCGGCCGGCTGGAGTATTTCGCGCAACCGACCGATCGGTCAGTTCACTTCTTGAGGTATGGGCGGCTCCGGATGGAAGGAGATTTGGCGTGCAATTCCTGATGGAGCGGCTGGTCAATCGTACCGATCCTGGCATGGGGCAGTCGCCGCCGTTTGATTTGGCCGCGGCTGTCGCGGCACAGATTCAGCGCATCGTCGAATGCCGTCCGTTCGCGGGTGGTCGCGACATGCGCGTGTGCGACTTCGGCATGCCGACGATCGTGGATTTCGGCATCGGCATGCACGATCACGAACGCTATGGCGCACGGTTGGCCGAAGCGATTGCGCGCTACGAGCCGCGCTTGCGCGCCGTACGGTTGGAATGGCTGTCCAAAGGTCGTCCGTTGCGTCCTTATGCGCTGGTGGTGCATGGACAGTTGCAAGCGGACGAGGAGGCGAGCGTGTTCCGCTTCGAAATGCCTTGCCCGGACGATGTGCGATGAACGACAGTTCTCCGCGCCTGAAAATGTGGTTCGAGCAGGAACTGGCATCCCTGCGTGGCGAGGCCGCGGAATTCGGTGCGTCGTTTCCGGCGATTGCCAAGACGCTGGAACTCAGCGCCGGGCGCAGCAACGACCCGCATGTGGAAATGCTGATGCAATCGTTCGCCTGGATGGCCGGGCGGCTGCGCTATCAGCTGGAAACCGATCAAGCCGTATTGCCCAATGCCTTGCTCGGCTTGCTTTATCCGCATCTGGAGGCGCCGCTGCCGTCGATGCTGATCGGCGAAGTGGAAGTGCGTCCGGACGGCGCCAATTTCGTGCACGGCTCCACGCTGGATCGCGGCCGCTATGTGTATGCCGTGGCGACCGACGATGTCGGCCAGAAGGTGCGCTGCCGTTTTCGCACGTGCTACAAGACGCCGCTGTGGCCGCTGAAAATCGTCGGTTTGGACACCGTCGCGGCCAATGCCTACGCGCTCGATACGAACGACACGCGCACCTTGTCGATCGTGCGGGCGACCGTGCAATGCATGGGCAAGGACCCGATTCACGCATTGAACATGCCCTCTTTGCGCTTTTGCATCAACGCCGAGCACAAGCAGGCTTACGCGCTATACGACGCGCTGACAACGCATCTGGTTCGTCTTGCGGTACGCACGCCGGGCAATGGTCCGCTCCGTTATTTGGATACGGACAAGCTCACCTGGTGCGGTTTCAAACAAGAAGAATCGGTGCTCGGGTTCAACAAGCTCACGCATCCAGGCTATCGGTTGTTGCAGGAATATTTTGCCTTTCCGCAGAAATTCCTGTTCTTCGACGTGGCGGGCATGGACCTGACCGACATCGATAACGAATTCGAATTGCTGTTCTTGCTCGACATTCCGCCGTCCAAGCACAACACCCTGGATTGCGAGTTGCTGCGGCTCAACTGCCTGCCGATGATTAATCTCTATCCGCAACGTATCGAGCCGTTCGTGCTCGACCAGCGGCATTACGAATACCGCATCATCGGCGACGAGCAGTTTCATCGCTTCTGCGAAATCTACAGTTTGCAGGAGCTTGTCTCCATTCGTCCCGACCGCAGTCCGAGGCCGATAGCGCCGTATTTTTCGCTGGACGATTTTCAGCAGATGGACAAGCTCGATTATTTCTACGCCACGCGGCGCGAGGTCAACCAGACCGGTGCCGTGCATGGCACGGAAACTTATGTCTCCTTTCTCGATCCCGAGTTCGATGTCATGTTGCCGCCCGAAGAAATGATCGGCGGCATGGCCTTGTGCACCAATCGCCGCCTGCCGTCGCAGCTGCTGATCGGCAGCGTGTTGCATCTGGAAGGGGCCGGGCCGGTGACCAAGCTCAAAGTGACCGGCAAGCCAACGCCACACCAGCCGCCACAGATGCTGGGCGATCGACCGTGGGCGCTCGTGTCGCAACTTTGTTTGAATCATTTGTCGCTCGTCGATGGGCATCAAGGGCCGCCGGTTCTGAAGAACATGCTGCGCTTGCATGTGGGGCCGGCCAGCCTCACGGGTTGTCGGCAGATCGACGGCCTGCGCGAGCTCACCACCCGCCGCATCCAAAAACGCGTGCCACGCCGCGAAGCGTGGCGCGGTTTCGTCGATTGCCTGCAGGTACGAATCAAGGTCGATACCGGACATTTCGAAGGTGGTAGCGCGGTGCTGTTTGGCAGCGTGCTCCATCGCTTTCTGTCTTTGTACGCCGAGGTCAATACCGTCGTCGAACTCATTCTTGAACCGTCCGATCGCGTAGGAGAGCTGAAGACATGGGAGCCGCTGACTGGCGCACAGGTGAATCTCTAGCCAGCCGCTTACGTAGACGGCCGGCGAGTTTCGACTTTTTCCAATGGATACGGTTGAGTTCGTGGCCGTCGCGCGACGCTGCCTCGTCCGCGGCCAGCGATCGCGGCGCGCGGCAAGTGGACGCACGCCTGCGTTTCCGCGCCGATATGTCTTCGGCGTTTCCGGGCAGCGAAATTTCGGCGGGCCGTCAACGCCGTGTCGTGCGCAGCAAAATCGACGAACGGCGCTTGGAATTGTTCGTCACCAATTATGTTCTTTCCGGCGTGCTAGGACCGTTGCCGGACAGCTTTGCCGACTGGATTCGCCAGCGCCTGGCCGAACGCGATCCGGTGATGGCGGAATTTCTCGACATTTTCAATCATCGCATCAGCACGTTGCGGTACGAATTGAAAGCGGCGAGCGTCGCTGCTTTTGATGCATGCCGACCGGAAAGCACCCACTACGCCGACATCGTGGGAGCGTTGATGGGGCTGGCGGCCTTCGAAGGCGAGGGCGCCGATATCCTGAAGCAACGCGTGCCCATTCCCAAGCGCGCCTTGCTCGCGTTGTGCGGGCTGGTTTGCAACGGGCGCAAAAGCGCGGCGGAGCTCGGCGTGGTGATGGGGATTTATTTTCAGGCGCCGGTACAAGTGGAAGAACTGTTCGGCGCGTGGCGCGATATCGAAGTGCGCGACCAAACCCGTCTTGGGCATCGCCGCATCGCCGATACGGCGCCGCTGGGAAAGCGCGTGTGGGACAATCAAGCGGCCGTGGGTTTGACCGTCGGTCCGGTCTTATACAAACAGCTTTGCATGCTGCTGCATGACTGCGTACAGCATGAAGGTGACGACCGGGACAAAGCGTTCGGCATAGGTTACGCCGGCGCGGCGGCGATGGTGCACTTCCTGCTCGACCGTCATGTGGATGTCGTGGTCACCGTGCTGGTGGAAGCATCCAGCATTCCGCCGTCTTTACTGTGGCGTCCCCAGCGCATCGCCGGTTTCGGCAGCAATCACGGGCTTCGGCTTGGACAGACGGCCTGGTTGAACGGAAAGCCAGGGAAGCCGCGCCCGGTGCGATTCACGATTGCGCGCGATGCCATGCCGGAGGCCGCATGAGCGCCATGCCTGGCGATTCGGCAGGACGCACGGCCATCAAGCCGATCGGCAAGCTCGGCGCATCCGATTCGCCGCTGCTGTATCTGCATTGCGGCATCGAATTGGCCGGCCGGCAGTGGCTTGGCGACGAAACGTTCCGGCTGCTTTCTTTCGAAGGGCAAGAAAGCGTCTCCGAGCCGTTCGACTATCAATTGCAGTTGCGGGGCAATACATCGCCTCGGCACGGGCGTTCGCTCAGCTTCGATGCGGTGATCGGCCGACCGGTAACCGTGGGCATCTGCGATCCGGCGCTCAACGATCGCCTCGATGCGGCGGCGCGTTTCGCGCAAGCGCTGGATTCGGGAATCGGCAAAGATCTCACGCTCTACAACGGTCTTGTTACTTCGTTTGCGATGGACGAACCGGGCGTGTATCGGCTCGGCATGAAACCGGCGCTGTGGAAATTGACGCTGACCAACGGCTATTGCGTGCATGCGCAAATGAATGTGCGCGACGTGATCGCAACCTTGATGCGCAAGCACTATGTCGATTATTCGCTGGATGCGGTCTCGGGCAGTGGAAACATCGCCATCGATCGCGTGCAGGACTGGCTGCAAGCCGGCGAGAGCGATTATGAATTTCTGCGCCGCATGATGGCCAAGGCGCAGATCTACTACTACTTCAAGCACAGCGGAAACAGCCACACCGTGGTGTTCGCCAATCGGCCCGCGTATCCCAAAGCGTTTGGCGGCCGCGCGTTGCGCTACACCCACACCACGCTGGACGAGCTGGGCATGGGGCAGAACGATGTGGTGTTTCAGTACAGCTACCAGCAATCGCTGACGAGCACGGGTGTCAACGGCGTATTCGTGCACGAGGAAAGCGCGTCGGAACAAGATCCGGTGGCGACCTATCAAACCTTTGCCTCGCACATGCCGGCCGACCCGGGCCGGTTGCCGTTCAATCAGTACCGCACGTATCAATACGGTTCGAGCAGCGGCTCCGTACGCCAGTACGTCAAACGTACTGCCTCTTGCATGGCGTCATCCGCGCAGCAATTGTCCGGCAGCAGCACATGCACGGATTTTCGCGTGGGCTATCAGTTCAGCCTGAGCGGCGACATGGCCCAAGGCATGCATCCTTCGCCGGTACGGCCTTCGCTGGAAGGCAAGCCGTTCGTGTTGAACAAAGTGCAACACAAAGCCAGTGCCGATGGCGGCTATACCAACAGTTTCGAAGCAACCGGCGCCGAGGGCATGCTTACACCTTTTTCGGTGCAGGACACGCAGCAAGGCGCGATTCTCGCCAAGGTGGTCGACAAGGCCGGGCAGGGACCTAAAGACTGGCGGTACTACGAGCCTGGCAATTTCGATCCGGAATCCAGTCGCCTGCGCGATAGCGATGCCGCGCCGTCGGATCTGATGGCCAAGGGCGTGTATGTGCAGTTCTCCAGTCCCGGATCGCCGACGACACCGGTGTGGGTGAAGCTTGCCGCGCACATGCAAACCGTGCCGGAGATCGGCGTGACCGTGCAGGTGGCGCGTGCGAACGACGAATCGGAACTGCCGGAAATCCAGAGCATCGTGCAAGCCAATGGCACGCTGGTGGTGACGCCTTCGGGCTGGACCGCCAACACGCACGTCGGCAGCAGCTATTCCACCAGTTACGGCGACGGCCAGAGCATTCGCTTCGGCAGCAAATCGGCTTACAAATTGGATCAAGCCATCCAAATCGTGTCATCCACATACGCCACCGGACAATACCGCGACACCAGTTTTTCGCAGGGCGGCAGCTACAGCTACGCCACCTCGGAGAACGGCCCCGATGGTTTGCTCAGTCGTTCCGAATCCTACGGCAGCACCTACAGCACGCACGAAGGCAAGGCGTACAGCGAAGACACCGTCACCGGCATCAGCACGCGTAAATCCACGCAGAACATTGTCCGAAGCACCAGCACCATCACATCGAGTACCTCCACCGACACCATCGGCATGACCGATACGACGTCTTTCATCGGACAGAGCAGCGGCACGTCGGTAACCGGGCTGGCTTCGCAAATCGGTATGACCGGTGTGCGCGCCGACGTTTCGGTGACGGGAGCCTCAACCGGTACGTCGGTCACCGGTATCTCGCAGGCCACATCCGTCACCGGCAGCAGCGAGGTCACATCGCTCACGGGCAGTAACGAACAGACCAATCTCACGGGTTCCAACCTCAGCACGTCGCTCACCGGCAGTTCGATCCAAACCAGCATCACCGGCGTCAGCGTGGACACCGGCATCGTCGGCAGCAGCACGCGGCTCAACGTCACCGGCAGCAGTACCGGTATCAGCGTTACCGGCGAATCGACCGAAGTAAGTGTTACCGGAACGGAAACCCGCGTGGGCGTGCATGGTCAATCCACCACGGTGGACATCACCGGCGCCGGTGCGTCGGTCACCATCGCCGGCGCGCGGGCGTCGCTGGAAATCGTGGGCGTGAACCTCTCGATTCCAACCATCTACATTTACGTATGAGGCGTGCATGAAGATCATCAAACCCATGACGCTTGGGCTGATGCATCGCCCTTACCTTTGGCAGGGGCGTCATCGGCTGCTGGTGGCGACGTTGCAATTTTTCGCCTTGGGCGGACGCGTCGACGCATTGCTACGCGACAATCTGCAATGGCGCAAAGTGATGGCCGCACTACCGTCCGGTCGGCCGCTGGACGAACTCATGCCCAAAGCGCGCGGCGAAGTGTTGTTGGCCGGCAGCGCTTATGCGGCGCGCGGCCTGGCGACCACGGAGCAGATGGTGCGTCTGCAATTGGGCGCGGTCGACAAGCGTCTTCGCGTGGTGGGCGATCGCGAATGGAAGTATGGCCTGTTGCCGCTGCTGCAGATCACGCCGCCGGTTCCCTTCACGAGCATGCCGCTCACGTGGAGTCGCGCTTTCGGCGGCGCACGTCATGCAGCCAACCCCGACGGCTGCGGTTATCTGAGCAATCCCTTCGCTGCGTTTGTCGGACGCAACGAGGGGCGCATGCCGAACGTGGAAGATCCGCAACAACCGGTGCGATATCCGCATCGCCGTTATGCGCCGATAGGTTTGGGCTCGATCGACGTGGGCTGGTTGCCGCGACGACGCTGGATCGGCACTTACGGTCGGCGTTGGCAGGCGGAAGCCTTTCCCGGGCTTGCCGACGACACGCATGCGGAATTCTTCAACACCGCGCCGCTGGACCAGCGCATCGCCGGCTATTTCCAGGGCGGTGAGGCGTATCGATTGGAAGGCCTGCATCCGCACTTGCCGATGATCGAAGGCTGGCTGCCGGAGTTTCGCCCGCGCGCGTTCGTCCATCGCAAAGGCACGCCCGCGGATGCGCTGGACGAACTGAAACTGTCCTTCGACACCGTGTGGTTTTTCCCCGACGTCGAGCTGGGCGTCGCCATTCATCGTGGCGAGGTGGATGTGGATGACAGTCTGGCCTTGGATATCGAAGCGGTGATGGTCGGCTACGAGCATGCTGCCGATGTGCCGCGCTCTTTGTCGCATTACGGCGAAGTGCTCGCGTTGCGCTTGAACCGCGATACCGCCGCACGGCATGTGTTCAACGAGGCTCAGCTCACGCCCGAGGCGGATGCGGCGGCGCGCGCCGCGCGTCGTCTGGAGGACGAGCAGGAACAAGATCAACGCAAAGCGGCCCGCGATCTGCGCAACGCTACGTTGGCCGCCGAATTCGAAGCGGCTAGCGGCATGTCGCCGCCACCGTCGCCCGAGCCTGTCTTGCCAGCATTGTCGGTTCCTTCCAAAGCAGCCATTTTGCGCGGCGATTTCGACCTGGGTCCTTTGCTTGACAGCGCCGAGCAATTGGCCAAGCAGGCGAGCGAGCACGCGCAAGCACTGCGCGAGCAAGCCGCTGCGCAATGCGCCCAATTGCCCAAGCCGCCGGCTGCGCCCACCGACATCGTCGAGCCGCGCGCGGCGCCGGCAGATGGCTCAAATAGCCTGCTCAATACGTTGGCCGAATTCAGCGCATTGTTGTCGTTGCCGCCTGTATCGATCGCCTCGCTGCAGGATCTGCAGCGCCGCGCACGGTTGGCGGCACCGACCGTCACCGCACCCAATCTGCCGTTGACAGCGGAAGCGGCGGCGGCCATCGGCCATTGGGTATTGCTGCGCGTGCGCGAAGGCGCATCGCTGCACGGCTGCGATCTGGCCGGCGCCAACCTGCGCGGCGCGGTGTTGTCGGGTGCGGATTTACGCGGCGCGTTGCTGGAGGCGTCCGATCTCAGCGGCGCCCAGCTCGACGGCGCGGACCTCAGCGAAGTGGCCCTGACCGGTGCCACGATGGACAAGGCCTATTGCGCCATGGCGCGTTTCGATGGCGCCAACCTGGCCAACACGCACGCGCACGATGCGATATTCCACAGTGCGAGCTTCCATGGCGTGCAGGCCACGGATGCAGATTGGCAACGCGCCGATTTGGCAAGCGCGCAGTTCGATCAATGGATGGCGCCCAATATCGCGCTCACAGGCGCCAACCTGGAGCACACCACGCTGAACGATTGCGTGCTACTGCATGCCAAGGCCGATGCGAGCCGCTGGTCGCATACATCCTGGCAACGCACGGTGGCGTTGGGTTCCAGCTTAAGCGACAGCGAGTGGAAGGACGCCAACCTGAATCGCTGTGTATTGATGGAGTGCCGCCTTACCGACAGCCGCTGGACCGGCGCGTCGCTGACGCGCGTGCAAGCGGGCGGTGGCGCCGACTGGAGCCGTGCCGATTTGCAGCGCGTGGCGGCCGACCACAGTAGTTGGCGCGACGGAACGCTCGCCGATGCGAACTTGACCGAAGGCGAGTTCCGCGAATGTGATTTCAGCGGTACCCGCCTTCACGGTGCCGTGCTCGAACATGGTCTGTTTTACCGGTCGCTGTTCATGGGCGGCGTGTTGACGGCCTGCCACGCAGAATCGGCCGATTTCTTTCAAGCCATGTGCCGTCGCGCCGATTTTCGCGCCGCCGACTTGCAGGGCGCGAATTTCGTGCAAGCCGAATGTACCGAGGCCCGCTTCGAAAACGCGCGGCTGGAAGGCGTACGCATCGAACCCGGACGGAGACTGCGCGGATGATGCAGTGGAGCGACATCCTGCATCTGCAGCAACTGGGCCGCCCCGTGCACAACGTGGACCTTGGGTCGCTGGATGGTTGCGCAAGGCACATCGAGAATCTGGTTTTCAGCGGTGTGACGTGGCGCGATGCGGCATTGCGCGGCAGCAATCTGAGCGGCGTCACCTTCGTCGATTGCGATTTTCGCGGCGCCGATATGCGCGGGATGGCGCTGCAACTATGCAGTTTTACTCGCTGCAATCTGAGTCAATCCCGCGGGGCGGGCATGAAGGGTTCGCAGATAGCCCTGACCGGTTGCGATGTATCGCGTAGCGATTGGCAGGGCAGCGCGTTGGCGTTGAGCGCATTCAATCAGTGCGACCTGAAACACATCAATCTTGCCACGTCGGCGTGGCAGCGCACGGTGGTTGCGCAATCGCAGCTTGCGGGGGCGGTGCTTGCCCATGCCGTCTTGGACCAATGCGTTTTTACCGATATCGATTTTCGCGGCGTGGCTATCGATCACCTGCAGGCGTCGGCTTCGGTGTTGCGCAAGGCGTGTTTCGACGGAATGGACCTGCGCACGGTCAAACTGTCGCGATGCATGCTTGAGGAAGCAAGTTTTATCCAGGCCAACTTGCAGGGCGTAGACCTGCGTCAGGCCAATTGCCGGCAATCGAATTGGTTGCGTGCCGATCTGCGCAACGCCGATATTTCCGGTGCGTTGATGCTCGAGGCCATCTTTGAGGACGTCGATGCCACCGAAGCCGTTTGCGAAGGCACGATCCTGCAAGGCGCTACGCTGCGTCGGGCCGTTTTCGACCGCGTACGCGCGACGGGCAGCGTGTGGGATCACGCTCAATTGATTGACGTGGGCTTCCATCGCGCCGATCTCAGCTATGCGCGCTTCGATCACGCCGGCGGCGGCGCCGTCAATCTGCATCGAGCCAACCTGGCGCACAGCAGCTGGCACAACAGCCGGTTTTCCGCCCTGGACATGCATAGGGCCAAGCGTACCCGTATGCGTGGTACTTCACTTGCGCGCCTGAATGCCGAGGCGCGATCCCTTTCTTTGGAGACACGATGATGTTCGCCACCAGCCGACGCAGCTTTAATCGCAACACGCCGCAATTGTCCGAGGCGGTCATTCACGAAG
>Ga0335072_10011824_pt1 | contig 12489 bp, 8 predicted proteins | sample Lox_Sample_21_FD_206725 | JGI IMG/M metagenome (GOLD analysis project Ga0335072, IMG submission 206725) | Soil microbial communities from Loxahatchee National Wildlife Refuge, Florida, United States - Lox_Sample_2.1 | ecosystem: Environmental > Terrestrial > Soil > Wetlands | place: USA: Florida...
CGGGGAGGAGGAGCGAGCGGCGGGTGCCGCGACCGGAGAGGGGGATGAAGGTCCCCAAAACCTCGCCTGCAAAATCGTTAACCTTGCCCGCCAAGCGGGCTTGGGCCGCAAAGCGGACCAACGCGCCTCGCAGCGGCAGGTGAGGGTGATCGGGTCGGTACGCGGCCTTCTTAGGCAGTGTGCCGACCCGATCACCCTCACCCTCGGTGCTTCGCACCTCGACCTCTCCCGCTTCGCGGGCAAGGTTTATGGCTTCGCGGGCAAGGCCAAGGGCAGCGCAGGCGTTCATTGCCATGTGGCGGCCGGGTGCCTTCAGGCGGAAGCGCAGGGGGCTGCCAGCGAGCTCTGCGACCACGTCGCTGCCGTCCGCGTCCATCGCCATCTCCACCAGCCGGACATCCGGGCCAGGGTGTGCACCGAATGTCACCACGCGTGCGCCCACACGCCCGGCGGCCGCGCGCAGGCGCGGGAACATCGGCGAATCGATCGGCAACACCGCGACCCCACCCGGTTCGAGCCCCGCGACGATTGCGGCTTTCTCGTCCGCAATGGCCTCCAGGCTGCCCAATTGGCCGATATGTGCCTTCTCTACCGCGGTGATGCCCACGACATGAGGCTGTGCCAGGCGGGAGAGCGGGGCGATCTCGCCGGGGTGGTTCATGCCGATTTCCAGCACGCAGAACGCGGCATCGGCAGGCAGGCGCGCCAAGGTCAGCGGCACGCCCCAGTGGTTGTTGTAGGACGCCACCGCGGCGTGCGTCGGTCCGACCGCGGAGAGGATGCAGCGCAGCATCTCCTTCGTCGTGGTCTTGCCGACGCTGCCGGTAATCGCAACCACCCGCCCGGCACACCGCGTCCGGGCATAGGCTCCGAGCCGGGTCAACGCCGCCAGCGTGTCGTCCACGCGCAGCAACGGGCCGGCGCCCGACATGTGCTGGTGGACCATGGCTCCGGCCGCGCCTTTGGCCAGTGCGTCGGCGACGAAGCGATGGCCGTCGCCGTTCTCGCCGAGCAGGGCGATGAACAGATCGCCCGGGGCGAGGGTACGAGTGTCGATGGAGACGCCGGTGGCGGCGAACGGTTCGGTCAGCGTGCCGCCGGTCGCTTCCAGGAGGTCGGCTGGGGTCCAAAGGGGGGTCATGAACCGGCTCCCTCCCTCCTTGTGGGGGAGCGTTGGGGAGGGGGGACGAGTCCCACAATCGCACCCCTGGTCCCGCCACCCGGGTTGGTTTGTTCCGCGGCCCACCCCGCAAGGGATGAGGGAGCTACGTTCGCGTGCGCCCGACCAAGCAACCCCCGCACCACCCCTACATCATCGAACGGCACCACCACCCCGCCGATCGTCTGGCCTTGCTCATGTCCCTTGCCCGCCACCGCGAGCACGTCGCCCGCCCCCAGCGCGTCCAATCCTGCGGCGATGGCGGCGGCTCGGTCGCCGATCTCGCGGGCGCCGGAGCATGTGGCCAGGATGGCGGCACGGATCGTGGCGGGGTCCTCGCTGCGCGGGTTGTCGTCGGTCACGATCGCGGCGTCAGCAAGGCGGGCAGCGGCGGCGCCCATCAGTGGGCGCTTGCCGCGGTCGCGGTCCCCGCCGGCGCCGAACACCACGTGTAACCGCCCGGACGTGTGCGGGCGCAGCGCCGTGAGCAATCGCTCCAGCGCATCCGGCGTATGGGCGTAGTCGACATAGACCGCGGCACCATTCGGCAGCCGCGCGGCCAGTTCCATGCGGCCGCGCACGCCGGTCAATTGCGGCAACCGATCCAGGGCGTCGTGCCGGCCCAGAGCCATGGCCAGACCCGCCGCCAGCAATGCGTTGTCAGCCTGGAAACGGCCGGGGAGCGGCAGCCTGACTTCGTGCTTGGTGCTGCCAGTTTCCACCAGGACCACCTGCCCGTCGGGCAGCGGGGTCACGCGCAGCAGGCGGATCGCGTCGCCGGCCTCGCCGACGGTGCGCAGGTCCAGCCGGCGGCGTCGCGCTACATCCCGCAGGGCGTCCAGCGTCGCCGGGTCCATATCCGCGTTGGCGAGCGCCGCCGCGCCTTCGGGCAGCAGTTCGGCAAACAGCCGCAGCTTGGCGGCGCGGTAGGCTTCGACGGTGCCGTGATAATCCAAATGGTCGCGGGTCAGGTTGGTGAACGCGGCGGCTGACAGCCGCACGCCGTCCAGGCGAGCCTGATCCATGCCGTGGGACGATGCCTCCATGGCGGCGTGGCGGATCCCGGTGCGGCGCAGGCCCGCCAGGATTTCGGCCAAGCTGACAGGGTCAGGCGTGGTCAGGCCCGGGCCCGGGTCGAAGCCGGGCGCGATGACGCCCAGGGTGCCGAGGCTGGCGGCCGGGAACCCGCCGGCGGTCCAGATCTGGCGCAGGAACTCGACGGTACTGGTTTTGCCATTCGTGCCGGTGACGGCGACCATTGTGTCCGGCTGCGGGCCGGCGAGCACGGCAGCGATCTGCGCCAGGCGGCGGCGCGGCTCCGGGTCGTGGATTAACGGGCGGGGCGGCACGCCAGGGGGCCAGGTCGTGTCGGGGGGCGCCAACACGGCAATGGCGCCGCGTTCCACGGCGTCGGCGATGAAGGCGCGGCCGTCGGAGCGGCTGCCGGGCAGGGCAAAGAACAGATCGCCGGGCACCACTTGGCGGCTATCGGCGGTGACGCCGGCTACGTCCAGTGCCGACACGGCCTGCCACGCGGCAGCAAAAGCGGGAGAAAGAGGCAGCGCGCGCATGAGCTCAGCGATCCGCAAGGGCGGCTTCCCGCAGAAGACTCCGGCTTCCACTTGTGGGAGGCGCAGGGGTGCTACCTGCCTCCCGATCACTCTCACTCCACCGTTGGTCCGCTTCGCGGCTCAACTCCGCCATCGCCCGAGAGGGGGCGTTGGCAGCCTCATGCTGCCGCTGCACAGGATAAGGGTGGGCCAGCCGTACCGGCTGGTCCGGGAGGCGCAAGCCCGATTTTATGTGCATGTCGGATCCGGTTGCCTCCGGGAACGACACGCCAAACGGGAGCGCGGGTGCACCCGGCGGGCGGCCTGGCTCCAGCGGAATGAAAAGCTCCTGGTTGATGGCCGCCGCGTCCTTGATGTCGGGCAGCATGCCCTCCATCGGCGCCATGCGCGCGATTACGCGGCCCGCCGCCGGTGCCGACACCCAACCGGCGGTGGCAAAGCCATAGGTGCTTTTGTTGCCGTGCGGTTCGTCCAACATGATGTAGACCGCGTAGCGGGGATCGTTCATTGGGAACACGCTGGTGAAGGCCGAGACGTTCTCGTAGTCCCGCATCCCGCGGTCGTAGCCGTGCTTGCCGACGACCTCCGACGTGCCGGTCTTACCACCGGGGTAGTAGCCGGCCACCTCGGCCTTCGTGCCGTAGCCGTTGGTGACCACCAGGCGCATCAGCTTGTCCATGATCGCCACCGTTTCCGGCTTCAGCACGTGCTCGGCGCCCTGCGGTTCCTCGCCCGGCGGCAGGTCCATAGCCAGGAGGGTTGGCCGCACCAGCCAGCCACTCGCGACCGCCGCGGTGCCGCGGACAATATGCAGCGGCGAAACCGAGATGCCTTGGCCGAAGCCCACTGTCATCACCGTTGCCTCACCCCAGCGCGAAGCCGGCTGTACGAGTGGGAGCGAGGCCTCAGGCAACTGAATGGGCGAGCGGTTGAACATCCCCATCATCTTCAGCCAGGCGCGCTGCCGTGCGGCCCCGACATCCAGCGCGATGTGCGACGCGCCGAGATTGGAGGAATAGGCCAACACCTCCGGCAGATAGAGCCAGCGATGCTTGCCTTCGAAATCGTAGATGGTGAAGCGGCCGATATGGATGTCGTGCGCGGCGTCGAACTCGTCCCAGATATGCACCACGCCGTAGTTCAGCGCCATGGATGCCGTTTGCAGCTTGAACGTGCTGCCCGGCTCGTAATTGCCGGTGACGCAGGTGTTGAACCGTGCGTCGGCCGGCGCCGTGCCGAAATCATTGGCGTCGTAGTCCGGCAGGCTGACCATCGCCAGAACCTCGCCGGTGCGCACGTCCATGACGATGCCGCAGGCGCGCTTGGCCTGGAATTCGTCCATCGCCTGGGACAGTTCTTCGTGCACCACGCCTTCCACCCGGATATCAAGGGAAAGGCGCAGTGGCGCCGGATCGTCCATCAGGCGCTCGTTGAACCATTTCTCGACGCCCGCGATACCATGCTCGTCGATGTCAACGCCGCCGAGAATCTGGGCCGCAAGGTTGCCCATCGGATAGCGGCGCTCCTCGCTGGGCTGGAAGTCGATACCGGGGATGCCGAGGTTGTTGATCTCCTCTTCTTCATGCGGGGTGATGTCGCGTTCGAGGTAGACGAATTGCTTGTCGCTTTGGGACAGCCGCTTGATCGCCATGTCGAGATCGAGCCGCGGCAGCACCTTCTTCAGCTTATCTGCCGCCGCCACGGGGTCGATGATCTGGCGGGGGTCGGCAAAGACCGAGACGGTCGGCATGGAGATCGCCAGGATCTGGCCGTTGCGGTCGGTGATCTCGGCACGCTGGCCATGCAGCGCGACGGCGATGGAGCCTTGCGGCGGCGTCACCATTGCGGTCAGTGGCGGCGGACCGGGGCGCGGCATCAGCGGCTGCAGGATGGTGGCATCGGTCAGTTTCGCCACCACCGCCAAGAACAGCGCGACGAAGCCCAGCGCGGCAACGACCAGGCGGCCGCGGGTCTTTTCCAGGATTGCGCGGCGCTTCAGGTCGGGCGCGGTAATGCGGACATGCTCCATGCGCGGCACGGTATCGCTGCGCGCAGCCCCACGCCGTGGCGCCGGGCGGCCATAGGCGTTGCGGGGAGCGGAATCAGGTTCCGGCGGCAGGTCGATGGGGTCGCTCATGTCACCCGCCGGAGCCGCCATAGGGAACGAGTGCGCGCTGCGGCATCGGCTGCGGCATCGGCAACGGGGGCGGTGGGGCAGCCATGTCATGCGCCATGCCGAGGAACGATCCGCCGGTCGCCATCGGTTGCTGCATCCGGGCAGCCATCACCGGCCGGGGTTCGACCGCCCGTGGAATGAAAGCCCGCTGTGCAACGTCATGCACGTTCACTGGGCGTTGCTCGGCCCAGTCCGGCGCGTTCCGCTCCGCTGGGCGCGATTGGCTGGCGACGACGCGTGGCGGCGGGTGCGGCGCCATGCGGCGGTTGTCTATGCGTGGCACATCGGCCGCAGCGGCAACGCGCGAAGATGCGACATATGGTTTTGGCGAAATGGCCGCGAACGCTGGTTTTGCAGCGGCGACGACCGGGCTCTGTGCTACGGGGGCCGCAGCGTCTGTCGCTCTCGCCGCATCCTTGGCGTCGGGTGCAGACGGTTTCGGCGATGCGGCATCGGCAACCGCACGCGGCGAGACGGCTGCGGTAATCGTCGGTGGCGAGGCCACCGCACCACTTGCGGCCGGGGTCGCGGCATCGGCGGTGCTCGCGACATCGGCCTGGGTCGCGGCATCGGCTGCGGCGACGGCGCCGGCTGCGGAAACCGGTGTTTGCTCCGCCACAGCAGGCACAGACGTTCCAGAGGCAGGCGGTGCCCCCTGCGGCATCGGCGGCGGCAGGCGATTGTTAAGGTCGGCGAGACTGGTGAATTGCTCCGGCGATACCGGCTGCAGGTTCAGGAATTCGTCGGCGAGCTTGCGCAACCGCTCGGGATCATTCAGCAGGGTCCATTCCGCGCTCAGCATGCGGGTTTGCTCGCGCAGCGTGTCGGTGGACTTTGCAATCGCGGCGATCTGGTCATCGAGCACCTTCACCCGGTGCTTCACCTGATAGAGATAAAGTCCGGAGCCGCAGGCAAGCAGGAAGGCGAGGCAGGTGATCGGGCGGATCATAGGGTGGGGCTTTCGGCGGGCAGGCGTTCGAGGGCGCGCAATCGGGCGCTGCGGGCACGCGGATTGGCGGCGGTTTCGGCGGCGTCGGGGCGTATGGCGCGCGGCGTGAGCAAGCGGAAGTTCGCCGGGATGCGTGTCAGGATGCCGCGGGGATCATGGCGTGATGGCGACGGCGTGCGTCCGGCCGCGTCGGTCATGAAGCGTTTGACGATGCGGTCTTCCAGCGAATGGAACGCCACCACCACCAGGCGTCCGTCTGGCGAGAGAAGCTGCGCTGCTGCGGCGAGGGCGTTTTCGATTTCGGCGAGCTCGTCGTTCACCCGGACGCGCAGCGCCTGGAAGCTGCGGGTGGCGGGATCGATGCCGGAACGGTCCGGCGGCAGCACGCCACGGATGATGGCGGCGAGGCGGCCAGTGGTGGCGATCGGTGCTTCGGCACGCGCGGCGACGACGGCGCGGGCGATGCGGCGGGAGGCACGTTCCTCGCCAAGCAAGAACAACAGGTCGGCGAGGTCGCGTTCCGGCAGCGTGTTGACCAGGTCCGCGGCCGTCGTCCCATGTGTTCCCATGCGCATGTCAAGCGGCCCATCCATGCGAAAGGAAAAGCCGCGGTCCGGCTGATCTAGCTGGTAAGACGACACGCCGAGATCGAGCACGATGCCGTCCAGCCGATCGACACCGGCGGCCGGAAGCAAGGACAGCATGTCGCCGAAGCGGCCTTCGATGAGATGGAGACGGCCAGGGAACCGCGCGGCGAGGCTGGCGCCACGGGCAATCGCGTCGGGATCGCGGTCGATCGCCCACAGCGTGCAAGCGGCGGATCGCAGGATCGCTTCGGCGTAGCCACCGCCGCCAAACGTGGCATCGAGATAAATGCCGCCGTCGCGCGGCGCGAGTTGCCCGAGCATTTCCCGCAGCAGGACGGGCACGTGTCCGCTCATGACGGCACGCCTGCGACTGCCGGCACGCCCGCCAGCGTCAGGCCGCGTTCGCGCGCCCGCACGCGCGCTTCGGAACGGCGGCGGGCAGCGGCGTTCGGTTCCCAGATCTGGAAAATGCGGCCGAGGCCCATGAACACCACGGTATCCGTCAGCCCGGCATATTCGACGAGATCATCCGGCAGCACGATGCGCCCTTCCTTGTCGGCCTCTACCGGAAACGCGTCGGCATAGAGCGTGGCGGCCATGTCGTCATGCTCTGAGCTGAAGATATCGAGGCGGTTCAAGGGTTCGGCGAGCGCTTCGAAAACCGGGGCCGGCCAGGCCTCGATGCAGGGATGCTGGTGCGACGGGCGCAGCACGAGATGCGTGCCGTTCGTTTCGTCCTGGGATTTGAGCGCAGCGCGAAACGACGCAGGAACGGAGACGCGGCCTTTGGCGTCGAGCTTGTTCTGGTGGGTGCCCAAAAAGTGGGTCATCCGAAGCGCGCCGCCTTTCTAGCTCCGACCCTCGCTCAGGTGAGGCGGGGATTGTCCCGGTGGTGCGGTGAAGGGCGGCTGCCTGCCTGATCAGCCGTATCCTGCCACGTCCTGGAACGGGTGCCGTCGTTCTGGGATGACATGGGATAGCATGGGCCAATATGGGCGTCAAAGGGAATCGCCTTGGGTTGGACTCCGGCAGCGCCGGAAATTTTGTGGTGGGCTCAATGATTTACCTGATCTGTTCCGAGTCCGGGTATGGGTATTGTGGGTAGTGCATTGATTCACTGTCTGTTCCGGTAACGGGACTGCTACCTGACCTGCGGATGATGGGATCGTGAAACGGGAGCGGCAGAAAAATGCCGGCCAGAAGGGCTGAAACCGGTTCCGTCCGGAGTACGGGACGGCGCGCATGTTCAGTCTTGCGAGTGAGGCACGGCGCGGTCTTCCCGGGATGCCTTTTTGTCGCTGGCGGGCTTTTTTTCATGATGAAGACACGAATTTTCATGATGAAGACACGAAAGTGGATTGGATCAGTCTTCGTGCGTTCGTGGTGGAATTCCGGCCTGCCGACCCGATGGTCGGCGCGGAAATGAATGACGCCACGATGGGCAGGATCCCAAATAGCGACGGCACCCCTCATTCGTAGCGGGCAAGTCTCCTTGCTCCAGGGATTGCCCCGCTTCCCTGCCGATGACAGAGAGCATCGCGTCGGCCACAGGGCGGCCTTTGCTGCCCCCTTCATGGATCTTCGCTGATGGCATCGGAACAAGTCACCGTCACGCTGGGACCGGATTCCGGCGATGTCGTCGAAATCTGGACCGACGGCGGCAGCAAACCCAACCCTGGGCCGGGCGGCTGGGCGGCGATCCTGCGGTACAAGGGGCACGAACGAGAACTGTCCGGCGCCGAAGCCGCCACCACCAACAACCGCATGGAACTGACCGCGGCAGCCGCGGCGCTGGAGGCATTAAAGCGACCGTGCCGCGTGGTGCTGCATACCGATAGCGAATACGTGAAGAACGGCGTCACGCGCTGGCACCAGGGCTGGGTGCGCAAGAACTGGCGCAGCTCGACCGGCGATCCGGTGAAGAACATGGACTTGTGGCAGCGATTGTTGGCTGCGGCGGCACAGCACAAGATCGAGTGGCACTGGATCCGCGGCCACGCCGGCGATGTGATGAACGAACGGGCCGATGCGTTGGCGACGGCGGCGCGGGAGGGGCAGAGTAGCTAGGCCCTGTGGACACACCTTTTGCCAACCAGACGCCGTAGGTCGGCAGGCGGCATCCGCGCGAATCTGCGTCCATCTGCCGGTATCCGCGTTATGCGTGTTTTTGAGCCCGGATTGGGCATGGGTGTAGGCGGCAAAGCATGTTGAACCGCAGATGCCGCAGACCTCGCAGATTAAGGCGCAGAGAAACTATTGAATACAATTCACGCCTTGATCTGCGAGGCCCGCGGCATCGAGGTTCAAATTTATACTAGAATTTGAAATCACCAACGCCGCGCCCCGCGTGCCGAGCGGAGATCGGCCTTCCATGGCGTGATCAGCCTACCGGGACGAGTCCTGGGAAGGCAAAGAACCGGGCACGTACGGAATGCAACCCCGCGTACATCACCTGCTTTGTGGTATGGGTCGCAATCCGCGCAAGGTGCCGGCGAGCAATGTCGCGTTCATCCGAAGCAGGCGAGAGAGTCACCCGACGAACAACAAGGGCGCCTTGCTGCGCTCGTGCTGGCCGTTTCACGAGGCGATAATTGGGCGCCTCGGCGTCCGCTCCGTGCTGTGCTTTGGCGGGACAGCCGGACGCTGGGTCCGGGAGGCAATCGGCGCCCACTCTCTGGTTAGCAGCTTCACGGAGCGGAACGACAGGCGCTGGACCCGCGAGGCACACCGAAGCCCGGAAGGTCGCGTTGTATTCACCCTGACTCACCCAAGCGTCGCCAACTGGAAAGTGCCAGAAACCGATCCGACTGACTTCGTTCGTGCCGTGCTGGAACGGTCAGGCACAGCGTCTAACCGCCTCTCACTTATCCCACTTCGATCACCGCATCCGCCGCGAACGCCCCATGCCCGTGAGGCATGGCGAACACCGGGTTCAAATCGATCGACCCCAGCCGTGGCCCTGCTGCCACCGCGAACGCGGACAGCCGCGCCAGCATCTGCCCCAGCGCATGGATATCCACAGCCGGCCGACCCCGCGCCCCCAGCAACAGCGGCGCGCCCTTGATCGAGCGGATCATCTGCTCCGCCACATCCGCGCCGAACGGGCAGCGGCGGAACACCACGTCCTTCATCACCTCGACGAAAATGCCGCCCAGCCCGAACATCGCGATCGGTCCGAACACCGGGTCGCGGTGAATGCCCAGGATGCACTCCACGCCGCCTTGTAATTGCTTCGCCACCAGCACGCCCTCGATGCGCGCATCGGGTGCCGCGCGCTTCGCACGCGCCAGCAGCAGGTCGTAGCCGTCGCGCACTGCCGCCGCGTCCGAAACCCCCAGCAGTACACCGCCGATTTCCGACTTGTGCAGGATGTCGGGCGAAAGAATCTTCATCACCACCGGGAAGCCGAATTGCTTTGCCGCCGCCACCGCTTCTTCCGCGCTGCCGCACGCTTGCTCTGGCGCCGACATGATCCCGGCGGAGGCCAGCAAGCGCTTGGCCTCGGCTTCGGACGGCGTGTCATCCGGCAGCGTCACCGCGTGCACCGTGGGCGGCGGTGCGCCGCGCGGCGCTGCGAACGCCTCGCCGAATTTTCCCATGGCATCGATCGCGACAACCGCGCGCGTGGGGTCCTCGTGGCAGATCCAGCCATCGTCTTCCAATTCTGCGATCCGATCGCGCGGAGCGATGATCGACAGCGCATACAGCCGATCCGGATATTTTTCCCGCGCCAGGTTCAGTTGCTCCCGCGTCAGCGGCCACCGCCGCGACGACGCGGTCATGCTGAAGAAGCCCAGGATCGACTTGTAGCCGCCGTCGCGCAGCACCGCCTCGGCGAACTTGTAGATCAGCGTGACGTCGTTCCCCACCTGCGCTGTGGCATCCACCGGATTGCGCGGCGCGCAGAACGGTACCAGCTCGCGCAAATAAGCCTGCGTCGCCGCCGGCATTTCCGGCATCGGCAGGCCGACATCGGTGGCGACGTCGCTGATCAGGACACCAGCCCCGCCCGATACCGTAATCACCCCCAGCGTGTTGCCCACTGGATAGATTTTCCGCGTCGCGGTATGAGCAATATCCAGCATCTCCTCCGAATTGCGCGCGCGCACCACGCCAAATTCGCGCATCACCGCTTCCGTCACCGCGTCGTCGCCGGCGATCGACGCGGTGTGCGATTTCGCCGCTTTGCCGCCGAGTTCGCTGCGCCCGACCTTCTGCATGATCACGGGCTTCTTCGCCGCCCGAGCGGTTTCCAGCGCCGCGATCAGGCTGGGCGATTCGCGGATGCCTTCCAGGTAGGTGGCGATCACGTCCACCTCGGGATTTTCCGCCAGCCAGCCAATGCATTCGCCCACGGTCACGTCCGCCTCGTTGCCGGTCATGATGCACAGCGAGGCGCCGATCGCGCGGTTGCGCGCCAGTGTATAGAGATGTGTCCCATACGCGCCCGATTGCGACGCGATGCCGATGCGCCCGAGCACCGGCCAGCCGGAATCGAACGACGTGGAGAACGTCGCGTAATAGGCCGTGCGCGCGTCGAACACGCCCAGGCAGTTGGGTCCCAGGATGCGCATGCCGTACTGCCGCGCAGTGGCCACCATCTGCTCCTGGATTTTCGCACCCGCGTCGTCCACTTCGGCGAATCCCGCGGTAAACATCAGCGCCGCCTTGGTGCCGCGCTTGGCCAGGTCCGCCACGGCTTGCGGCGCGATTTCCGCGCCCACCGCGACGATCGCCACGTCAGGCGTTTCCGGCAGCGCGGCAACAGACGGATAAGCCTTGATGCCCTGCACCTCGGCGCGGTTGGGGTTCACCGGATACACCGCGCCCTTGAAGCCTTGCGATTTCAGGTAAGCGATCGGGCGGCCGCCGATACGCGTGGCGTCGGACGAGGCGCCGAGCACGGCGATCGAACGCGGCGAGAGCAATGGCGTAAGGCCAGAAAAGCGCGAGACGGCATCGGGCATGGCGACGAACGTTCCCCCTTTTTGCAACGAAACGGCATCGACCGATTCGGTGGAAGGCGAGGAGTTTGGCGGGGGCCGGGGGCGGTAGCAACATCCCGCCGGCCCGTGCATGGGTCACCTGGCCCCACACAGCATGCAAACGGAACCACTCCCGAGATCGGGCCTTGGTCAAGGCTTGAAGAGACGCCGTGCAATATGGCGCCGGCCGTGAGGGAAACGTAGAACACGGATTGTGTCGTCGTCCCGCGTATATTGATAGAAGACGAGATAGGGCGGCACGACCCACAGGCGCGTATTCGGGCTTAACCGCGGCCGTCTTGCTCCCGTTGTTGGAAAGTCCATCAAGTGCAGGAGTGCCGTCGGGTTGATGCGTTCCAGCAGCAGGCGCAGATGGTCGTGACACAACGACTGGTCCCAACTGAGCTCCGGCAGCTGGATGGTGTCGAAAGGGCCGTTCTCGCCTGACAAACCGAATAAGGTTCCGGCGTGCGGGCTGGCGTTGAAGCCGGCGCGGTCATCGAATGTCACGTGGATCGCGGTGTTCCGGATGCCGGCGATCGTGTTCAGGTCGAAGTCCGCGCGGAAGGCGGCGTCGCCGGTCCCGGTCGTGCCTTGTTTATTGCCCCCTGCGACGTCGGCAACGATACTGCAGCGGTGAGGCCGGGAGCGGTAACAGCAGCGGCGATGGCTGAAGCGGCGACGACTGCGGCGGCGTTGATTGCGCCACCGCGTGACCCAAAATGAACGCTGCCATGAACAGTACCCCGGTACGCAGGATGCTGGCGGTCCATTTTCGGTTTCGTGCCATGATCCGGGAGCTTCCATTAACATGCGTTCCGGTATAGGAACGATAATGCACGTGCTTATCACGCGCGTTGCTGCACGCTTCCCGGTTAAGAATGATCGGGAATCAGCGATCGGCCGGCATCCTTACTGGCGCCATCAAACGCCGGCGAACCAGTCGTAGCCTTGGTTTTCCCAAAAACCGCCGGAATATTTGTTGGTGACTTCGATCGCCTCCAGGTTCTTGGCACTTTTGAAGCCGAGCTTGGTGGGGATGCGCAGCCGCAGCGGCGCGCC